>ERZ834859.413-NODE-413-length-60364-cov-12.211992_pt1 | contig 60364 bp, 45 predicted proteins | sample MGYA00519947_ERZ834859 | MGnify/ENA primary metagenome ERZ834859 (study PRJEB31850, sample SAMEA3708763) | human gut metagenome | biome: human gut; feature: human-associated habitat; material: faeces | place: China | collected 2014 ...
CCCACGTATCCAGCTTGGAAGGCTGGTGTTCTACCATTGAACTACACCCGCGTGTTTCTGTCGCTTCAACGTTGATTAGTATATAATATGTTTCCTGTTTTGTCAATACCTTTTTTTTATTTTTTTGATTTTTTTATTTTTTTCTACTTTTATCTACAATTCAGACAGCTCTCCCTTAAAATTCCAACACCGTTTCCCAGGTGTCCGCCTTCCATAAGAAACTGTTTTGCAGCTCTTTGGAGACTGGTCGTTTCCGGATACACGGAAACATTCTCCTGCACCATTTTAAATATCCGTTCTTCAGCCTCTCTTGTATCATAATCCCTAAGAACTACATGAAAAAAACTTCTGAATTTTCCTATATTGGAATTTTCACCCAGAATCTCAGACAATTCCGGACCAAGAAGCCAGGAATGACAAATATACGCCTTTTCTTTTCCGAACATAGAAAATGCCTCTTTAAAAGATTTTTCACATTCCGCTTTTGCAAGGGGTGCTCCCTGGGGAATATGTACATAGATAACATCTTCCCCTTTTTTGATGGCATACTCCCCATATGTCAGATTCCACTCTGACGGAAAAGCTTCAAACTGAAGACGTCCGAGACGGAAAAGTGTCATATCAATATGACGAAACAGCCATTCATATTGACGAAGTCCGTACTTTCCCGTCTCTTCTTTACAGTTCTGGCACCAGATTGTAAAATCAGAAAAAGTATCCCAGTATATTTTTTCTGAAATCCCTCTTTTTTTGTATTCTTCCCATACGTCACACGCCATCTGTGAATAATAATACAAAAAGCTGAGCCACGGATTTTCTCTTTTTAATATATTTTTGTAAAAAACTTCTCTGTTATTCTGAAAAAGCACTTTCATCTCTTTTTCATCTGTATCTTTTACTTTCTCCAGAAGTTCTATTGCTTCCTCCGGAAGAGAAATCCCTCTGTAAAATTCTGCTGTCTTCAAATTACATAGCTCCCTTATTTTTGCTGTTTTTTATACTCTTTAAAATCGATTGTCGTTCCGAGTTTTCTTGACTTTTCTGCTGCCAGTGCAATCAGGTGACTTTCTACCGATACACGGGCATCTGTGCGGTTTTCTTTTTCTCCTTCAAGCGCCACAAGCCTTACAAAATCCTTCATCATTCTCATGTCGCTTCCGCTGTGCCCTGTCTTTGGAGTATGGAGACGTATTTTTTCTTCATGGCCTTCCAGGAAATCTGTGATCGTAATTTCCCCGGCTTCCATATTCCCTGTAATTTCGCCTTTCGTTCCCATGATCCGTATTTCTCTTGCACACTGATTCGTAAAAGCACTCATTACAAAAGAAACATTCACCTGATTTTCAAACTCCAGATTCACCACTTGATGATCCACAACTGTATTATCGCAATGGAATACACATCTTCCATAAGTCCCTGTTCGCAGCGCCTCTAATACTGCTTCTCTTTTTATATCATCTGAAACAGCATAAATCAATCCGTCATCAACTGCTTTAGGATGTTCCAGATAAAACTTCGGCGCATAGAACGCACACTCATCCCTATGCGGGCAGCCATCCATACAGCGTTTTGCTGCACCGGACGGAGCATTTTCTTCCTTAAAATAAGTAAGTTCTCCGAAAGAGCTTATTTTTTTGCAGGAACTTCCCACCAGCCACTGAAGAATATCCATGTCATGACAGCATTTCTGCAAAATCATAGGACTTGATTCTTCTGCATTTCTCCAATTTCCTCTTACGAAGCTATGAGCATGATGCCAAAATCCCACCTGTTCTATATGCTGAATGCTCATAATTTTTCCGATCTTTCCGGAATCTGTAAGCTCTTTTAACTTTGAAAAGAACGGAGAGTACCGAAGCACATGGCAGATGGATAAAATCCGATTATATTTCTCTGCCATTTCTCCCATTTCAATAATTTCTGCCGCCTCTGTAGACATCGGTTTTTCACAAAGTACATGATACCCCTTTTTCAGTGCTTCAACAACCGGTTCATAGTGCATTTTGTCCTGTGTGCACACCATTGCGCAGTCTGCCAGCTTTTCTCTTTTTAAAAGCTCCTCATAGGAAGAAAACTGAAATTCTTCTTTTATATTATGCCTCTTGGCAAATTCTTCTCTTCTTGTTTTATCCGGCTCTGCTACCGCAACAACCTGAAACTCATCAGGATGCTCCAGGGCATAGGAAGAATACACGTATCCTCCCCTAAGACCTGCGCCAATTAAAACTGCTGTTACTTTTTTCATGAATTTTCCCCTTTTTTACATACAATTTTTAAAACCGTATCTTTTTCATCCGGAAGTGGATATGTAAATACAGGATTCTCTCCAAAAGACACAAATGCCGTATCTGTATAAAGTGCTGTATTCCATGCCTCTCCTCTGTTCATCTCACTTCCGTCTGCCGTATAATAAACTTTATCAAGTTTATCCGGTGCAATTCCGTAAAGAGGCAGTGCTCCCAGAGGTGCTTCATAAACATGCGCATAAATTGTATCACCTTTCTGAGTATAACGTCCCCACTCCGGTTTTGGAAGCTCAGAAATTCCACATCCGTAAATACTTTCTCCGTTTTTCTTCATCCATTCGCCAATCTCTTTCAAAATAGCGATACTTTCTTTCGGAATATTCCCCTTTGCATCCGGTCCCACATTAAGAATCATGTTTCCGCCTTTACTTGTACATTCCACAAGTTTACGGATCAGCATAGACGGCGTTTTATATAAATGATCATAATTACAGTAACCCCAGTGATTATTCATTGTAGCGCATAATTCCCACGGAATCGACTCTCCTTTTTCATCACACACTCCCATAGGAGGAATAATCTGCTCCGGACTTGCAAAATCACCACTGTAGATCAGCGGGTTTTCTGTGGTTATACTTCCATGATCCTCTCCTGATCCCTCCAGACGATTATCAATAATAACATCCGGCTGATAATGGCGCACCATCTGAATTAACTCCGTTGCCTTCCACTTTTCCCCGCACATATCGTCATAGGAAAAATCAAACCAGAGAAGATCCAGCTTTCCGTAATTTGTCACAAGTTCCTTTACCTGTCCGTGCATGTATGTAAGATACCTGTCAAAATCAATTTTTTCATCTTTATATTCTTCTCGGTTTCTCATAGGATGCTGTCTGTCTCCGTATTTCGGGAAATCCGGATGACTCCAGTCAATAATAGAAAAATAAAGTCCTACACGAATTCCTTCTTCTCTGCAGGCATCTACAAATTCTCTTACAAGATCTCTGCCCGCCTTTGTATTTGTGCATTTATAATCTGTAAGCGCCGAATCAAACAGGCAGAATCCATCATGATGTTTTGCTGTGAGTACTGCGTACTTCATGCCAGCCTCTTTCGCAAGACGCACCCACTCTCTTGGGTTATAATCAACAGGATCAAATAAATCAAAATATTGTTTGTATTCCTCTACTGTCATCTCTTTTTCAGACATCATCCATTCGCCGCAGGCAGGTATAGAATAAAGTCCCCAGTGAATAAACATTCCAAATCTTGCATCCATAAACCATTTTGTACGTTCTCTTATTTCCTGATTCATTCATCATTCTCCTTTATTATATGAATTCTATAATACTATTTTAACCTTTTACTGCTCCTCCGGAAAGAGCCTCTACAAAGAATTTACTAAAAATACAATAGAGAATAATCGGAGGAAGAATAATAATTACCATAGCGGAAAACAATCCGTTATAATTGGTTCGGAAAGAAGTCGTAAATGTAGACAAAAGCGCCGGAACCGTAAGTTTATTCCTGTCGATCATAACAAGAGAAGCCCAGTAATATTCATTCCAGTTATTTAAAAATGCAAGAACTGCTGCTGTCATAATTCCCGGACGTGCTATAGGGAAAATAACCTTTGCCCATGTCTGCATGTATCCACATCCATCAATTCTTGCAGCTTCCTCGAGCTCTTTCGGAATATTTGTATAATAGTTTTTAATCACGAAAAAGCTCACCGCAATTCCGCTGCATGAATAAATTAAAATCAGTGCGCTCCTTGTATCATAAAGCTTCATTCTGTTAATCATGTTATATACCGGATAAGTAAGAGCTGTCGCCGGAATAAACATGGTAGAATATAAAAGTACGTTTACAAGTCCTTTTCCCTTAAACTCCATACGAGCTACCACGTAGGCAGACATGGAAATCATCACGATACTGATCACAACAGAAACCCCTGAAATAAGAAGGCTGTTTCCAAAATAACGCATGACATGTAAATCCTTAAAAGTGGCTATATATCCATCCAGACAGATAGATTCCGGAAGCATAAACCCGGGTCTTGCCAGAGGATCTGACTTAAAACTCGAAAGAATCAGCCATACAAAGGGAACAAGCGCAACCAGAAGCGCCCATATAAGGCAGATGTATGTGAAAATCTTAGTACCTTTTGACATACTTTTTACAGCAGTATGCTTTCTTTTTTTATTCATTTCCATCCCTCCTTATGCTTTTCTCTTCTTTTTGAAAGAAATACTGTAAATAATATTTACTGCTACAATAATCAGCATACCTGCCAGAATCTGAATGACAGCAACTGCATTTGCTCTTCCAAACTGAGTTCGCGGGCTTGTAATAGCAAGCTCACGGATAACGTAACTGATACTGTACGTTCCTGCCGCACCCTTTGTCAGGAAGAACACCTCATTATACAGAAGGAAACCTGATGTTGCCGCAAGAATAGACACGGTCTTTAATGTTCCTTTTATCATCGGAATGGTAATATACCAGTCCTGTCTAATCCCGCTTACGCCGTCAAGCATCGCTGCTTCTCTTATTTCCTCAGGCACAGCCATTACATTTCCCAGAATCATTAATGTTGTAGTTCCTGTAAAGAAAATATACGCTCCTGTAATTGCCCAGAAAGCCGGTCCCTTCAGCAGCAGTATATTTTCACTGAATCCCTTATTAAAATTCTGTATCAGCGGATTGACTACCCCGTAAAGAGGGCTGTATAACTGAAGGAAAATCATTCCCATCGCCGCTGAGGAAATCATATTTGGAATAATATAAATATTTCGTATTGTCTTAATCCCTTTTACTTTTCTGGAAAATGCCAGGGCAATCAATGTGGAAACCGGTATTTGTACTACCACACCAAGAAGTGCCCATGCTGCCGAATTCCTGAGAGCCTCCCAGAAATATGGATAAATATTAAAAATGTAATCGTAATTATTCCACATTTCTTTCCATCCGAAAAATTCCGGGCTTGTAATATTGGTATAATCCCATTTGCAGAAAGATGTAAGAAAAACGGTAATAATCGGATAGAGATAAAAAATACAAAATGCAATTATTGTAGGAGACAGAAATGCGATAATGAATGCTTTTCTGTTTCGGCTTAACTTATTTTTCATTATTTTCTCCTCTCATTGTTTTCTTCGGGAAGAAACAGGGGAAGAGAAATTTCCTCTTCCCCCGCATCTCTTTTCTTTTTATTATGCAATTAATGCAATAAGCTCTTTCTGAAGCTGTTCAAATCTTGCATCAATATCTGTTCCTGAAACAGCACATTCCATTAATGCATTGATAATTGCGCTCTTTACATCTGCACCCCAGCTGTAATTCATATCTTTCACTACGATTTCTGCATCATTTACCATAGAGCATGCCTCTGCAAGTTTCATGGTAATCGCGTCTCCGCTTTCCTCAGCAAGCTTGTTAAGGTCAACATTTGTATTACATGGGTTTGCCTGTACACCTGTAAAAATCTTTGCCTGCACTTCTTCACTTGTCATATATTTAATAAATTCCAGTGCAAGCTCTGTTTTTTCTTCACTCATTCCGTTTGCAACTGTAAGACCTGCACCTGCGGAAGAAACTGCAATGTTTCCAGGGAACAGAGACGGCTGAATTGCTTCTGCAAGACTTGCATCAATACCGCTTGCATTCCATACTCCGTTAAAAAGTACTGCTGCTGAACCGTTTTTATTAAAGTCATCCATCAGATTTCCAACATCTTCTGTTGTATGCTCAGAACCATTTGCCTGATCAAGGGCAGCTGCTGTTTTAAATGCTTCTGCAAAAACTTCTGAATTTACCGCATCTTCTGTAAGAGGAGCCTCGATCATAGCTCTTCCTTCTTCTGAAGAGGCTAAAATTGCGTTAACGATAAATCCGGAACCCTGTCCTGCTGCATATCCGTATGTTCCATCATCAAGTCCGCGAACCTTTTCCATTGCCTCGCCAAACGCATCCCAATCTTTCAGATCTTCAATCTTGATCCCCGCTTTTTCAAAAACATCCGCATTATACCAGATTCCACGGCTTTCCATCTGATCATGCACAGAATAAATATGTCCGTCCACATCATTCTGTGTGTAATTTAATCCAACTGCATCCTGAAGATTGTTTTCATCAATATACGGTTTTAAATCATATACAAGCCCCTGAGAAACAGCTGCCTGCGGAACGGCTGTACCACAGTCTACAAGATCCGGGAAGGATCCTCCTGCCACCTGTGCACTTACAATTTCATCTCTGTTTTCTACTGCAATCGGTTTAAATGTTACCGGTCCGTCCGCATGAGTCTTTGCAAACTCATCATAAATATCACGCATTACCTTTGCTGCCGGCCATTCACTTTCTTCATGGTAATATCCGTGATAAAATTCCAGTTCATTGTCCGCTCCAAATACGGTTGCTCCGGAAAGCATACTCACTCCCATAGCCGCTGTCAGTACCAACCCTGTTACTCTTTTCTTCATTTTGTCCTCCTTCTCCCCCAACCTCGTCGGGTGATTTGTTTGTTTTTACTGATTTATCTGTATTTTATCTTATTTTCTGTGCATTTTGAATGAAGGTTATTGACAAGTGTCATGGAAATTGTTGACTATTTTTCTTTACACCTGAATTATATTGACATTTCATATGTAAAATATTTACCACCTGCATATATTTACACAAAAAGAAATGCCCATATCATAAAAATATGGACATTTTTCCTTATCATCTTAATAATTCCAGAAATTCATTTACCTCCAGATGTCCTGAAAGCAGCTCCAGAATATGCTCCTGAAACACTTTTTTCCGATTGCTTTCCCACAGATTATCCGGTGTTTCTATTTTTACATCCGCTCCTTTTACAAGCTGTGTTGCCTGAAAAAAGCGAGGCATTTCCTTATTATATTTTTCTATGGAAACTCCGGAATTTACAGGAACCTGCTCTGTCTCCTTTAATATCCGTTCCTGCACCTTATCGCTTACCATGTATTTTACGAAACGCACTCCCGCTTCCTCTCTTTTGGCATCACCTGTTTTTCCCACTACATATCCAGCCCCTGCTGATTCGCATGACATCGTATACGTGCCGTCTGTCGGAAGCAGAGCATATTCCGCGTCTATCTTTTCGTCAATCATAGGCGCGCCCCACACTCCATTAATGCAGATTGCAAGCTTTCCCTCATTAAACAGCTCCTTCTCATCTCTGTAGCTGTAATTTTTATTATCCGGGAAAGAATAGCGGTATATGGTTTTTAATGTATCCAAAATACTGTAAAAATCCTCTTCGCCGATATTTTCCCATTTTTTAATATCCGCTTCTTTTCTTCCTGCATCCAGAAACATATGATCAACAAGATACAGATACCCTTCAGCCGATACCTGAAGCGGCCTGATCTCTTTTCCGTTTTCCAGACTCCAGTCCTCAATCTGTCCGCATGCCAGCAAAAACTCACTCCAGCTTTCCGGAAGTTTTTCAACGCCTGCCTCACGGAAAATATCTCTGTTATACCAATATCCGCCGCTTAACAATAAAGTATCTGCAACCGTATAAAGATTTCCTTCTAACGTAGTCCACGCTTCCAGATTTGAAGGAGAAATGTTCTCAGAAAACTCCGAATCTTCTTTTATATACGGAACAAAGTCTACTGCCAGATGATTCTTCAACATATAATAATAAATAGAATTATTTCCTGTTCCTCCGAAAAAAATCACATCCGGCATTTCTCCCACAAGAAGAAGATCTCCTACTTTTCTAATTAAATCTTTGCTTGTCGGCATAGAAACAAGATGTATATCAATATCCGGATTTTCTTTTTCAAAATCCTCATAAATCCGGCGCATAGCAATATGATCCTTTTCATTGCTTCCCCATCCGTGGATTACCGTAATCTCGGTCTTCTCCTGCTTTTCTTCCCCACATCCTGCAAAAAACATCACGCTGCTTATAAAGAAAAGAAAGATTTGAAGCCTCCTACTGATCCGATGTTTCTTTTTTTTCATTTTTGTACTCCTTAGGCGACATACCCGTATATTTTTTAAACACTCTTGAAAAGTATCCGGTATCCTCAAACCCCACCGCCTGAGAAATCTCATATACCTTTTTATCCGAAGTTTCCATATACTCTTTCGCCTTTTCAATTCGAAGTCTCAAAATATCATCAAAAAGGTTCACTCCCTTTTTACTTTTATAAAGCCGGCTTAAGTAACTTCTGTTTGCATGAAGTTCCTCCGCAATTTCGTCAAGCGTAATTTTGCGGCAATAATTTGTGCTGATATATCTCTGCATTTTTTCATACAGATTTTCAATCTCGTTTCTGCCTTCTTCGCTTTTTTCGCCTTCTTCGATTTCCTCATAATACCGTTTCAGATTTAAGATGGCTTTTTCCACCGCCTGAGGAAGTTCTTCAAGAACAGACAGCTTTAAAACATACTCACAAGCATTATATCTAAGCGCTGCTCGCGCATACTCAAATTCTGAATGTGCACTTAAAATAATGACCTGTGTCTCCGGACTGTTCTCACTGATATATTTGCATACCTCAAGTCCGTCCACAAGCGGCATACGAATATCGGTGATTACAATATCCGGATGCTCCGTCTCCATTCTCTCCAGAAGTTCTTTCCCGTTTGAGGAAATGGAGTGAAGTACACACCCCATTTTTTCCCAGGAAATCAGATTTTTCAGCGCTTCCTGAATATATATTTCATCATCTGCCGCCATTACCTTCCACATTTTCCATTCCCCTCTCTATCGGAAGAACGATGCGTACCGTTGTTCCATTATCTTTTTCTCCCTGAATTTCAAGGATATAGTTCTCGCCATATAAAATATGAAGCAGACGTTTCGTATTTTCAAGAGCCGTATGTGTATGACCTGCTTTTTTCTTCATACCTTCCCTTTCATTTTCCTCTTTTGAAAAACCAACGCCGTCGTCTGCGACCATAATATTTAATTTTTCATCCTGCTCGAAAATCTCTACCACTATCTTTCCGTTTCCATTTTTCGGTTCCAGTCCGTGGGAAACAGCATTTTCTACAAGCGGCTCTATTAAAAGTCTTGGAATCAAATCCTGTTTCACCTCTTCGCTTCCATATCGGATTTCATACGAAATCTTATCCTGGTATCTTCCATTTTGAAGAAGAAGGTAAAAATCCACAATCTCCATCTCTGCCGATACCGGAATTTTAATTTCTTTTCCCCGGAAGATTTTCCCCTGCATCAGTTTCGAAAATGCCTGCAGATATTGATAAAGCTCCTCATTTCCCGCCATTTTCGCCCGAATGCTCAGCATTGCCAGAATATTATACTGAAAATGAGGGTTAATCTGCGCCTGGAGAAATTTTACCTGCGCCTGGGTTACAAGAAGCTGCTTTTCATACACCTGGGTAATAAGATATTCAATCCTGTCTGCCATTTCATTGAACACCACGCTCATATCATGAAATTCCTGAATTGGATAGTCCTCCATTCGCACTTTAAAATCTTCCTGTCCCAGTGCCCGAAGACTTTCTATTACTTTTTTCAATGGTTTTGTGAAGCGATAGCTGACTGCAAAAGACAAAGATGAAGTAATCACAAGTATCAAAAGAAATGCTGCAAGAAAAATCAGCATGGTAGGCTTTAAAAGTGTGTAAACATTATTAAAACCTGCCGCCGCAAGAACCCGGATTCCAAAGCCGCAGCTTTTGGAAACTGTAAGAAAGCGCGTGCCTTCTGCCCGAACGTCTGTTACCTCTTCCTTTGTTTCTTCTTTTAAAGCTTTTATTTCTTCCTTTTGTCCAAAAGAAGCCATTATATTTTTTTCTTCTCCCCACAAAACTGCCCAGGTTCCATTTCCATACTTTTCAATTTCTTCCATAAGCAGCTGAATTGCCTCCGGAGAAATTTCCACAATACAGCTTCCCATCTTCTGCATTTTGTCATCATAAATATGAAAACAGAGAAAAATCTCTTCTTTTCCGCTATAGCAGGCGTACTGTCTTTTCGTTTTGCGGAACTCCTCCTGTAAACGGCTTCTCTCTTCCTGCTTCTGCCCAGCTTCTGACACTGTCACAGGATAGTAGTGATCATAAATGCACTGATCAATATTATTAAACAGATAAACACTACTGACAAAAGGAATCTTCTGCTGCACCATATTTCTGTCTGAAAACAGCTCCATACTATAGGAAAGCTGCTCTCCCGCAGCTTCCTCATCGTAAAAATCCCCCCAGAAAAAATCTTCCAGCCATACATTATGGCGAATTGTTACTGCACCGTCCTCTATAAACTGTATACGATCCTGAAATTGCTGTCCTGTATTTTCCAGAACGTACTCCATATCATCTTTCGTGCTTCGAAAAAAAACAAAAAAGAATACAAGAAGCATTGCAATTCCCAAAAACAGCAGGGTACATACAGATGTAAGCATATTTAATACTGTAATTTCCGAACTTAAAGTTCTCCTTTTAGTAATCCCATACATTGGAAGCTTCCACCTGCGCTTTCGGCTTCTTGATCACAAGCTCCGGACTTTTTGCACTGACTTTTGTATTTGCAGGAATAGACTCTGTAATAAACGTATTTCCTCCAATGATCGTATTTTCTCCAATTACCGTTTCTCCTCCGAGAACACTGGAATTGGAATAAATCGTCACATTATCCTCAATCGTAGGGTGACGCTTTACATCTGCAAGCTGCTGCCCCATTCTTGTAGAAAGCGCACCGAGAGTGACTCCCTGATAAATTTTTACATTGTTTCCGATTTTTGTTGTCTCTCCGATTACCACGCCAGTTCCGTGGTCGATAAAAAAGTATTCTCCGATTGTTGCCCCCGGATTAATGTCAATTCCTGTTTTTCCATGTGCAAATTCCGACATGATTCGTGGAATAAACGGAACCTTCTCAAGATACAGCTCGTGCGCAATTCTGTATACGTAAATCGCATAAAATCCCGGATAGGAAAAAATAATCTCTTCCTTACTTTTTGCTGCCGGGTCTCCGTCAAATCCCGCCTGTACGTCTTTTAAAAGCATTTTCTGTATCTCCGGAAGACGTTTTACGAAACGCCCCGTGATTTCCTCCGCGCGAAGCTGCGCCTTTTCTTTTTCCTCTCCCTGATAGAGAATTGCGATTTCTATCTGCTCTTTTAAAGAATCATATAAATTATTTAAAAGAGAACCTGCATAATAATCCGGAAATGCACACGCTCCTGTGTCAATTCTGAAATATCCCGGAAAAAGCACGGCTCTTAATTCGCGGACAAGTTCTATAATAACAGAACGGCTTGGCAGACTGCATTTTCCCTGGGGAAGAAGCATTTCTTCTTTATTATAGTTCCTGGCAAGGCTTTTCACTGCTTCCAAGATTGCTGTTTTCTTTTCGCTCATCAAATTTTCCTCCTGTTTTTATTTCATATAAAATCACTCTGGTATCATCATATTATAGTATTCTTTTTTCGTCAAGATATTGACCTTTTCTTTTAATCACTATATAATAGAAGACGGTTCTTCCAAAACCCTCATTCTGGAGATATACCCAAGTGGCTGAAGGGTCCGCACTCGAAATGCGGTAGGTCGGGCAACCGGCGCGAGAGTTCAAATCTCTCTATCTCCGTTATGCAAAACCGGCAGTCTGTTTACGGCTGCCGGTTTTTTGAGTTTTCTGAAATTTTCTATGATTTTCCTCAATTTATGATTGACAATCCCTCTGTCTGCGTGTATACTTTTAGAAGTAACAGGACATAGGGGATTGGTCAAATGGTATGATAGGGGTCTCCAAAACCTTTGGTGGGAGTTCGATTCTCTCATCCCCTGCTAAATAAAAATCTCGGAAGTTTATATAAGCTTTCGGGATTTTTTTGTAAATGTATTTTCTGTAAAAGTTTGAATGGAGGCGATCTGTATGCTTTTAAATATTCCTGTAGGCGTGTCCGATTTCTGTGAAATTCGTACAAATCAGTATTATTATATTGATAAGTCTGCCATTATATCCGAGCTTTTAAAAACGCCAGCTACAAAAGTCACTCTAATCACACGACCTCGCCGTTTTGGCAAAACCCTTGCCATGAGTATGCTTGAAAATTTTTTTGATATTCGCAAAAACAGCAGGGAACTTTTTGACGGACTTTCTATCTCTCAAAATCAGGACATCTGTGCAAAATGGCTGAATCAATATCCCACCATTTTTATTTCTTTTAAGCAGGTAGACGGACTGAACTTTACAGATGCCTGCGAAATGCTTTCCCTTGTTATCTCACAGCTCTACAAAGATCATTTATATTTACTCGAAAGCAGTAAAATTAATATCTATGACAAGCAGATTATGGAACGCATTATAAAAGGAACTGCCTCTTCCGGAGAATTAAAAGGAAGCCTTCTTCTCCTTACCCGTGTAATGCAGATTTATTATGAAAAACCTGTTATTCTTCTTATGGACGAATACGATGTTCCTGTGGCAAAGGCAAATACAAATGGATATTATACAGAAATGTTAAATATGATGAAGGGAATTATGCAGTCTCTGAAAGATAACTCTGCTCTTCGCTTTGCCGTGATCACCGGCTGCCTGAAAATCGCAAAAGAGAGTATTTTTACCGGTACAAATAATTTTATTTCCGATACGATCGCTTCAACCAGATTAGATGAATATTTTGGCTTTACGCAAAATGATGTAGATAAAATTTTAAAAGACGCAGATGCCGAAAACAAAAAAGAAAGTATAAAAGCATGGTATGACGGTTATCATTTTGGAACTTTTGATGTGTACTGTCCCTGGGACGTAATGAATTATCTTCTGGAACTCCAGCAAAATCCTTATGCAAAACCTGCCAGCTACTGGAAAAACACAAGCGACAATGCAATTATCCGCTCCTTCATTGATTATGCCGGAAGCAATATCACTTTAAAACTGGAAACACTCCTGTCCGGCGGATATATTATACAACGCATCGAGGAAAATCTCACATATGATTATCTTCATTCTTCCGAAGAAAATCTGTGGAGCATTCTTTATCTGACCGGTTATCTAACTCAGGTAAGAAACCGGGAAATTTCTGATACACTTCCAGACGGTATGACTGCATTAAAAATCCCTAATGAAGAAATCAGAGAGATCTTTAAAACCACAATTATAAACTGGTTTTATGATAATGCAAGAACATGGAACCGTCAAACTTTATTTGACGCCGTATGGAAAGGCGACAGTGACAGCATTACGCAGGAAATGAATAAGCTTCTGCGCAAAACAATCAGTTATCATGACTATAAAGAAGATTTTTATCACGCATTTCTCGCAGGAATTTTTACAGGTGCAGGATATGTCGTAGAATCTAATCGAGAACATGGTGAGGGAAGAAGCGACGTAATCGTTTATGATTCTGTTAATGGGCAGGTTGCCATATTTGAAGTGAAATATTCCAAAGCCCTGGACAAAATGGAAGACGCCTGTCAAAATGCACTTTTCCAGATAAACGAACGCAGATATGCCGAAGAGTATGAAGATAATTACGACAATATCCTGTGCTACGGAATTTCCTTTTTCAAAAAAAGATGTCTTATACGCAAAAAATAGAAAAAACTGCCGGCAGATTCTGCCGGCAGAAAAAATATCCTTTTTATTATGCAGAAGCTTCCTCCGCTTTTTCAACTTCTGCAATTGCCTGTTTTCTCATCGGAATACGGCAGTTTTTGTTGTTACCAAATTCTACGATTACGTCTTCTTCTGTCATATCAATGACAACTCCATAAAAGCCACTTGTTGTAACAACGCTGTCACCAACTTCCATTGCGCTTAACATAGCTGCAAGTCTCTTCTGCTCTTTCTTCTGAGGACGAATCATCAGGAAGTACATAATTCCAAAGAGAATTACCATCCAGATAATCGTAACTCCAAGACCCATTCCGCTCTGTGCGTCCATTTTAATTCCTCCTAATTGCCTTAATGATTCTATGCCTTTTCTTCAGGGCACTAGAACATATCATACACAAAAATCTGATTTTCTTCAAGTGCTTTTGCTATTTTTCCCAACATTTCTTTTTTATCTGTTACTATTTATTTTTCCTTCCTCAAAACCGGCAAGACGCATTTTCTTATATTCTGCAAAATTGCCATTATCAAGGGCATCCCTGATCTCTTCCATCATGTGGTTATAGAAATACAGGTTATGAAGAACGCAGAGACGCATTCCCAGCATTTCTTTTGCTTTTAAAAGATGGCGGATATAAGCTCTGCTGTAATGACGGCAGGCAGGACACTGACAGCCCTCCTCGATCGGTCTTGTATCCAGCTCATACTTTGCATTAAAGAGATTCATTTTTCCATGATTCGTGTAAACATGGCCGTGACGTCCGTTTCTGCTTGGATATACGCAGTCAAAGAAATCCACGCCGCGTTCTACCGCCTCCAGAATATTTGCAGGCGTTCCCACGCCCATAAGATACGTAGGCTTGTTCTGTGGAAGATGCGGTACTACCTCGTCAAGAATATGATACATTTCCGCATGGGTTTCCCCTACTGCAAGACCGCCCACTGCATATCCATCCAGATCCATCTGAGAAATTGTATCTGCATGTGCAATACGAATATCCTCATAAATTGCTCCCTGATTGATTCCGAAAAGAAGCTGCTCTTTATTGATCGTATCCGGAAGGCTGTTTAAACGAGCCATCTCCGCCTTGCATCTCGCGAGCCACCTTGTGGTTCTGTCTACAGATTTCTGCACATAATCTCTGTCAGCCACCGAACTTGGACATTCGTCAAATGCCATTGCAATCGTAGACGCAAGATTTGACTGGATCTGCATACTTTCCTCAGGTCCCATAAAAATTTTATGTCCGTCAATGTGAGAGCGGAAATATACGCCCTCCTCTTTGATTTTTCGAAGTCCGGACAGGGAAAATACCTGGAATCCACCGGAATCTGTAAGTATCGGTCTGTCCCAGACCATGAATTTGTGAAGACCGCCAAGCTGCTTTACAATTTTATCTCCGGGGCGCACGTGAAGGTGATATGTGTTAGAAAGCTCCACCTGCGTTCCAATATCGTAAAGGTCCATTGTGGAAACTGCTCCCTTAATCGCCCCGATGGTTCCCACATTCATAAAAACAGGAGTCTGAATCGTTCCATGTACTGTATGGAATTCCGCCCGTTTTGCTCTTCCTTCTGTTTTCAGGATTTTATATTCTGCCATTTGTTTTCCTCTTTTTCTAATATAAATGTTATCGTATGAGTTCAAAATATCTGGTGCATCATTTCACATTTGCTGCTCCGGTCTTTTCACTCCTGCATTATTATATATGCTTTGGACAATTCTGTCCAGCGTGAAGAGGATAAAATTACGCAGCCAGAGCATTTGCGTTTATCATATCGATGGTATTCTTTATTCCCAACCATACGGATACATCGGTAAACACTTCTGTAATACTTCCCCTATCAGTAAAAGGAGCTTCCTGAAGTACAGAAAAATCCGTCATCATTCCATTATGAACAATATATTCCACAATCTGATTTACAAAATATATCTGACGACTGTCAAGATTTGTTTCATCCAGAAATTCTGCGAAAGCAGCTTTCGCAATTCCCATATCAAGTCCCACAATTTCCCGTACAAACACGCCTAGCGGTTTCGAACCGTATTCTTTCTCATAATCCTTTTTACTGCCCACTTCACTCCACAAAATACTTTCCAGTTCCTTCATATCGTCCGCTGTAAGCGGAATATTTTCCTTCAATTTTAAAATCACCTTATTGTCCTGATGCTGCCGCACATAATATTCCGCTTTTGCCTTATAATTTTTTAAGTCGTCATTTTCTAACTCTGCTTCATTCCATTCTACAGACAAAATTTCCTCAGAAAAATCTGTCTCATAAATCCTTCTGGAACTTTCCGGTATGTACTTCATCAGATTCCGTAATTTGCTTCGGATATTTTCAAAATCATCTATTTCTCCCCGTTCCAGATAATCTGTATGCAAAATTTTCTTTATCAGCTCCGACTGTTCTTTAATTTCCGGTATATTTGCTATCTCACTGAGATCTTCTGCTTTTTTCCGTAAATCCCGCTTTGCCCGTGTATACGTTTTCCCTGTCAAAGAACCCAACTCAATTCCATATATAAGGGCATCAAAGCGGAGAGCTTTTACATCATCTTCATCAGGAATGATTAAATGTGCCAGTTCCTCCCTGACAGCCAAAGTATCTTCGTAAGATAAGACCAAATAATTTTCCGGGACAGAAAAACGCTCCACATATCTCAAATGCTGTCTTACTGCAAAATTGTCGCGTCTTAACTGATTTACTTTTCCTGCCATATGCTTTACAAGCTGATTTCTGTATTTCGTCAGTCTCTCCGTCTGGCACTCTATTCCCTGCAATTTATATGCAATCTCAAATTCCAGATTAAAAATCGCTCCCTGCAAGGAAAGGCGCGTCTCTGCAGACGTTCCTCTGTTCATACGGAAAAATGCAAAATTATTACAAAAATCAAAAATATAAAATTTTTCTTTATCCCCGCCGTCAATAAGGTTTTTGCAAAGCCTTGTACCTCTTCCGATCATCTGCCAGAACTTCGCCTTGCTCATTACTTTCTTAAAAAATACTAGATTCAATATCTCCGGAATATCAATTCCGGTATCCAGCATATCAACAGAAATAGCAATTTGAGGCAATTTTTCCGGCTGGGAAAACTCATCAATAGCAGCCTGCGCATAAGAGGTATAATTATCTATCACACCTGCATATCCCACATAAGCAGGATATTCTTCTCCAAACACTTCCAGAATTTTTTCTGCATGTCTGTGATTCTTTGCAAAAATAATCGTTTTCCCTAGCTTATTTCCATAATCTATCTTTAATCCCTGTGTCATCAAAATATGAAGAACCTGACGAATGGTATCTTTGTTAAAAAGCCATTCATTCAGCGCGGAAGACTCTATTCTTTCCGGCATCTGCCCGTTTTCATCTATAAAAGTCTCCTCATATATCAACTGCTCCTCTTTCGACAACTGATCGTACACAATTCCCTCTTCCTGAAATTTTAAACGGGTTTCTACAGATAAATAATCCACCAAATAACCGTCCTTTACTGCCTGATCCAGATCATACGCGTAAGTTGGAACACCGTTTTCCAGATTAAATTCTTCATACGTATTTTGTACCTCGTCTTTGGGCGTTGCTGTAAGACCCACCAAAGGTGCATCAAAATAGTCAAAAATCTCTTTATATTTATTATAGATAGAGCGGTGTGCCTCATCACAAATCATAAGGTCAAAATGTCCATTCGTAAACAATCTGCCCTCTTCATCTCGAACAGAATCAATACAGTTCATCATTGTCTGGTATGTAGAAAATACGCCATGCGCGCTGTAATTATTCTTTTCTTCACATAAATTTGTCACAGATAAGTCCGGAAGTAAATTTACAAAACTTCTTTTTGCCTGTGTAACAAGCGAGTTTCTGTCTGCAAGAAACAATATATTTCTAATCCAGCCGTGCTCCAAAAGAACTTTACAAAGGGCAATTACCGTTCTTGTCTTTCCGGAACCAGTTGCCATAACAAGAAGTGCTTTTCTTCTGTTCTTTTTATCAAAGGTATCACATACCGACTTTACCGCCGCCTCCTGGTAATATCTGCCCGCTATTGTTTTATCCACAGTAACTGTCGAAAGACTTGTTCTCATAGTTTGAAGATTAAACCATCTTTCCAGGTCACGTTTGGAATAAATCTCTGAAACTTTTCGCTCCGGATAACAGCCGTCAATAATTCTGGTATCAAATCCATTTGTCAAAAAGATAACCGGGCGGCGTCCCTGCTTTTTCTCAATTATATCTGCGTAGAGCTGTGCCTGCTTTCTTCCCTGTACCACATCTTTACAACTGCTTTTTGCCTCCACAACAGCCAAAACCCTGCCGTCATTTCCGTACAGCAAATAGTCGGCACGTCCTGTTCCGCTTTTATTCGGCATTCCCTGTAACGATACTTCATTGAGCCAGTCCACTCCCTGCACCCAGCCTGCATCTTCAAGAAGTGTATCTATATACATCTTTCTTGTTTTATATTCCGAAATGTCCAATGGCTTCGGAACATACGTCTGGCGCTGCTCTTCGCGGCGCAAAGTAAGCTCTTCTTTTAGCTTTTCATTTTCTTTTATAAGCGCCTGCAAGTCCACTTCTGAAATAATCGGCTCCGGAACTGCATTTATCTCTTTATTTTGCAGAACAAGTTCCGGTTTAAAGTATTGTCCTTCTTTATAATCTTCTCCATAACAATATGCAATAAAATCCATAAAAACATAGAGATTCTCAAGACAAAGCATTGCTTCGTCCTGCGTGATCCTGTTTCCTGTATGTACTGCACTGTTTCCCTTTTTTCGAATAAATTCCAGTCGATTCCATAAGTCATCGTCTACAATCTCCCGAAACTCTTCCGTCCGCATCAAATTCACAAGCTTATCGTCCCACGGCTTCTCAAGAGCTTTGTCCACGGAATACAGCCACTTTATAGCAAACTCCATCGCCCGACGACAGTTTATGACAGAGGAAGCCAAGTCTATGGGTAAAATTTTTTCTGCCGCAACTGTAACGTCTGCAAATGTATGAAATTTCGGCTCTGACTGTAAGAAAGCAAAATTCGTCATACTACCGCCCCTATCCTTTGTTAGTATGTATATTTTACCACAGAAAGTCCGGGAAAAACAGGCAGTTTGAGAAAAAGCGCTTTTAATTTGTCGATTTGGGCAACGAAGGCAGAAAACTGGTTTTGTTCTTCAATAGGTGGTATCAGAAACAGATACTTCTTCTGAGCCGTAATCGGAACTTGATTCCTTGTCGTCTGCTTCATGTCTCCAGAATACTGTCGAACAAATCCATCGCTTAGCATATACGCCTTCAAATAATTTGGCATTATTTCTTCCTTGTTACACCTATACGCTGTTAATGACGTTCCAAGAATGACTTTCTCTTCATCAGTATGTAAAACAACTGTAGGTCCTACCGTTGCATTATGAGCAAATAACACATCATCATCTTGAGCAATGCCTTTTCTCAGTTTTCCTGCTCTTTCAGGAGTCAAAAATTTAGCTTTTGAGAAATCAATTTCGTCATTCACAATGCAATTAGCACTGATATAAGGAACTCCACTATCAACAAATTCCTCACTTCTTGGATAATCCCCACCATGATTACCATCCAAATGATACATAATGAATCCATTATTAATCAGTTCTTGAAGCGTAGCAACATAATACCCTTTAGGATTTTCCACTGGATCTCCAAACATCTCTGTAAATCGTGATTTGATAAGGGTGTTTAAATTATTTATTTCTTGTCTTTTTACATTCATTATATGAACTATCTTATCCAACACTTTAACTATATTTGTCTGAATTTCAATCTCTGGATATTCTATTTCTACTTCTTTCAACCACTTAAAATGCCTGTTATAACCAGTATTAGGAATTTTTACATTTCTTAAAGCATAATATAAATATTTATAGTTTGCATCTTTAAACTTGCTTTTTAGTATTTTTACACCATCAGCACCTAAAAAGAATGGTCTATCTACATATTTAATTATCCTCGTATGATCTCCAAATATAATTGCAGGTACATCTTCAAATAAACCTTCTTGAATGTCTGTATATCCGGAAATTATTTCCTTTCCTTGATCAATTATTATATTTTTTCCCTCTTTCTGATATTGTTCTGTTTTGATTTTTGTTCCGTATTTAGTTTTATCTTCAAATACCTCTTCAAAAGTTTTTATCATTAATCGTCTCCCGCCAAATCCGAAGACCTGAAAATTTGCACTAAGCAATGAACTTTCTATGAGATGATTTTACGTTGCTCTGATTTACCATTGCATACTGCATGGTAGTGTCAATCTGCTGATGTCCCAGTAGTTTTTGTACCTGTTCTATGGGCATTCCCTTATCAATCGCTCTTGTAGCCATTGTTCTCCTGAACTTATGTGGGTGAATACGCTCCAAATCAAGGCTTCTGCCCAGCATTCTTAATCGGATTTCTACTCCACTTATTTTCAGCCTTTTATTCGGCTGATTTAGTGTCACAAACAATGCCGGATTATTATCATGCCGACATTTTAAATAATTCTGCAAATGAAGCTTTGCTTTTGCATCAAAATATACTCTCCGCTCTTTGTCTCCCTTTCCATAAACAACACATTCCCGTTCATTAAAATCAATATCTGCAATGTCAAGATTCACCAGTTCTCCAACTCTCATTCCCGTAGAAAACAGTAAGTCAATAATTGCCAAATCCCTTTTTTCCTCACAATTATCTCGAAGAATCTCTATACTTTCATCCGATATGACTTCTTTTACAACTGTCTTTGTTTTGATTTTATGAATGCGTTTTACCGGACTTTTTAAAATATGGTCTTCTTCCTCCAGCCATGAAAAAAAGCTTGAAAGATTTCTTCTTACATTATCAAGCGTTACCTTACTGCACCCATTAATTTTTTGATAATCTATTAAATATTTTCTTATATCTTCAGTACTCATTTGCCTAATCGGAATCTTTACACATTTCAGCAAATGTTCCGCAGTCATTCGATAATATTGAATCGTTCTGGTGGAACAGCCTTCTATCTGTTTTGCATTTAAAAACATCTCCAAATACTGTTCATTCGAAATTGTTTCAGTTTCCTGTCTCGCCTCATCTAAATGCAGAATCAAAACCTGCTGTAATTTTTTCATCTGTTTCACATTTAAAAACTCTGACATTGCATTTAAAATATTACTGATCTGATCCTTCATTTCTCAAAACTCCTTTTTATAGGAGTATAACAAAACTCCGGGAAAGATACATTGATTTTACATATTTTCTAATTCATTTCCGTAATACTCTTCAATACCATTCTGCATTTTCACAAATGCGGGAATATAATCTTTTAAAATTACTCCAACTAATCTTTTCGCCGCCATTTCATCATAAATATGTGTTAAATCGTTTCTATTTTTCAGCATTCCGAGCCAAATATCCTCGTCTATGAAATCAAAAATTGTAAATGCCGTCTTTAAAATCATTTTTGGAGAACCTGTTGCAGAAATAGAATGACCTTCATAACTCAGCAATTCTTTTAATACTTTCCACCCCAGCTCAAATTGAACAAAAAATTTATCAATAATCCCACCTATAATAAATTCATTGGATAAATCTTCATTTTCTGCTGTAATAAGCACTTTCAGATTCGATTTAAAATGCTCAAACTTCTTCATATATTACTTTTCCTTCCTTTTCAATGGATTTCCTTAATTCACTCATTATTTCTTCATCCAGATTGATAATATCAAAACTCAAAAGGGTACTTGTTTCCTCATTCACGTCCAACATAAAACGGATAAAATCTCCGCCCTGTACCGCCAGGTCTATATCACTTTTTTCTTTAAAATTTCCTCTTGCCCTTGAACCAAATAAGATTACCTTTTTCACATTGTATTTTCTGGCAAAATCACATATCTCTTCTATTACTATTGGCTTAATTCCTGTCTCTCCCATACTTTCCTTCCTTTTACCCGAAATACTCTTGCATTAAGCTATCAAATAAAGTTTGAGCTTCATCTATGGATTTCTGGATTGTAGCTTTTAATTTGTCGATTTGGGCAACGAAGGCAGAAAACTGGTTTTGTTCTTCAATAGGTGGTATCAGAAACAGATACTTCTTCTGAGCCGTAATCGGAACTTGATTCCTTGTCGTCTGCTTCATGTCTCCAGAATACTGTCGAACAAATCCATCGCTTAGCATATACGCCTTCAAATAATTTGGCATTATTTCTTCCTTGTTACACCTATACGCTGTTAATGACGTTCCAAGAATGACTTTCTCTTCATCAGTATGTAAAACAACTGTAGGTCCTACCGTTGCATTATGAGCAAATAACACATCATCATCTTGAGCAATGCCTTTTCTCAGTTTTCCTGCTCTTTCAGGAGTCAAAAATTTAGCTTTTGAGAAATCAATTTCGTCATTCACAATGCAATTAGCACTGATATAAGGAACTCCACTATCAACAAATTCCTCACTTCTTGGATAATCCCCACCATGATTACCATCCAAATGATACATAATGAATCCATTATTAATCAGTTCTTGAAGCGTAGCAACATAATACCCTTTAGGATTTTCCACTGGATCTCCAAACATCTCTGTAAATCGTGATTTGATAAGGGTATCTAAACTCTTTAATTCCTGTTTTCTATGACGGACAATTTGTTCAATTGTATCCATCAATTTCATGCTTATTTCTTGCTGTTCTATACTTATAACTGGCACCTGAATTTCTTCAAGAACGGATTTGCCAATAGCCTTAAAAGTACTTCCTGTACCTTTATTATTGAGTTTATTTTTTTGCGCTTTTAAAAGATGAAAAACGTAATTTCTCTCAAAATCATTCTCAATTGTAATAGCTGCCAAACCTCGACCAATACAGCATTTCTCTGTTGCATAATTCAATGCTCCAATTGGTGCTCTAACAGAAATCAAAATATCGTTCTCTTTAGCTGTCTTCTTTGGATTATTGCACCAAACTCTCACGGTTGGATATAATTCCCCAAAATCTGCATTTCCCTGATAGAATGGTATTCCGTTTCTCTCTTCATTGTAACTTGAAGATTCTGGCGATTGTCCCATTGTAATAGTCGCTATATCTTTTAATGATTTATATTCCATGACATCATCTCCATCAATCCGAATTTATTTTTTTAACAACTCTTCCAACTCGTCCATTTCCACTTTAATTTCCGCTTCCAGTTTTCTTAATTCCTTTAATATCTCCTCTGTTGGCGGATATTCTACCGGTATGTACTCTATTTTTTTATATTTATTGATGGAAAGGTCGTAAGCATTCTCCACAATTTCCTCTTTTGGCACAAAGAAGCTCTGCTCTGTGCGTTCTCTCTCAGTTTCTCCGTCCAGATTATGAAATCTTTTCACAATATCCGATATATCATTATCTGCAATTTCACTTCTCTTATCGTCAAGACTGAATCCATCCGCTTTCATATCGTAAAACCAGACTTTATCTGTTCCGCCATGTCCTGTTTTTGTGAAAACAAGTACGGCTGTCGATACGCCGGCATAAGGTTTAAACACTCCGGAAGGCATAGAAATAACAGCTTCCAGACGATTGTTCTCAATAATTTCCTTACGAATGGCTTTATGCGCTGCGGAAGAACCGAATAAAACCCCATCTGGAACAATGCAGGCGCATCTTCCGCCGACTTTCAGCATTTTAAGGAATAAAGCCAGGAACAAAAGCTCTGTTTTCTTTGTCTTGCATACTTTTAAAAGGTCGGCAGATACAATATCGTAGTCCAGTGATCCCTTAAAAGGTGGATTCGCAAGAATCAGGCTATATTTTTCTCTGTCACTGTTCTGGTCTGAAAGGCTGTCCCTGTACTCGATATGTGGATTATCCACACCGTGAGTCATCATATTCATAGCGCCAATGCGAAGCATAGTTCTGTCCATGTCAAATCCATGAAACATATGGTTCATATAATGTTCTTTATTTTTTCGCTCAAAAAACACTTTTTCTTTACAATTCTCTTTTAAATATTCACTTGCTGCCACAAGAAATCCGGACGTACCACAAGCCGGATCACAGATTACATCATCTGGACGCGGCTCCATCATATCCACAATCATACGAATAATATGTCGTGGCGTACGAAACTGTCCATTTACACCTGCTGTTGCCAGTTTTGAAAGAAGATATTCATATATATCTCCGCGTGTATCTGCTTCTTTTAATTTCGCCATCTGCTCATAAATACTATCCATAGAAGTTACAATTTTATCCAGCATCAAAGGAGTAGGGATTTTAAAAATCGCATCTCCCATATATTTTGCGTAGGCGCTTTCCTTATCCCCATGAAGATTTTTAATAAAGGGAAATACAAGCTCCTGAACAACCGCGTACATTTGTCCTGCCGGAAAATCATGGAATACGCTCCACTTTAACTGACTTCCTTCGATTTCACGGCTGCCGATTTGTATTTTCCCATCAAAAATACTTTTATGCGGCAGTCCAAGCATAGCCGCTTCTTTTGCGTGTATATTGTCTGCATCGTCCAAGTCTTTGATAAACATGAGGTATGTCATCTGCTCAATCACATCAAGAGGATTCGTCAGTCCTCCTGTCCAGAAAATTTCCCAAAGACTATCTATTTTATTTTTTAATTCTCCTGTAATCACGTACTTTTCCTCCCGGCGTGTCATCTATCTGCGTGCTCATCGCACGTTTCGTATTTTAGTGCTGCCCTTATTCTACCATGTTTTGACCTGGATTAAAAGTTCCCTTAGCGTTTGACATTTCCCTCCAACTCTATATCCTTGCGCAACTTTCATATTACGTTTTTCATCGATTATCGCATAGTCCCGTCTTTGACAGTTAAAGAAATTAAAATCTGATGTTAGCCCAGTGTTTATAGGCTTCACGACAGTTTGCATCTAAATTTCACTCTATAAAAAAACAGATTATTTAACAAAGAAAATGTAGAGTTTATAATAAACTTGAGACATTTGGGCAAAAGTGAACTGTCAACTTCTCGGAGAGATTTTTTGTTTTTTAAGTAGAAAAAATCGTTTTATAAACAATTTTGGAGAGATTTTTTGTTTTTTAAGTGGAAAAAGGCGTTTTATAAACAATTTTGGAGAGTTTTTTTGTTTTTTAAGCGGAAAAAGGCATTTTATAAACAATTTTAGAGAGATTTTTTGTTTTTCAAGCGAAAAAAAGCGTTTTATAAACAATTAAATTCCCGGCATCAGAAATTTCTTTCTCCCCATTGCACCTACGACTTTTTCTAATGCACTCCCATTTTTGACGGTTTGCATCTAAGTTTTACTCTATAGTAATATTTTCATGACCGATAGATTCTTGAACTGTCCAATTCCTGCGAAAACAGGTATAACAAATACTAAGTTTTCGTTATACTTGTTGCTTCCGGCGAATTAAAACGAGAAGAAAACGGAAAATCTACCTGCTACATTCGTTTAAAGTAATTTCCCCTTATCTCTTCTTAATACAAACCTAATCCCTCCAAATTTCTCCTTCTCCAAATCGAAATCCTTGTGTAACTTTCACATTGCCATTTTTCGTCGATTATCGTATAATAACATGTACCTTTACAGATAACATTTAAATAAGAAGTAATCTGTTAAATACTCACGAAAAAGATTTACGGAAATACACAATATGAGGAGGCAATCTATTTTTTATGAAGAATCATACTCTCGGAATTGACATTGGTTCTACCACTGTCAAAATTGCAGTCCTTGATAAAAATGAAACTCTGCTTTTTGCAGATTATGAACGGCATTTCGCGAATATTCAGGAAACACTGGCAAACCTGCTCCAGAAAGCTTACGACCAGCTTGGGGAGCTTTCTCTTTGCCCGGTCATCACCGGCTCAGGCGGTCTTACCCTTGCCAATCATCTGGATATTCCCTTTGTCCAGGAGGTAATCGCCGTATCTACTTCTCTGGAACATCTTGCGCCTAAAACTGATGTAGCGATTGAGCTTGGCGGCGAGGACGCAAAGATCATTTATTTTGAAAACGGAAACATTGAGCAGCGTATGAACGGAATCTGTGCAGGCGGAACCGGCTCCTTTATCGATCAGATGGCATCTCTTTTGCAGAGCGACGCTTCCGGTCTGAACGAATATGCAAAGCATTACAAAGCCCTTTACCCTATTGCCGCACGCTGCGGCGTTTTCGCAAAAACGGACATTCAGCCGCTTATTAACGACGGCGCCACAAAGGAAGACCTTTCCGCTTCTATTTTCCAGGCAGTGGTAAACCAGACCATTTCCGGTCTTGCCTGTGGAAAACCAATCCGCGGACACGTTGCCTTCCTGGGCGGCCCCCTTCATTTTCTTTCAGAGCTGAAGGCTGCCTTTATCCGTACTTTAAAACTCGATGAGGAGCACACCATTGTACCGGAAAACTCCCATCTTTTTGCAGCTATCGGTTCTGCCTTAAATGCAAAGGAAGACGCGGCGTCTGTGTCTCTCACTGACTTAAAGGAACGCCTTCGAAAAACTATCCACCTTGATTTCGAAGTGGAGCGTATGGAACCTCTCTTTGAGACAGAGGAAGATTATGAATCGTTCCACAAACGCCAGAGCCAGTATCAGGTAAAAACTGCAGAACTTTCTGCATATAAGGGAAACTGCTATCTTGGTATTGATGCAGGCTCTACCACAACAAAAACAGCCCTTGTAGGAGAAGACGGCTCTCTTCTCTACTCCTTTTACAGCAACAATAACGGAAATCCCTTAAAAACTACGATACGCTCCATTCAGGAAATTTACAGCCTCCTTCCAGCGGACGCGCACATTGCCTACTCCTGCTCAACCGGATACGGAGAAGCCCTTATTAAAGCGGCGCTTCTTCTTGACGAGGGAGAGGTGGAGACAGTTTCTCATTATTACGCAGCTGCATTTTTTGACCCGGAGGTTGACTGTATCCTTGATATTGGCGGTCAGGATATGAAGTGTATCAAAATAAAGGACAATACCGTAGACAGCGTACAGCTTAACGAAGCCTGCTCCTCAGGCTGCGGTTCCTTTATTGAAACCTTCGCAAAATCCTTAAATTACAGTGTGGAAGACTTTGCAAAAGCAGCTCTTTTTGCGAAAAATCCCATTGATCTGGGAACACGCTGTACGGTATTTATGAACTCCAAAGTCAAACAGGCACAGAAGGAGGGCGCTGAGGTTTCCGATATTTCCGCCGGTCTTGCATACTCTGTCATTAAAAATGCACTTTATAAAGTAATCAAGGTTTCCGACGCTTCCGAGCTTGGACGCCACATTGTTGTACAGGGCGGAACTTTTTATAACGACGCAGTTCTTCGAAGCTTTGAAAAAATCGCAGACTGTGAGGCGATCCGCCCTGACATTGCAGGAATTATGGGTGCTTTTGGCGCAGCCTTAATCGCAAGAGAACGATACGAAGAAGGCACAGAAACAACCATGCTTTCCATACAGAAAATCAACGAGCTGAAATACACAACCTCCATTGCAAACTGTAAGGGCTGCACAAACAGCTGCCGTCTGACGATCAACAAGTTTACAGGAGGACGCCAGTTTGTAAGCGGAAACCGATGCGAGCGCGGAATCGGCAAAGAAAAGAACAAGGATAATATCCCGAATCTTTATGAGTATAAATACAAACGGCTTTTTTCTTACCAGCCGCTCACTGCCGATAAGGCAGAACGTGGAAAAGTAGGAATCCCCCGCGTCTTAAATATGTTTGAAAATTATCCGTTCTGGTTTACCTTTTTCACAGAACTGAAATACGAGGTGGTGTTATCCCCCACTTCCACAAGAAAGCTTTACGAGCTTGGTATTGAATCCATTCCAAGTGAATCAGAGTGCTACCCGGCAAAGCTTGCCCACGGACACGTTACCTGGCTTTTGAAAAACGGAGTGAAATTTATTTTTTACCCCTGCATTCCTTACGAAAGAAACGAGTTCCCGGACGCAGTCAATCATTACAACTGTCCAATCGTTACTTCTTATGCAGAAAACATCAAAAACAATGTGGACGAATTAAACGATCCTTCCGTTGATTTCCGGAATCCGTTCCTTGCCTTTACTTCTGAGGAAATCCTCACCGGGCGTCTTGTAGCGGAATTTAAAGATATTCCGGCAGATGAAGTAAAAGCTGCAGCACACAAAGCCTGGGAAGAGCTTGCTTCTGCAAGAAAAGATGTACAGAAAAAGGGCGAAGAAACACTGAGATATATGGAAGAAACAGGACGAAGAGGTATTGTTCTTGCAGGAAGGCCGTACCATATCGACCCGGAAATCCACCACGGCATTCCAAGCCTTATTAACAGCTACGGCATTGCTGTCCTGACAGAGGATTCCGTATCTCACCTTGTTCCCGTTGAGCGTCCGATCCGTGTAAACGACCAGTGGATGTACCATTCCCGCCTTTATGCTGCCGCAAACTTTGTAAAAACAAGGGAGGATCTCGACCTGATCCAGTTAAACTCCTTTGGCTGCGGTCTTGACGCGGTGACAACGGACGAGGTATCCGAGATTCTCTCCGGAAGCGGCAAAATTTACACCTGTCTCAAAATTGACGAGGTGAATAATCTGGGTGCTGCCAAAATCAGGATCCGCTCTCTTCTTGCCGCGCTTCGGGCAAAAGAGGCACAGAAACGTACCAGGATCATTCAGCCGTCCTCCATTAAAAAGGTATCCTTCACAAAGGAAATGCGAAAAGACTTTACGATTTTATGTCCGCAGATGTCTCCCTTCCATTTCAGCTTTATCCAGGCCGCCTTTAACACCTGCGGCTACCATTTTGAGGTGCTCCCAAACGATAATAAAGAAGCGGTAAACACAGGCTTAAAATACGTAAATAACGACGCCTGCTATCCTTCCCTCATTGTTGTTGGGCAGATTATGGACGCGCTCCTCTCCGGCAAATACGACTTAAACAGGACGGCTGTCATTATGTCTCAGACAGGAGGCGGCTGCCGTGCTTCCAACTACATAGCTTTTATCAGAAGAGCGCTGAAAAAAGCAGGAATGGAACAGATTCCCGTTATCTCTGTCAATTTGAGCGGTCTTGAGAAAAATCCCGGCTTTAAGCTGACTCTGCCATTGGTCAAGAGAATCTGCTACGGCGGCGTATTTGGAGATATTCTTATGAAGTGCGTGTACAGAATGCGTCCGTACGAGCTGGAAAAAGGCATTGTAAACAGAAAATATAAAATCTGGGAGCAAAGATGTATTTCCTTTATTACAGGAAACACCATAAGTCACAGCCAGTTTAAGCATATGTGCCGGGAAATGGTACACGATTTTGACACCATTCCGATCAGCGATGAAAAGAAGCCGCGCGTGGGAATTGTAGGCGAAATCCTTGTAAAATTCCTGCCGGCTGCAAATAATCACCTTGCAGATCTTCTGGAGGAAGAAGGAGCAGAAGCCGTCGTACCCGACCTCATCGACTTCTTATGCTACTGCTTCTATAATCAGAACTTTAAAGTGGAGAATCTTGGTTTCAAAAAATCAAAGGCAACCATCGGAAACTGGGGAATCAAGCTCATTGAATATATGAGAAAATCTGCAAATGAAGCCCTTGCCCAGAGCCGCCACTTCACTCCGTCCGCAGACATCACAGATCTGGCGAAAATGGCTTCTCCTATTGTATCTCCCGGCAATCAGACAGGCGAAGGGTGGTTTCTTACAGGAGAGATGATGGAGCTGCTTCACGGAGGCGTTCCCAACATTGTGTGTATTCAGCCATTTGGCTGTCTTCCAAACCACATTGTGGGAAAAGGAGTTATCAAGGAAATCCGCCGCACAAATCCGGAGGCAAATATTGTAGCTATTGATTACGACCCTGGGGCAAGCGAGGTAAACCAGTTAAACAGAATTAAGCTGATGCTTTCCACAGCACAAAAAAATCTGAATAAAGAGTCTGAAAAAGACGCCTGACCTTACAGGCAAAACAAAAAGTACTGCAATACTAAGTTTTCATCACTTAGTACAGCAGTACTTTTTATCATTTATTTCAGTTTCATAAACGCTTCATATGGACGAAGAACCATTCCTTCCTCCTCTTTATAATTGTGGATCAGAGTTTCTGCTCCCTCCCACTCTTTTAAAAGAGGACACGGCACTTCTTTTTCTGTAAAGTTTCCTGCCACAAGAAGTTTCTTTCCATTATATTCCCGCTCATATGCAAAAATATTTTCATCTTCCTCAAGAAGGAGACGGAAACTTCCTTCTGTAAAAATCTCATATTTTTTTCGAAGGGCAATGAGCTTTTTATAATAATGAAATACAGAATCCATATTTTTCAACTCTTCTTCTGCATTAATTTCTGTGTAATTGGGATTTACGCCAATCCAGGGCGTTCCCTGTGTAAAGCCTGCGTTTTTTCCGGCACTCCACTGCATGGGAGTTCTTGCATTATCTCTTCCTTTTGCGTAAATGGACTCCATAATATCTGCTTCTTTATACCCTTTTTCCAGACGTTCTTTATACATATTCCGGATTTCAATATCCTGATATAGAGAAATATCTTCAAAACGCACATTCGTCATGCCAAGCTCTTCTCCCTGATAAATGTACGGTGTTCCCTGCATTCCATGAAGAATTGTTGCAAGCATTTTGGCAGACTCTGTTCTGTATTCCGTATCATTTCCCCATCTTGACACAATACGGGGAAGGTCGTGATTATCCCAGAAAAGGCTGTTCCAACCGCAATTATGAAGCTCGTTCTGCCATTTTGCCAGATTTTTTTTGAGTTTCACAAGGGAAAGCGGGCAGAAGTCCCATTTCTCTTTTCCCTCTTCCTGGTCAAGCATCATATGTTCAAACTGGAATACCATAGAAAATTCGCTTCCATCCGGCGCGCTGTAAAGCTTCGCCCTCTCTGTATCTGCACCCCAGGCTTCACCAACTGTAATCAAATCTCCCTTCTGGAAGGTTTCCTTACTTAATTCCCGGATAAATTCATGAAGACGAGGACCGTTATTGGTAATTTTTAAATCCGGATCTTTCGCAATCTGGTCAATTACATCAAGGCGAAAACCTCCAACTCCTTTTTTCATCCACCAGAGGATCATATCATAGATTTCTCTGCGAAGCTTTGGATTTTCCCAGTTTAAATCCGGCTGCTTTACAGAAAACTGGTGAAAATAATACTGGTTCAGCTCCGGAACCCACTCCCAGGCAGGTCCTCCGAACGCAGAGCCCATGTCGTTGGGAAGCGTACCTTTCTCTCCATCCCGCCACACATAGTAATCGTGATAAGGATTTTCTCTGCTTTTTTTCGCTTCCTGAAACCAGAAATGTTCATCAGAAGAATGATTTAAAACAAGATCCATAATAATGCGGATATTTCTTTTTTTTGCCTCCTGAATCAGCTCTTCCATGTCCCTGATGTTTCCAAACATAGGGTCAATATCCTGATAATCAGAAATATCATATCCATTGTCATCCTGCGGGGATTTACAGACAGGAGAAAGCCAGACAGCATCAATCCCCAGTTCCTCCAGGTAATCCAGCTTTGTAATAATTCCTCTTATATCTCCGATTCCGTCCCCGTTGCTGTCCATAAAGCTTCGCGGGTAAATCTGGTAAACTACTGCGTTTTTCCACCATTTTCTTCCTTCGCTGTTCATATTTACATCCCTCTCTTATATTCTGCGAATCAGTGTTCCATCTGGAGCAAGTTTTCCATTTTCATATCCTCTTGAAAAGAGAATTTCCCCTCCCTCCAGTGTATCAACAAAATCTTTTGTGCAATTTAAAACTACCTGAATTTTATTTCCCGCTTCGTCCAGTTTAATGTATTCCACGCAGCGTTTTTCCCTGTATGTATCCGGGAAATGGAAATAAAGACTCTTAAATGTTTTCTCTGTTTTTCTAAGAGAAATCAGCTTTTTCATTTCTTTCAGACGCTCTCTGTTTTCCTCAGAATCCAGCTCGTCCCAGGGCATACACCTCCTGCAGTCCGGGTCGTGTCCCCCTTCCATCGCAATTTCTGTCCCGTAATAAATACAGGGACTTCCCGGCATGGTAAAGAGAACGGCAAGCTGCTGATAAAAGACGTCCAGATTTTTCAGACGGTTCATAAGCCGCTCTGTATCGTGAGAATCCAGAAGATTAAACAAAACATTGTTGCACTGCTGCATATACATGGTATAACAGCGGTTCACCATATATTCAAAATCTTCTTTTGTGCTTTCCTTATCAAGGAAAAAGTCATGGATCCCGCTCATAAGAGGGTAATTCATAACAGAATCATACTCGTCTCCCATAAGCCACTGGCTTGCATCGTGCCAGATTTCTCCCAAAAGATAAATATCCGGTTTTAGAGATTTTACCCTCTCCCTTACACGTTTTAAGAAGCGGTGGGATACCTCATTTCCCACATCAAATCGGATGCCGTCAATATCAAAATCGTGAATCCAGCTTTCGCAAATATCAGAGAAATACCGAATCACTTCTTCATTATTTGTATTTAATTTCGGCATATATTCATTAAATGCAAAGGAATAAAATCTTCCGTCTCTTGTATCTCCCTGCTTTTTTAATGCATTCCAGTCGTGAATCATAAACCAGTCTGCAAACTCAGATTTTTCTCCTTTTTCCTCCACATCAAGCCACTGAGCAAAACGCCTTCCACAGTGATTAAACACAGCGTCCACCATTATCCGGATACCAAGTTCATGGGCTTCTTTTACAAGAAGGGCAAACTCTTCATTATCTCCAAAATAAGGGTCTATTTTTGTGTAGTCTCTTGTATCATATTTATGGTTAGACTCTGCTTCCATAATGGGATTTAAGTAGATTCCATTAATACCGAGCTCTTTTAAATATGAAAGACGCTTTCTGATTCCTGCAAGATTTCCGCCGAAACGCTCCTGATTTGTGACAGGTCCTGTGCGCCAGGGCAGAATATCCTCCCCGTTTTTCTCCGGCGTTCCATTGCAGAAGCGGTCTGGAAAAATCTGATACCAGACCGTATCGTTTACCCAGTCCGGAGTTACATTTATATCTGCCGGATTCATCCAGGGCACAATAAAACACTGAAGCATACGCCCTTCCATGTGAAGCTGCTCTTCCTTTAAAAAGCCGTCCTCAAAGTAATACCACACTTCTTTATCTGTATGAAGTTCAAAATAATACTTACATCTTTTATACGGTGGAACAAGTGTGGTTGTCCACCATATCTGATGCTGTAAGCGCTTTTTATAGCAGATTTCTTCCCGTTTTCCAACCCATTTTTCATTTCCGCCTAAAATGCCGGCTTCAAACGGATCGCCCTGATGAAGAAATACGCGTTTTACGTCATATCCTGTTTTTAAATTGATAATCAGCTCCCTCTCATTACAGGGGTAGCTCATCTGCTCTGATGTTTTGTGATAAACTCCTGCAAATTCCATCTGCTGTCTGTCACCTTTCCGTCATCTGTTTCTTATATTGATAAAGCTCCTCTGCCAGATGCTTCATATCCGGCATTCTCCACTCCCAGTTTGGACTTCCCACGGTTCCCGGCGTGTTTAAATGGGCTTCTTTTCCAAGCCCCAGAATATCCGCCGCCGGAATAATGGCATACTCCGCCCTGCTTTTCCATGTGTAGGCAAGGAGCCTGTCTTTTACGGAACCTGTTTTCATTCCCTGCTTTTTCAGGAAACGGCGAAGCTTTCTCTTCGCTGCGCAGGACATTTTTCCATACCACTCCATAAGCGTATCGTTATCATGGGTTCCTGTATAAATAATGAGATTTTCTTTTTCCTCAAAAGTGTCCCTCGCATATTTTCCCTTTGTATCTATGGAAAACTCAAGAATTTTCATTCCCTTTAATCCATAGTGGTCTTTTAAGGTAAGCACCTCCGGGCGAAGATCTCCAAGGTCTTCCGCTACAAGATGCGCCTCCGGCACTTCTCGTTTTAGGGTGTCCAGCACCTCATATCCGGGCGCCTCGATCCACTCTCCCTCCACTGCCGTCGGACAGGAAGCCGGAATTTTCCAGAATGTATCAAAGGCACGGAAATGATCAATACGGATTAAATCAAAAAGTTGACTGTTATATCCGATACGCTTCACCCAGAAATCGTATCCTGTTTTTTTCAGATAATCCCAGTCGTAAACAGGATTTCCCCATCTCTGCCCTACTGCGCTGAAATAGTCCGGCGGAACGCCCGCGATAAAGGAAGGCTGTCCGTCTGCCCCCAGGAGGAAGTTTTCTTTGCCCGCCCACACGTCAACAGAATCGATTCCCACGTAAAAAGGAACGTCTCCCATAATACGGATTCCGTTTTTATTTGCATATTCCTTTACCTTTTTCCACTGGCAAAGAAATTCATACTGTAAAAACATATGGTAGGAAGCCTCTTTTTCGATTTCCTCTGATAAGTCTTCCCCATTCCAGTTTTTGTGCGCTTCCTTCCACTCATTCCAGCAGCGGTCGTCATTTTCTTTTTTCAGAGCGCGGAACACGCCGTAGGCGCGCACCCATTCCTGGGAAATAAAGGCGCGGTATTCCTCTGTCTCCTGAAAATTTCCAAAGGCTTCTCTTAAATACCCTTCCTTCCATGCGCGCACCTCCTCATATGCCACTTTTTTCGCGTATTCAAGATGAGAAGGAGGAAGCGCTTTTAAAAGTCCTTCTTCAAAGAGAAGGTCAAGGCTTAAATAAAGTTCGTCTCCTGCACAGGAGGAATACGGCTGATACGGAGAATTTCCATAGCCGAGCGGATTCATAGGCAGAACCTGCCAGATTTTCACTCCCGCTTTCTTTAAAATATCGAGAAATTCATATGTTTCTTTCCCCAGCTCTCCTACCCCCGTCCGGGACGGGAGAGAAGAAACCGGCATTAAAATTCCAGTTTCTCTCATAGTCCACACCTCTTATGCAAGCTTCCAGATGTCGCGGTTGTACTCTTCAATAGTTCTGTCTGCTGAGAAGAAGCCTGCCTTTGCAATGTTTACAAGCGCTTTCTTTGCCCATGCAGTTTCGTCCTCGTAATCTCTTAATATCTCTTCTTTTTTCTGAATGTATTCTTTTACGTCGAGAAGCGCCATAAACCAGTCTTTTGATACGATTTCTTTATAAAGTCTTCCGAGATTGACCGGATCTCCGATCTGAATCAGCTCCTTGCTGATGATAAAGTCAACAAGCTCCTCCACCTGGGGATCGTTTTCGTAAATCTCTTTTGAGCAGTAGGAAGCCTCCTCGTAAAGCTTAATAACCTCCTCGGATTTCTTTCCGAAGATATAGATGTTTTCATCGCCTACAAGCTGATGGATCTCCACATTTGCGCCGTCCTCTGTTCCGAGTGTCACAGCGCCGTTTAACATAAACTTCATGTTTCCTGTTCCTGACGCCTCTTTTGACGCAAGAGAAATCTGCTCGGAAATATCGCAGGCAGGAATGAGTTTTTCCGCCTTTGTTACATTGTAGTTTTCCACCATAACAAGCTTCATATATTTGCTTACAACAGGGTCATTGTCAATTAACTGCTGCAGGCAGAGAAGAAGATGGATAATATCTTTTGCAATGGTGTAAGCCGGCGCTGCCTTCGCTCCGAAAATCATAGTGATCGGTCGTTTCGGAAGGTTGCCTTTTTTAATCTCTTTATATTTGTAAATAGCATAAAGAGCGTTCATCTGCTGTCTCTTATACTCGTGAAGACGCTTAATCTGAATGTCAAATACAGAATCTGCATCAATTTCCACATTCTGTGTTTCTTTCAGATAATCTCTTAAATGTTCTTTTGCGTGATGCTTGATCTCCATCAGACGTTTTAAAACAGTCTCGTCCTCTTTGTATGCGAGAAGCTTTTCCAGTTCCATCGCGTTTTCTTTAAATCCGTCTCCGATCAGCTCTTCAATATATGCGCTTAACTCCTGGTTGCAGTGAAGCAGCCATCTTCTGAAGGTAATTCCGTTTGTCTTATTGTTGAATTTCTCCGGATAAATATCGTAAAACGGTTTTAACTCGGATTCTTTCAGAATTTCTGTATGAAGAGCAGCCACGCCGTTTACTGCATATCCGAAGTGAATGTCAATGTGCGCCATGTGTACGCGGTCCTGCTTATCGATAATATATACGCGCTCGTCATGGAAATCTCTTCTCACACGGCTGTCCAGCTCGCGGATAATCGGAAGAAGATGCGGAACCACCTGTTCCAGATAAGAAATCGGCCATTTTTCCAGAGCTTCTGCAAGAATAGTATGGTTTGTATACGCGCATGTTTTTCTCACTACATCAATGGCTGTATCCATATTGAAGCCTTTCTCCATGAGAAGGCGGATCAGCTCCGGAATTACCATTGTCGGGTGCGTATCGTTAATCTGGATCGTTACATAATCGTAGAGCTGATACAGGTCTGCCCCTCTCTCCTCTGCCTCTCTTAAAATGAGCTGTGCAGCGTTGCTTACCATGAAATACTGCTGGTAAATACGGAGAAGCTGTCCTGCCTCGTCACTGTCGTCCGGGTAAAGGAAAAGGGTAAGGTTTTTCGCAATATCCTTTTTGTCAAACTGGATTCCGTCTCTGATGATTCCCTCATCCACAGTATCTACATCAAAAAGATGAAGACGGTTGCAGCCGTTTTTATATCCCGGAACATCAATGTCGTACAGCACAGACTGCAGGGTAAAATCCTTAAACGGAACAGAAAAGCTTACGTCTGTTTTTGTCAGCCAGCTGTCGTCTGTGATCCACGGATTTTTCTCTTCGCTCTGCTTGTTGTCCTTAAATTTCTGAAGAAACAGACCGTCGTGGTAATTCAATCCCACACCGTCTCCGTTTAAACCGAGTGTGGCAATGGAATCCAGGAAGCAGGCAGCGAGACGTCCAAGACCGCCGTTTCCAAGAGACGGCTCATTTTCCATCTCCTCAATGGCTGTAATGTCGTGTCCGTTCTTTGCAAGCACTTCTTTTGTCTCTTCAAAAAGTCCAATGTTGATAAGGTTGTTGGAGAGAAGCTTTCCAATTAAAAATTCTGCGGAAATGTAGTAAAGCTTTTTCTTTCCTTCATTTCTTTTCATTCCCTGCATCTTCTCTTTTGTGAGAATGAGAAGAGCTGTATAAATCTGTTCGTCAGACGCTTCTTTTATGTTTTTTCCGTATTTTTCCTGTAAAATCTGCTCTAATAATTTTTCCATATTTACTCCTTATCTCCGCATCTTTCAACGGCTTCATATACTCTTAAAATTTCTCCCACACTCCATGCCTGGGCAAAGCAGCCCTTTGACCTTGTGGGATTTTCTCCATCGTAAATCTCCGGAAGCTGTCCGATGCAGCCCTCTCTCATGGCGCTTTCCATGACCTCAAGCTGTTCCTTTACAACTTCCCTCGCCTCTTTATTGTAATCATTTACTTTAAGATATGCAAGATAATATGCTCCCAAAGGGAAAGTCCACACTGTTCCCTGATGATACGCCATATCTCTTTCTTCCATTTTCCCCTGATAGAGAGGCTTAAACTCTTTATCTGACATTTCCAGGGTTCTAAGACCATACGGTGTATAAAGTGTCTCAAACACGGTCTCTACAACTGCCTTTTCCTGCTCCTTTGTAAGCATGGCAAACGGCATGGACACTGCCCATATCTGATTGCAGCGAACCTGTTCGTCCGCCTCTGTACCGGATACCAGGTCTTTTAAACAGCTTCTTTTTTCCAACCAGAACTTCTGAAGGAAGGATTTTTTTACCTGATCTTTTAATCCTGTTTCTTTCCAGTCCTGTTTTAAAATCCCGGCAAATTCTTCCATAATACAGAGGGCATTATACCAGTAGGCATTAATTTCCACAGGCTTTCCATGTCTCGGTGTGGGAAGGATTTCTCCTACGCGCACGTCCATCCATGTTACCTGCCAGAGCCCTTCTCCTGCCTGGATCAGTCCGTCTGCATCCATATGGATTCCAAAATCAGTTCCCTCTTTATATCCCCTGATGATCCGTTCCATCACAGGATACATCTCTTTTACAAAATCAAGATCCTCTGTTTTTTCATAATAAAGATACACGCAGTTAATAAAAAGAAGCGCCGCGTCTACAGTATTATAAAGAGGCTCATTTCCTCCTTCCGGGAAGAGATTCGGCATCAGACCATTCTTCTCGTTTAAAGCGAAGGTTCTTAAAATCTCCTTTGCCGTATCATATTGTCCCGTAGAAATGCAGATACCCGGAAGGGCGATCATAGTGTCCCTTCCCCAGTCCTCAAAAAACGGATACCCTGCAAGAATGGTGCTTCCGTTTGTGGATTCTCTCCTGGAAACAAACTGGTCTGCGCTTTTTACAAGCTCCTGCGCCATCGGCACGGAAAGACCGGCTGTTTTTATAAGAGACTGTCTCCGCTCCTTATATTCTTTTATCATTTCTTCCGCTTCCGGGAATTTTACTTTCTCCAAATACTTCTTTTCCACAGAATATACGAGGTTTAATTTTACTTTCTCTCCCGGCTGCGCAGAAACGGAAATCACATGGTTTGCCTTTGCGTGCCCCGTCTCTCTTCTTCCATCGCACACATCGTAAGAATAAAAATAAACCTCTGTCTTTTCCTCAATCTCTGCCACTTTTCCGTTTGTCTCAAAAAACAGCGTCATTCCCTCAGAGGAAATCTGATTTCCCTTTTTCACTAAGGTCTGGGACAGTTTCATATCCTCTCCCTTTTTTGCAAACTGGAAAAACGGCGTCACCTCAAATCCTGCCTCGCATTTTCCCCTGTTTTCTATGGTATAAACAACTGCCACTGTATTTTCTCCATGCTTCATGGCGATTTCTTTTGAGAGAGAAACGCCGTTTACATGGTAGCGCCACAGAGGCGTATCTTCATATATAAAAGAAGAAAGATAACGATACCCGTCCTCTGTATAGCCGTCTGCAAATTCCTGGGTGGAAAGAATTTTTTCCTCTCCGTCAAGAAACAAACGCTCCGAAAGGCGGTGTACGATATTGTAACGGTGATTCGGCGCTTTCACACACGCCATAAAAACGCTGTGATCGTTTCTTGAAGCCGCCCCTGTTATTGTAAGAGCGGAAAATCCTCCAAGACCGTTTGTCAAAAGATAATTATTTTCAAGACCGCGTTTTAAAGTATTCCAGTCCTGCTTTCCGTAAATCCATCTCATATGCTTCCTCTTCGTCCAAGGACAAGCGCGCTCATCGGAGCGGCTGTCGCTTTCTCTGCTTTTTTCCGTTTTTTCCATGCAAAGCTGTCTTCTTTCGTAAGAAGGACTTCCCATTCTCCTTTCGGAAGGGCAGTTTCAACCTCTTCCTCTGTGGCGTTATAAATAATATACAGAGTTTCCCAGGGCGTATGTTCTCCTTCTTTTCTATTTTCCACAAAAAATCCTGCTGCGCCCTGCTTCTTCCAGTGACCGTAAATTCTCTTTCCTGCTGCCTCCGACTTGTCGCAAAGCCCCGGAAGCTGCTTCCTGAGAGCAATCAGTCCTTCATAATAGATACGGAGCTCTTCATATGCATATGCTCTCTTCCAGTCCAGACGATTTAAAGAGATGGAACTGTTATAAGTATTTTCCTGCCCGTCCTTGGTTCTTGCAAATTCCTCTCCGGAAAGCATAAAAAGATATCCCTGACAGGTCATGTAAATGGCTGCTGCCAGTTTATTTTCCATCATTCTCCGCTCTTCGTCCGGCGTTGTGATGGAAAGCTTATCCCAGAGCGTCCAGTTATCATGAGCGGAAACATACGTGATCACCTGAGAGGGCGCTTTGCTTCCCGTCTCTTTCGTACACCATGCTTTTACGCTGTTCAGGATTTTTTCTTCCATATTTTCCGCACCGTTTACAAAGCCCGGGATTTCTCCCTCAAACACATGACCCTTGATTGCATCTCTTGTATCGTCGCAGAACATTCCCACATATTTATCAAGATGGGAAATATTCTTTTTAAGAGCCATTATTGCATCTCCCTCAGCCGCTGTCTCATCTGCTGCCCAGGGCTCTCCGAAAAGAAGAATTTCTCCTCTTCCGTATTTTTCGTCAAGAGCTTTTCGAATACGGTTCATAAGCTCTGTATCGAGAAGTCCCATAAGGTCAAAACGGAATCCGTCAATATGATACTCCTCCGCCCAGTAAAGAACAGAATCCAGAATATACTGCCCGCACATTTCACGTTCGCTTGCCACATCGTTTCCGCAGGCAGAGCCATTGGAAATCTCTCCGTTTTCATAAGTCCTGAAATAGTACCAGGGCACCGCCTTATTCAAATTGGAATCCAGGTCGTACATATGGTTATATACCACATCCATGATCACACGAAAGCCGTTTTTGTGAAGAGCCTGAACCATTTCCTTAAATTCCCGGATACGAACCTCTCCATGATACGGATCGGAAGAATAAGAGCCCTCCGGCACATTATAATTGACCGGATCGTATCCCCAGTTAAATTCTCCGTCATTCTTCTCATTGACAGATCCGTAATCATAAGCCGGCATGATCTGTACATGGGTAATTCCAAGTTTTTTCAGATAATCAAGGCCTGTCAAATGCACTCCATCTTTATTAAGGGTTGTATGTTCTTCTGTAAATGCCAGGTACTTTCCTCTGTTTTCCTTCGAAAATCCACCTGCCTCGTCCCAGGAAAATTCCTTTACATGCAGCTCATAAATCACGGTCTCTTCCTGTTTTTGGGGACTTCTGTCTTCCTCCCAGCCTTTCGGGTCCGTTTCTTTTAAATCTACAGACATACTTCTTTTTCCGTTTACTCCGCAGGCTCTTGCATAAGGATCTCCGAAAACAGCTTCTTCCCCTTTTGTCACCGTGCGGAAATCATAATAAACGCCGTGAAGATTTTCCTCTGTTTTATAAGACCACATTCCCTTTTTTTCTTTTTTCATTTCCGTCTGAAAAAATGAGCTTCCGCCTTCTCCTTCCTTATAAAAGCGAAGCTCTGCTTTTTCAGAAAGAGGACTCCACAGGAGAAAGGAAGTCCCTTCCCCCGTGCATACCGCCCCCTGTTTTCTTTCTGTATCTATATAATTCTCTTTAAATTCTGAAGTGTTATAAAGTCTCTTTAATTCCTGCCTCTTTAACATAACTGCTCCTTTTCGCTTATCAGCCTTTTACTGCGCCTGACACACCGTCCACATAATACCTCTGCATATAGAGGAAGAGAATGGCGATCGGAATGGAAATCAGAACTGCGCCAGCCGCAAAGCTTGTATACCAGCTGTCAATATATTCTTTTTCCAGCATCTTCCAGAGACCGATCGCAACCGTATACTGGTCTGAGTTTGCACGGCAGATTACCTTTGCAAAAATAAAGTCGAGCCAGGGCGCCATAAATGCGGTTAATACTGTGTATACGATGATCGGCTTACTTAACGGCAGCGTAATCTTTGTAAAAATCTGCCATCTCGTGCAGCCGTCCAGAATGGCTGCCTCGTCCACAGCAACAGGAATGGTATCAAAGAAGCCTTTGGCAATCTGAAATCCAAGACCAGCCCCTCCCGAATAACATAAAATCAAAGCAACACGAATCAGATTCCCTTCTGTAAGACCTAAAGCCTTTAAAATAAAGTAAACAGCGATCATGGACATAAAGCTTGGAAATAATCCCAAAATCATTGCCATATTCATATAAGGTTTCCGAAGACGGAATTTCAGTCTTGACAGACAGTAGGATACAGCCAGCGTATAAAAGGTTGCCAGAACACAGGAACAAACTGCAATAATCAGCGTATTCGCAAACATCTTCGGGAAGTTTAAAATAGAAGTATCTGTAAAAAGCCGGATATAGTTATCGAGGGTGTATCCCTGAGGAAAAAAGGTAGACACATAAGAACCTTTTTCTGCACGGAAGCTTGTAAGTATGACCCATAAAATGGGGAACACCCATACAGCCGCTAAAATGCCAAGGGAAATATGGACTACTGTATTTGTGATAAAGCGTTTCTTTTTTGCGGATTTGATTCCCATGTTTAAAACTCTCCTTCCTTATAAGATTTGCTGTTTCTGTATGTGAGAAGCGCTCCTGCCGCCAGGATAATAAATGTAAGGATTCCGATCACGGCTCCGATGTTATAATACTGTTTATCTACTGTCAGCTTATAAAGCCATGTTACAAGCAAATCTGTTTTTCCCGCTGTGGAAGCAAGGTCTGTAACAGGATCTCCTCCTGATAACAGATAAATAATGTTAAAGTTATTTACATTACCTGTAAAGGTTACGATAAGGTACGGCGTTGTCACATATAACATATAGGGAAGCGTGATCTTAAAGAATCTCTGAATGGCATTTGCTCCGTCCACCTTTGCCGCCTCATAAAGCTCCGCCGGAATATTCTGAAGCACACCGGTAAGCTGAAGAAGGGTGTACGGAACGCCGACCCATATATTAATGACAATGACTGTCACTCTCGCCCATGTAGGATCTGTAAAAAACGGAAGGCTTGCGTCCTGGGCAATAATTCCCAGATTTCGAAGAAGCACGTTCACCGCACCGTTTGGCTGAAGCATGGTTCTCATAATAAGAAGAGAAACAAACATCGGCACTGCGCAGGAGATAACAAAACAGAATCTCCAGAAGCCTTTTGCCCTTGTCTCCTTTCTGTTTATCACAAGAGAAAGGATCATACCGAAAATGTAGTTTGTGAAGGTTGCGAAAAACGCCCACACAAGCGTCCAGCCAAGGACTGACCAGAAGGTACTTCCAAGAATGCTGTTGGAATCAAATAACGCCTTAAAGTTTTCCAGTCCCACCCAGTCAAAAAGCATCAGATGGTTACCAAGCTTGCTGTAATTTGTAAACGCCATACAGATCATAAAAATAAGCGGCAAAATAGTAAGCCCGAAAATAAAGATCATTGGAGGCGTCATGAGAAGTCTGTGAAGATTCTCATTGAGAAGAGATTTTAAATCTTCTGCAAATGTATTTACATGATGCCCGTTTTTATCAAGCAGCTCCGCTTTATACGCGCTTTTTAAAGCGCCTCTCCAGCCCCATACCATGAGAAGGGACAGAAAAACGGTTGCCACACCGTAAAGGAGGATCAGAACAGACTGATCGCCCTGTGTGTAAATGTATACCTGCTGCGCCTCATCCCACACTTCTTTCTGAGGTACGCTTCCAAGAGAACCTAACATACTGATCAAATGAATGCCGTTTACAAGCATAAACACAATATATGCAATTTCCGCAGCCATAAACAGAAGACCTTTTATTTTCTGTTTATGCACAATATTTCCAAAGCCCATCAAAAACATGGAAAGCTTTGTCTCAATTCCGCCGTTTTTTATGGCGGCAATACAGGTTTCTTTCTCTTTCATCTTCTTTCACCTCATCAGATTCCATCACTGTTCATTGCTTCATTCATCGCTTCTGTCTGCTCTTTTGCATTTTCATGTGTCACACTCTTATTGCGAATTCCCTTGCCCATATTTTCCACCGGAACCCAGCAGTTGTTCATTTTTGCCACGAAAGGCTGCAGAATAGATGTGTAATTAAAAGTATCGTTCTGTGCCATAACAAGCGGATCTTCTGAAATCTCAGCGTCCTCTAAAAGTTCTGTATTGCAGGGGATCACATTTCTCAGTTTATAATGGGAAAGCTGCGCTTCGGCAGACCCAAGATATACGGCGAGCTCTACGGCAGGAACCATATTTTTGCTGTAAGGATTCACACCGATTGCCTTTGAGCCGGCATAAGACATCATCTGCTTTTCCTCTCCATTGAGGGTATACATCGGAAGCACGGCCACGCCCATGTTTTCTCCCAGAGTCTCTCTGACTGCGTTTGCGTCCCAGGAGCCTGAGAAAATCGCGGAAATACTTCCGTCACGAAGACCTGCAAGGCCGGAACCGTCCGCATCTATTTTAAAGTTCGGATTTGCCGCAAGATCAACCAGATATTCTGTAACCTCCACCGCATTTTCTCCGCCAAAATCTACGCCCTTGTCTTCCTGTGTTCCGTCTCCGAAAAGCGTACAGCCGTTTCCAATATAAAATGCCGGAAGATACCAGGAATTTGTAAACGGAAATGCAACCGTTCCCTTTTCCATCATGGTATCCAGATTTTTAATATCTTCCTCAGAAAAAACACTCTTATCATAATACATAAACCATGTGTTTGTGGTAAACGGAACTCCGTACAGATTATCCTCTTTAATAAGGGAAGAGAGAACCTCATCTGAGTTCGTAGCTTCGATTTCATCCCTGTATTTTCCGCCAAATTTTGCAAGTGCACTGGCATCTGTCATAACCGTAAGAGTATCGTTCGCATACATAAATACGTCCGCGCTTGCCTCAGGATCCTGCGCCACCTGTGTTGCCGCCGTTGCCTCGTCCGCAACCCCGTATACAAAAGTAATATCCCATTCCGGGTGAAGCTTCGCAAAATCCTCACACGTATTCTGAAGCCATTCTCCGCTGTCCTTTGACTGGTCCTCTGACGGAGACCATACCATCAGACGGACGCTTTCCTTATCTTCGCCTGCTCCTTTACTGCATCCTGCAAGCCCTGTCACTGCAAGCACCGCTGTCATACACAATGCTGCTGCACGCTTTCTCATCTTTCTTCCTCCTATTTGTTTCGTTTTGTTTCGTTACCTGTAATATACATCACTTTATAAAAAACGTCAATATCTCAGATTACTTTCTCCGTTTTCTACAGTTTTTATACATTGTTTTTGTGCACTTTTTACATATTCACTTTCATTTTTCTTGTTTATCGAAACTAATCTGGTGAAAGGAATTGATTTTTTCCTTTTGATTTGCTATAATAAATAAAATTTATCTTGGTTTTTTTACAGAGAAAGAAAGGCACGTATTATGGCAACAATACAGGATATTGCTGATAAACTTGGGGTTTCCAAAGGAACCGTCTCAAAGGCGATCAATAATGCCCCGGACATTAGCGAAACTTTACGAAAAACAATTCTTGATACTGCAGTAGAAATGGGATATACAAAGCTTCGCAGACAGAAAGGCACTGCACCAAAGCTCTGTGTCCTTATAGAAAACATGGAATACGAGGAGCCACACCAGTTTGGATATGACTTTATTATCGGTTTCCGCCAGATGGCAGAACCTGCCGGCTTTGCAGTGGAAGTCGTTCCCATGACCGTTCCATTCCAGAAAAAAACGCCTTATGATGTTTTTATGCTTCAAAACGATTATGTAGGGGCTCTTGTCCTTGGTTTTTCCCTAAACGATCCCTGGATGAAGGATTTCGAGACAAGCCATACCCCCGCTGTTCTGTACGATAACTACATTCCTGCCAATCCTTTTATTTCTTCTATCGGAATTGACAACAATGAAGGAATGGAGCTTGCCGTCTCCTGTTTAAAAAAACAGGGGCATAAAAAAATCGGCTATTTAAGCAGCGCTCTTGGCTCTCATATTATGCAGGTACGGCACAAAGCATTTTTTCACGCTATGAAGCAGAATGATCTGCGCGCAGAAGCTGACTGGGCAGGCGCTTCTTATTATATTACCCAGTGCGTGGAAAAACATTTATCCAGATTTTTGAAAATGGGAATGACCGCCGTTATCTGCAGCCATGACCTTATTGCCAACGCAGCCATGATCCAGTGCCAGCAGCTAGGATACCACATTCCCAGAGATTTAAGCATCATAGGCTTTGACGATCTTCCCATGTGCGCTTATACTTCCCCGCCGCTTACCACCGTACGCCAGGACAGGGCAGAGCTTGGAAAATGCGGGTATTATGCTATAAACAGCCTTCTGAACAATGTTTCTATCGGAACCATTCTTCTTCATGCCCAGCTTATCGAGAGAGGCTCCACAGGGGAATGCAAAACTTCTTAAAACAGAGTTAAGAGAAAACCTCTTTTCAATCGCATCAAAAAAACACAGCCGGAAAGCATCTCACTGCTTTTCAGACTGTGTTTTATTTATACCAGATTCAGTTTTCCTGCCACACGATAAAGAATCCTTCCTCCCGGAAGCATAGTCAGTTCTTCTTTGGAAGGTCTGCTCACAAAGAGATACACTACAAAATATACAATCACTGCCAATACTACAGAGACGCAGAGACAGAGGAAGTTGGACGGCACAAGGAAGTAAAGTCCGTAATACACGCCGCCTGCCACAAGTCCCATAGGAACAGACGCAACCAGAGGATACAGATACGCCTTTTTCCAGGGATTTTTATGACGCATATATTTCTTCATCGCTCTCTCATTTAAGAGACACATCACAACTGCGTATACAACCATAGAAAGTACAATGGCATAAACTCCAAGGTCTGTCAGAAGCAGAAGAAGCGCCATCACGATCACATCTGCCCCAAGCGCAATAGCCGCATGGATCATAGGAATATTCGGCTTTCCGATTCCCTGAAGGACACCGTTTGAAATATTGGAATTTCCGTTTAAGATAATTGTGATTCCTCCGATGATCAGAAGCTGCGCTGCCACTCCGTTTGTCTCTCCGAATATCAGTCTTGTAACAGGCCCGGAAAGAACGGCAAGCCCCACTGCTGCCGGAATGGAGATGATCATGCTAATCCAAGTCGCCCTGTCAATTTTTTCATTTGCACCTTTTCTGTCATGCATTGCATAATGAGCTGAAACCTCCGGTATCATGGATGTAGGAGCTGTACTTGCAAGTGTCAGTGGAATATTAATTAGCGTCATGAAATAACCGTACTCTGCATAAAGGGTTTGAAGAACTGTTTCATCCATTCCTCTTTTCCCCAAAATGTCCGTGTACATATAGCTGTTGATATATCCGTTTACATTATAGATAAATGCACTGAAAATAATCGGCATCACAATCAGGATAATGGTTTTCATCACCTGGGAGGTGCTTTCATTTACAGATACCCGGTCCCTTCTTATCTTTCTTCGAATAGTCTTTCTGTTAATGCCGTACACAAAAACCATAAAAAGAAGCGCTGCCAGAACTCCGGCTCCCGTTCCCATTGTGGCTCCCGCCGCTCCCCAGCTCTGTATCACTTCCTCACCTTTTCCGCTGTGGGAAGAAATCATAAGAGAAGACATGAGAAGGGCAAAGACAGCCACAAAGATCTGCTCTATGATCTGGGATAGGGAAGTCGGCATCATGTTTCTGTATGCCTGAAAATATCCACGGAATACCCCAAGTATCCCGGAAAGGAAGATTGTCGGCGCAAGCATCTGAAGGGCAAGCCTTGCCCCCGCCATTTTATCCGGAACCATAATGGAAGCTCCGAAAAGGCAGAAAAGAGCTACAATACCGCCTGCGATCACGGCATAAAGAAGGGCACAGTAAAATACCTTCTGGGCATCTCTGTACCTCTTAAACGCAATCTTTTCCGCCATGATCTTCGATACCGCCTGGGGAATGCTGAATGACGCGATCATAAGAAGAATGAAATATGCATTCTGGGCATACTGGAAAAGCGCAAAGCTCTGACTTCCAAGCGTAGCGGAAAGGGGGCTTTTGTAAAGCATTCCGATGATCTTGGAAATCAGCGCCGCCATCATAAGGAACGATGCGTTTTTTACAAGTGTGTTATCATTTTTTTTACTCATTACAATCCGTTTCCTCTTTTAAATGTTTTCAATCTGCCAGTCGATCGGCGCAATGCCATGCGCCTCAAGAAAAGCGTTCGCCTGGCTGAAATGCCTGCAGCCGAAAAATCCTCTGTACGCAGAAAGCGGACTTGGGTGAGGCGCTTCCAGAACAAGGTGATTCGGGTTATTCAGCATGGAATGCTTCATCTGCGCAGGTCTTCCCCACAAGAGAAATACAATGGGACGGTCCTGTTCATTTAATATCTGAATGGCAGCGTCCGTAAACTGTTCCCAGCCGATTCCTCTGTGGGAATTTGCCTGATGCGCCCGAACTGTCAGAACGGTATTTAAGAGCAGCACACCCTGGCGCGCCCATTTTTCCAGATACCCGTTATTGGGAATATAACAGCCGCAGTCATCATGAAGCTCCTGATAAATATTTACAAGAGAAGGCGGCGTTTCCACGCCTTTTTTCACAGAAAAACAAAGACCGTGCGCCTGCCCGTCATTATGATAAGGGTCCTGTCCCAAAATCACCGCTTTCACCTCATGGAGCGGAGTAAAATGAAAGGCATTAAACATCTCGTCCGGCGGAGGAAAGATTTTTCTTGTCCTGTACTCTTCGTTTACGGTTTTATATAATTTTGCATAATACGGCTTATGAAACTCATCTTTCAGAGCGTCCAGCCAGTCTCCTGAAATGGGAGCCATGTGATTCACCTCTTTGTCCGGCGCATATTACGCCATTTTTCATAATTTCATTGTTACAGTATAACGCAAAAACAGACAGTTGCAAAGAGCTTTCTTTACTTCTGCCTGCTTTTCTTACCATAAAATGCTATTTTCTGTCAAGAGTGAACCAGAATTCTACTCCGTTTTCGTAATTCTGCACACCGAATTTCTGGTCCATTCCCTCCATGATCGCCCTTACGATAGAAAGACCGATGCCGCTTCCGCCGTACTCTCTTGTCCTTGCCTTATCCACCTTATAGAACTTGCTCCAAAGATTTGGAAGGTCTTCCTCCGGAATAGGCTTTCCTGTGTTAAAGACAGATATTTTCACCCTGTCTCCTTCCATTTGAAGCTTCAGTTCAATCTGACGTTCTCCTTCCAGATGATTCAAAGCGTTGCTCACATAATTTGTCACAACCTCTTCTACCTTAAATTCATCTGCCCATACATAAACAGGAGACTCCTCCTCAAAAATCACATTGGCTTCCTTCTGCTGGATCATGATGTCCATTGTCTGGAGAACCCCGCGAATGAGAGATACAATATCAAAGCGCTCCATTATCGTCTCATCTTTTCCGGACTCCAGCTGATTTAAGACAAGAAGATTTTTTACCAGCTTATTCATTTTCGAAGCTTCGTCCATAATAACGTCGCAGTAAAATTCCCTGCTCTCCGGATCATCGGAAACGTTTTCTTTTAACCCTTCCGCATATCCCTGGATAAGCGCGATCGGCGTTTTCAACTCATGGGAAACATTATCCAGAAATTCCTTTCGCATTTTATCGATTTTTACTTTATCCTCAATATCCTTCTGAAGCTTAATATTTGCAGATTTCAATTCAGATATGGTGCTCTCAAGCTGCTCTGACATTCTGTTAAAGCTTTCTCCCAGAAGATCGATCTCATTTCCCACGCTGCTCTCATATCTTGCGTCAAATTCCAGATCCGACATTCTTCTGGAAAGCTTTGTAAGCTCGCTGATGGGCTTTGTAATCTTATTTGTAAACACCATGATGATCATTCCGCTGAACAGCACAATCAAAATTCCCACAAAGAAATAAAACTTGTTGGAAATTCCCGCACTTTCCCGGATACTTTCAAGCGGCGTACGAATCAGATAATAGTATCCGTTATCAAACTGTCCCCAGCACTCCACGTAATCCATTCCTGCAAACCGGTCATGGATCTGCTGAATGGTACAGTGCTCGGATTCCCGCAGGATCTTGCCTTTTGGCTTGTCCTGTTCCAGATCGTAGATGTAGCCGAACAGCCGGACGCGGAGCATATCCTTGCTTTCTCCCCAGCCGTATTCAAAGCTGTTTGCCTCATCTGTAATAACCCAGGAAAAATTATTTCTGGCGCTGTCCCTGCCGATTTCATCTGCCACAGAAGCGTCTCCCTTTTCAAGAATCGATTCTATATCCAGCTCGCTTAACGTCTTTTCCGCCTCAAGAAGCATTTCCACTTTCTGGGAAATATAATATTTTTCAAGAAAGAAACCATTGATCACAGTGATGGTTACAATGGAAAACAAAAGAACTGCCGTAAAAATCATGGAAATCTGATGGCGCAGGGTGTGAAATTTCTTCCCTTTCTTTCCTGCCCCCTTTTTCACCGGCTTTTTCATTCTTCCACCTCAAACTTATATCCCATTCCCCATACGGTTTTAATATATTCGCCTTTATTTCCCATTTTGCTTCTCAGCTTCTTCACATGAGTATCAATGGTTCTCGCATCTCCAAAGTAATCATAATTCCACACAGAATTTAAGATTTTTTCTCTGGAAAGAGCGATGCCCTCATTTTCAAGGAAATATGTGAGAAGTTCAAATTCCTTAAAACTCAATTCCATTGGCACTCCATCTACAGAAGCAATATGCGCCGCCTTGTCAATGACAATTCCTCCGCAGGAGATCACATCTTCCGGATTGCTCTGCCCTGTTCTTCGAAGAATTGCTTCTACCCGCGCGACGAGGATCTTGGGGCTGAACGGTTTTGAAATATATTCGTCCACTCCAAGCTCAAAGCCTAAAAGCTCGTCTCTCTCATCACTTCTCGCTGTCAGCATAATAATAGGAACTTTTGAGGTTTTTCGGATTTCCCGGCACACTTCCCAGCCGTCCATTTTCGGCATCATTACATCAAGAATAATCAAGTTAATATCTTTTTCCCGGTAAAAAATATCCATTGCCTCTTCTCCGTTTCCAGCTTCCAGAACTTGGAAATTTTTTCTGGTAAGGAAATCTTTTACCAGCTTTCTCATACGACTTTCATCATCTACTACAAGGATTTTTAATGCGTCCATTCTCTGTCCCTCCATTTATTCATTCGTCTCTTCTGTATTTGTACTATAACAGAGAAATATGTTCCTTCTGTGAACGATTGTAAGAATTTCTCAAAAAATCACCCTTGACAACTCAAACATATGTGCCTATAATAAAACGACAGGCAGATTTCTGCCCTTTCGTCTGTTTTCCAGCACAGAATTTTCTGTGAAGTCTTCGGGCTTGTACTGGTTTCGACGGGGGTTTTGAAGCTTGGGAAGCCATCCGCAGATTCCTGGACTGCGCACCAACCGGGAACCTAAATATAAACGCAGACGAACAGTACGCGTTAGCAGCCTAATTGCTGCTCGTCAGCCCTGAAGCACTCACACTTCAGGAATCTGGCGCCAACTATGTGAGAAACCTTGTCGGGTAAGCTTTGCCCCGGCAGATGTATCATGAAGCTACTGAAGCAGTAAGCCTGTCGGTGGGCGTGCTGCCGAGGGAATGTTAAAACAGCGACTGTGATGGGAGATGCCTAAGGGGATAGGCTTTCGGACGCGGGTTCGATTCCCGCCAGGTCCACTTTTAAGAAAACTCAGCAGATACGGGAAAAGCCTGTATTTACTGAGTTTTTTGATTTTGCACAACAAAGGAGAATTTTATTATGAAGCACAAAAAGAAACGCTTTTCACTTTTTCTTCCGCTTCTTCTCGCTCTCACTCTTCTGCTGCCTGCAGGAACCCTTCCTGTCCATGCAGAGAGCGGCGCACAGGATATGGCGGTTCACTTTCTGGACGTCGGTCAGGGACTTTCCATTCTCGTTCAGTCCGGCGGAGAAAACCTTCTCTACGACGGAGGCGACACCCGCCACAGCGATAAGGTAGTGGAATACCTTCACAGCCAGAATGTGGAAAACATTGACTATATGATTTCCTCCCACTATGACGCAGACCATCTTGGAGGACTTTTAAAATGCCTTCAGAATTTTTCTGTAGAAAATATTCTCGGCGCAGACTACTACCAGGGCACTGATTTATATATGGATTTTGTAAATGCGGCAACTGCAGACGCCATTTCCATTCAGTACCCCAAACCCGGAGATACCTTTTCCTTTGGAACAGGAAGCTTTACCGTTCTTGCTCCTTCCGGGATTGACCCGAACGACAGCAACAAAAACTCCGTAGTAATCCGCCTTACAAACGGAAACAACAGCTTTCTCTTTACAGGAGACGCGGAAGAGACAAGCGAACAGGACATGATCCGCGCCGGCGTAAGCCTTGACTGCGATGTTCTCTCCCTCGGCCACCACGGTTCCCAAAGTTCCACAACCTGGGATTTTCTGGAGGCTTCCACCCCTTCCTGGGCAGTCGTAAGCTGCGGAGCGGGAAACAAATACGGTCACCCTTCCGCCGATACGATGGGACGCCTTTCCTCCATGAACATTCCTGTTTTCCGCACAGATAAGCAGGGAACAGTAATCGCCCTGTCTGATGGGGAAAACATTTCCTGGAATCAGGAGCCGTGCAACGATTACTCTGCAGGAGATTCTTCCTCAGAAACAGATGCACAGTCTTCCGAAGATTTCTCTACGGAAACCTCCCCGCCGTCCTCACAGGCTTCTGAAACCTCATGCGCTATGGTCTGGATCCCTGCAACAGGCGAAAAATACCACAGCATTCCCGACTGCGGGCGTATGAATCCTGATAAAGCTTCTCAGATAACAGAATCAGAAGCTATTGCCCGTGGATACGGTCCCTGCAGCAAATGCTTCTGATTCTCTGAATGTCGCTTTTATAAGATGCCGGACAAATTTTCCTGCATCACAACAGATATTTATGAATTAAATACACAGGCGTACAGCTCCACGCATGGCAGTAGCTGCTCACGATCGGATTTCCATAAGGAGAATAATCCGGATTTTCCGGCTCAAATGCCTCCCAGAAGGTATCAGCCCCCAGGCGGAGCATTTCTCCCCAGTAGGATTTCAAAAGGCGGATTGCCTCCTCCTGAAGCCCGGCTTCAAAAAGCGCTTCTGTCACATGATGGTACATATAAGGCGTTGCGATACCTTTTACAGGAAACAGCTCTTTTACGGCTCTTGTCATAATCGCCTTATTTTCCTCTTCACTCATCACATGAGCGAGCACCATCCACACCTGACTCGCAAGATTACATTCCTGTTCTTCTCCTGAGAGAAACATTCCTCTCTCCGGGGAAAACAGGATTTTTTTTTGCATAAGAAATCATTTTTTCAAGAACATCTTCATATGCCTCTGTTTTCTCACCCATAAGCTTCGAGAGGGCAATAAACTGTTTCAGCACATAAATCATGACACCCTGCCCTGCTGTATCCTTATTAAATTCATTTGACCAGTCTATAAAAACAGGATATTCTTCCCGGCATACAAGACGCCCTGTTTCGTCTACCATAGAAAGAGACAGTTCCATCTGCGCCTTTGCAACAGGAAACAGCTCCTTTAAAAACTCCATATCCTTATGTGCCATTTCATAATCATAAAGAACAGAGATAAAGAAAAGGCTGTAATCAAAAAGGAAGGTGTCATCCGGGAGACAGGAAGGCTTTACAAATACATTTGCCGGGATTTTCCCCTCTGTTGTGTTCATCGCCCCGAACAGATAAAGACATCTTTTTACAAGCTCCACATTGTCAAAAGTCACATAATTTGCAAGCGCCTGCAGACGCAGATCCCCGATCCACAGACGTCTGTCTCTTTTGGGCCCGTCCTCAAATACGTCCTGCATACATTCTGCCAGAGTTTTTACGCTGACCTCATAAATCTTTTTCAGCTCTTCTTCCACTGAAATCTCTTTTAAGTTCCCGTAGTCTGCTGAAGTTTCTTTTACCACTTCCGGGTTTTCAAAAACTGCCTGCCACTTTGGAGATGTATCCAGAACTTTCAGTTCCACATACCGGAAACTGTATCTTCTCGGAAGAGACAATTTTGCCGGAAGCTCGTCAAGATGAATATACTCCTCCTGTATCCAGGATTTGCTAAGCCACCCTTCATAAGAGGAAGAATCTCCTGCAAGCTCTGCCGGAATCTCTCCGAAGCGGATGCGCATATATAAAGGCGCGTCCATAGGAGAGCCGACAGAGGAAATATCTACGGAAAAGCGTCCCACACAATGTTCTCCGAAATCCAGGATAACAGAATCGTCCCGCTTCATTCCTAAAGAAGATAAATTTCCCGGAGAAAGCTCCGATTCTTTTACACCCCAGCCGTTTAGCTTTGTCTCATCTTTGACAAGCTCTACGATCCTTTTTGGAACAACTTTTGTCTTAAAAATCTCCGGGCGGTTTTCCTCTGCTTTTTTTAAAAGAGCTTCATTATGATTAAATTTTACGTCTCTGTTAATCTGAAAGGTAAATGCCATCTTCTATCCCTCGATTTCCTCTTTAAAATAATCCTGGAATTTTAACAGTTCCTCTTCCTCTTCTGTGTGAAGGACAAGAACCAGCGGTTTTCCCACGTCCATGCTGAAAATTCCCATAATGGATTTTGCATCTACAAGATATTTTCCCTGCTGCAAATCTACATCGTAATCGCATCGAAATGCAATTTTATTAAAATTCTGTATATCGCTCATTGTCTGAAAAAATACTTCTTTTTTTACCATGTCTTTTTTCACTCCTTATTCTGCTGACGCTGCTCAAGCTCTCTCTTTATCTGCGGATAAATCTTATCCAGTTTGTAGAACATCATAATCACAATGGAACATACAAGAAGGATCATTGGAATGTAAAGGTACATGGCGCGGATTGCAGTCACTGCGTTCGCACTCTGCACGGCTGCGCTTCCCTCGTATCCTCCCCAGGCAAGAAGAAGTCCTCCGATCCCGCCTGCCGCTGCCTGTGCAACTTTTCCAAGGAATCCGTTGATCGCAGATAATGAGCCGGCTGTATTGATCCCTGTTTTCCACTCGCCGTAATCTACAGGGTCTGCCTGCATGGAGAAGTAAATACTTTCTTTTACTCCATATCCAAATGCTGTCACAACTGCGCCTGCAAGAATTACCATATGGTTCATTCCTGCCCCCAGATTACGAGAAGACCTGCAAGCTGCACTGCTGCCGCACTGACATAGAGATTTCTCTTTCCAAGCCGTTTTGCAAAAGCAGGGACAAAAAAGTTTGCAGCCATAGGAACCACAGACATGATTGTTGCTACTGTGACAGAAAGTGACACGCTTCCGATCACTGCCTTATAATAGTATACAATGGCGCTTGTCTGAATAAAAAATCCGCCCCACATCACAAGGACATTTAAGGCAAAAATAATCCAGGGCCTGTTTTTAGCCGAAGATTTCAGACTTTCCACAAGTGTTGCCTGTGTGGAAACTGTTGTCACACGCTCCCTTACAGATGCAAAGGTGAAAAAGAAGATCGCGCAGCCTACAATGCCAAATATGATCATAACAATACGAAAGCCCAAAGCCTCGTTTCCGCCGCCGAATGTGTCTACAAGCTTTAATGCAGTAGCGCTTACAACAGAAGCCCCCAGAAATCCGAAAAACTTTCTTGATGTGGAAAGAGCCGTTTTCTCCTCTGCGCTTGCCGTAAGGCTTGGGAGAATCGATGCCATCGGAATATTTACTACTGTGTACATAAAAGAAAGTCCGATGTAAGTCACATAAGCATATACAAGTTTTCCTGCTGGTGAAATATCCGGCACGGAAAATGCCAGAACTGCAAAAATTGCAAAAGGCGCTGCTCCGAAAAGAAAATACGGGCGTGATTTTCCCCACTTTGTATGCGTCTTGTCAATACAGTACCCGATTAACAGGTCTGTTCCTGCGTCAATTACCCTGCACACCACAAACATAAGGGCGATTGATACCTCGTTCAGATCCATCACATCTGTATAAAAATATAATAGATACAGTGAAATCATCTGCCAGATAAGGTTGCACGCAAAATCTGCGGAACCATATCCGATTCTCTGTCTCCAGTGATGTTTCATGATATTTCTGGTATGATAACAACAAATATGAAAAAGGAGGAGGAGCTTTTCCATGACAACAGAAGAATTATACCGTCATCTTCTTGCGTTTAATGAAGATGAAAAATTTTATAAAAGCTATTATGACGCACACAAGAAGCAGTGGAAACTGGAAGAATTTTTAAAAAGTCTGGATTATCAGGAAGTTCTTAACCGCCGCCTGATCATCACAGAGGTAGACACCGGATATATGCCCTCCTCCATGTCCGACGAAACATACTTTTCTCCGGATAATAAAAACAGCATTATTTTAAGCAAGCACAACCGCTATACCCCCGCATTCCGCCACAAACACGTATTCTTTGAGCTTGCCTATGTACTTTGCGGCTCCTGTACCCAGAAAATCAACCAGGACGAAATCACCCTAACAGAGGGGCAGTTCTGCCTCCTTGCCCCTCACGTCTCCCACTCCATCAGCGTATTTGATTCCAGTCTCGTCCTGAATATCCTGATCCGCCGCGGAACTTTCGAAAACCTTTTTTACAATATGCTTTATGACGGAAATAAAATTTCCCTGTTTTTTAACCAGTCCCTGTTTTCCAATACAGGAAACTCCTATCTCATTCTCGACACAGACAGAGACAAAAGCCTCCGGGAGAATGTACTTACCATGTTTCTGGAATACACGGAAAAAAAGAATTATTATGAAAACATTCTCAACAGCCAGCTTATGATTCTTTTCGCAAAAATCCTTCAGAATTATGAGGAGCGGATTCAGTATCCCCTTATGACCCGCAAGGGAAATCTGGTATGTATGGAACTGATCCAGTATATGGAGGAACATTTTGATTCCGTTACTCTCAAGGAGCTGGCAGAAACCTTTCATTTTTCCCAGGGCCACTGCTCCAGGCTTATCAAAGCATACACCGGAAAATCCTTTACCCAGATTATCCAGAGCCTCCGTTTTCAGAAAGCCCGCTCTCTTCTTACCACAACAGACATCAGCGTGGCGGAAATCAGCCATATGGCAGGCTTTGAAAATCCCGAGCATTTTAACCGGCTCTTCAAAAAGCATTTCGGGACAACGCCCGGAAAATACAGGCACACAGAAAATCACTCATGATTTTCTTTTATACTGAATGGCGTCCATTGCTTTTTCCAGACGTTTTTCCAGAATCTTTCTGACCTGTTCCTCCGAAAGCTCCTCCTTCCTGTAATACCGTCCTTCTATACAAAATCTTGGGATTACCTGCGGTTTCATAAACGCCTCCGCACTTTTTTCTATCATATGAAAAAAAGATTGTCTCTGTTCTTTTTCTCCATTTTCCTCATATTCTGTGACGAGGTGAGATTATGGAACAGCAACGGGCATTCTCTGCAGGCGCCTTATATATCCGCGTCTCCACACACAGCCAGGATGAACTTTCCCCGGACGCACAGAAGCGGCTCTGTCTGGAATATGCCAGAACAAATCACATTCACATACCGGAGGATTTTATTTTCACAGAAAGCATTTCCGGCAGAAGCGCTGAAAAACGTCCCGAATTTCAGAAAATGATCGCGCTTGCAAAATCCTCTGCGCATCCTTTTTCTGTTATTCTCGTGTGGAAATTCAGCCGTTTTGCAAGAAATCAGGAGGAATCTATTGTATACAAAAGTATGCTGAAAAAGGACGACGTAGAAGTCATCAGCGTTTCCGAACCTCTGTCAGACGGGCCTTTCGGCACTCTGATCGAGCGGATCATTGAATGGATGGACGAATACTATTCCATACGCCTTTCCGGGGAGGTAAAACGGGGAATGAAAGAAAAAGCCCTTCACCAGGGATACCAGACATGTCCATGTCTTGGATATGATGCAGTGGGAAAAGGCAGACCTTTTGTGATCAACGAAAAAGAATTTGAAACCGTAGCCTTTATTATGGAACAATTTGACTCCTGCCATCTTTCTCCCTCCCGCATTGCCAGCCTTTGCAATACCCTTTCCTACCGCACAAAGCGGGGCAATCCATTCGACAGAAGAGCCGTGACCCGTATTCTGGAAAATCCGTTTTATGCCGGAACCGTCACATGGAACGGCATTTCCTTTGAAGGAAGCCATGAAACACGCCTTTCAAAAGAGCAGTATGAAGCCAGAATGAAGCTTTTACATTCAAAAAAAATATCACAGCCTTCCACTCCCGCTTCCGGTGAAAAACACTGGATGTCCGGCATTTTAAAATGCTCTCTCTGTCACGCAGCCCTGGCTTTCGGCGGCTCTAAAAACTGCCGCATCTTTACCTGCTGGAAATATGCAAAAGGCATTCACGAAACGCCAGTCAATATTTCCCTGAAAAAAGCGGAAGCCTCTGTCCTTACTTATTTTCAGTGGGTTTCTGAAAACATATCACCTTTCCTGTTTTATGAAGTTTTTCCCTCCACAGACTCTTCCCGCTTAAGACTCCGTGAAGAAAAAGCTCTCAAACAGCAGATTGAAAATCTGGCTCTTCGGAAACAGAGGATAAAAGAGGCTTACGAAAGCGGAATCGACACACTCGCCGAATACCGGGAAAACAAGCTTCGGATTCAGGAACAGAAAACAGAACTGGAAAATAAACTTCATCACTTATCTATTCCTGTTTCTCAGCCCCCAGTTCTCCCGTCTTCTCTTTCTTCCTTTGATGAAATTTTTCGGGACACTCAAATTTCCAATGAAAAAAAGAGGCTTTTTTTACAGTCTTTCACTGATGAAATCCTGTTTGATAAAGCCTCCAATACGCTTTATTTTGATATTATTTCCTGATGTTATATAAAATCACTTGTAAAATGTCTTTTACTCTTAGCATTTCTTATGTCTGTGTGCCATGCGGCGGACCGGATGGAGAAATAGGCGCTTCCATGCGATACCTGTCACAGCGGTTCTCCATGCCGAACCGTATGGCAACTGCAGTTCTGAATGATGTAGGCACAGAAGAGCTAGCACACCTTGAAATGGTATCCACCATTGTCCATCAGCTTACCCGGAACCTTTCTATGGAAGAAATTAAAAATTCCGGTTTCGGGCCTTATTATATTGACCACACAGTTGGCATCTGGCCGCAGGCAGCAGGCGGTATTCCTTTTAATGCCTGTGAGTTCCAGAGTAAGGGAGACCCTATCACCGACCTTCACGAAAACCTTGCTGCGGATGGTGCAACTGCATAAGTGCAACATAGAAGTGTTAAGTAGAAGTTCTATATAATCTGGTGTGCCAGACACCAGATTTTACAGAACTTAGAAATTCCAATGTATTTCAATCGGGACATTTCTTGTCCCTGGAATCCGTTTTCCTACTAATATATAATCAATTAGAGTTTCAACGGTTTCTCTGTCTAAATGTTCAAGATTTGTGTATTGCTCAATAAGCTGGCGGCGATTATCGCCTGTCTGGATTTTTCTCTCAATTACATCAAGCTGTTTTTGCGTTTCAATCACCAGCTTTTCAAGCCGTTCTCTGTCATTTGTGAAGTCTTTTGACAAATTCAGGAAATCATTTTCGGAAAGAATCCCTTTTACTTTATCAAGATAAAGTTCTCTGATTACCTTTGCGTCTTCTTCAATCTTTTTTTGATAAGTAGCAAGTTGTGTTTCTAAAGCAGTTTTTTTCTCCTTTACGTTGGAGTGAAATTCCACGTTCTGTTCCAATTCATCTTTATCAAGATATTCTTGTGATAACTTGTTCAGTTCAGAAATAACTGCCTGCTCCAACTTCTTCACAGAAATAAATGAGCCTATGCAAGCGTCCTTTGCAACATGGCGATTTGAACATTGTAAATAATGTCTTCCATCTGTCTGTTTATTAGAACGCATGGTATAGCCACAGTTCATGCAGCGAGCTTTTCTGGCAAACAGCCCTATGGTTCCTACTGTAAATGGTTTTGCTTTTTCAGCTACCATAGATTGTACTCTATCCCAAAGTTCACGGTCAATAATCGGTTCGTGTGTTCCCTCTACTCTGTACCATTCCTCTTTAGGTCTGGGCTTATTTTGTTTTGTCTTATACGAAACACTGCCGTATTTTCCTTGAACCATATTTCCGATATAAATTTCATTTGTCAGCATATCGGAAATAGCAAAATATTTCCATAAGGTACTATTTTTTCTGGTAGGCTGCTTATAGCGTAAACCATGAAGCCGTTTATATTCCGTAGGGTTTGGAATCCCACGGTCATTCAGCATACGGGCAATCGCTGTTTTGCCATATCCCTGTGAAAATAAAGTAAAAACTTCTCTGACAACAGCAGCAGCTTCTTCGTCAATAATCAGGTGTCCCTTTTGTTCGGGGTCTTTTTTATAACCATAAAGAGCAAATGCACCAATATGAAATCCATTCTTCCGGCGGTCAGTCAATACGCTGCGGATGTTTTCTGACATATCCTCTAAATACCACTCATTAACCAGACCATTGATTTGTCTTGATTTTTTGTTTCCTTTATTAGCGGTATCTGCATTATCTACAATACTGATAAAACGAATCCCCCAAATAGGAAACAATCCATGTATGTATTTTTCCACCAACTCTAACTCTCTGGTAAATCTGGATTGTGTTTTACAGAGGATAATATCAAATTTTCGGTGTTCAGCGTCATTTAACAGTTTGTTAAATTCTGGTCTTCGTCTATCTGAACCAGTATAATCGTCATCACTGTATATATTGTAGACTTCCCAACCTTGTTCCAATACATATTGAATCAGCATGGATTTTTGATTTTGAATACTGTTACTATCATCAGTTTCATGTTGTTTGTTTCTATCTTCTTCTGATAAGCGGCAATAAATAGCAACTTTTGACTTTGTGTTCATCATATTTTATCTCCCTTAAAGAGAAGATAAAACAAACATTCCACCTACACTTATTATACCGTGTTGAGAAATGTTTGTCTATCATTTTACAGGTAATACCTGTCCTTTGGATTTTTCTAATTGATTGATGAGTTCTATCCATTTCTGATTGAACTCTTTTTTTAATGCCGACTTATCTTCACACTTAAATACATTTTTGCAGGAAATTTCTGCTTCTTTTGGCATAATTCCACCTCACAGTCTTTACTATGTTTACAGACTATGCAAAAATGCTTGTTCATTATGAAAGAATCATCCTTAGCAAACCGAACAGCTTCCGCTAAAGCTCATGGGAATCTCACCCCTGCATGGTTCTCATCCAGCCGTACCCTT
>ERZ834859.422-NODE-422-length-59068-cov-9.414621_pt1 | contig 59068 bp, 54 predicted proteins | sample MGYA00519947_ERZ834859 | MGnify/ENA primary metagenome ERZ834859 (study PRJEB31850, sample SAMEA3708763) | human gut metagenome | biome: human gut; feature: human-associated habitat; material: faeces | place: China | collected 2014 ...
GTCGGCCTTTTCATAGAAGACGATTTCTCGTAGCGACTAAAGTCACAAATATAGGGTATCGGTTCTCTTCCCGGGCGTCTGTCTCTGGGGTGTCTGCCTCCGGGAAATTTGTCTTTGAATCATCTGTCTCCGGCAACATCGTCCTTAACGAATTAAACACGTTCTAGAAAGAAAATACGTTAAATTTTGATGTTTTTGTCTTGAATTCAAGACTATCTTTTTCGATTCTGTAAGAATCTAAATAACAGTAGGTTTCTCCTGCTTTCGAAGCTGCGCTGTCATGGAAACGTACATCACTATCTACTTTAACTGTCATATTCCAGGATGGTTCTGTGATTCCTCTGCAGTTATAGAATACATCAAAGATTACAGTTCCGATGTCTTCTCTGATATCTTTGAAAGAGAATGATGGTTCTGCCATTCCTTCTAATCCGTTCATGCGGCACATTCCGATGAAGTTTAAGATGTTCTTTTTGTTCGCTTCTGTGATTGGAATATATGTTTTTCCCATTTTGCTTTTACTCCTGTCCTTTTATATTTTTGTTATATATCTGTTTATATTTTTTCACATTATTTTTGTTTTGTCTATATTAAATTTCAAGAATGCCCGGCATTCTTGCTGCGACCAACTCTGTATTTATTCAGAACTAATTCTATAGATATTTAAATTAATTCACAAGATACCTTTGTGATACTTACTTTATAATCCTCTTTTTTATCTTGCCTATATTAAAATTAGAACTTCTTTTTTCTTGGCACTACTTCCTTTTATAGCCGAAAAAGGCTGCCCGCCCACGGGAATCTTTCCCTCCTGGCCCTGTGTGGCTGAGGCGAAAGCCCGATTCTATGCGGACAACCTTTCTATATACTTAAGTTGATTATAACTACTATAATTAACTATCCATGATGTGAGGGCTTATTACTTCAATAAACTTTCAACAATCTGTGGATGTGGACGTGGAATAATTGAAGTAGATGTTACTTCTCCACTGATTCCTAATTTTGCAAGACATGCATTAACTGCTGATCTTACAGAGGATACTTCTCCTGTGATTACTAAGTATCCTTTACCGCCTAAACCTCTGGCAATTCTTAAGTCAACGATGCTGACTTTGGAAGCCTTTACTGCTGTATCGGCTGCAATAATTGCTGTTAAAGCGGAAATTGTCTCAATTGCGCCAACTGCCTGGATCTGCTGAGTTGGAGTTACTCCAGCAATAGCTGGGAGAACTTCTTCACGAATATTGTCAAGGATATGTGTGTCGATTAAGTAAATTCCGCTTACGAGTTCAGCTTTGCTCATAGCAGCTTTTACAGGACCTACATGTCCGCCAACAATAATTACATATTTACCAGGACAAATTGGTGTAGACAGTAATAATTCTACATTACCTGCTTTAACCATTTCATCTGCTGTCTGGATACCAACAGGAATGCTTTTAATTTCTACGAATCCAACTGCTTTTCTCACTGTGTAAACACCATCCTTTATTTTTCGATTGAGATACAACCGTCAGCGATTGCTTTGACTGTACCGCTGATACTAGCATGAATACAAGCACCTAATTTACCTTCTGCAGGCTGAGCGATCACATCGCCTTTTGCAACGGTATCACCAACACTTACACATGGAACTGCAGGTGCGCCGATGTGCTGTCCTACAGGAATAGATACGTGATCTATCTCTGTTGTTAATTCTGTCAGAGGAGCTGGCACATTATACTGAGTCAGTCCAAGACGAGCAATTAACGTCTTAATAGGGAATCGTTTGTACTCTCTCATTGGATGTACTGATTCTGGCTGGTTATGCAATGTACTCTTAATACCCTGTTTTGCCATGATACCTTTCAGTTCATGATTTACTTTCCAAGGCTGGAGGTTCATGATACATGCATACTGGCAAAGACGGCATTCTGAACATAAGAATGCGATCATTGGTGTATCAGAACCATCGCATAAGCTTCCGTAGCTTGCAAATCTGATAGTCTTGTTTGGTTCAATTCTATGTCCGATCAGATGACGAGGACATACTTCTGAACACATACTACAGTGACAACATGCAGCTTTTGCCATATGAAGCATCTTAGGTATTGGAAGTTTTACATCCTGAATCAATGGATGGTCTTCCGGTAACACGATTAAGCCTTTTGTTGTTTTTGTAATCTTAGAATCTAACGCAACATGTTTACCCATCATAGGACCACCGTTAATTACGACATATGGTCCGTTTACGGTAACTCCTCCAGCGAGGTCTAATGCTTCTTTTACTGTCATACCAAGTGGTAATTTTAAAGTAATGTGGTTCTTTACTTCACCAGCAAATGTTACATAAGAATCTGTAACTGGTTTGTCTTCAAAGTAAGCATTGTAAATATTAAGCATGGTCTCTACATTGGAAACGATAACGCCACACTGTAGAGGAATTCCACCTTCTGGTACAATTCTTCCCGTAACTTCATATACTGTAATCTGTTCATCACCAGCTGGATAGAAGTTTGGAAGGAGATGAAGGCTGATGCCTTCATACTCTCCCAAGAGCTGGTTAAAGCTGTTAATTGCTGCTTCATAGTGACCTTTTAAGGCAATTACACCCTTGTCTGCACCTACTGCTTCCATGCAGAGCTTTAATGCATCAAGAATTTTCTTTGTCTCAACGGCCATAAGCTGCTGATCGACTCTTAATAAAGGTTCGCACTCAGCACCATTAATGATGACATATTCAGCCTTAGCATTCATTTTTACATGAGTAGGAAAACCTGCACCACCGGCACCAACGATACCGGATTTTGCAATGATATCAATAAGGTTTTTTTCCATTTAACTCACCTCTTAATTATTTCATTCTGATATGGAGACCGTCCTGTAATACACATCTTCTCTTACGGCAGAATGATTTAGCAGATGTTAAACCTTCACCTGTAGGTCCGGCAATTGTGAATGTTGTATATCCCATTCCGCCAACACCGATACCTGCATAAGATGGGCCATTCTTTACGAAAATAGTTGTTTCGATTTCTTTTGCCATCTTTGTAAGTTTATCTACATTCTTAGAATGCATCATAGCTGTATGTCTGTTACCATGTTCTACTTCTACAGCGAAGTCGATAGCTTCGTCTACGTTAGGAACACGAACGATAGGAAGGATAGGCATCATTAACTCGATCTGTACGAATGGATGATCCTTAGGAGCTTCCATGATGATACATTTAACTTCTGGTCCAACCTTGATTCCAACTTTGTCAAGGATGTACTGTGCGCTCTTACCTACGAAGTTAACAGCTGGTTTCTTTCTGTCTTTTGTTACGAGATCAACCATCTTTTCGATGATTTCAGGATCTTTTACTTCGTATGCGCCATTGTTCTTCATGTTGAAGATTAAGTAGTCAGCGATCTGATCTACAGCGATAACTTCTTTCTCTGCGATACATGGAAGGTTGTTATCGAAAGAACATCCGTTAACGATATCCTTAGCTGCTTTTTCGATATCAGCTGTCTCATCTACTACTACTGGAGGGTTACCAGCACCAGCTCCGATAGCTTTCTTACCTGTGGACATAACTGCTTTAACGATTCCAGGACCACCTGTAGCAACAAGCATACGAACCTTTGGATGGTTCATCATGATATTTGTGTTTTCGATAGATGGTTCTTTAACAGTTACGATTAAGTTTCTAGGAGCGCCCAGCTCTTCTAATTTAGCGTTCAGTTTTTTGATTAACCAGATGGAAACGCCTTTTGAACGTGGATGTGGGCTAAATACTACAGTGTTTCCACCAGCGAGCATTGCGATGGAGTTACAGATAACTGTTTCTGTAGGGTTTGTTGTAGGAGCGATAGCACCAATTACACCGAATGGACAGTACTCAACTAATGTAAGTCCGTCATCACCTGATAAAGCTTCTGTTGTTAAATCTTCAACACCTGGAGATTTAACTGCTGCTAAACGGTTTTTGATTACTTTATATTCATAAGCACCCATTCCACTTTCTTCTACAGCGAGCTTACTCATGTACTCAAGGTTTTCTTTTGTACAAACAACTTCTCTGATACCTTCAACGTATCTCTGTCTGTCAGCCATGGAATGGTTCATATATTCTTTCTGAGCTTTTGCGGAAGCTTCGATTGCTTCGTCCATAGTATCAAAGATACCATATCCATATTCGCTTTCGCTTGAGCCAGTCTCAACATCGTTTAATACTTTTTTAACGACTTTTTCAATTAATTCAACATCGATATTCATTATGCTTTTCCTCCTTGCATTTTTTCTAATGCGTATGTCGCTACTGCCATATCCTCTTCAGCGGTTCCACCACTTACTCCGATGGCTCCGATTACTTTGCCATCTTTCTTAATTGGGTATCCGCCTCCAAAACAAATAATTCTGCCATCACCAGAATTATGAAGACTCCACAGGCTCTCACCTGGTTTTGTCACATCAGCAAGATCACATGTCGGACACTTTAAAGCACAGGCAGTGTATGCTTTATCCTGAGACACCTTTGTACTGATCAAAAGGGTTCCTTCCATGCGCTGGAAGTACAGTAAGTTGCCACCTTCATCTACTGCGGAAAATGCAACAGGAACACCAATCTCTTTTGCCTTTTCTTCTATGAATCCAGCCATCTTTTTCAAGGTTTCAATTGACATATCCATGCCGTCTTCTTCCTTTCCCATAGCTCCTAAGGTTTTCACTACCTGTCGTACTGTGTCTTTTAATTCTTCGATCTCCTGATTTTTTGCTCTTGCCTCTTCGAGACGAGCCATTGCAAAGCACGCATCTGATAAGCGATTGATATATTTGCGTAACTCCTCACGAACAGGAACCTGCTTTGCGAGTGCTGTAATTATTCTCTCTGCACGTCTTACAACAGTTCTTGCAACGTGTAAGGCTGCGGAGGAAGGATTAACTCCAGGTACTACGAATTCTCGCATCAGCCCGTTCACTTCGGTGGATTTGTCAATGATATTTTCGAGGTATTTAATATCAGCTTCCCCGATCTTATCTTTAAGCATTTCCATTCCTCTTGCATCACTGGCTAATTCAGCACCTGCCTGGAACATCCTCTTCTGAATATGATTAATATATTCTTTTATTTCCGGTGAGTCAGTCAGGGTATAGGCAACTCCCAGAGAAGAGATTGCTTCATCGACAGTTCCGTAAGCATCAACGTTTAAACTGTCTTTGTCAACTCTGGAACCACCATAGAGACCCGTCGTTCCTTTATCACCTGTCTTTGTATAAATATTGGACATTATATTCACACCCTTAACACTGTGATATCTCTACGGTATCGACAATGCCGATAATCGCAGCATCTACTGGCAGGTCAGTCTTTTTACCATTTGACATACGTGCGGAACTTCCGCCTACGACAATTACGGTTTCTCCATCGCCGGCTCCAACAGTATCAACAGCAATTTCTGTCTGTTTCTTTGCTGTAAGATCCTGATTAATCTTCTCAACAATAAGAAACTTACTGCCGGTCAGGCTTGGAGTCTTAATAGTCGAAACTACTGTACCAATCACTTTACCTAAATACATGTCTTCACCTACTTACTCTTTTACAATCGTAATTCCGCGATTTAAAGCTTCATCTTTTGCAAGACCGGTAACTAATGCATCCTGTCTTACAACGATTGTCTTAAATCTCGCATTCTTTGCTATATCGACTCTGCCGATTACTTTTTTGTCTAACTTTACACTGCTCGGTGTTTCCACTTTTTTGACTGGCTGGCTTACTGACTGTACTGCTGGCTCCATCTTTGTGGAAACAATTCTGTCTTTCTTCGGTGCCGGCTTACTGTTATCCAGTGCCGGGAGAGACACCTTTGCAGAGAAAACTTCATTTACTTTACTACACAGACTATAGTCTGTAGTCAATGTGATTCCGTATGCGAGCATATCTTCAAGATTATGTCGCATTTTCGCTTTATAAGCTTCTGTTACTTTAAAGCCTAACTGCTCTCTTACCTTGTTATCCGGACAGCAGCCATCAATTGCTGCCACGATTGGCTTTCCTGTAGCCATCGCTCTGGAAATCATATTGGTAAGAAGATTATCACTGATACAATTTGCAACCTTTGCGGCTGTATTAATTGTCAGCGACGGAATAATTACAAACTGACTGTCATCTACAATCTGTCTGCCGTTAACCGGAGCGCCTTCAACATAAATGGCATCCGGACCAATATCATTCCTGATACGTTCTTCTGTAATTACTTCTCCTGCTGCCTTTGACAGTACTGCTGTCAATGTCCAGCCATCCTTTTTTAGTTCATTTAAAGATGTTACTGCATCTTTATAACCAATTAAGGCTCCGGAGAAAAGAACAGTAGCTTTCTTACAAGCCTGTGCGTATCGTAAGATGACCTGGTCTGAAATATATTCCACAATCGTTGCCATAAGCGCATCTTCAAATTCTTTTCTATTCATCATGCCACCTATTGCTTATTGCAGTTCATGGCAATTCCTAATGGAGTAACCAGTAAAGGTTCTTTCGGCTTAATCGTCTTAACCCCTGTTTCCTTCTCAAAAACACTTTCGAACTTCTTAAAGCTGCAGGCACCGCCTACTACATAAATAACGTCCACATCGTATCCCTGGATAAAACGGGCAACGATTGCTGCCATCTTTTCAATTACCGGTTTAACCACAGGAAATACCAGCATTTCCTGTTTCGGATCTTTTTTGATTCTCTCGGCCTCTTCAAAGGAACATCCAAGGCTTCCAGCAAGTACCAGAGTCATGTGTGTTCCACCTGTAGGCTCATCTGCGGTAAAGATAACCTTTCCGTCTTTGAGAATACTGATACCGGTTGTTCCACCACCGACATCCACGACTGCTCCGTCCGTAATACCAAGAACAGAAGCGGCTGCTGTAGGCTCGTCAATGACATTGACTACATCCAGTCCAACAGACTCGACTACGTTGGAAATTACCTTTACGTTTCCAGAAATAATTCCCGGCGGAATGGCTGTGGCAGCTTCGTAAAACTCCACTCCCATCAGATCTTCCAGCTTGGCTTTCATATTTCTGACCGCTCTGGATGCACCCATGAAATCCACAACGATTCCATCCCGTACAACCGTGGACGGATAGGAAGCCCCGGCAATTGGTGTGTTGTTGGAATCTACAACAGATACTACAATGTTGGCGGTTCCAAGATCGACACCCAATCTCAAATCCCCTTCATAGGGACGAAATTCTTCATTTTTGATAAGCTCCGAAAATCCAACTAAAACGTTATTGTAATCGTTCATGTGATCCCCTTATTTATTCTAATGTTCGAATACCGAATCATTATTGTCAGGATTGCATGTGTCTGTCTCGGTATCCACATGCATCCATTGCGCATATTTGTATGTACTAAATGTACGTTATTATTGATACTATCGCAGGAAAGGCTGAATGCCTTTCCTGCCTGATTCCTGATTTCTAAATTGATAATCCAGAACCGATTATTCCGATTTATTTGTTATCGTTATTATCGGTGTTCTTTTTTCTTCTGGATCTGCTTCTTCTATTTCCTGTTGAAGTCTTTCCCTTAGGAGCATCTGCCTTTTTGTCAGTTTCCTTTTTCGGTTCAGTCTCTTCAGATTTTGCTTCCTCTGCTTCTGCTTTCTCTACTGGAGTCTCTTCTGCTGGAGCTTCTGGGGCAGGTTCTTCTGCTTTTGGCTCTTCTACAGGAGCTTCTTCCACTGGAGTCTCTTCTACAGGAGTTTCCTCAGCAGGTTCTTCTGCTTTCGGTTCCTCTACAGGAGCTTCCTCTTTGACCTCTTCCGTTTCAGGTTCCTCTGATGTTGGCTCTTCTTCCTCAGGTTCTTCCACTACAGGCGGTTCAGGTGCTTCCTCGGTCACTACCTCAGCCTTTGGTTCAGTTTTTGGTTTCCAGTTCTTTACGAGTACCGGTTTCTTTGTATCTCCTTTTGGACGATAACCTTCTGCAAGAGCAATTTCTCCTCCAACAGTCTCTCTGTTGTCTACGAGTAATTCTCTCATGCCATCTGCCGGTCTTGCTTTTAACAGTGTACTCTTTGTTCCACTTAAAGAACCGTTAACTGCTTCTGCCGCTTTTTTGCCTGCTGCGATTGCTGCTCTACATGCTCCGACGTTACCTTCTACCTTTACAGTACACATTCCGCCGCCCTTTGCATATTCATATCCAAGCAGTTTTACGTTAGCAGACTTTACTGCTGCATCTGCTGCTGCCACACAGGCAGCTAAACCAAAGGTTTCGATGAAACCAAGACATTTATTGTTAGACACCTTCACACCTCCTCACATTTCAGAATTAATTAATTGTAAAGCCTTAATCCAGAACTTTGAATGGCATTTTCTTTACCAGTCTTGCGGCATTCGCGCCAATCTTCCGGAACAGCTCTGTCTGATATAACTTAATCTTAAAAAGAGGGGCCGCTTTATCCAGCTTCTCATGCTGAAGAACAACGCCTTCTTTGCTGATACCAACGCCCACCCCTAATCTTGAATTCAAGCTGGCATTATGTGCAAGTTCTAATACGGAACTGCAATGCTCTGCCTGAACATCATAGGGGATGCCTTCCTCCTCGATTCCAAGAAGGACGCTGACAAAATCAGCTTCAGAAAGGTGATCACAGTCATAAAAAACTTTCACTGAAGGTCTGTTATCAATTACTGTATTGCTTCCTTCCATAATTGTCTCCTATACATCAGCACAAGACATCGCAAGTCCTGTTGCTACCGCATTACGAGGGCCTTCGCATCCGCGAATGTTTCCCCGACCAGCTACTATATTATATTGTGATAATGCATCAGTTACGAGAGTCGGCACCTCGAAGTCGAGTGCAGAACCACCTACTAATACTACAAATTCGATGTCTCGTACATTACCGGTAGGACTAACCTTCGCCAATGAACGAATCGCATTTGTTACGAATACCTTTTTCTTTGCATTGGTTCTTACCATCTTAATCTTTTCCATGGAATCCTGTCCCTCAAGCGGAACTAACTCTCCATCTTCCTTGACTAAGACAACCTTTGCGAATACATTCGGATCTAATGGCTGTTCAAAGAACTGTACGGTTCCATCTTCATGACGAATATGGAAAAGACTTTCAACCTTTGCGAGAGAATACTTTTTAATATCTTCTGCTGTATTGAAATCTTCCAGTCCAAGTTCGGACTGAATCAGTAAAGTTACCATGTTTCCGGCCCCCGCCAGATGCACGAGCTTTACATTGCCGTCTCTGTCTTTAATTGAAGCATCCGTTGATCCTGCTCCCATATCTACTATGGCGAGTGGTACATTTGTACCCGGTGTAGTTAAAGCTCCTTTAATAGCCATATCTGCCTCAACACCGCCAACATATACAGGGATTTTTAATCGGTCTGTCAATTCTTCCGCGATCATCTTCATCTGAAGACGGTCTGCCTTAACCATGGCAGCAATTCCTACTGCACTTTCTAAAGAAAATTCATTTGCGAGACCACCTTTAATCTTCTGAGGATTATAAGTATCTACAGCAAGTAAATCCTGAATTTTGATATCTTTTGGATGCTGGTTTGTAAGATTTGACATAACCTGACGAACTTTTTCAAGCATACCGCCGGCATTGGTGCCAGGTTCACCTTTAATATCTTCGATGACTGGAACGCTATTTACAGCTTCCATCATCTTCTCGGCTCCCTCTTCTACGCCAACGATTACTTTTTTCTTTGCGCCTATAATCTCAATAGAACCGGCAGGGATACGTCTTTCTTTTACGTCTCCTTCCGGTGTTTTAATGACAACGGCAGAACGATTTCCGATTAACGCGCGGGCAATCGGTACAACCTGTTTTGTATCTTCCGGGGACAGTTTGAATAATGTTGCGATACCATATGGGTTAGAGAGTACTTCGACAACTCCGCCAACAGGTGCAACTTCTACTGCACATAACATTCCGAGAGGTACTTTATCAATCATACCTACCTCATCAACGATAGGAATCTTCTTTTCAAGCCTGTTGTTAATCAAAACGCCATCATCGCGCTGGACAATGGCACCTGTAATGTTAAATATTTTGTTATATCGGTTAATGAGTGCAGCGGCAGCTTCAAAGGAAACTTCTGCCGGAATAACCACAATTACATCTCCGCCATCTTTGACAGTATCTAATCTGTCGATGCGCTGAGATATTCCAACACCAATCCCAACACCCCCTGGAGTATTGGGATTGTGTCCAATCATAGTAGATTCCGTGATAATAGTTTCGGTAATAGTCTCCATAGCGACATCACCGATAACGGGAGCGGCTTCATTAATACGAACTTCATCAAGATCACTGATTTCAAAACCAACTTCATCAAGGGCATTCTTCAGTGACTGAAAAACTCCGTGTATGTTCTGTTTCGTTCCTTTGATTCCAGTGGTACCTGTAATACCACTCGAAAGGAATGTCACATTTTTACCATCGATTCTGGCAATCGCAGTTTCCGTTGTTGCATTGCCAATATCAACGCCCGCAACTAATTTCACTTCTCATACCTCCGTCGAAATCAATCAACTAATTATTTTTTTAAACGGTTACGTTTTTCGTAAATGTCTGCAGCTTCTTTAACGAAGTTACCACTTACTGTAGCACCGTATTCGTTGATTAACTCATCACCGATTGCATATAATTCAGCTTTTGTTGAACGATATGGTCTAAGAGCGTTATAAATCTCAAGAAGTCTTGCATCAGGTACTGGGATTAATTCACCAGCTCTTCTTAAGTTCGTTGCGAAGAATCCACGTCCTGCAGATTCAGCAACCTGAGCCTGTAATTCCAGAGTTTCTTTTGTGATACGGAAATCTTTTGCATCTAACTTTCCATCAATAACTCCCTGTAAAGTTAAATCATTTAAAGATTTTCCAGAAGCACTCTTGATTAATTCTGGTTTTTTCTCTCCCAGTGGGTAATCCTCAACCGTAACCTTGCTTTCACATTCGCAGGCTGCGGCAGAACCCTGCATGTTTTTCATAACTTCCTGCATAATCTGTCTTACTAATAATTCCTGATCCACGATTGACACCTCCGTCTATTTAAATACAACTTTAAGAGCTTTAGGAGCCTTATCTCTGTCTGCATGCTCTGTCTCTTTGATATGCAGTACAGCGGATAAAGCCTGGAATTTCGGTCTTGCCATCTGGTCATTCTTTACAGGTACCGGATTTGGTGATTCTCCTTTAGCGTACTGAGCAGCGTTTTTACCGATTGCTCTGTATGTTTCAAGGTCGATCAGTGGGCACTGTGGGAATAACTCTAAGTTAGACAGCGGTGGAAGGTCTTTCTGATGGATTACAGTAGTACCTTTGGACTGAATTCCAATTCCGATGCCTGAACCTGATAATTCAGCAGCATCATGAGCGATGAAAGATACATCGGATGTTCTGTAAACTTTAACGATTCTACAGGAAACACCTTCTTCTTCCAGACCAGCCATAACCTCTTTTACAATATCTGCATGAGGAATACCTACGATATTTGTTGTCTGAGATTCTCCAAAAGCAGGAGCTAAACCTAAAACAACTTCGTTAGGATTTGTGCCTTTTTCTGCATCACCGATTTCAGTAATCTGCATTCCAGGGCACTCATAAGTTTCTCCCTCTACAGCAGAAGCTGCGGAAGTATCTGCAGTATTCATTTCTTTAAGAACTTCAGCGATAACACTTTTTAATAATTTTTCATCAATTGCCATTATGGTTCACCTTCCTTACTCGATTAAAGCTTAGCCGGATCTACTGCAGTACGGATATCAGAAATCTTCTCCCAAAGTTCTGGGCTGATCTGGTAACCTGTCATAGGTCCTTCATAGCAGTTAGGGCTGTTAACAGCAGAAATTACATGGAATTTATCATCAAGCATGGAAGCTGTATGTAAGTAGTCACCAACAACTTTAGCTTTCTGAATGTTGAAGATAGACTCAGCAACGTCTTCAAATCCACCCTTGTAAAGAGCTTTAACGAAGTCGATACCTGTAACTCCACGATCAAGCATATCTGTAGCAGCTTTAAGGTCAGCTACAACGTCACGGTCAGGCATATCCTGTGAACCACGAGCGTATGTGGCAGCTTCAACTTCTTCGTCTGTAATTTCAGGTAAACCTAATTCACGGAACAGTGCCTGAATAGCTTTTGCAGCTTTATTACGTGCTGCAACAACTTCTTCTTCTCTTGCAGGAAGAAGACCAGCATCAACTCTTAAGTCACGCTGAATTACGCACCAATCATCATAATCGTCTGCATCCCAGTTGGATCCTGCGAACATGTTATCATAGTTCGGTGTGGATGAATATCCGGAACAGATGTAGTCAGTTCCTGGAATAAACTGTGGAATAGAACGAGCAACTCTACGAAGATCAGAGTGTGTAAATGACTGGTCATTAGAGGAAGCGTTCTCAAGGTCAAGCATAGCGGCAATTAAGTTCTCACATGCAACGGCGCGGATACCACCAGGTACAGCGGCAGGTACACCGATACAGGATACAGAACCATTCTGTGTTCCCTGAACACCAGCACCACGAGTAACACCGAGGCATCTAGCCTCAAGGTAAAGCATAGACTTTCCTTCTGCCATACCCATCTGAACCTCTGAACCAGTACCAGATGTAAATCTCATCTTAACACCACGAGATGCGTAGCAGGATGCTAAGAAAGCTTTTGACCAAGGAGTATCATCACCATCCATGAATACGTCTTCAGTTCCGTATACGGATACTGTCTCGGCGTAAGCGGTGTAACCTCTCATACCTAAGTCAAGCTCTGTAGCTTCTTCTACAGCACACTGTGTAAGGATACCAGGACGTCCAACGTTAGCACCTAACATAATAGCGATAGCATTAAATGGAGCATAACGTACAATACCTACTGTTGTCTCCATCTCTGCAAATCCACGTACAGCAGCTTCTGCTGCATCTGCTGCGATCTGAACCATGTTATCCTTTACGTTTGTAACGTGGCACTGGTTAGCTGGTTTTAAACGACATCTCATCTTGGTAATACCCATCATAGCTTCAAGTACGCTGAGGTTACCAACGATTTCTACTAACTTAGCAGGTGTAACTGCTGTAGTATATTTTAAGCACTCCTGTCTGTTAACATTAATGTCAACTAACATACGCGCAATCTCCAGAGAGTCTGTAGCCATTGCTTCTTCTGCAAAGTCAAGATTAATGGCATATCTTGCGATGAATGCATCAAGCATGTCGAATTCATCTTTTGTTTTTCCATCCATTTCAACAACTTCGCCGTTGACGATCTTGATAGATGGAGTTGGGTCGAATGGGCTGTTCATGGCAATAAAGCCTACTTCTGGCCATTCCTTTGCATAACCATCCTGATTAACAGGTCTTTGATCTAAATACTCAAAACGTTTACTTCTCACGGTCTCAACACCTCTCAAATTCCAATTAGACTATCTTTTACCTTCAATATATATATTCAAAATAAAAGTATTACAATATCCAACTGCAGGCTCTCACCCCCGCTTTGTGGATATCTCTTACTCTAATTCCCTATATGGCTCTCACCCCATATAAAGAACTTTAAAAATCAGATTGTTAATCTTAGATATATGGAACTGTACCGGATTCCAGTGGTTCGTTTGGCTCTAAAGCTTTAAGTAACTGCTTACCAACTTCTCTTGCACCAATGATAGCCTGTCTAACTGCTCCTGAATCTCCTGTGAAGAAGAAGTTAACCTCGTTAGAGAAGGATGTTCCACCATTACCTGGTGTAGCGATAGCGATAGGATCGATAGTAGCTGTCTTAGAAGCTGTATCGGCTAATACGATACCAATACCTGAAGGAGCTCCTACAGTGATACCAAATGCTTTACCAACAACTGCGCCGAATGCTTTCTCTAAGCAGTAAGAAGCACGTGCTGTGTACTGGAACTCAAGATGTCCAGCGGAGTTTCCGTATACATCACCAAAGTGTTTTCCAACGAAGCTTAATGCAACTTCTACAGCTCTTCTAGCATCGGATACGTCTTCTGCACCAAATACAACTAAGCATCCATGTCCAGCGCCGCCTTCTGTATCACGTGGGCACTCGATTAAGCAAACTTCTGTGTTTGTAGCTTTAACAGCTTCATCACAAGCGAAGATCTGAGGACCTGCACCTGTACGGTCTGCGATGATACCGATTGAACGGTACTTAGGATCAATCTTTAATAATTCATGAACACTGTAGTCAAGGTTAGCGATTACTAAACCAATTGTATGTCCCATTGCTGTTCCAACATACTCTGTTAAACCGCAAAGGTCTTCATTGATTCCCTGAGGAGCTTCGCAAGCCATGCTCTGTGCAGGAGCTTCTGTGCCACCCATCTTTTTCATAACTTCGTCCATGATTTTAGCCATCATTTCATCTTTCATTGAATTATACCTCCATTAATAATTGATCAGACAAGGACTAACTCTATTGTGGTAAGATCTTTTCTACGTCTGTATGTGGTCTTGGGATTACGTGGCTGGAAACTACTGTACCAACTTTATCTGCAGCAACTGTACCTGCGTCTACAGATGCCTTAACAGCTCCTACGTCACCTCTTACCATAACTGTAACTAAACCGGAACCGATCTTTTCGTATCCTACTAATGTTACGTTTGCTGATTTAACCATGGCATCGGCTGCTTCGATTGCGCCAACTAAACCTTTGGTTTCAATCATTCCTAAAGCTTCTTTCTGCATAATTGACCTCCTTATAAAATTCTTATCTGCCCTGTGGTTGATTTGTTCAGGCAGAATATATTTTGGTTGATTTACAGGATAGTATCATTATATAGCAATTTTCACAAAATTACTTGGCTAGTGCCTATAAATTTTAGCTTTTAAACACATATAAACTCATGTATTTATTTATTTTCATGATACTTTGTTGCCATTTTTACCACAGGGTAGCAAATGATTTTGTATACAAACGCTACTATTTTGCAATATGATCAAGAATTTTATTAATATCTTCTGCTGTAACCTTTCTAGGGTTAGCCTGTGTACATGCATCAGCCAATGCACGACGCACAATTTCTTCTCTGTGTTTATTAAATTCTTCTACACTGACGCCACATTCGGACATACACTGTGGACGATCCATATATTTTAACAGACGCTGGATCTCTGCAATCAGATTAGCCACACCAACTTTAGGTGTAGGAGCTGGCAGGCCAACGATTCTTGCCATCTTCTGATACTTCTTTGCTGCGTCATTGCTGTGTTTTGCGCCTTCTCTTGCCATATCGGCATTAAATTCAATAACATAAGGAAGCACTAACGCATTGGCTCTTCCGTGTGGAATGTGGAAGATAGCTCCTAAAGCATGGGCAATACCGTGGTTTACACCAAGATTTACAAGGTTAAATGCCATACCTGCAAGACAGGATGCTCTGTGCATCTTATCTCTTGCCTTAATATCATAACCATTGCGGTAAGCGCGTGGAAGAAATTCAAAAGCAAGCTCTGCAGCTTTCTCTGCTAAACAGTCAGAGCAATCGCTCGCTGTCTCAGAAACATAAGCCTCAAGAGCGTGGGTAATAACATCCAGTCCTGTATCCGCTGTAATAAACGGTGGCGCTGACTTAACAAGTTCCGGATCAAGGATAGCAATATCAGGCATAAGGCTCTCATCGATCAATGGAATCTTAACCCCCGTCTTACTGTCTGTTACTACAGCAAACTGTGTAACTTCGGAACCTGTACCACTTGTTGTCGGCAGGGCAATCAGTTTGATCTTCTTCTGATTATCAGGATTCTGCTTCTCTTCAATCTTCTTAGCCATATATACAATAGCTTTCGCCGCGTCAATGGAAGAACCTCCTCCAAGAGCAACTACGACATCACAGTCCTTATCCTGCAAAAATGCGATACCCCTTTCAATCAGATCCATTGGTGGATCAGGGACTACTTCGCTGAAAACGGAAACTTCTTTGCAATTAGACAATTTTTTCAAAATCATGTCTGCCATTCCTGAATCTACCATGAACTTGTCAGTAATCAGGACCGCATTCTCGTCTTTTTCTTCAAGAAGTGCGTCGATGGCATCCTCACTGAATAAAACTTCAGTGGAAAGTTTAAACCGTTTCATTTTCCTCCTCCTTTCTGTTTCTGTACTTTTCTCTATACTCAGATGGCGTTAATCCAGTCTTCTTTTTGAAGGCCTTACTGAAGTAATTCGCTTCATTGTACGCCAGATCCAAGGCAATATTAAGCACCGGAATATCTGTGTTGACCAGCATTTCTTTTGCCAGGTCCATCTTCCGGTCTGTCACATAGGTGATGAAATTCACACCCATTTCTTTTTTGAATATCTTACTTAAATAATAAGTACTGATATTCACATGGTTTGCAACATCCTCAAGGCTGATTCCCTTCTTGAGATTTCTCTCTATGTAATCGATAACCGCCTTCATGCCCCCTTCTGAGAGCTTACCCTTGATATTCATCTTATCAAAGAGAATGTCTACCATCTTGATAATTTCATTATAGGCATCATGCTTATTATTATAGAGAAGATACTTAATCTTAAGCTTCTCCATCTGAACTACAAGTTCATTCGTATCAACGATTCCAAGTTCCTCACTGATACGCACGATTGTCTTAGCAACCTCCTGCAGTCTCTTTGATATAATATTAACATCATGCTCCTCTAAGTATAACTGGTCTATGTACTCTCTTAAAATGTCTACAGAAGCTTTGTAAGAGCATTTTTTTAATTCCATTTCGAACTTTGAAAGCAATTTATTACTCTTTCCGGTCTGTCGTCCCTCTCCTAAACGGCTTGCAAATGACTTCACGGACTCAAGTAAAACCTCTTTTCTGATAGGTTTGAGCAGGAAATCATCAACCTTCAACTTTATTGCTCTGTGTGCAATATTAAAATCATCATATGCCGTTGTTATAATAATAACAGCCTTTGGAAGTTTTTTCCTTGCATATTTGATAACTTCCATACCATCCATTCCAGGTATGTTAATATCTACCAGCATGAGATTGATATCTTTTGAATCAATCATCTCTACTGCCTCGAAGCCGCTTTTCGCTTCTCCGACAATTTCTACATCCAGAAGATTCTCCTCAAGAAAAATCTTCATGGAGGTTCTTTCTAATTCTTCATCCTCAACAATTAATATCTTATACAAGTCAACTCTGCCTTTCTATTCCTGTACCAATGGCACTTTTATTGTCACCTTCGTTCCAAGAGAAGGTTTATTTTCACTTTCAATGGATAACGCATATTCATTTCCAAAATAATGAATCAGTCGGGAATTGATATTATAAAGTCCTACAGATCCCTTTTCATTATCTTTATACGCATCCCCGCGTAAAACGCTGACTATTTTTGACTGGGACATGCCATCACCATTATCAATAATGTCAATGCATAAATCTCCATCTTTCTCGCTTCCATTCACTTCGACCATTCCACCGGATGCCTTATTCTCAACTGCATATTTAATGGAATTCTCCACAAGTGTTGTCAGAGATAAAAATGGAAGCTTCACACTGTAATATGTCTCCGATATATTAATGGAATACTGCAGCCTGCTTCCCAGGCGAATCTTCTGAATCTTAAGATAATTCTGCACATGGGTCAGTTCCTCTCTGAGCGGGCTTAATGGATCTCTGCTCTTTCTCAAAATGTAGCGCATCATATCCGCAAACGCATAGACAACATCCTCCGTCATCTTCGCATTCTCAAAGAAAGCAAGTCTTCCTATTGTATTCAATACATTAAAAAGAAAATGTGGATTGATCTGATAATGTAAAGCTTTCAACTCAATATCACGAAGAGACTTCTCCATCTCAATACGAAGCTTCTCTTCCTTCATGAGCTTATAATCCTTTTCGCGAAGCTCTGCATTTACCTTATTCGCATATTCTCTCTCCACAGAATAATTATAGCTGTCACAGATAATCTGTGCCACAGCCTCAATCTTCTCCACAGACACCTCTTTTACCTGGCTGTAGAGCTCAACCAGTTCCTGATTGTCCTTCCAATCCTCGCTTTGTGTCGTAATCTTCTTTAAATCTGCAAAATCTGTGCTGGTAACCTGACCTGCCAGAAACGCTCCAACATACTGTCCCTTTATCATAATCGGAATCGCAAAATCAATTAGCCCAGCATGACATATGTACACATAAGCTTTCCCAATTCTTCTTGCCTTCCGTCCTCCACAGGCATCACAGTAATAGCACTTTTCACGAAATGCATCCAGTTCACGAAGACGCTTGCAAAAAGGTGTAAAATTACTCTGCTTTGTAATCGGAGTTCCGTTGCAATCCACCGTCACAAATGCCAGATCTGTAGCCTTCGCCCAATTATCCTGTAAAGTTTGAAGTTCTTTTACATCCACCACGTCTTCAATATAAATATTATTCTTTTCCGTCAATCTTCTGTCCTCCAAACATCGGCATTATCCCAACCTCATCGGTCAGAAATTAATGGTTTTTCTTCCTTCTATCTTTTTTATTCAAATAGCGGCAGGCCTTCTCTGCACAATTACAGGCATCTTCCGTATAACAGTCTGCACCGATTGCCTTTGCCTGCCTCTCCGTCAGAAAATAACCACCTACCATAAAATAAAACTGATCCCGGATACCTTTCATCTCAAATTCTTCAACAACAGCTCTCATATCTTCTTCAGAATGCGGCATGATACCACTTAAACATACAATCTGAGCATGACTGCCTACTGCCTCCTCCAGAAATCTTCTCGGTGAAACATCCACGCCCAGATCAATAACCCTTATATTCTTACTCTCCATCATAATCTTAACAAGATTCTTTCCGATGTCATGTAAGTCCCCTTTTACTGTTCCTATTATAACTGTCCCAATCTCCTTTTTGGCACGTCCGCCACTGTAATGGCGCAGAGTAGAAACGCCCCTTTCCAATGCGCGGGTAACGCTCAAAATCTCTGGCACACCAACTTCTTCTTTACGAAACTTGTCCGCCACCTGTTCCATTCCGGCTAAAAAGCCATCTTCCAGAATCATCTGCGGGTCTGTTCCCTCTTCTAAAGCCATTTTGACCAAGTCTGAGACTCTTTTTCCCTGTCCCCTTTTCAGGGAATCAATGATTTCATCTATTGTTGCTCCCATTTTGCCCTCCAAAAATCTATCAGAGTGTTCTATGATTTTTATTCTATACTTTTTACACCCAAAAAGCAAATTATTATCGTATATTTTGCAAATTACTTTTCTTAAATATAAAATTTTACTAATTTACAGCCTAAAATTATAGATTATTTTATTCAAACAGGCAAGAAAAAAGGTAAAAAAAGGAATTGGGTGAACCAATAACAATTTTTTCTAATTTGGGCTTGCAAAAAACAGATGAAACCTATACACCAGCTCTTTCACCGCCAACTGGCGCTTCGGAGAATCCCCAAATCCTTTCTCGTGACTCTGTAATCCAACTAAATCCCGCCGAAAAACAGAACCTCAAAACAGAATAGACCCCATATATGTGGCCTGGGAGCAAGTGTTGAATGCGAACGCTTAAGCGAACATTCAACACGCCGCGACGAAAGTCACATATATGGGGTCTATTCTATTTTGGGGTTCGTCTATTTATCGTCTATTCAACGAATTACAGAGTCACTTTCTCCAGATGCCACATCTCTTTTGCGTACTCTTCGATCGTACGGTCAGATGAGAACTTACCTGCGGATGCTGTCTGGAGCATTGCTGTTCTTGCCCAGTGTTCTTCATCGCGGTAAGCAGCATCGATTCTGTTATGAGCTTCTTTGTAAGAATCGAAGTCTAACAGTGTGAAATAAGTGTCTTTTTCAAGGAGTGCGTCATAGAGGGCACGGAACAGTTCCGGATTCTCTGGTGAATAGAATCCATTTACTAACTGTGTAAGTACCTGACGAACGTCCTGGTTGTTGTTATATACGTCTCTTGGATTGTAGTTTCCGTTTTTCTCATATTCCATTATCTGGTCTGCAGATAAACCGAAGATGAAAGCGTTTTCTTTGCCAACTTCTTCTACAATCTCAACATTAGCTCCATCCATTGTTCCTAATGTGAGAGCACCGTTTAACATGAACTTCATGTTACCTGTTCCTGATGCTTCCTTAGAAGCTGTGGAAATCTGCTCGCTGACATCGGCTGCTGCAAAGATAAGCTCTGCGTTAGATACGCGGTAATCTTCGATGAATACAACTTTAATCTTTCCATTGATGGATGGGTCGTTGTTAATCTTATCTGCTACTGCATTGATTAACTTGATCGTAAGCTTCGCTGTGTAATAACCAGCGGCTGCTTTTGCTCCGAAGATAAATGTTCTTGGAACGATATCCATGTCTGGATGTGCTTTAATTTCATTGTAAAGATACATTACATGAAGAATGTTCATTAACTGACGTTTGTACTCATGTAATCTCTTAACCTGGCAGTCAAAGATGGAACGTGGGTCTACATCAATTCCATTATGCTCTTTGATGTATTTTGCAAGACGTACCTTGTTCTGGTATTTGATGTTCATGAATTCCTGCTGGCACTTTTCATCATCTACATATACTTTTAAATGTTTAAGATGATCTAAGTTAGTGATCCAGTCATCACCAATCTTGTCTGTTACCCAGCTTGCCAGTAATGGGTTACCATGAAGAAGGAATCTTCTCTGTGTAATACCATTTGTCTTATTGTTGAACTTCTCTGGCATCATCTCATAGAAATCTTTTAACTCACGTTTCTTAAGGATGTCTGTGTGAAGGCGGGCAACACCGTTAACAGAGTAGCTTCCTGCGATTGCAAGGTGAGCCATTCTTACCTGTCCATCATAAAGGATTGCCATCTTGCGAATCTTTTCCTGATCTCCAGGGTATTTGTTCTGGATTTCGATAACGAAACGACGGTTGATTTCTTCTACAATCTGGTAAACTCTAGGAAGTAATCTGGAGAAAAGCTCGATAGGCCACTTCTCAAGAGCTTCTGCCATAATAGTATGGTTTGTGTAAGCACAGGTCTTTCTTGTGATTTCCCATGCTTCATCCCACTCTAAACCTTCTTCGTCAACGAGGATTCTCATTAACTCAGCTACAGCTACTGTAGGATGTGTATCATTTAACTGGAATGTTACTTTCTCGTGGAACTTACGAATGTCGTCATGTGTTTCTTTGTATTTTGCAATTGCTCTCTGAACAGATGCAGAAATGAAGAAATACTGCTGTTTCAGACGAAGTTCTTTACCTGCCATATGATTATCGTTTGGATATAATACTTCGCAGATTGTTCTTGCAAGATTCTCCTGCTCAACTGCTTTTTCGTATTCACCCTTATCGAAGGAATCTAAGTTGAAGTTGTTGATTGCTTCTGCATCCCAGATACGAAGTGTGTTTACGATATGGTTGCCATAACCTACGATTGGCATATCGTATGGTACGGCACGTACACTCTGGTATCCCTTCTGAACGAACTTCTGTCTTCCATTATGCATCTCAACGTCTACATAACCGCCAAACTTAACTTCTACAGCATACTCATCTCTCTTGATTTCAAAAGGATTTCCGTATTTTAACCAGTTATCTGGGACTTCTACCTGATAACCGTTCTCGATTTTCTGTTTGAACATACCATAACGGTAACGGATTCCGCAGCCGTAAGCTGGATATCCAAGTGTTGCAAGAGAATCAAGGAAACAAGCTGCAAGACGGCCAAGGCCACCGTTACCAAGTGCTGCATCTGGCTCCTGGTCTTCGATGAGGTTAAGGTCAAGTCCTAACTCCTCTAATGTTTCTCTTACATCGTCATAGCAAAGAAGATTAATCATGTTGTTTCCAAGAGCTCTACCCATAAGGAACTCCATGGACATGTAGTAAACCATCTTCTTGTCCTGTTTTTCGTATGCTTTGTGTGTCTCGATCCAGTTGTCAATAATATCGTCTTTTACGGAGTATGCAACAGCCTGATAAATCTGCTGTGGTGTTGCTTCTTCGAGTTTACGACGAAACAGCATACGGACATTGGACTCTAACTCTTTTTTGAATTTTTCTTTGTCGAAAGTATCCTTTTTAATCAATGAACTGATCCTCCTAAATTATCTCGTGTAATCCTGAAATCTTTTTCGTGCCTGCTTTCGTGAGAAGATTTCTATCAGCCAGCCTCAGATTTTGAGACGTACGTAGTACATTCGCCGCAAAATCTGAGTGCCTCTGGTCAAAAACCATTCGCTAAAAACAAGTGTTTAAAAGGTTTTAAGATTACATTTTTTTCTCGACACCTAATCTTACTTTTTCTCCATTAATATCCCATTCCTTGGAATATCCGCCTTCTGCGTCTAAGCACATATCGTCTGCCAATACATCATTCTTGATTTCATCAGTGTATTTGGTCATGACTTCTTTAATCTTGTCATTACCCTCTTCGTATACAGTAATGTGGTCTGTCACTTCAAAGCCGGCTTCTTTTCTCATTGTCTGTACCTTACTGATGATTTCTCTTACGAATCCCTCTTCCAAAAGTGCCGGTGTCAGATTAGTGTCAAGTACTACGGTAACTCCGTGATCTGCCTGAGAAACGTATCCCTCTTTCTGTGACATATCAATTAATAACTCTTCCGGCAATAAGTTGATTTTACCATCATTTAACTCTATTGTCAAAAAGCCATTTGCGTCTAATTCTTTCTTAGCCGCACTTCCGTTAAGGTTTGCTAAAATATTACGGATCTTTCCTAAGTCTTTACCGTATTTTGGTCCAAGAATACGCATCTGAGGTTTAAATGTGTAATCTGTGAGGTCAGATACATCATTCTTAAAAATAACGTCTTTTACGTTAAGCTCACCTTCGATGATCTGTTTGTAGTAATCTGTTAAAGCAGCCTCTCCATTTACAAACATCTGGCCGATTGGCTGACGGTTCTTGATTCCGGATGCGTTACGTGCAGCACGTCCAAGTACAACGATGTCAAGTACTTCACCCATATCCTGCTCAAGTTTCTCATCAATCATTGCCTCATCCACTGCTGGGAAATCACATAAATGGATACTTTCTGGTGCATCTGGATTAACACTCTTTACAAGGTTCTGGTAAATGTCTTCTGTCATAAATGGAATCATTGGTGCAGAAGCTTTGATGAATGTAACGAGTGCAGTATAAAGAGTCATGTATGCATTAATCTTATCCTGCTCCATTCCTTTAGCCCAGAAACGCTGACGGGAACGACGTACATACCAGTTACTCATATCATCTACAAATGCCTGTAATGCCTTTGTTGTTTCAGGAATCTTATAGTTGGCAAGACAGTCATCTACTGTTTTTACGCAGGAGTTCAGTCTTGATAATAACCATTTATCCATAACAGATAACTTGTCGTACTCTAAGCTGTACTTCGTTGGGTCAAATTCATCGATATTTGCGTAAAGTACATAGAATGCATAAGTATTCCATAATGTACCCATGAATTTACGCTGTCCTTCCACAACTGCTTTTCCGTGGAAACGGTTCGGAAGCCACGGCGCACTGTTTACGTAGAAATACCAGCGGATCGCATCAGCGCCGTATTTTTCAAGAGCATCAAACGGGTCTACTGCATTTCCCTTTGACTTACTCATCTTCTGTCCATTCTCGTCCTGTACATGGCCAAGCACAATTACATTCTTATACGGAGCCTTATTAAAGAGAAGTGTGGACTCTGCAAGAAGAGAGTAGAACCATCCTCTTGTCTGGTCAACCGCCTCGGAAATAAAGTCTGCCGGGAACTGCTGCTCAAACAGATCTTTATTTTCAAATGGATAATGGTGCTGTGCAAACGGCATTGCACCGGAGTCAAACCAGCAGTCAAGAACTTCAGGAACACGGTGCATTGTGCCGCCGCACTCCGGACATTTCAATGTGATCTCATCAATATACGGACGGTGAAGCTCCACTGTTTTTGCTCTCTCGTCGCCGCTCATTTCCACAAGTTCCTGGCGGCTTCCAATAGAGTGCATATGTCCGCATTCACATTCCCAGATATTAAGAGGTGTACCCCAGTAACGGTTTCTGGAAATACCCCAGTCCTGAACATTTTCAAGCCAGTCGCCGAAACGTCCCTTGCCGATGCTTTCCGGAATCCAGTTAATTGTGTTGTTGTTGCGGATCAAATCCTCTTTCACTGCTGTCATTTTGATGAACCAGGACTCTCTTGCATAATAAATAAGAGGTGTGTCACATCTCCAGCAATGTGGATAATCATGTTCAAATTTCGGAGCGTCAAACAGCTTTCCTTCTTTGTCGAGATCTGTGAGAACCATCGGGTCTGCTGCCTTTACAAAAGTTCCGGCATATGGTGTCTCTTTTGACATATTTCCCTGTCCGTCAACAAACTGTACAAACGGAAGGTTGTAATCACGTCCTACACGGTTATCATCCTCACCGAATGCCGGCGCAATATGAACGATACCAGTACCGTCTCCCATTGTTACGTAATGGTCGCATGTTACAAAATGGCCTTTTTTCTTCTGTTTTGCAGCTGCTTCTCCTGTGCAGGCAAAAAGCGGCTCGTATTCTTTGTATTCCAGATCTTTTCCAACATATTTCTCAAGAACTTCATATGCCGGTGTTTCTTCTGTGCCCAGTTTTCCAAGAACTGTATCAAGAAGAGCTTCTGCCATATAATAAGTGTATCCGTCTGCTGCTTTTACTTTGCAATATGCTTCATCCGGATTTACGCAGAGAGCCACGTTGGACGGAAGTGTCCACGGTGTTGTTGTCCATGCCAGGAAATAAGCATCTTCTCCCACTACTTTAAAACGTACAATAGCAGAACGCTCTTTTACTGTCTTATATCCCTGAGAAACCTCCTGTGCGGAAAGCGGAGTTCCGCAGCGCGGGCAGTAAGGAACGATCTTAAAGCCCTTGTAAAGAAGCTTTTTATCCCAGATTTCTTTTAATGCCCACCATTCAGATTCGATATAATTGTCCTCATATGTTACATAAGGGTGATCCATATCTGCCCAGAAACCAACTGTAGAAGAGAAGTCCTCCCACATACCTTTATATTTCCATACGCTTTCCTTACACTGTTTGATGAACGGTTCCATACCGTATTCTTCAATCTGCTCTTTTCCGTCAAGACCGAGCTTTTTCTCAACCTCAAGCTCAACCGGAAGGCCGTGCGTATCCCAGCCGGCTTTACGCGGAACCATGTTTCCCTTCATTGTACGGTATCTCGGGATCATATCCTTGATAACACGTGTAAGCACATGACCGATATGCGGTTTTCCGTTTGCTGTAGGCGGTCCGTCATAAAATGTATAAGTCTCGCCTTCCTTGCGGTTTTCCATACTTTTTTCAAAGATATGGTTTTCTTTCCAGAACTGTTCTACTTTTTTTTCGCGTTCTACGAAATTCAGATTCGTGTCTACTTTCTGGTACACTGTTCTTCCTCCTGATTTTTCATATTTGTATCGCATTGCAGGCTTTTTCCCGCTAAAACAAAAAAGCTCTCAATCCTATGTAAAAGGACGAAGAGCTGTTCTTTCGTTATACCACCTGTTACACTGTACGGGCACTGCGCCGATACATGTTCCCTGTAACGTGGGAAAGCCGTCATTTCCTACTGAGCCTGTCTTCAGAAATGAAACTCCGGAGTGATCTTCTGCTGCACCTACTTGCACCGGGCTTCCACCGTCCCCGGCTCTCTGCTGCCTTTCTGCACAGCTTACTGTCTCCATCACAGTTTTTTCCTTGTCTTTTCCATTATAGTCTGTACAAATTCCATATGTCAAGCCCTTTTCCCCTCCTTTACAGGATTTTACCTGTCTGTTATACTGGAGAAAGCAAAAAACACTTATAACAAACAATTACATAACTAAGGAGGTTCTCCTATGGCAGAAAAAATAAAAGTAATTATGGACTGTGACCCAGGCATTGACGATGCTCTTGCAATGGCTTATCTTGCTTCCAACCAGGATGTTCTCGAGCTTCTCGCAATTACCTCTGTAAGCGGAAACCAGTCTATTGAAAAAGTAACACGAAATGCATTGGATCTGGCAGAATTTTACGGACTGGAAGTTCCTGTTGCCGAAGGCGCTCACGAACCGCTTGTACGTGAGCCGCAGTTTGCAGGAGAAGTCCACGGAAATACAGGTCTTGGAAACTGTGTTCTCCCAAAAGCAGCCAGACAGCCTGAAAAAGAAAATGCAGTTCTTTTCCTTCATAAAATTTTATCTTCCCTTCCGGACGGCGAACAGGCAGTTCTTGTCCCTACCGGTCCGCTTACAAATATCGCTCTCCTTCTGAAAACTTTTCCGGAGATTAAATCCAAAATTCGGGAAATCGTTTTTATGGGAGGAGCTGCAAAAGGCGGAAACGTAACACCTGCAGCAGAATTTAATATTTATGTAGATCCGGAAGCAGCGCAGATCGTGTGTAAAGCTGGAATTCCTCTTATTATGTGCGGTCTTGACGTGACAACCCAGTGCTTCCTCACAAAAAATCAGATCGCAAAGCTCTGTCAGTCCAATAATGAGGTTGCAAAGGTCTGCGGAGATATGGCAGGCTTCTACATCAGCCAGCCTTATAATAAATATAAAGGAACTGTAAACGTACACGACGCGGTTCCTTTTATGTATCTTGTACACCCGGAATTTTTCAGCGGAGAAAAAGCAAAAATAAGCACAGACTGCTCCGAGGGCGTTTCCAGAGGAAGCACACTCTGCGATTTCCGCTGGTGGAATTATGAGGAAGAAGAGATGAACGCTCTCGTTCTTACCAAAGCAGATACTGAACAGTTTCAGCAGCATCTTATTTCCGCTATTTATGAGTTAGGAGAAGCCAGAAAATCATGAATTTTATTGTTTTTGACCTGGAATGGAACCAAAGCCCGGAGGGGAAAAAATATTCCAACCGCCGCCTTCCCTTTGAAATCATAGAGATAGGCGCTGTAAAACTGAATGAACGAAAAGAAACGGTTGACACCTTCCACAGACTGATTAAGCCTCAGGTATACAACTGGATTCACAACAGTATCCGGGAAGTTATCCATGTCAATTACAAAGATCTGGAAACAGGCACCCCCTTTCCCCAGGCTGTCCGGGAATTTATCGAATGGTGCGGTGACGACTGGCATTTCTGTACCTGGGGAAACCAGGACGTAATGGAGCTTCAGCGGAACATGACGTATTATGAACTTTTGCATCTTCTTCCCGGCCCTGTTGCCTACTACGACATACAGAAACTTTTCTCTTCCTGTTTCGAGGACGGGGAATCCCGCCGTTCCCTTGAATATGCAATCGACTTTCTCGGCATAAAAAAGGGCGATGATTTTCACCGTGCCTTTGCAGATGCCTTTTATACAGCAAAAGTATTAGCATTTATGGAAAACAAAAAAATTCTTCCTTTCTACTCTCTTGACGTTTACCAAAACCCCAAAAGCAGAAAGGAAGAAATCCATATTTCTTATCCAACATATGATAAATTTATTTCACGGGAATTTTCTTCCCGGGAGCGCACCATAAAAGACAGGGAGGTTTCCAGTACAAAATGCCCTGTCTGCCATAAGCCTGCAAAACGAAAAATCCGCTGGTTTATGAACAATTCCAAAATTTACTACAGCGTTTCCAACTGCCAGGAACACGGATATATCATTGGAAAAATCCGTATCCGTAAAACAGAAGAAGGACTTTATTTTGCCATCAAAACATTAAAACCCGTCTCAATAGAAGAGGCGGAGGAAATCCGTGTAAAACGGGAAGCCCTCCGCCTGAAAAAACAGTTAAAGAGACGATCTGAGAAGGAGCTCTGAAAGGAGCTCTTTTTCATATTGCACGCCCTTTCCAACCAGGTGATCTTCATAATAATATTCATTTAAAATAGTCGGCATTCCAACAACGCTTTTCAAAGTCGTTGTCTTAAGCGTCATCATATCGGCTGTAAATCCTTTCGGAACAGTTACATAAATCTGATGGGGATAATAAAATGCCATATCATTTCCGCAATTTTTCAGAAGATACTTTTCACATGGAAGGTTTCGGCGCGTTACCGTATCTGTGTTTACCTTCATGCTCACCTTCTGAAAATTATTAAACCCGTAATCAAGAAGCTGCGCCGTATCTGCATAAGCCCCGTTAATAGAATTCATTACCACTGCAACGAGACGCATTTCTCCTCTCTTGGCATAAGTAACAAGAGTACTTCCCGCATCATCTGTATATCCCGTTTTTCCTCCCATAACGCCCTCGTATGCGTAGTCTCTTCCCTCCATCATCTTATGATGATTAAGAAAGTACCGGGTTTCTCCAAACTTGTTTGTAGGCGGGATCTCGTATAAAATTCTTGTAACAAACTTGCGAAACAGTGGATTATGCCATGCTGCATCTGCTATTTTCGCCATATCCGCCGCTGTTGTAAAATGATTCTTATCCGGCAGACCATTTGGATTATTAAAGTGTGTCCCTGTACATCCAAGCTCTCTTGCCCTCTTATTCATCAGCTCTACAAACTTCTTTACAGAACCACTGGTTTTTTCCGCCACAGCCAAGGAAACCTCATTTGCAGATTCCAGCATAACCGCCATAAGAGCCTGTTCTACTGTAAACTCTTCCCCTGTATCCGCATAAATACTGGAGCTGCCTGCCTCAATTCCATAAGCTGCCGCCTGTGACATCACAAGCTTATCCTCAAGTTTCAGATTTTCACAAGCCAAAAGTGTTGTCATAATCTTTGTAATACTTGCTGGATACAGTTTTTTATCTGCATTTTTACTGTAAAGAACAGAACCTGTCTGCATATCCAGAAGAATTGCAGACTGCCCTTCTATTTTTGGTCCTTCAGGCCAGCCTGTAAGAGCGTCTGTATCCGCATTTTCTTTATAATACTCTGTGTGGGGAACTGGTGTGGGCGTTGCTTCTGTTGCTGCCTGACTGTTTTCCTCCTCCGCATATATAAGACCCGGCTGTGAAATAAAAAGCCCTGCGCAGAGAACACTGCACAGCCACTTCCGCAGTCTTTGTTTTTTCATTTTTACCATAATTGTCCTCCTGATTTGTAAAACCCGCCGTCATAAACAGCCGCCGTGCTTCGCACTTCAGTATACCATTTTTTTTTCACGAAGACTAGGCTTAACCTTCACTTTTTCCACAGTCTCTTTTATAATAAGGATAACCTATCCACAATTATCAACAGGGAGGACTGTATATGCCAACTATCACAAAAGAAGCTCTGGAAGCTTCCTTAAAAAAATTTCTTCTCAAAAAACCCCTTGATAAAATCACAATAAATGACCTGACAACAGACTGCGGTATCAGCCGCATGACTTTTTATTATCACTTTAAGGATATTTACGACCTGGTCGAATGGGCATGTCTGGAAGATGCAAAAAAAGCACTTCAGGGAAAAAAGACATACGCTACATGGCAGGAGGGAATTTCACAGATATTTGAAGTTGTTCTGGAAAACAAGCCTTTTATTTTAAATGCTTACCGCTCCATCAGCAGAGAACAGATTGAAAATTATCTGTTTTCTCTGACACGCTCTCTTATCATGGGAGTGGTAGAAGAACAGTCAAAAGGATTTTCTATTACAGAAGAACAAAAAACCTTCATAGCAGACTTTTATAAGTACAGCTTTGTGGGAATCATGCTTGACTGGATCAAACCGGGGATGAAAGAAGATTATCACGAAATTGTCCACAATATTATTATAACCATTCACGGCAGCATCGGAAACTCCATAAAAAACTTTACAAATCCGGCTCTTTGATAAATTTTTTATCATATCCCGTTCTTTGTAAATTGTAAAAAACCAAAACAGGACATACTATAGACATCAGAAAAACAAATATCTAAGCATTTTTGAAAGGTGGTTTTTTACATGGCAAAGAAAAAATTAAATCTCGGCGTTGTATCAGCTGTCGCAGCAGGCGCCGGAGCTACTGCATACCTTATGAAAAAATCAAAAGAAACAAAAGAGACCGAAATGAAAAGAACAGTCGCAGCAAATAAAAATTACAGAAATACAGAACGTGGAAAAAACGCAAAAAACAGCAGAGGCATCTACTACAGCAACGGAAATTATGAAGCCTTTGCCCGCCCCGAAAAACCGGAAGGCGTAGAAAATAAAAATGCCTACATTGTAGGGAGCGGTCTTGCTTCCCTGGCAGCTGCCTGCTTCCTTGTTCGTGACGGACAGATGCCCGGCTCTCAAATCCACATTCTGGAAGCAATGGACATTGCCGGCGGCGCCTGCGACGGTATCTATGATGCCACACGTGGATACATCATGCGCGGCGGAAGAGAAATGGAAAACCATTTTGAATGTCTCTGGGATTTATTCCACAGCATTCCTTCTCTTGAAAAACCGGGCGCATCTGTTCTCGATGAATTTTACTGGCTGAACAAACATGATCCCAACTACTCTCTTTGCAGAGCTACTGTGAACAGAGGAGAAGATGCACATACAGACGGCAAATTCAACTTAAGTCAGAAGGGCTGCATGGAAATCATGAAGCTTTTCCTCACAAAAGACGAAGATCTTTACGACAAAACAATCGAGGACGTTTTCGATGACGAAGTATTTAACTCCACCTTCTGGCTGTACTGGAGAACTATGTTCGCTTTCGAAAACTGGCACAGCGCTCTTGAGATGAAGCTTTACTTCCAGCGCTTTATTCATCATATTGCAGGCCTTCCTGATTTCAGCGCTCTGAAATTCACAAAATATAATCAGTATGAATCTCTGATTCTTCCAATGCAGAAATATCTGGAAGCGGCAGGCGTTGACTTCCGTTTCAACACAGAAGTCACAAATGTTGTCTTTGAATTCAAGGACGGCAAAAAAATCGCCTCTGCCATCGAATGTAAAGTAAATGGAAAAGAAGAAGGCATTCTTCTCACGGAAAACGACCTTGTATTTGTCACAAACGGAAGCTGTACAGAGGGTACCATTTACGGTGACCAGAACCATGCCCCAAACGGCGATGCAGAAGTGCGTACAAGCGGATGCTGGAATCTCTGGAAAAATATCGCAAAACAGGATCCCTCTTTTGGACATCCGGAAAAATTCTGCTCCGATATTTCAAAAACAAACTGGGAGTCTGCAACAATTACAACCCTGGACGAAAAAATCATTCCGTATATTACAAATATCTGCAAGCGCGACCCAAGAAGCGGCAATGTAGTAACCGGCGGTATCGTAAGCTGCCGCGATTCCAAATGGCTGTTAAGCTGGACCATCAACCGTCAGGGACAGTTTAAAGAACAGGATCCTGAAAAAGTCTGCGTATGGGTATACGGTCTTTTCACAGACGTACCGGGCGATTACGTAAAGAAACCGATGAAAGACTGTACCGGAAAAGAAATCACAGAAGAATGGCTCTACCACATTGGTGTTCCTGTGGAACAGATTCCGGAACTTGCAGAAAACAGCGCAGTCTGCGTTCCTACCATGATGCCGTATATCACCGCTTTCTTTATGCCCCGTACAAAAGGCGACAGACCGGCTGTCATTCCTGACGGCTGCGTAAACTTTGCCTTCCTGGGACAGTTTGCCGATACACCGAGAGACACTGTATTCACAACAGAATATTCTGTAAGAACTGCTATGGAAGCCGTTTACGGACTTTTAGGCGTTGACAGAGGCGTTCCTGAGGTCTGGGGAAGCGTTTACGATATACGTGAGCTTCTTGACAGCTCCGTAAAACTTATGGACGGAAAATCCCCTCTGGAAATCCAGCTTCCGGGACCGTTAAACGGACTGAAAAAACCGCTCCTTCGCATTATAAAAGGAACGGTCATTGAAAAAATCCTCCGGGACCACGATGTTTTAAAAGACTACATGCTTTAATTCATAACTCCAGCGTATACATGGAAGACCATCGGATATGATGGTCTTCCATGCTTTTTTCTATGCGCTCTTCTTCATCCGGCGTTGTTTTCCAGGCAAGCCCGCAGCCTGCGCTGATTTCTCCCGGTAAAGGAATCAATCTTCCGGGAATTTCATATTTTTCGCAGAAACTTTCCATTGCCATTGCCTCTGCTGTTGTATCAAAGGTAATCACTAGCACCGGTTTCTTCTGTCTCATACTTCGTCCCTCCCGTACTCTCTTAAAGCTGCTGCCGCAACATCTATTTCCTGCTCCGTATTGTAATGGGAAAAACTGAATCTGACTGCACCCTGACGTACCGTTCCCAGCGCCTTGTGAAGAAGCGGCGCACAGTGCGCTCCCGGGCGGACTGCAATTTCATAATCCTCCCACAGCCAGTCGCTAACCTCGCCGGAATCCAGCTTTCCAATATTCAAAGCCACAATTCCCACACGGCTTTCCGGATTCGGATTTCCATAAACAGTAACACCGGAAATCTCTCTGACCTGCTCTTCAAATCTTTTCCACAGACGCATTTCTTTTTCCCGTATGTTTTCCACAGTTTCCTCTTTAATATACTCAAGTGCTGCTTTCAACCCTGCAATTCCGTGTACATTTAATGTCCCCGCCTCTAATGCCGTGGGCATTTTTCGTGGATGCTCTTCCAAAAAGCTCTGAACACCGCTCCCTCCTACTTTAAGAGGCGAAAGTTCAAGTCCTTCACGGACATAAATTCCTCCCGTTCCCTGTGGTCCAAGAAGCCCTTTATGCCCTGTAAAACAAAGAACATCTATCCCCTGCTCTTCCACCTGAATCGGCAGCACTCCTGCTGTCTGAGAAGCGTCCACAATAAGAAGAATCCCCCTCTTTTTTGCAAAAGAAGAAACTCTTTTTAAATCTGTAATATTTCCTGTTACATTAGAAGCATTTGTGATTACAATAGCCTTTGTATTTTCTTTACAGGATTTTTCCAGAAAGTCATAATCGATACGTCCTTCATTTTCTGGAAATCTTTTATCAAAAGGCACGATTGTGAGCTCCACACCTTCTTTCTCTTTTCTGTAAAGAGGACGAAGAACGGAATTGTGTTCACAGACTGTAGTAATCACATGATCTCCTTTATGAAACAACCCGTTAATGGCAATATTTAAGCTCTCTGTTGCATTACAGGTAAAGGCAATCTGTTCCGGATGAGAAGTTCCTAAAAGCTCTGCCAGAAGCTCTCTTGTTCTATAAACAATCCGGGCAGCTTGAAGAGTCGCACCATGAGCACCTCTCCCGGCATTTCCCACGGAAGAAATTGCTTTTGCTACTGCCTCTGCCACTTCCGGCGGTTTTCTCCCCGTTGTCGCAGCATTATCTAAATAAATCATGGTTTTACAATCAGTCCTGCCTGTGTCATCTTTTCCGCTATCACATACATATTGGTCACTTCTCCAACCTGAAGCTTATCAGAAATCCCATAAAAGTTCAGGCATGTCCCACAGGTAAGAATTTCAACGCCCTGAGCTGCAAGAGATTTTAAATCTTCCAATGCCGGAGAACCCTCACAAGTAAGAGCTGCTCCTCCATTATAAAATAACATGGTTTTTGGCAATGACTCCTGCTGATTTAAGGCATAGATAAATCCCTTCATTAATGTTTTTCCGAGCTCCTCGCTGCCTTCTCCCATTTTATCAGAAGCGATTACGACTACCACATTTCTTCTGCTGTCCGGCACACACGCCGCCACATCTGCCTCAAAAGCAGGTATTTCATGAGCTGTTTTGTCAGTTCCGTCTCCTACTGTAAAGGTAACCTTGTATCGGTTTTCTTTCAGCTTTTCTGATTTCACTGCACATCCTCTGTTATTGCCAAGTTTCATTAAATTCTGCACAGCAATTTCATTATCTACTACAGTTTCTACTGTTCCAAAACCATTTAATTCATTCAGAGCCTTCTGTGTTTTTACTACCGGAATCGGGCAGGCGTCACCCACTGCATTTACTTTGATCATATCTATCCCTCCTGATAAAATATATAAATAAACTATACCAAAAAATCCCCGAACATTCAATGTCCGGGGATTTCCTCGATAAATCTTACTTTAACCCAAATTCTTTTTTTGCTGCTTCCTGCTGGAACTTATCTCTTTCCGGATAAGCGGTATTTACTGTGCTCTCAGATTTTCCTTCATGCCACCACATAAAAGAGCCACTGTTTTCTTCCGTACATGTTTCCCATTCTGCAAGACCTTCTCCATTTGGATTGCCTGTTTTTACAAAATTGGCAATATAAGAAGACATCTCGTCTGCAAGCATGACCTTGTACATATAATTTCTCCTTTATCTATTCTTCTGATTCGTCTATTGTTATCAGTATAAAACATATTTTTTACAAATCAAGCCAAAAAAAGTCCACTGCCTTATATAAGACAATGGACTTTTTGTAAACTCTTCTTTTTTAGAAATCAACTTCTGTTCCGTAGTATACACATGTAAACAGTTTTTCCATTTCAGCCGGAGTAATTGCTCTCGGGTTAGATCCTGTACAGGCATCTCCTACTGCTAATTCTGCAATTTTTGCGATTTTCTCTTTGAACTCATCTTCCTGGATTCCAAAGTCTTTCAGAGTTTTCGGAATGTTTAATTTCACATTGAATTCATCGATTTTTTCACAAAGGCTGTTAACAAGAGCCTGCTCAGATGTTCCGCTTAATCCCATTCTTCTTGCGATTTCAGCGTAGCGGCTTGCTGCTTCTTTATTCTTTGCATTGTATCTGATTACATATGGAAGGTAAATTGCATTTGCACATCCATGAGGAATATGACCTGTAGAGAATGCTGCACCTGTCTTATGCGCCATAGAATGTACAATACCGAGCAGTGCGTTGGAGAAGGACATTCCTGCAAGACACTGTGCGTAGTGCATCTGCTCTCTTGCATTCTGGTTTCCTGCAAAAGAAGCCGGAAGATAATCAAGAACCATCTCGATTGCCTGAAGAGCAAGCGGGTCTGTAAATGCACAGTGAAGTGTAGATACATATGCCTCAATTGCATGTGTAAGTGCGTCCATTCCTGTATAAGCAACCTGTTTTGCAGGAAGCGCTTCTACAAGCTCCGGATCTACGATTGCTACATCTGGTGTAATGTTAAAATCTGCAAGCGGATATTTAATTCCTTTTGCATAATCTGTAATAACAGAGAAAGCTGTAACCTCAGTTGCTGTACCGGAAGTAGTCGGGATTGCAGCAAATTTTGCTTTCTGTCTCAGCTCCGGAAAACCAAACGGTACAATCAGATCTTCAAATTTTATTTCCGGGTATTCATAGAATGCCCACATAGCTTTCGCTGCATCAATTGGAGATCCGCCACCCATAGACACGATCCAGTCAGGCTGGAAATCCTGCATAACTTTAGCGCCTTTCATAACAGTCTCAACAGATGGATCCGGCTCTACACCTTCAAATACTTCTACTTCCATTCCGCCTTCTTTCAGATAATTCACTGCCTTATCAAGAAAGCCCTGTCTCTTCATAGATCCGCCGCCTACTACAAGAACGGCTTTTTTTCCTTTTAAGTTCTTTAACTCCGCCAGACATCCTTTTCCGTGATAAATATCTCTAGGTAATGTAAATCTTGCCATAGTACGTCACTCCTTTTCTATTGTTTCCTGGTTCAGGAAAATTCATTTGATTCTAATTGTTATTTTCTTAACAATTACACTATAACATTGTTAATCTTTTAACTCAATACTTTTCTATCATATTCTTGTACTTATTTTCATACAATTCCGGTTCTGTTTTATCAGTATTTAGGAAGCTCCTTTGGCGCATTGCTCACCTCAATTGCCTGTACCACACTTGTATCTTTTCTCACAAGAATCTCTACCCGGTCAAGGGAACTTTCCGGTCCTTCTATTGTGTAATATTCAAACATATCGGACTCTTCAAATTTATATGTCACACCTTCCAGCGCTTTCTCAAGCTCTGCTTTCGCCATGCCGCGTGTAATTCCCTTCTGAACAGTAATCGGCATATTGGTTGAATTGTCGTCTCCTTTTACAGATGTAACAAAGCAGTTTCGAATTGTAGTGGCATTCGCTCCATAATTCTGAGCAATAACTCTTAATTCCTGATTATTCTTCATAAGAGCAACCCAGCCGAAATCTTTTCCCTTTACCGTCATATCAGACTGATCTTCTTTTACTGTCCAGCCGTTTTTCTCAAATTCGGAAACAGGAGCCGGCATCTGATACAGCGCACCGTCATATTCTACAATAAATTTTGCAAAATCATCTCCCAGTTCTGCTGGTGCCCGGTAGCTTTTTACTTCCTCAGTTACTTCATCACTCACCTGTGATGCAGCCTGTGCCTGATCCGCTTCGCTTGCTGTGTCGATCATATTTCTTATATCCACTTTACTTACTGTATTTGTCTCTTTATCCACCTGGATTTCCACATTCTGGTACATATCGTATTCATAACTGAGTGATGTGTACATCTCTCCGTCATATACTCTGCTTGGCTCGCCATATGCGGCTTTCACATCCTCAAGAGTAGATACTCCAAATTCAATTCCCTTGGGAAGCTTTACACTGAGAGCACTGTCCTTCATCATATAAGAATCCACCGAAAAACCGCCTATCTGGCATTCTGAAAAAGGAACTGTATTCATACCAAGATTAAATATGGTAGCATACAGCTTTGAGGAATCCTTCTTAAAAGTTTCTGCTGTTGTATACTGCTCCGGCTCCATCGTCTGCGCAGCATCTCCATCGTAAGTCCAGCCTTTTGCCGTAAACTCCTCAAAAGACATGGGAAACTGATAAATTTCCCCATCGATTTCTGCCTGAAAACTGTAAATATCATCAGAAAGCGCCTGTGTTTCATTTGTCGTTTCTGCCGCTGCTTCTTTCGTTTCTGCCGCTGCTTCTTCTGCCATAACCCCTGCTGCCGGCATGATACAAAGCAATCCTGTTATCAATCCCACCAATACTTTTTTCATTCACTGTCCTCCTTAATCTTTATATTTCTTAACGATAGAAGGATTATATCATACGCCCCAAAACATTACCATATTTTCCTGCATTTTTTCTTTTGTTTTGTAAATATTATACAAAAAAAACAGGACAACACCTCATTCTCGGATGCTGTCCTTATTTTTTATCTTACTGCTTTTATTTATCTCCAGCCATCGAAAAACTGCATTCCGGATTCAGATAAAATTCCATTTTCCCAATCCTCCAGAATATTTCCCTCTCCTGACGGTTGCTCCTGTGCGCTTTCGTCCTCGTTTTCGTCCTCGTTTTTGTCTGCGCTCTCATCTTTACTTTCTGACTTGTCTTTATTTTCATTTTTTCCCAGTGTAACGGTCACTGTTTTTTCCGTATAGCTTTCTCCATCCGGAACCTGAAGAACAACTTCAACCTCTTCTCCTGGCTCATAATACTGAAGGTAATTTACAAGCTGATCTATGCTTACTACTGATTTTCCGGCAAATTCCGTAATAATAGAATTCACTTTAATTCCTGCTTCTTCTGCAGGACCGCCTTCTGTAACTTCTCCTACAAAGACACCCTGAGGAATACCGTAAACCTGACCTTCTTCACTTACTGTTCTTCCGGAAATTCCAAGAACACCATTTTCTCCCTCATCCAGTTTTTCTCTCGGTTCCTCATTCATAAGGTTCTCCAGAATATCGGAAACATCAGAAACTGCAATGGCATATCCCATGCCTTCTACTTCTGTAGATGCAAGCTTTGCAGAGTTAATACCTACAACCTCGCCTTTCATGTTAAGAAGTGCTCCGCCGCTGTTTCCCGGATTAATTGCCGCGTCTGTCTGAAGCAGGTTGACACCGTTTCTATTGTCATCTTCATCAGAAGAGAACGAACCGGATGTAGAATCCATTTTTCTGTTTTTTGCACTTACAATACCTGTTGTAACAGACTGTCCATAACCAAGTGCATTACCAATAGCAATTACCTGCTCCCCTACAACAAGATCATCGGAGCTTCCAATCGTTGCTATAGAAATCTGATCCATAGTATCATCAGAAATATCTTCCAGAGGAATACTTACAACTGCAAGATCTTTATTTTCTTCATATCCTTTTACAGTTCCCTCATATGAATTGTTGTCAATAAAACTTACTGAAAGCGTATCTGCCCCTTCCACAACGTGATAATTTGTTGCGATCAGAAGCTCCTCATCATTTTTTCCGATAATGATTCCGGAACCGCTTCCCTCAACCTCTTCTTCCTGAGAAGGAGCGTATCCGCCGTACATTCCAAACATTCCGTAGTAATTCTGAACTTCCTGAATGGATTTTGTTGTAATAGAAACTACAGATGGCATCGCTTCTGCTGCAATATCAGAAACATCAAGGCTTCCCTTTGTCTCTATTTCTTTTTTCTCCTCTGTATTCTTTTTCTCTTTTGACTTCTTTTCACTCTTAGTCATGGTCAGCATCGTTTTATCTGATGAAGCGGAAACATTCTGGACTCCCTCTGTAAAATAAGAAATTCCATTATATCCGCCTAATAAAAGACCTCCTGCAAGAGCTGCGCAAAGCGTGACCTTCACACCCTTTTTTGCCATTTTTTTGATTGTATTTTTATTAATGTTACTCATTTATATTCCCTCCTTGACTTCTTTCAAGAATCTCTGTTTCTTTCCTTTTATGGCTCTTAGTATAAAAATAATTTGTGTTTACTTTGTGGGAAAAATGTGTATTATTTGTTAAAACATGATATGATATTAAAAAAAAGTTGAGGTGTACGCTTATGAATTCACTTAAATCACTGAAACCTGCTTCTGTTTTTCATTACTTTGAAGAAATCTGCTCCATTCCCCATACTTCTCATCACGAAAAACAGTTAAGCGATCACTGTGTCCGTTTCGCAAAAGAACACGGTCTGCACTGCACCCAGGACGCTATGGGAAACCTTATTATCTTCGCGCCTGCATCCCCCGGATACGAGCAAAAAGAAGCCGTTATTCTTCAGGGGCATCTTGATATGGTAGGCGTTAAGACAGATGACTGCGATCTAAACCTTGAAACAGACGGACTCCGCCTTATGATAGACGGAGAATATCTCACAGCAGAAGGAACAACTCTCGGCGGAGACGACGGGATTGCAGTGGCATACGCGCTTGCGCTCCTCGATGACAAAGACATTCCTCACCCGCCTCTCGAAGTAATTCTTACTGTATGTGAAGAAGTCGGGCTTCTGGGCACATCTGCCATGAACTTATCTGAATGCAAAGGCAGAAGACTCATTAATATCGATTCGGAAGAAGAAGGTATCCTCACAGTGGGCTGTGCCGGAGGACGCCGTGCCGCCTGCCAGATTCCTGTAGAAAGAAATACGCAGACAGGCATTCTCTGCCATATCCGTTTTTCCGGACTTCTGGGAGGACATTCCGGACTGGAAATTCATAAAAAGCGCGGAAATGGAATTGAACTTCTCGGACGTTTCCTTCTTTTCCTGAAAAAAGAAACAGACTATGCCCTTATTTCCATGTCGGGAGGAATAAAAGAAAATGCAATCCCAAAAGACTCCCGGGCATCTGTCCTGATCCCTGAGGAAAATCTCTCCTGCGCAAAAAAAGCCGCTGAAACTTTCCTTTCTTATATAAAGTCAGAATATGGCGCGACAGATCCTGATATTCGTCTGGAACTTACAGAATCAACAATAACAACTGAAGCTGCACTCACAGAAAAATCTCTTCATTCCGTACTTACAGCCCTCACGTTTATTCCCTGCGGAGTGCAGGCTATGAGCGCAGACATTCCGGATACTGTAGAAACTTCCCTGAACCTGGGTATCATGGAGCTTGCAGAAGAAGAACTGATGCTGCGTCTTTCCATAAGAAGTTCTGTTTCCTCTTCTAAAGAAACCCTTGCCGAAAAAATCTCCCTTCTTGTAAAGACCCTCGGCGGTCATACAGAATTTCAGGGAGACTACCCTGCATGGCCATATGCAAATGAATCTCCCCTTCGAGACTGCTGTGTTAATGTTTTTGAAGAGCTGTATGGAAAAGCCCCGCTTCTTCAGACAATTCATGCAGGACTGGAATGTGGAATCCTTTCCAGCAAAATCCCCGGTCTGGACTGCATCTCCTTCGGTCCGAATCAGCTTGATGTACACACACCTGACGAAAAACTCCATATTCCTTCCGTAGAAAGAGTATGGGACTATTTAAAAGCTGTTCTTAAAGCGCTTTAAAACAGAATTTTACATTTAAATATAGCGAATTTTCCCAGGTTCAATACCACGGATACCAAGACCCGGTTCATCTGAAACGGTAATTATCTTTTCATCAAAGACAGCACCGCCAAGAATCGGGTCTTCTTTACAGAGAACCGGTCCATCAAGATCGATTTTTGTAATAATTTTCTTGGCACATGCAAGATGAACCGCTGCATTTACACTGATCTTTGCCTCAAGCATACAGCCGATCATACACTCCACACCGTAAATCTCCGCTGCGGAAACAATTTTCAGCGCATTATAAAGACCGCCGCACTTCATCAGCTTAATATTTACAAGATCTGCTGCCCCCATTTGCATAATCTTCACTGCATCTTCCGGTGAAAAAACACTTTCATCTGCAAGAACCGGCACATAAGAACGTTCCGTTACGTACTTCATTCCCTCAAAATCATGCGCTTTTACCGGCTGTTCTACAAATTCAATATCTAATCCCTTTTCCTGCATTCCGTTCAAAATCCGGACTGCCTCTTTTGGTGTCCACCCCTGGTTTGCATCAATTCGGATTTTCGTTTCCGCCGGAACAGCCTGGCGGATTGCTGACAGCCTTGAAATATCCTTCTCCGGCTCTTTTCCCACCTTTACTTTTAAACAGTCATATCCTCTCCGGATCGCATCTTCTGCATCTCTCGCCATTTCATCAGGCTCATTTACGCTGATTGTAATATCTGTAACGATAGATTTTCTTGCGCCTCCCATTAATTTATAAACAGGAATTTTATAAAGCTGTCCGTATAAATCCCACAGCGCCATATCTACAGCTGCCTTCGCGCTTGTATTTTTCAAAATGCAGGAATTCAGCACCTTCATCAGATCTTCAAAGTCATCTACATCTCTGCCTATAAGAGAAGGTGCGATATGATCTTTGATCGCTCCTATAATAGCACCAGTCGTATCACCTGTGATTACTCCTGTTGGCGGTGCTTCTCCATATCCCACCTCTCCTGAATCCGTATGGATTTCAACAACAACATCTTCTACGCTGTTCACAGAACGAAGCGCAGTTTTAAAAGGAACACGAAGCGGTACGGAAATCAGCCCCATGCGAATATCAGTAATTTTCATATCTTTTACCTGCCTTTTCTTTAATTTTGTAAAAAGTATTTGCCAGCCGCAAGAACTAATGGTATTATTGTATATAAACATGCATGATTTGTAAAGAAAATTGTGCTAAATAACAAGGAAAGGGAAGAGTAACATGATTACAAACGGATTTACCTACGTAGCAGTTTTAATTTTTATTGCTGCTCTCCTCGTGTGGCTGCAAAAACACACAAAATCAAAATTTTTTGATTACGCACCACCAATTGTTTTACTGTATCTTACCACTATGATTTTCTGCACTTTAAATGTATGGGATCTGGAGGCAACAAAACCTGCCTACTCCGCTTTAAAGAACAATATTTTGTTCGCCATGATTTTCCTGATGCTCCTTCGCTGTGACATCCGAAAAATCTTCAAGCTTGGACCAAAAATGCTTGGCGGCTTCTTCTGTGCTTCCATTACAATTTCTCTCGGCTTTATTATCACTTACGCAATTCTCCACGGACCTCTTGGAGAAGGTGCATGGAAAGCCCTCGGCGCTCTCTGCGGAAGCTGGATGGGCGGATCCGGAAATATGATTGCTGTTCAGGCAGCACTGGATATTGGAGAGGCAGATATGGCATACGCCCTTGTGGTGGATTCTATCGACTATTCTATCTGGGTTATGTTCCTTCTGTGGGCAATTAACCTGGCGCCAAAATTCAACAAATGGGTAAAAGCAAACACAAAAACACTTGACGAAGTTTCAAAACGTCTGGAAGACAATGCGAAAGCAAATGATAGTTCTATTACATTTGTAAACATTATTTTCCTTCTCGGTCTTTCTCTCGTTGTTTCTGCTCTTGGACAGAATATAGGAACAACTCTTAACGGAGCGCTCCCATTCCTGGATACTTCCACATGGACAGTTCTTTTCATCACTCTTGCAGGACTTGTCGGCGCTTTGACACCTGTTGGAAAAATGGCAGGAACAACAGAACTTTCCAATGTTATGCTTTATTCTGTAGTTGCTCTTCTTGCCTCACGTGCAAGCTTCCTTGAGCTTACAGACGCTCCTGTATGGATCATTGCAGGATTTATGATTCTTGGTATCCACGGCATCCTTATGGTTCTCTGTGCCAAGATCTTCAAACTGGATATGTTTACCTGCGGCGTTGCCTCTCTTGCAAATATAGGCGGTTCCGCTTCTGCCCCAATTCTTGCCGGCGCATACAGCGGCGCCCTCGTTCCTGTTGGTGTACTTATGGCACTTATGGGATATGTCATCGGAACAGGCGGCGGATTGATTGTAGCAAATATTATGTCCCTGTTCGGATAGAAACTCTATAAAGTGGCTCACGCCGCAAACCGCAGGAAATCACTAAAAAACGTACAGACTCTTATCATCAGAGCTTGTACGTTTTTTTTATATCCTCTTTCAAATTCTCACTATCTTTTTTCAAAAGATATGTTATACTGTACTAAAATTATATAGAAAGGAATTTACAATATGCAGTATATGATTTCTTTTTTGGAAGGAATTATCACGTTTATTTCTCCCTGTCTCCTTCCAATGCTCCCCATATACATCTCCTATTTTGCAGGAGGCGGTGAGCGCAGTACAAAAAAAACAATGAAATGCGCCCTCGGTTTTATTCTTGGTTTTACTATCGTATTTGTCTCTATGGGCGCTCTTGCAGGAACGATCGGAAGCTTCTTAAAATCACATCAGCAGACAGTCAATATTGTCTCCGGTGTCATCGTGATTTTATTCGGGCTGAATTTTCTCGGTATTCTGAAAATCAACCTTTTTCACGGAGCAAAGAGAAGCGTAGATACCACAGATCTTGGCTTTTTCACTTCCGCCTTATTCGGAATTATTTTTTCCGTTGGCTGGACTCCATGTGTCGGCGCATTCCTGGGCTCAGCTCTCATGCTCGCCTCACAGCAGGGACACGTTCTCACAGGAATGACCATGCTTTTATGTTACTCCCTCGGTCTTGGAATTCCCTTTATTATCAGTGCCCTTCTCATTGATAAATTAAAAAGCACCTTCGCTTTTATCAAGCGGAATTATCGCATCATCAATACGATCTGCGGCGGATTTTTAATTGTCATTGGTATTCTTATGGCAACCGGCACTATGGGACGTTTCCTGGCACTTTTAAGCTGATAAAAAGGAGGACTTATGAAAAAAAATAAAACCTTTATATTACTTTCTGTACTTCTTGTTATTTTAATCGGAGGCGCCGGTTTCTTTTATAACAAACTGAGCAGCGCCTACAAAACCGACACTCTTACGGAAACCTCTCCGTCATCGAAAAACAAAGAGGATTCACAGCCGGAAGAAAATAACGAAAAGGCAGAAATCGAAGAAGACGCACAGACTTCTGACACAGAAGAGTCTGACTCCTCTCATGATTCTCAGGCAGAAGCCAACGGAGACGATTCCCGGACATCTTCTGAAGAGACAGATTCCGGCGAAAATGCCGCAGAAACGGCTCCTGATTTTACTATGACAGACGCTTCCGGCGAGGAAGTAAAGCTTTCCGATTTCTTCGGCAAACCGGTTGTCCTTAATTTCTGGGCAAGCTGGTGCGGTCCCTGCAAAAGCGAGATGCCGCATTTTGAAGAAGCTTATCAGAAATATGGAGAGGATATAAATTTCGTAATTGTAAACCTCACAGACGGATCAAGAGAGACGGTTGAAACGGCATCTGCATTTATCGAAGAACAGGGATATACCTTCCCCGTATACTTTGACACCAGCACAGAAGGAGCTATGACATACGGAACGTATTCTATTCCCGTCACTTACTTTATCGCAGCCGACGGTACGCCTGTTGCTCAGGCAAGCGGAGCTCTTGATGGTGCCACTCTTCAAAAAGGTCTGGATATGATCCAGTAATATACTTTTTCTTCAGGAGCGCATTTGCGCTCCTCTTTTTATCTAAAATTATCTCTGTACTTTCATTTTTCCTTTTCTTAATCCCGCCCTCTTTCACTGTATTGTATATTTCGTTTTTATTTTTGCATAATAATTCATTCTCTTTCCCCTTCTTTTTCGCTCTCTTTTCACTTTTATAATATTATTCATCTTTTTCATTGACTATGTATATTCCCCATGTTACCATAGTGTAAACTTTTAGTTTATACTATTTAGGGAGGGTCTTATGTACAATCCGGCACTGAACACATTCATAAGCGTCATAGATTGCGGCAGTTTTACGAAAGCAGCCGAACAGCTAAATATATCTACAACAGCCATTATGAAGCAGATGAATACACTGGAAAAGCATCTGAATTTGAAATTGATAGATAGAACGCCAACAGGCGTAAGATATACACAGGCAGGAAAAATCATATACAGAGATGCAAAATTCATCATAGATTACTCAAAAAAATCCATCACCGAAGCCACAACAGCAGCCTCCGATGATGGAGTGATTTTCCGGGTGGGAGATTCCAGATTCTCGCCCGCCAGAGCATTTATGGATTTGTGGTACGAAATAAACCCCCATTTTCCGGGAAGCAAGCTTCAACTGGTATCTTTCGAAGACGATCCGCAGCGTCTTCTGCCAGAAGCAATAAAAACTGGAGAAAAATTCGATTTTCTGATCCGTATTTGCGATTCAGAAGGACAGCCTTCCGACTGCCGCTGTCTTCCCATCGGAAATTACAAAGAAATGATTGCCGTGCCAAAGAATCACCCTCTGGCGGCAAAAGAAATGCTTCATATAGAAGATTTATATGGAAAAACCCTCATGATAATGTCTCAGGGCATTTCCTCTGTACATGATAAAATCCGCGAAGATTTCCAAAAAAATCATCCGCAGATTTTCCTCAACGATATTCCTCACAACTATAATTTATCTGTGTTTCAGCGCTGTATCAATACAAAAAGCGCCCTTCTTATCCCGGAGTGCTGGAAAAATATCCATCCGGACATAATCTCTCTCCCTGTTTACTGGGATTATACTGTTCCATACGGTATTCTTTATAGCTCAAACCCTTCCGAAAGTGTCTTAAGCTTTATAAAAGCAGCGGAAAATCTCCTTTCCTGACGGAGATTTTCGCTGTTTTTCCTCTTGTCACATATCCTCCGACACCGCTTCATTCACAATATCATGTGCATCTTCCAGGGCGTCCAGAGCCTCTGTCAGAATGTCTGTTTTTTCATCTTCTTCCCGATCATACTCCTCCAAAAGCTCTGCCAGATCATTTTTTACCGCTTCCAGATGTTCCAAAATTTTTTTTAACTTTTCTTCTCTCCCTTTTTCAGAAGAAATTTTTATCACTTTTCCCATGTAATCAAGCCTCCTTAAATGTCTTTCACTTTCTCAAATCTGTATTTCTGCCTAATATCCGGGTATTTTTCCCTGTCTACCTCGCTCATAAACATCGCGTACGGTCTTGCGCATATTTTAAAAGGCGCATATAACCCCTGGTAAATCACAAGCTTTTCTCCTGTCTCCGTATGGTGTGCAACCGCAAGCACTTTATATAAATATTCCGAAGTCTCCCGTGACACCCACTCTCTTTTAAAGTGCTGCACAATATCTCCCACACAAATATCTCTTTTTTCTACTATCTCTTCCTTTATTTCCGGTTCTGTATCTAATTCCACATATTCTTCTTTATCCAAAGACACCGGAACACCGGATTTTCCTATAATATGTACTCCTCCATACCAGGTTCCTGTAACCTCACAAATATCTCCTACTTGATATTCTAAGGTATATTCATCATTTTTCTTTATTATTCTTACTTTACTCATATTTCACCTTTCACTTTATCACTATACTCATTTCATGCCAGGCTTCTCCACCCCACTGAGATATGCCAATACCATGATCCATAAATCCAAACTTCTTATACATCTCTACTTTTTCTTCTACGCAGGTCAATATCAGTTTTTTCCTGTCTTTTTCTTTTTCTCTTCGGATATATTCTTCCACCAGTGTTCTTGCAAGCCCTCTTCCTCTATGTTCCGGAAGGACATCAAGGCCAAGAAGCATAATATTTTCTCCTGACGGATTATGAACCTCTGCATCTGTAAAAAAATCATCTGTCAAATGCATCTTCTCTGTTGCAAGCCCATTTAAAAATCCTGCTAAAAGGCCTGTTTTTTTATCCACCGCAACAAGAAACAACTCCGGCGCTTTCTTGACGCGCTGCTCCATATGTTCATAAGAACACGCCTCATTTGGCGGAAAACACCGTTTCTCTATCTCTGCCGCCTGTGAAATTTCTTCTATCTTTATATTTCTGAACTCATATTGTTCATACAAATTCTTCATATCCATTTTCTCTCATTCCTCCTTTTTTGTTGTATGTTTCACGTGAAACATGCAGAAAAAAAGCCCAAGACAAATTGTCTCAAGCTTTTTCATCCCGTTTTCATTCAGCGTCCCTTGCAGGAACCAGGTCCACGACCAATGTTCAAACAGACAAGTAAACAAAATTAATTTATGTCCGAACTTGTCATTATTCCCCTTTTAAACCAAACTCTTTTTATGCTCTCAGATTTCAAGAATGATAAACAACATGAAATTATATTACATTTTAACTATATAATAGCGTACTTTAGGCTGATTGTCTACAGTCTTTTAACTACTAAATTCAAATCACCCTCTTAATCAAAGCAAAATATATCACTATTTTCTTTTAGGTGGCTGAACTTGCCACAGAACTATATCTGTATTTAATTTTATTTTTCCTTTATCGCATATTCTCCATTAATGAAATCTACCGCTAATTCTGCACTAAAAATACCTTTGCTCCAAATAATTCGAAGAACGCCATCTTCCTCCTCTATACTGATTTTTGCCCCTTCTTCAAATGCTTTACACGTATTTCGGAATCGAATCATTTCAATCTGTTTTTGGACAACTTCATTTTTCAGAGCCTCTGCAATTTCATCTGAAGTAAGATTGGTTCTGTTGATTTCTTTGTGTCCGGAAGCTCCTGCTCTTTTTACCGCTTCATAATTATTTTTTCCTGCAAAAAGATCCAAATACCATATCTGCGGTTTTCCTGGCATAAAGAGCTGAATCGCTCTCGCCATCAGGAGTTTCTGTTCAGACTCTCCAAGTGCGCTAAAATACGTTGCATTTACCTGATAATACATATTCCTTTGTCCATGTAGATTTTTTACAAGACCACCACGTGCAACAATTAAATCTATTAGATTCTGAATATCCGCTTCTGGCAAAATTCCTTTCAAATCAAGTAGTGGTATTCCATCGTGGCAGCCAAGCATGTTGACAACTTTGATGTCGTGCTCGACAAGTTCCTTTGCCCATGCGGCAAGATAATTGCTTCTCTTATTCTCAATTGCATCTATCACAAGTCCCGGGAGGAAGAAATCATAAGTCATATATCCTTTATCTGACACCTTTTTATATATCTTCTCCTTATAGGTTGCGTGAATCTCTGGCAGAAGGGTAAGATTATAAGGACTTGCAATCTCCTGAATACGACTTAGCAGTTCCCATGTTCCCGGCTCATTCAGAAAATTTTTTTCTCCCGGCTCTTTGGGCGCATATGCAAAAGCATCTAATCTTACAATTTCTGCTCCGTAGGACGCTATTTTTTTCAAGGTATCTTTATAAAAATCCCATACCTTTTGCGATTTGATATTTAAGTCCATCTGGCCAAGATACAGAGGATAATGTTCTTCCTGATAGAATGTATTCCAGTAGGGAACCTTTTTCCCATCAGGAAATTTTACCATAAGTATTGGAAGTCCCGGTTTTCGAAAGAACATCTTCTCAAGATACTCCGATTCCGGCTGGACATATCCATCTTCCGTCATTGAGCCGTACCCCTGCCAAAATTCATTCCAATTAATAAAGAAGTCTTTGTATTCTGACTGGTCTCCATGTTGAACGAGGTCTGTAAACTGCTGTGACTGGGCAGAGGCATGATTTAGTATAAAATCAAGTTTTAGAGCAATCCCCAGTTTCTTCAGTTCTTCCAAATCCTTCCACTCTGCCAGTTCCTCATTCAGATTATAATCAATGACAGAAAAACCCCTATCCAGATCCGAATGATAAATGCTCGGCAAAATGTAGAAAGAGCCAAACACATCCTTCATATTGTTCTGACTTAGAACTTCAACAATATCTGATAATTTTCCGCCCATACTGTCCGGATACGCATTTAACATAGGTCTACTGTTCATAAATATCACCATCTCTGCCTATTACAATTTTTGCATTTCGTGACTGATTTTGTAGCTTTTTCTGCTCGATGTCAAGAACTGTCTTAATCAATTCACTGGCTGTATTTTCGTCTCTGTTCCTCTTCACTCTTCTATGAAGCGTATCTTCCGGAGTACTATCAATATAAACTGGCAGACCCACTCCTGACAGAAACTCACTTCCACCATGTGTCCACTCAATCAGCAACACCTGTATATCACGGAAATCTGCATCTTCATAACTGATTTCACCTTCTGCCCGTCCCATCTTTTTTAACGAAATAGAAGTCGCACCTGACTTGAATTCTTCAATCACTTGATTCACTGCGTCAAATTCTATCTCATTGGGCGTTCCCAGGTATTCCTCAAGGCCTTCCGTACCTTTTTCATCGAAAATTCTCTGTCTTTCTTCATCGTTATGCACAGGAATCCTTCTTGGATAATGATCCCCGGAAAGCACATAACAACCTACTCCATCATTCAGGAAATACTGGCTTATCATAGCAGATAGTGTTGTTTTTCCACACCCTGAACAACCAAAAACACTAATAACAACTCTATGATTCTGTGTATTGATATGCTTTTTTATGACTTCATACAGTTTCTTTGCCAAATCGATTTCAGTCAGTACAATCTGATATGCTTCGTATTCTGTCTTTGCAAAAGGAAGCGGAAGCCCAGCTTCCATCAGAGCGGCACCTGTATATACATTTTCTGTCGCATCATCAATATACATAGCTTCTTTATTAAGACCTTTGAGCTTCACATAAGTTGCCGCCATATTTCCCTCTACCTCAAGTCTGACTGCATTTATAAGGGCCTGCTTTTTGTCCTTTGATACAAACATCCAGGCAGAATATTCTTCATCAAACGGGTTTGACAGTCGATAATAATCGCCCTGACAGATTAACATTTCATGCTTCTTATAGGTTTTGATCTGCTCTTTGATAACCGCTTTGTCCTCTTCGCTTAACAGTGCCGGATTCATCTCATATCCGAAAGTACCTGCCATCGCTGTAATTCCTCTAGTATTCAAACTTGTAATCCTTCCCGTCTGATGGTTAGGAACAGCCGACACATGAGAACCAACTACAGAAACCGGATAGAAGAATGAGGAACCGTACTGGATTTTGGTTCTGTTGATTGCATCCGTGTTATCACTGCACCAGATCTGTGGTGTGTAATACATCATTCCGGCATCGAATCTTCCGCCACCACCACTACAGCCTTCTATCAGAATATTCGGATATTTTGTTGTCAGTCTTTCCAGGAAGTCATATACACCAAGTACATAATCATAGGTAACATTTCCTGCATAGACATCTGCCATGCTTCTGTTCATATCCCACTTAATATATTCAATATTTCCCTGGTCAAGTATCTCGCAGATCTGTTCAAAAATATAATCTCTTACTTCTTTTCGTGAAAAGTCAAGAAGTAGCTGGTTTCGGGATCTGATGGGATTTCTCTTTTCTATCTTAATCGCCCAATCCGGATGATTTCTATACAAATCACTGTTCTCATTAACCATCTCCGGCTCAATCCAGATTCCAAACTTTACTCCCAGACGATTGATTTTATCAACCAGCTCTGACAATGTACACCCAAGCTTCTCTTCATTCACATACCAGTCACCCAAAGACGAATTATCATCATTGCGCTTTCCAAACCACCCATCATCCATGACAACCATGTCAATTCCGAGCTCTGCTGCTTCTTTTGCGAGATTGACAATCGTGTCACCAGTAAAATCAAAGTAAGCTGCTTCCCAGCTATTAATCAGTACTGGTCTTTCTGCATTCACATATTTACCTCTGCACACATGATTGCGGATACAGGAATGGTATCTGTGGGACAGCTCTGAAAATCCCTCACAGGAGTATGTCATAACGACCTCCGGTACAATAAACTCTTCGTTTACGTCTAATGGGTATGCAAACAGCTCATCATTCAATCCCATCAATAATCTGGTCTGATTCACCTGATCTTTTTCCACTTCACACAAAAAATTCCCACTATATATAAACAACATTCCATAGCAGCTTCCAAAATCCTCTGTTGCATTTCTATCTGCTAAAATAACACCCGGATTGTACTGGTGGCTGGAAGTTCCTCTCCTGCTTCCAAAAGAGAGCGTCCCATGTCCAACCTGCATTCGTTCCATATTTCGTTCCATGGTATGTTTTCCGTAGAATTTAACCACATCAAAGTCCCCTGTAACGAAATCCAGACATGCTGCTGCCGCTTTTTTTATCGTTACTTTTTCCGAACCAGTATTTCTGATAATTGCGCTTCTTGTAATGATGTCATCCGCTTCCAATACACCATATAAAAGACTCACTTCAATATTACTGACCTGATCTTTCAGGATAATCTCCAAAGTTTCTGCCTCATCTTCTCCTGCCCAAACTGCCGGAAGCCCTTTCAGACTGTACTTCCCTTTCCTAATCTCATAATGAGAAAAACTCAAATTACAGCACTGTGATTCATTATCATTTTCAATATTAAGGGCATAATTTCTGTAATCGCCGACTCCCAGCACCGGATATTCCTGCGGAAGCGTATCCAGCGAATAGGTTCTGTCATTTCCCGCTACATAAGGATTTCCTGAAAAGCCACGGTCAACATACGTCAGCAGATAATCCATAAGACCGTCATTTTTTGCCCCATAATACAGATGCAATAAATATCCATACTGGTCTACCATCATCTGATAAGTTGTATTTTTCGTGTGCAACGTAAATATTTTTTTATTTGGATTATAAATAATCGACATATTGTATCTCCTCTATCCTTTAACTGCTCCATTCGCAACACCATTCAAAATCTGTTTCTGACAAATAATGTAGAAAATCAGAATCGGAATCAATGCCAAAATATAAGATGCAAATGCAAGATTATAATTTGTACCAAACTGTGTCTGGAAGTTTAACTGTGCTAACGGCAATGTATTCTGTCCTGTTCCAGACATAATGACTAATGGTGTCATAACGTCATTCCATGTACCAAGCGCCGTGAGAATCGCAACAGTCGCATGCATCGGCATCATCATTGGAAAGACAATCTTCCAAAAAGTTTTCCAGGTACTTGCTCCGTCAATATCAGCAGCTTCTTCCAACGCCATTGGAATATTTTTTAAATAACCTGTATAAAGCAGTACATTCATCGGCATATAGAATACCAGATACAACAATATGACACCTGCTCGATTACCCAATCCCATCTGCGCTGTCTGTTTTACTAATGGCATCATCAGAATAGAAAATGGCACAAACATACCACTGACAATATACAGATAAATAAAGCGAAAACTCTTTTTCCTTGCCATTCCTCTGCCTATAACATAACCCGCTATCGAATGAATCAAAACAGCCAACACAATGGTCGTCAATGTAATCAGAAGACTATTTCCCAACGAATGCCAAAAGTCTGTTACCTCCATCGCCTGTTTAAAATTGTCAAAACTCCATTTTACCGGAAAGGATAAAGCGCCTGCCACATCATTTGTCATTTCACTTGGCTGTTTAAACGCAATGATTACCGCCATGTATAACGGAAAGAACACAGTAACCGTCCCTAAAACAAGCACGATCGTCAATATCCAGTTTGTTTTTTTCTTTTCTTTTGTCATAACTGCTCCTCCTTTTTATTCATAACAGTCATCTGAAAAATGGAAATCGCTACAATTACAAGGAAGAAAATCACTGCGTTTGCACTCTGAAAGCCAAACTGTCCGCCATCCATTCCATTTTTATATATGAGATAAGAAATTGATTCTGTACTTTGTGCCGGACCACCTTTTGTCAATGACATAATCTGATCAAATACCATCAGAAGATTTTTTGTACTAAGTACCAAATTAATTGTCACAAAAGGCATCACAAGCGGTAACGTTACCTTCCAAAATTCTTTCCACTTACTTGCTCCATCTAGCATACTTGCTTCATATACATCTTGCGGAACCGTCTGAAGACCGGATATATATATGATGGTATTCATTGCCACAGCCTGCCATACGCCAACGATCAAAACACCAATCCACGCATACTTTTCACTGGCCAGAATACTATTTTGTAAAAATCCAATGTTTAATGTATCTCCAACTGCCGGAAGAATATAAGTGAATATAAAACTGAAAATATAACCGATTACCAGACCACCCAAAATATTGGGTACAAAATAAATACCTCTCAGCGCACTTTTAAAACGAATTTTGCTATTTAACCCTAACGCCATAAGCAGGCTGAGAACATTAATCAATACAGTTCCAACCAAAGCATATTTAAAGGTAAACAAATAACTTTTCCACACTCTAGTATCGGTAAAAAGATCCATATAATTACGAAAGCCAACATAATCGTAAGAACCATATCCTCTGTAATTTGTGAAACTGTATATAGCTCCCTTTATCATAGGCAGCGTATTAAAGGTAAAGAACAAAATCAATACAGGTATAATCACTGCCCAAAATGTCTTATCCCGATTTGTCATTTTCTTTTTCATTGTACACCCTCCTTTTCCGTCTGATATTGCTGCACCTTGCGAATCAAATCCCTGTTATAACGTTTCCAGTCTGTGTCAAACCTTTCCAAAAAAGTGTCTGTTGCTGTGTCGCTGTCATCCAGCAGATATGTCTGTATCATGGCATCAACACTCATTTCACTTGGATAATGATGATCCTGATAATCTGCCATTCTGTCATTCTCAATATGCTCTCGCATTCCCTCTAATTCTTCAGGGATAGCAAAATCTCCTTCCTTGCAGGCAATACCTCCCTGTTCGTCAAGATAAATCTGTATCGTTTCATCTGCATACAGAAACCGAAGAACCTCATACACCTCTTCTTTGTTCTCACAGTTTTTCATGACACAGAATTGCAAGTCAATTCCAGAATTTAAGACATTGTCTTCTTCCGTCTCATTTGCCGGAAAGGTAAAGGAATCAATGTTCATTGTGGGGTTTACAGACTTAATCTGTGGAATTGCATAGCTGCCGATTGGATACATTGCTGACTGTCCCCTTGCAAAAGCAGTACAGGCATCATTATATCCATAGGCATAGGGATTCGGTTCTGCATAATCAAGCAATACCCTGATTTTTTCAGCCGTCTCACGGTATGCTTCTGCAAAAGTCAGATTACCCATATTAACTTGATTGCAGGTATCCGGATCAGTCAGACCAACTGCCAGCGCATTCCACGGTGCGAGACATGTCCATATATCTTTATATCCTAAATACAGCGGTTGAATGCCGTCATCCTCTATTTCGTCACACAAAGTGAGAAATTCATCCCATGTTTCCGGAATTGTCCATCCGTGCTCATCAAACATATCCTTGTTGTACAAAATTCCTGCCGCATTCGCTGCATATGGTAACGCATAGGTTCCCTCCTGCGGAACAAACTCCAATTGTTTATCAATGTCCAGATACGATTTCTTTACCATTCCAATTTCCTCAAAGTCAGAAATGTCCATAAACAAATCTGCATCGAGGAAATTGGAATAATTAATATCTCCGCCAATACCTACAATATCGGGATAATCCTCCCTGATAAATCTTGTCTTTAAAATTGTCATAGCTTCATTTGGCGAATCAATTGTCAGATGAATATCATCATGTGTCTCATTGAAGCGTTCTTCAATCTTCTTAAAAGCCTCTACCGCTTCCGGCTTATAGGAAACCAGTTCTACTTCTACCTTTCCACTTGATGAATTTTGTGCACATCCGGTAAGGCTTGCTATTGCCATCACGATTCCTACAGCCACAAAAATTTCTTTCATATGCTTGATTTTTGACATATCTTTTCTCTCCTTCCAGTAAAATTTTCTTTTCTATTTTGATTAAATTCATTATAACATACCAATTTGCTATTAATAAATGGCGCTGTTCTTATTTTTATATACCCTATTGCTGTCTTTTATGCTATAATATCTTGTGATAACGCATTTTGGTATATTTCACCATAAGGAGTTCGAAATGAGCAACATATTTTTTAATATTTTTCCGAATGAAAATTTCATTGATTTAGGTATGTATCAACACGGTTATGAGCGGTGCGAACCTGGGCATTCTTTCGGACCTGCTACGCGAAACCACTATTTGTTTCACTATATTATTTCAGGTACAGGTACACTCATGGCAGACAATGCAAAAGGGGAAACACAAACCTATTCTATTAAAAGCGGACAAGGGTTTCTGATTTTCCCCGGACAGATTACAACTTATTATGCCGACCAGAATCTACCTTGGGAATATGTATGGATTGAATTTGATGGGCTACGTGTGAAGGAGGCTCTTGACCTGACAGAACTTTCTGTCAACAAGCCTGTATATCACTCTCACTCCAAAGATTTACGTGAACAGTTGATGAATGAAATGCTGTATATTGTCCATCATGCAAAGGAATCTCCTTTTCATCTCATCGGCCATCTTTATCTCTTTTTGGATTACCTCACCCGGTCTGCAAGATCAACAAAACTGGTACAAACCAGCAAAATGAGTGATTATTATATTAAAGAAGCAATTAACTACATTGAACAGAATTTTCAGAACAACATTACCATCGAAGAAATAGCTGCTGTCTGTGGAATCAACCGCAGTTATTTTGGAAAAATTTTCCGAAATTCTATTGGTCGCTCCCCTCAGGAATTCTTGATGAACTATCGCATGGTCAAAGCAACTGAACTGTTAAAGCTGACCTCCCTATCCATTGCAGAAATCGGTTCTGCTGTTGGATACGAAAATCAGCTTCATTTTTCACGTGCATTCAAAACCATTTATGGAATATCTCCAAGAGAATGGCGGAAGCAACACAGATGACCCAAAATACACTTTTTAAATCTGCTTCACTTAATCCCTGGTCAGTATTTTTTGATTACTCTGCCAAAAATGATTATTTCGCATCAGGAGCACCGGAGCTAAGCTTTGCTTAGCTCCACTGGTTTTTAGTTGCGAACCATCGGTTCGCCTTTCAGCTCCACTTGATATCACTTATATTTTGTGTTTTGCGCAGTATTCACGCATGTTCATTGAGCCCATTTCAATCCAGAAGGAAGTATGCGCATAGTGGTCAACGATAGCTTCTGCCTGTACACTTTCATTCAGACGTGTTACACAATCTTCCTGACGGTACTGGGTACAGAAAATCGTTGAGGTGGTATCAGACCGGCGCTCAAACAGCTTGAAGAGAAAATACAATTCACTGTCGGACATATCCGATACCAGCCACTCATCTATAACAAGAAGTGGGATTTTGCTGTAGCTTGCAAGCAGACGCGTCTGTTTTCCATGAATGACGGACGCGTCTCCGTACTCCATAAGCAGATCCGGCAGACGTATATATCTGGCTTTGATTTGTCCAAGGCAGGCCTGCTTTGCCAGTGCACACGCAAGGTATGTTTTCCCTGAACCGGTAGGTCCCTGAAGAACAATACTCTGATGACAGCCGATGTATTGGCACCGGAATAGGTCTTTTAAAAGTGATTTGTTGAGTCCCCGTCCATCATAGTAAATACCATGCATGTCCGCCTGTGGAAATCGCAGCTTAGCTGACTTGATCAGCCGCTGGATTCTGCTGCTGTATTTCCAGACCAGTTATAATTTCAGACATATTTAACTCACGGAGTTTGCGTTTGGTTTCGTCATTAATCATTGCTACCACCTCCCAAGATACCCCATAGGAGCTCCAGTATTCTTTTTCGTTTTTCTGCTTTCCAGATATATCTGGTCTTGATTGGCAGCCAGAATGGAATTAAGATGATGGTAACGGGGCTTTCTTATTCCGCTGGTAATGGCAAACTCACAGGCAGCTTCCAGGCGTGCTTCAGAGTATTTATTGCTTAAACGCAGTACCGCCAGGGCAGGGTTAAAGCCCTGTTCTTTAATGACAACAGTCTGAAAAATCCTCTCAACAACTTCGCCGGTAGAGGTATCTATGTAGCGCATGGTTGGACCTGACCAGTCAACCTCTGCTTTTACCCCAGGCTTATTTTCAAGATGATTTGTGAGTTTATTTACGATTGTGTAATCAGCATAACCATTACAGAATTTCGTGTACCCCATTGAAATCAGACCGGAGGTTTTACATTTATCCTGATACTCCTGCCAGAGAAGCTTCAGTGTAACTCCGACACGTTTCAGTTCCTGATGAACATACTCATAGTCAGGCTGCTCATAGAGATTTTCCACCGCAAATTTATCAGGAAATATCATGCGGTAGACTTCATCTTCCGAAAGGTGATTGACCTTTTCGTAGGTAATGTCTTTTTCCCTTGCGATGTTTATCACATCACTTACGGAATGTTTTGACATATGTCTGGTTGCGGCTATCTGATTTCTCGACAGCCCGGATGCTTTAAGCTCCAGAATGAGCTTGGCATTAATCTTATTGGCCATAATGATAGGCCTCCCTTCTGTAAAATTTGAGGCAATCCTCGGACATAATTTTACAAAAGGATTTATCAAAAGTGGAGCTATTGCTCGTATAGGGGGAGCTCAAAAGCGTGCCGGTGGTGTCGCTAGTGCGAAATATTCAAAGATTTCATTTTCGCTGACAAAATCCATTTTTCAATCACTTTTCGCTGACAAATTTGCCATCGAAATTGATAAAATTGCATAAAAAATAGGCTTCGCCTATTCAACTCCCCTGCCCCTCAATCTTGAGGGGTGGGGTTTCCTTTTAGTTACTTTTCCTTCATAATAATCTTATGAATATCCTACAAACCATTTTTAAAGACCATTATGAAGAAATGTTATATATTTTACATCCCCGTCAAGCTGTTATTGATAACGTTGACAAGATGATTAACTGTGGTGTAAAATACTGCCAGGACAGATCCAATGCCATGGCCTTTAAGCTCATTCCGTGTACTCACCGCCACTGTGTTTTTACCATTGACCAAGAGCTCCGTCTCTTTTTTCTTGAGGATCGTTCTCTTTTGAATCATTTCTTTCACAAAAGGATCTACAATCCAACTGTCTTCATAATCATATTTAAAATAAGCCGATGTATTATATACCGCTTCTTTCATATCACCATAATAAATATTCAGCATAAAATTCCCTTCCTTTTCATCTATCACATTCTACAATGACCGCAATTACTTTTTTCTCATTCACCGCGAGCACCCCGCCCTGCTTTTCTAAATGCTCTGGCAATTTTCAAACTATCGGTTTCTTCATAAATTTCTTCTGATTGTCCACCCAATGTAATGCTTCTAATATACATATTACGAAGATTGTTACTTTCTCTTACATTCTTCATATGGATATAACGATTATTTGGATTCGTAGTAGAGAACATAATGCTTTCCTTATCAATCATTTCAAGTGCACGAAGATTATGTGATGTAAAAATCAATTGTCCTTTTGCGCTCTTTTTGAAAATATCAAGCAATTCTCCCAACATGTATTCAAAAATTCCGGAATCAAGTTCGTCAATCACAAGGCAAACCGAAGGATTTCCAAATGCTTGCATGAGTGCATTCAGAATGGAAATGATTTTAATAATTCCCTCTGATTCCATTCTGAGCGGAATCTCTTTCATACCCTCTTTCTTTGACATTAATTCCAGTTTCCATCCTTCTTCTCCATCATCCAATGATTGTTTCCCGTAATTTTTAATCGTTACCTGCAATCCTGGGATGATTGTGTATAACACAATATTAATCTGTTCAACAATTGTCTCTAACAGATTTTTCCTTTCCTCGTCCACCAAGATCGGTTCTGTCAAAGATACCGTAAAATCCCCTTTTGCTCCCATGTTATCATTTTCAATCCGAAATGCCATCGGCAAGACAAAATTACCGGAAATCACTCCTGAATGGGTATTCCGAATCACAAATAAATCTTTCAAAGCAAATTCAGACAAAGAAGAAATAATAACTGAAAATTGTTGAAATCCATTTTTGTATTCTCTGCAGAATATATCCCGACTACTCTCACCAAAAATATAAGAGCAGTTGCTTTTTTCTGCCATTTTACGCGCTACAATCAAATCTGTTTTTATGTCTTTATTCTCTTCCAAGATTTCATCCAGTCTTTTCTGTGGTTTAAAAATAGTATTCGTCTGATCTCTTTGGTAATCCATAAATACCGTCTTATTTGTTCTGATTCCATTTTCATTCTTTGCACCACTCAATGTTTCTCGACTGATAACGACCACTTTTTCTTCTCTGCTCAGACTTAGTCTGTATCCTATTTCAAACACAATTCCATTCATAAAAAGATTGAAATCTGCAAAAATCTCTGCAGTATCCGAGTCCATGTTCATGTAATCTTCTAACGACTGATCAAGATCATCTCCTATCATTACTTTTTGTAAAAAATACAATGCATCAACAATCGCTGTTTTTCCTGAACCATTTTGGCCGTAAATCCCCAGTATTTCTGCTTTATCTGCTGATAAAATTTTGTTTACAGTATTCGGCATATATATAGTGCCCCTTTTTACATTTTTAATATTTGTCAATTGTAATGATGACAAACGAACAATCGGTCTTTTCATCTTTATTCTTCTCCTTACAACCATCATTCCACACTATATGCTATGACTATAACGATACCACAAAGCATTGATTTCCTCAATATTTTTCTCTGTTTACGAATTTTTTATTCGTTTCTTTAAATTCTATTTCTGTATTTGTAACTCACCTAAAATTCTGCACATCGAATTTTTCCACTAAAATCACACTATTTTTCATTACTTCATTGCCTTCGCCAACGAAGCCAACAATGCTTTCATTTCCGGATTTACCAATACTTTTACTTCCTTGTGAATCCCCATCATTCAATAATATT
>ERZ834859.424-NODE-424-length-58796-cov-13.385285_pt1 | contig 58796 bp, 58 predicted proteins | sample MGYA00519947_ERZ834859 | MGnify/ENA primary metagenome ERZ834859 (study PRJEB31850, sample SAMEA3708763) | human gut metagenome | biome: human gut; feature: human-associated habitat; material: faeces | place: China | collected 2014 ...
CTGGAACAGCTTGCCCCATGGAGCGAGACTGCGAAAGCGAACTGTCAAAACTAAACATAGAGCAAAACGCTTGCATCTATCATTTTGGTGCAAGCGTGATTCATGGGCAGCATAGCAATATTTTGCGCTTACTTTGTTTAAGCCTCTCGCCCATTCTTATCATAGAAGGTCTTATTTACAGACTTTTCTTCATAGTCGCGGTTAAGATGAGGAAAACCTCATTTTAACTTGTACTAAATCTTTACATAGAACCAGTTTTTCACTTACTATTAAATCATTTCAATTCCCTTTCACACATATCTAATGCTGCTCTAATCACCATATCCATATCATAATATCTATATTCACCCAAACGCCCGCCAAATATAACATTTTTTTCCTTATCTGCCATATCTTTATACTCCGCGTATAGCTGAGAGTTCCTATCATCATTTACCGGATAATACGGTTCGTCTTCAGGTTTCCACTCTGAGCTGTATTCTCGGCTGATTACCGTTTTAGGTTGCGTTCCAAATTCAAACCATTTATGTTCGATAATCCTTGTCCATGGAGTTTCTGCGTCTGTATAATTTACTGCAGCATTTCCCTGGAAATTAGGTTTATCCAATACTTCTGTTTCAAATCGTACGGAACGGTATTCTAACGCTCCCAATGTATAATCAAAATACGCATCAATTGGTCCCGTATAAATAACTTTTTCTGCAATCGCACCCCAACTCTCTTTATTTTCCAGATAATCTTCTCCCAAGCATACTTCAATTTCTTCAAGCATCTGACACACCATTTTTGTATAGCCACCTACTGGAATTCCCTGATATAAAGCATCAAAATAGTTATTGTCAAAAGTAAAACGCACAGGAAGACGCTTAATAATAAATGCTGGAAGCTGATTGCACGGTCTTCCCCATTGCTTTTCCGTATATCCCTTAATAAGCTTTTCATAAATATCTGTGCCTACAAGACTGATTGCCTGTTCTTCCAGATTTCTAGGTTCTGTAATTCCCGCAGCTCTTTTTTGTTCTTCAATTTTTTCTTCTGCTTCCTCTGGTGTCAAAACACCCCACATTTTATTAAACGTATACATATTGAACGGAAGACTATACAATTCTCCATGATAATTAGCAACTGGAGAATTTGTAAAACGATTAAATTCCGCAAATTGAGTAATATACTCCCACACTTTCTTATCATTTGTATGAAAAATATGAGCCCCATATTTATGTACATGAATTCCCTCAATCTCTTCCGTGTAAATATTTCCTGCGATATGATTACGCCGGTCAATCACCATTACCTTTTTACCCTGTCTATGAGCTTCATGTGCAAATACAGCACCATAAAGCCCTGCGCCTACTATAAGATAATCATATTTTTTCATTGTTTTTTCCTACTTTCCTTCGTATTTGATTAATTAAGTTTTTACTATTATCTCTAAGAAAACTATCTTTTAAACCTACAAGTATCAAGAAATAAATAATTCCTCCACTAATTATCATCAAAAATGTATGAATTGGTGAAGGAGAAAAATATTGATTTTCTACTTTCAAGAGTAATAACATCACGATACCAGCGATTAAATATTTCCAAGACAATGAGAAAACCTTTTTTACAGAAAATTCATTTCGCACAATGTATAATTGAATTAATGCGATTGTTGTTTCTGCTATAACAGATGCAATTGCAGCTCCTGTTGCATAATATCTAGGAATTAAAATTAAATTCATTATAAAATTAACACCTGCCCCAATACAAACGGTTAAAGTAAATTGACTCTCTTTTTTCGTTGGAATCATATATTGCATTCCTGTCACATTATTAATTCCAATAGCTAAAATTAAAAAGGATAATATAGACAGCAAAGAACCTACTGGTTGAAACTCTTTCCCATAAAACCACGGAACAATATTTGGCGAAATTCCAATTAATCCAAAGCAAAGCGGAATACCTAAAAACCATACAAAATTATACCCTTTATACATATATTCTTTGACGCATTCCTGATTTTTCTTATTAAAATAATATCCAATTCTAGGAATCATAACTGTTCCCAAAGAAGTTATTAGCATGAGAACCATTCTAGATAGCTTAATAGCCTGTTCATAATATCCATTTTCTATTTTGCTAACTGTAAATACTCCAAGCATCGTTTTATCCAATACTGTATATATCTGTATCGCAATTGTAGGAATAAATAGCGCGATTGATGTCTTCCAATGTCTGCTAATCCTTATTGATTTAAGCTTAATTTTATCTATATACCTCGGTAAATAAACCCATAAAGATAAAGAACTAATAGCTGAAGTCAACGTCAATCCAAACACATACAGATATAAATCTTCTTGTGTATGAATTGCCACAAAAATAAATACTATATTTATTACTTTTATAACTGTGTTTCGCAAAATAGTTTTTCCAAACTCTTCTATACCCTGAAAAAACCAAGACACATCAAAGCATACATTAAGCAGAGTCAAATACTGAATTATATAAATCATAGAAAACTTTTGTGAAACAATCAATAGCATATACGGAAACGAACAAATTAATGTCATTACCGTTCTCAATGAACAAATCTCCCAAAATACCTGACTTCTCTTTTTTCTATCATCTCGAAAATAGGATATTTCTCTTTGACCATATGTTCCAGTTCCTAATGCTGCAAAAAGGGTAAAATATGAAACAATGGAAGCCGTATAGCTATACTGTCCAATACCATCTGCCCCTAGCACACGAGATATATATGGTGTAGTTATCAATGGTGTTATTAATAATAATACCTGATAACAAACATTAAATAAATAATTTTTTTTAATACTTTTATTCGTCATAAATTTTCAACCTCAAATTTTGCAAATTTCTGCTTTCAACCCATTTTCTAAAAATTCATTACAAATATTTCCAAGTTCCTGTTCTCCTATTTCTTCTACATCAAACATCTTACGCCCTAGAGATATATATTTGTTTTTTGCCAGATTATGCCCCTTAATCAGTTCTATTTTTTTAGGGTTAACATCCTTCAAGATTTTGATGATTTGTTGTAAATTCTCTTTACTACTTGTATAATGAGGAATAAGTGGAATACGAACCGAAAATATTCTTCCCGTTTCTTTTAGAGACATTAAATTACTTAAATATAATTCTAAATTACCACCAACTACTTTTTTACACAATTTATCATCTGCAATTTTAAAATCTACAATAAATAAATCTATAATATCTGATGCAATTTTAATTTCTTCCTGTTCTACAAAAAGTGCTGTCTCCACACATACATTTATTTTTTCATTCTTTAATCTTTCTATTAGAGGTTTTATTTCTCTTATCTTTAATAATGGTTCCCCCCCTGAAAAAGTGACACCTCCTCCTTCAAGATAAAATATTTTATCTTTTAAAATCTCGTTAAAAATCTCATTCAACGATAAATACTTTCCGTAAATACCAGTTGTTTTATGAGAATTAACATATTCTTCCTGACAATCAAGTATATTTTCCGGATTACTGCACCAAGGACAATGTAAATTGCAGCCTTTTATAAAAACAGTTGTCCGTATTCCGGGTCCATCATGTAAACAATATCTTTGAATATTGGTAACAAGAACTTTTTCATCCATTACGCTGCTTTCTCACTTTCCAATGCTCGCTGAATCAATAAATCTTGATATTCTACTGGCAAATCTTTAAAATATGCACTAAATCCCCATACTCGCACAACTAAAGTCGAATACCTCTCGGGATTCTTTTTTGCTGCAATTAAGGTAGCACTATCACATACATTAAGTTGTATCTGATATATTCCCCCTCTGATTGCCCCTTTTAAAAGAAGCACATATTTATCTATATTTTCTTTTAACAAAGAAGGCTGAATAAATGCATCCACCACATTTCCATTAATTCTACACTTATTATAATCCAGTTGACTAGCAAAAGATAATAACTCTGTCAGTGCTGTACTATTCTGAGAAGATATATGAACACTAAAAGGCGCCCCTTCCCTTCTTCCGTCAAAAGTTGCATTTACTAATCCTGCCTCTGTTAGATAATTTGGCGAACTTAAACCAAATTTAAATTTTCCTCCATACTTTGTTTTGTGCTGTTCCATTACAGAGGAAGCTTCTCTCAATATATAATTCGTAAACTTAATGACTTCTGCATCATCCTGTCCATAGCAGGGAGAAAGCTCCCTTAATTCTTCAACCAATTCCTCTCTCCCTTCAAAATTTTCTTTTCTGAATATATTTATCTCTATTAATGAATATCTCTTTTCCTGATAAACTAATTTTCTTAAATTAAGTAATGAATTAATAACCGTTCCCATTCCTACAGATGTTAAACCAAGATTATAATATTTAGCGCCTCCTCGAACAATATCTTGTCTTTTATTTATTGCAGTTTTGCAAAAAAGACTAAGCAATGGATCTGTTTCAAAATCCAGAACAGAAAGCTTTTCCAATTTTTTTTGTATATATGCTTTCATCTGTACAATATATTTCTCAACAAGTTGTTCAAATGTTAAATTTTCTTCTTTGTTTAAATCATCTAACATTTTCACCAGCGGAATTGCCCAATTAATTGAATCAATATTATTCTGATCACAACTTTCTGACGGAACAAGTGGTTCCCAACATGCAGCCGTCACATAGTTGTAGCTATCCTCTATATCATATCCAAATTCTATTAAACGCGGAATTACCACATCATCATTTGATAATAATGGAGCCCCTATTCCGGTTAAAATACACTCCAAAGCACTTCTTAATAATTTTTCCGGCATTTTTTCACTACATCGTAATAAAATTTTAGGTTCCGGTAATTTTAATTCTTCTGCAACTTCAATAAATAAATATGTTAAATCATTACAAAAATATTTTCCATCTGGTTTCACTCCACCTAAAATAATAATCTGTCCAGTATCTCCAACTAGCATCGTACTTTTATATCCACAATTTTTATGTAATATATAAAAAAAATCTCTGAGCATTTCTTTTGCATCATCTCTCGACAATTTTCCACTTTTTATATCTTTCTGATAAAGTTCATTCAAGATGTAATCTAATCTTCCCAAGCCATTATGTTTATGCTTGGTTTGCCACAAAAATTGGTTTACAAACAAAATCCTTTGTAACCCTTCAAAAAAAGTTATTGCTGAACGCTCAAACAGAGAATCCATTGCATTAATAGCCTCAGTATATTTAGCAGCTATATTGTTCTTTTTCAATCTGCCAATATACCCTTCCAATGCCCCAATCAAACGTGCTTCTTCATTAAAAAATTCATTCTTTTCCGATTTAATGAACTGTTTTATACAATATAAGGAATCATCTATTACGTATTGATAATCAATAGAATAATTATCTAAAATATGATTCTCTAACTCTACTGTCTTATAATAATCCACAGAATAAAAAAATCCACTTCTATTTTCCACAGGCATAAAAGATGCTTTTTCGATTATTGAACTCATCTGTAAAGATTTTTTTTTCTTTTTTGTAATAATATCTAAATTTGATAAATTATTAAAGACAAAATGTTTTTTAGTTTCTTTCCCTTCATTATTTCTATAATTTGGATACATCATAAATCCCTGTTTAATTCTACGCCCTAGCTTTGTAACTTCTATAACTTTCCACGCTGACTTTTTAATATATTGTTTCATCTAAATACCTCTACGTTATTTTATATCTAATACCACCAAACAACATTCAAAACTTTTTTCTTCTACAAAACTAAAAGTTATCCGGATTATCCATATAATACTGTTTCATAGCTTTATTTTGTTCTCCAAAAGATAAATGCCCAACAACAATGTTTTCACTAACCATTATAGGTCTGGAACTAGAAAAACAAAACTCCGTAATTTGTCTTTCATCTATCCCCATAGCATTCCCACTTCTGTCAACATCAAAATATCCCATATCACACCATAATTTTCTAGCAAAAAATATAGCCCCTATACTGAATTTTATAGCACATGGTTTTTCCTCAAGTTGACGGTTATGCGCAATCTTGTTTAATTCATCAATTTTAGGAACATATCCTCCCTCACCCCAGAAAAATTTTGCCACATCAGGATTACTTTCAACCATTCTGTGTACTCCAGCCATATGTTTAGCTTTTTCAAATTTTTCTTCAAATAACTCCCTTAAACCAAGCATTTCTAAAATACGTACATTTCCATACCCATTAACAGGAATCAACGGTGCAATTATCCCTGGTTCGTAATCTCCATCCATAGCATGATTATATGCCTTTATCATACTTGAAAAGAAATTTTCAGTAATAAAAATATCTTCATCAATTTTAAAAATATATTGAGCATCTGGATGTAAACTAATTGCTACGTTTTGAATAAGAGAAACATTATTTTCCTTAGTACTCAAATACGACCAATTATTTTTTTCACAAATTCTTATCAGTTTCTCTGAATATACACCAGAAGAAACTACGCAAACATCTATATTTTTTTCTAAATATTTTTCAATTCTCCCAAAAAAATTCGGATATAAGAATTCTTTATATCCAGCCAAAATAATACATAAATATTTTTTTCTCTGTTTTCTATCAATATAAGTACCATGATAATCAAATTTATTATGATATCTTCTATTATCTCTGATTGTCAATGCTGTAGAATATAATCCGCCTGTTAATTTATTGTATTTAAACAAGTCTTTAATTTTTCTTGTATTTATCATACGCACACCTCTTCTAAAAATATCTTTTTATTTTACGTATTTTTTCTTTTATAATTCCCTCAGTATTTTCTGTATTTATCATTGAATAATGTTTGATTCGTAATTTATTTTTTATACACCAAACATTTAAAAGTAATTCGGACATATACCCATACACTCTAGCTTCTGCCTTTGACGAAAAATCTGTATCTATTTCTGACTCAACGCCTTCCAGAATTTTAAATAACCATTCTGCATATTTATCAAATAACTCTTTTTTACATATCATTATATTGCAATATGACGCTCTATTACCATCCATCACTTTATTAAAAGCGTCTAAATAATCTGGTTCTATTTCTTGTATAATCTTCTTTAATAAATATAAATCTTTTTCCCTACCAGCCCCCAAAATATAATACTGCCAGCAACTATATTTTCCCCAAGAATATTTATGAGGTAAAATAATATCATATTTATTTAAATCTCTCAAAATTTTATCTGAATTAAGAATTTTTACCTTTTTATTAATATAATTCTTTCCTAGATATCTTCGATAATGACACAGTCCGACAACATCAGCTGTACTATTTTTCCATATCCAATATATCGCCGTCAGCTCACAATAATTAGGATTTTTAACAGAAATATTGTTCCCATCTGAATCAAGAATTTCACAGAATCTCTTATCAGAGAGAGCCGCTCCCACATGAATAGGAACATAATTCGGAAGTTCTAAAACTTCATATGCTTTATGACTAGCCACATAAACAATTACATTTTCATTCATTATAACCCACCTTCAAACCGTTCTATAAGCTCATCTATATTTTCTTCAGTAACCTGTGATAATAATATCTCTCTCAATTCCTGAATTTTATCCTCAGAAAATATATTATAATCGAGAACTAATAATTTTTCTCTTATCTTTTGAGAAAATCTATATTTAATAATTCTATCAGACGCTACCACTGCATATGGAGGAACATCTTTATATATAACAGAACCTGCTGCAATAACAGCCCCTTTACCTATTTTAACTCCAGACAAAATAGTTGTTCTGCACCCAATCCATACATCATCCTCTACCACGATTTCTCCTTTTGTGATGGGCTTTTCCTCTGATAACACCATTTCTGCAAACGGGTATGTCATAATACGATCTATCCTATGTTCTCCCCCCATACAAAAATAAACCTCATCTGCTATAGAAACATAATTTCCAATTTTCAGTTTTTCTTTGGGATTCCCGTAAAATTTGGCATTTATTTCCCCATAAGTTCCATTTCCAACATGTACCTGTTCCAACGGAAATAGCAAACCCGCACGTGTTCTATTATGTCTATTATCACTTCTCCATTTTCGATTAAAAAAATAAAGCTTTAATAAATTTTTAATATTATACATTTTTTTACTACCTCGTTGAGTTTACTTTATATCGTTCTTTATATCTAGTTCCATATATAATTCCAAACAACGCCGCCATACACATATATGTCTGTAACTGATCTAAATACCATAGACTGATATAGTAACATATAAAAGAAACCATCATTACAAATCCCAATATATTTTTTCTAATAAAACAAACTAACATATCCCGAAAAAACGATAATGACATAAGTAACCATGTAATTACTCCCGGCCACGCATATGTTATGTACTGTCCTACATAAAAATTATCAACAGAAAAAATCCGGTATCCATCTATATACATACCAAATCTATAATTTCCGCCTCTGCCCAACCAAGGATTAAGCCAATCTCCTAAAATAGTGTTTTCCCATAATAGCTCTCTATAATGTGAGCTATTATAAAGCATATGTGCATCTGCACCAAATTTCACTGAATAATTTGTATTTAAAATCTCATCTACTGCACTAAAAAAAGTTCTTAAAATGCTTTGAAAAAAGCTTATGTCTCTAAGCAAATAAATAATTGCTCCTAAAACAGGTAATGCTATAGCACAAAACATTAATGACTTTTTTAATTGCGTACGTGGTTGAAGAAAAAAACATAATACGAGACCTAACACCAAGGTTCCCATTGTAAGTCTTGAACCTGTCAGAATAATATTTAATGCAATTATACTTATCAATATCTTATTTTTTCCAAGATTAATTTTATTTTTTTTCCAATCATAACAAAATAGCGGTAACAATATCATTAAAAACATAGCATATCCATTTGGAGTTGTACAATTTCCGGTAATTCTCGTTGAACCAAATCTAGATGCAGTTACAGATTTGTTCAAAGTATCTAATAAAGAAAATGGTGATTTTCCTATGATTAACTCCAATGGACTGAGACATACAATTATCCACACACATTTTCTTATTTTTGCCAGAAATTTTTCTATGCCATATTCATAAACTACCAAATATGAAACCAAATAGATCACAAGAACTACATTTGTTATCCAATAGAAAATTGTATTCACACTTGGATGAATTAAATTTGTATATGTAACCACAAACATATACAAAAAAACATACATATTATTCGAACATCTCCGAAGTAAAGATATAAAATCTTTTTTTCTCTGATCTTTTTTTAAAATCCCAATCAATAATAAAATTTCAAAAAACCTTATTGCAGTTAAATCAAAAAAAACTAACCTTATGCCGAAATAAGATGGTAACACAAATAAACTAAAGACAAACCAATCCGCAACGCCCGAATAGAGAATAGTTTTATTAACAACCAAAGGTCTTAGCAAGCTGCGAAATTTAATTTTACAAAAATCTAAAATTGAAGTTTCCATTCATTTTCCTCTATTTTTTATTCTACGTACATCCACTTTATCTTCACACAAAATGTACTTATATATTCTTTTCAAATCTTTCCCACTCAAACTTTGCTCTTTCAGAACATCGTGATGTATATCCAACCGTTCTCAAGTATTCTGCCTCTTTACCTCTTTTTTCTACTACATCATCAAATGTACCAATTACTCTCGCTGGATTTCCACCTACAACGGTTCCCGGTGGAACATCTTTAGTTACAATACTTCCAGCACCTACTATCGCATTTGGACCAATTTTAACATTAGGCAAAATAATACTGCCACCACCTATGAACACATTATCCAGAACCTCTATACAACCCATATGTTCTGCATTTTGATTATTATCTAATTCTCTGAATACCAAATAAATCACATCATGATTTAAAAAAGTAACATCTGTTGCCACAGATATATTATTATGAAATCTTATAAATTTAGGATCTGCTGGAAGTTTCCGTGGCTGAAAGAAAAAATTCTCCCCTACCGCATCAAAAATTTTGTGTTTTTTTATATAATTAATTCTTGCTGTTGATGAAGGTAGACAAAAAAACCATATTTTTTGAATTAATGACTTCATTTCCCTTATCTTCCATTTTTCCATTGCAGTTTCTCCTCATGTATGTCTTTATTAGAAGCAATTACCATATATATTTCCACCAATAAAGATTTTTTCTTTTGATAATAATTCAAAAAAGGAATCAATAAAATAACATTTATTAATTTCTTGTTTTCTAAAAGCTCCAAACGAAATCTAATCATTCTATAATGTTTTTCTAATTCGCACTGTGTTTTAAAATCTGCCCTATATTTTTTAGCACATACTATCATTTGCTCTGCTGCATTGCACATATGGCGAAACAATTTAATACGTTTATCTAAACTATGGTATTTTCCAAACGTTGCTGTATTATTTTCATGAAGCCTATGCTTCACAAGATTTAAATGTAATAAATAACAGCCATCTATACACTGTGCTAATTTCCAGCATCTATCATCCTGAGCCCAATCTGTAAACCAGTACGGTTGCATCCATTCGCGAAACTCTTTTTTCAAACACATACAACATCCTAAAGTTTTTAAATATATATTCTGTTTTGAGAGCTGAATTTTCTCTACAGTCCCATCATTAGGCATCTGTTTTAATATATGCTTTGGAGGAACGGGAGCATTTTCCCCAGTAGAAAACACTTCATAATCACAGCACAATAATTTACAGTCTGAATATTCTTCCATTATATTCAACATGATTTCTACTTTATCACGGCTCCAAATATCATCCTGATCTGAAAAAAATATATAATCTCCTGATGCCAAATACAAAGCTTTATTAAAATTTTCAGCAAATCCCAAATTATGTTTATTTTTGTATAACCTTATATTCATGTCCGGATGTTCTATCATATATTTTTCTATTTTATCCACAGTATCATCTGTAGAATTATCATCACAAATGACCAGTTCATTTATGGAATGGGTCTGACGACAAATAGAATCTAATTGCTCTGAGATATATTTTTCTCCATTATAGGTTGCCATTACAACTGTTGTTCTCATTCATAATTCTTCCTTAATTTATTTTTAAGTTTTAATATTAAAAGATAAAAATCTACATTCCTGCTATTCAAAGATATAAGAATCTTATTTTTTATACCTTTATCAAAATACTTATTTTCTTTATACAACGGATAATATTCTTTTATAAATTCAAATGTGTCTTGCACCAATTTCTTCTGCTCTCCAACCTTTTTTACTTTACTGATTCTTTCCATAGAGCTACCTAATAAAATACGCGTACAAAAATATTCTTTTTCTTCTCTATAAAGATCATTCCACTTTTTTTCCTGATACCACTTCTCTATATGTTTTATGACCTCAAAAATTTGTGCGACTCTTTCTGCAGTGATTGTCGTAGTAGTAGAATGCTCTCTTCTTAATCGATACGCTAATGGCTCTTCAATACAAGCTACGCTGTGAATATATGGTATTAAATTAATATAAAAAGAAGTATCTTCATAAATAACCCCTTCTGGAAATTTCACTCCAGAATTAGCAATTATCTCTGCTTTATATAAATGCAGAAATGGCGAAACTAAAGCATCAAAAAACATTTCTTTTGGTTTTTTACATACTGCTGATGCTACATACGGCTTCAAAATATTCATTTTCCCATTCTGCATATACATATCCGTATAACCGCATGCAACATAATCCAGATTATTTTTCTTAGCAAGATTGTACATTTTCTCATACATATCTTTTTTTACAAAATCATCAGAATCTAAAAACCCTATATACTCTCCCGTACACTTTTCAAATGCTAAATTTCTGGCACTAGCCTGTCCACCGTTTTTTTTATGAAACACTTTTACAATCTGAGGATAACTCTTCGCATACTGTTCCAAAATAGCTGGACTTCCATCTGTAGATCCATCATTCACTGCTATTATTTCCACATTAGACAGAGTTTGATTTATTAACGAATCCAAACATTTTTTCAAGTACTTTTCTGTATTATATACTGGTACAATCACGCTAACCTTCGGCTGTTCCATATCATATCCTCTCAATAAATTCTTCTATTCTCTGAATAATTTTCTGCGTATTAGAGTGATATTTTGAAAACTCCATACGTTGCACACTTTTCAAACAAGATTCCAAATCATTTAATTGATAACAAGGCAAAATTAATCCCATCTCTTCGAACTGCTTCAAAATCTGAATCTGGTGATCATCTACATGTTCCCCATACTCTACAAGTCTCGGCACTGCTACCACTTTCTTGCCTTTTTTTACAGCACCTACGATTGCACCAGTTCCCCCATGCGTCAACACTATATCGCAATTTTCCATATAATTACCAAAATCTTCTCTACTTAAAAATTTCTCACATTTATAATTTATCGGTACATAATCGCTATAACCGATTTGAGCGAAAATCTCTCCCTTTATCTCTTTTTTTTCCAACAATTCATCTATCTTTATCAATAAACGATTAAACTGAAATTTCTGTGATCCCAAGGTAACAAATATCATAACTTCTTAATAAATCCCTCCCACATAAATTGAATTTGGATATATCTTTTTCATACTTTCCCATTGCACATAAAACTGATCTGCAAAACGATATAAATATTTCCCACTTAATGTAGGAGAAGTTACTTTTGCAAAAGACTCTATATAAATAAGCCTCTTCCCAAAAAGTTTTGCTATTCGGCAAATTGGTATCATTGCAAGAACCCCTGTACATATAACCACATCAGGCTTCTCTTTTAAAAAAATATAAATCGATTTTAAAATACAATTTAAAAATCTAATGCAAAATAATAATTCCTTTCGATTTATTTGATTAACATAATACGTTCTATATGTTTCAGTCGAAGATTTATAGTTCGTTTTTTCTGTCACAATAAAGCTATCATACTTTTTCATTAATTGATTTAACATCATCAACTGTTCAAAATGTCCCCCTGATGACGCTGCAAAACATATCTTCATTTTCTTACCCTTTCTCCGGCAGTCAGACAGACCGCCGGAGTTATTCCTCCTCTTTACGGTGCAACTACATCTGTATCAACTTCTGTTTCTTTCTCTGGAAGCTCCCTGTAAATAAGTGCGATTGGAGACGCAGAATGGAAAGATGCCTTTATCTGGTTCTCGCTTACTTTCTCTCCCTCCAAAATTTCCCATTTATGTTCCTCACAGTAGTGAAGAACATCTACCTGAATCTCATCTGTCATATTATTTGCAGTAAATGTAACGTCTACCGGATTTTTTTTCGTTGCTTCAACATCTTCTGCAAATTTCAGATCCATCATTGGAGAAATAAACTTATATTCGCTCAAATTAACATTTTCTTTCACTGTTCCATCTATTTTTATGAGGAAAATCTCCGGCATTTCTTCTGCCCCGTAAATAGAAAAGAACGCATCTTTTACTGTTGTATTTTTATCTGCTTTATTCAAAGCATCTACCACTTTCTGAATCCCCTCTTCGTACAGACCTTCTACATGCTTTGTAAGAGTTGCTCCCACTGTCTCTACTTCTGCGTTTAAATCTCCGACTTTTCCGGCTGTACTTTCCATACTCTGCTCTGCAGTTACCTTATTTGTATCTACTGCATTGGTAATACTCCCTGCTGCCAGAACGCCTACACTCATAGATGCTACACTGACTGCTGCCAGAACTATTGTTACTACTTTTTTAAATTTCATTTTCTCTGCCTCCATTTTATAATTTTATAATAATTTTATTATTACCTACTTTTATTTTCTTCCAGATAGGCCTGTATCAGATACCTGTATTCTTCTCCAGCCATATCGTGTGTTGATAAGGTAAGAAACCTGTTATCTATATCAATATCTACTGTTCTGTCCACTGTTGCTCCCATTTCTCTCTGCCTTAAAGCATCTTTGATAAATGCTTTCACATTTCCTTCATAAGTCCCCTTGTTGAAACGCATAAGCAAATGGCGATTATCTGACTGGTATGCGGCAAATATCCGATATGAATAAACCTCCTGAGGGGTATAAATATAAATCATAGGATGTTCCTTCATAAACTGTCTGTCTCTATATTGATAAATATTTCCAAAAAGGGAACCGTCATCACAGTTAAATCCATAAATAACAGTAAGGGAATCTGAAAAATCTTTATGATTCAGACTTTCTGTAAATACAGCGCCATTCTTATTTTTCTTTCCTTCTGCTCCATGTTTCTGATAATATTCATTATCCTGAGGGTGCTGCAGTATTGGCTCATCTACTACTCCAGGAATAGTAATCCATGCATAAATATCAGGATTTTCCTTCTGAAGTCCCTCAAAATCTACAGGAATTGTAACTTTCCCTTCTTCATTGTATAGAGAAGAAGTGTCTCCTGTCTGACGTATATCTGCAAATTTCTGAAGCTTTTCTTCCCTTTCTTTTTCCTTCTGATATACAGAGTACATTACCATTCCCTGATATCCTCCCACTACTAGAACTATCACTGCAACTATAATTCCTGCTATTAGAAATTTTTTTTTCATATCTACTCCTCCACAGGAATCTGAATATAAAATATGTCGAGAATCAGCTGATACAGCGCATCGTCATCTATCTCATATTCATCATACACATTCCCTTCTACGGCCTTACCTTTCAATGCTATAAGATCATTTGCGCTAAATGCCATATTAAGAGCTTGAGTTGTAAGATATACTGTTTTATCCAGACTTAAATCTGTAACCATCTGCTGTGAAAGTTCCTGATATAGAGTTGCAGGTAGCGTATAATCCTCTTTTACCGCCATAACTGCCTGCCTGAAAAAACTTTCTAGATATATCTTCTGACGTTTCATTCTGAGAGTGTTACTGTCATGAATCCCTGTATTTCTCCATTTTGTAAAGTAAAAGGCACTCCGTCCTTCCAGAGTAACCACTTCTCCCTTTTTAAGACGGGAATCTACCATACTTAAATCCTCTGGAACTGTAACAGTAACGCCGCCTACCGCATCATTTATTGTTTCAATAGATGCCATATTAAATGCAGCATATCCATTAATTGGAATTCCATAAAATAATTTCGATACCGCATCTACCATGTACTGGCAGCTTGTTTCTTTTCCATCTCCAAAAGCATACGCAAGTCCAAGATGATTTTTTTCCTCTCCAAGATAATTACCCCTAGCATCAAAAACAGGAATTTCTGTCATGGTATCCCTAGAAACAGCAATTACCTTAATTTTACGGGATACCGGATTCATTGCCACCAAAAAAATCGTATCTGCCTGCCCGCTCTCACCGGATATTCCAAGAACTTTCTCTACATTTTTGCTATGCTGATCGATACCCATACAGAGAATAGTTATCATTTCTTCGTTAAAACGATATGCCTTTCCATCATGCCAGATAAGGTCCGAATCAGCACCCGAAGATATTTTTTCTTTCTCTCTGGATTTCATACTGAGTTTTACTGTACTAACATTATTCTGAAGCTTTTCAGCTCCTCTGGTACGAAGGTAATGATATGCTCCAAACCCTCCGCCCAATCCAATCACAAACACAAGCCCTATAGCCATAAAAACCCGAACAACTACCAGATATACTTTTTTTTCTTTTGCGGTCCGCTTCCATATATACACCAAAAGCGCGCCTATCATCCCTCCTAGTGTATTAAAAATAAGGTCGTCCACGTCAAATGTCCCAAGTCTTGAGCCAAGCTGAAACAACTCCACTGTAAGACTGAATGCCAGAGAAAATCCTGTGCTATCTAAAAATATTCTTTTCTGCCTGTGTTGCCATGCAAAAAAAATCCCCAATGGCACAAAAAGTAAAAAATTTGCCCCATCACGAATAATCGTTCTGTTAATATAATCAAAATTCTTTAATCCATTAAAGGGTATAAGCTGCATTCTGTATGTATCCGTATATTCTCTTGTAAAAACTGTAATCGCCAGAATACATATCATATAAACAACCATAAGAACCAGTACGCAGCCTCTTTTCCACCTTCTCTTTTCCCCCGATGAAATATGCAGTCTAGGTATAACCAGCACATAAAAAATCATACAAAAAAATATAAGAATAATAATTAATAAATAAACAAATGCCGGAACTGACTGCAATTCTGCCGATAAAGTATCAAGCCCTTTTCCAAAATCACTTATTATTTTCAATTTTAACCTCGCTTACTATGCTGCTTTTACAATCAGTTTTAGCTCTCTTTGAGGACTCGCATATCCATCTGTGTCCGTAGCAAAATATACGAGTGTATATTCACCCGGAACATTTACATCAAACGCTCCTTGCACCTGTATTCTTCGAAACAATGTAGAACGGTTATCCTTATCATCTGTTATATCGGCCACCTGAGCAATTAAATCAAAAGATTGTCCCACTTTGATTTCTACTTTATCAGTTACCAGAGTAAGAACAGGTGCGGCCGGATTTTTCGGGATTGATTCCGGAGTAGGGGGTGATGCGAGTTTTGATTCTTCCTTCTTCTCTTCTGCTCTAACATCTAATTTCATCTCTGGAAAAGGTGTTGGAGTCGCTTCTATCTCCATAGTTTTTTGACCTTTAGCCGTAAGCTGAATTTTTTCATTAACTCCCTCAAGAGAATAAAGGGACAGCATAAGAGTTCCTGCCGCTGCCAGGATCAGCAAAACTGTAACTACTGTTCTTTTTTTCATATTGCCCCTCCTCATAAAGAATCTTCCGTATTCATGGTTTCTTTATTTAATTCTACATATTTTTTATATTTTTCATATCTTTTATAGCCTCCATATCTCCCGTATTTTCCATAAGAAGAATATCCTCCCGGCTTTCTGTTTATTATATATCCTAATAGCTTGTCACTTCGAATGTATGGCTCTATTCCATCTCGAATCTCTTTTACAGTTGCTTTATCATGACGCACTACGTATATAACTGCATCTGCATACTCTGATAAAATCGCACCATCAGCAAAAAGCGAAGAGGGTGGCGTATCCATAATTATATAATCATACCAATTTATAAGATTCTCCATTAAAGCTCTCATATCCTTTTCCGGAAGAATGGAAGATGCCCCTCCCCGAACAGTTCCTGCACAGATAATATCTAGGTTTTCTTTTGTCTGAATTATCTTATCCAAAGATATCTTCTTTTTAAAGTAATCAGAAAGTCCCAGGCATTCTTTATCTATTCCTAATCTTTTTCCAACAGTCGGGTTACGAAAATCCCCATCGATAATCAGCACTTTTTTTTCACGCATTTCAAATGCCTGTGCTATATTAATAGAAAGAATACTTTTCCCCTCATCAGGAATGGTACTACTTACAAGAAGAACTTTTTTATTCTCCTTTTCCATCTGCCTTTCAATTCTTGCTTGCGCTGCCAGAATAGACTGCTTAAATCCCCAGTCAACACGTCTATTACTAATCAGCAATTGCTCTCTAGTATTATTCATATGCTTCTTAAGCTTTACGTCTGCAACTATCGCAATACAATTTTTTATTGTTATTTTCCTCATATCGCTTTCTCTCTGCACTACCTTCGTAGAAAACGCATAAATTGTCGCAATTATAAAACAAACAATTATACCTCCAATAAACCCTTTTGCAGCAGATAAGAATAAAAAATAAGGATTAACCGGTTCTTTATCTGCAATAGATTCATCTGTTATTTGCACTTCAGCACTGCCTACTATCTCATAAGCCCATTTTGGAAAAATCTCTTTAAAGTTCTCTAATAATATATTTGAATTCTTGTAATTATTTGAATTTATATAAACTGTAAACAAATTAGAGTTTTCTGTATTAGATGAACTTATTTCATAATTTTCATTTATACTATTCTCCGTAATATTATTAATCATCTCTTCTCGAAATTCTTTCAACGAAGCTACTGTAGAAATAGAAAGGCTAAGGCGTTTTGCTATAGCCGCATCTATTACAGGATCTTCTGTCTTTTCTACTGCATATGCAATTTTAGCAATATAAACAGGTTCGTAAGTTATGTTAAAATACGCCACCGCCAATGTAGTAATAATGAATAAAACCAAAAAAAGTTGCAACCAGTACCGTTTTAAACATCGAGCATAATCTCCTAACAGTCCTCTTAAGTCCAGCACAATTTCATCATCTTTATATTGCTGTGTATTATTTCGAATCTCTGTATCCATCATCCATCTCCATTTTTCCTGTTTCCATATCCATAATAATATTTACCATATCTACTTCTTTTACTAACACCATCCCCTCCCTTAGCCATATTAATGACACAGCCTAAAACAGTCGTTCCTGCTTCCTCCAGAATATCCACTACATCATTAACAACTGCCGCTCGTTCCTCACTTTGTTTAAGAGAAAGAAGTGTTGCCTCTACAATTCCTGCCAGAATTTCTGTATCACGTACAATACCAATAGGAGGAGTATCGATAATTACATAATCCACATGCTTTCGAAATTTTTCTATAGCTTTTTTCAGACTGTCACCATCCAAAAGTCTGTCTGCTTCCGGAGCTGCCTTTTTCTGCCATAAACAAATAAGGTCTTGCTTATCTTGAGGACGATCCATAATCTCATTTAATTCTATTTTTCCGCCTAAAAAATCTGATAAAGAAACGCCATCATCAATATTTTTTTCAAATAATCGTACAAGCGAAGGTTTCCTCAAGTCACCATCCATAAGGAGAACTTTTTTCCCTCTTTTTACAAGGCTTAATGCCAAATTCGCTGCAAGCGTTGTTTTCCCTTCATTTTCTCTGATACTAGATACCATTACTACCTTAAATTTATGATGCTCCATCTTCTGTTGAAAACGTGTTGTCAGCTTATCTATCTCCTCCATAAAAGCTACTTCTGTAACAGAGTCTGATAAAAGAAGACCTTTTTGTCCTTTTTTCTTTTTTACATAATGCAGTACACTGAGCGGTTCTACAGATAGAAGATTTTCAGCCTGCTCTTTACTGTAAATTTTATCTGAAAACATAGTAATAAATATGGTAATAATAATTCCTATAAAAATTACTGCTATAAATATGAGTAAAGCATATACAAAAGAATTTGATTCCTTTTTCACTATACTATCCGCACTAAAATCACCTAATTTTTTTATTACATAGCCAGACTCAAAATATTCTGCAAATTTAGGATAACTTTCTACTGCTGCTTTCAACAAACAAAATGTATTTTCTGACGAATTGCTTGTTGCGCTTAAAGTGATAAGATTTGTTCCAATTACCTGGTTCGCTTCTACTATCCCCTCTACATTTTTTACTATATCCGACTTTTTTATCCCGTCCTTTAAAGTATCGCTATTTAAAACATTTATATTACGAGTTATCGCATTTTCCATATTATAATCCGTTTGTTTACTTGCATTGTTATCTCTAGATAATACTATCAGATCCACACTTGCCGTATAAGTATCTCCCACACACACATCCATCGCTATATATCCAACAATCCCCACAATTATAGCGCACATAACAATTACAGAACTATTTCTCCAAATTCTTCTTATCAAATATGATATATCAACAGAGATATAATCCTTATTCTGCCGTTTTCTTTCTTCACTCATTCTGTCCCTCCTACTCTACTACTACCATCAGATAAGCAGTGCAGTTATATCCCGTCTGCTGTGCTGTATAAGTATATACCACATTATAAATCCCCGGTTTATTCACATCTACACTGGAATTTATTCCAATCTGAGAAATATTTACCCATTTCATCTCCGAACCATTTGCCACCTGTTCTGTAACCTCTATCTGCTGTCCGTTCTGTACCATAGAAACCATAGGTCCAAAATCAATCTGGCAGGTCCCTCCGTCATTCACATAATCCAAGTATTTGTTCGGCTCAAAAGATTCTCCTTTTTTTAGATAAATCAGATTTTCTTTCAAATAAATAGACGGTTTAAGACTTCGCTCCTCATAACTGTCCTCGTAAATTTCCACCTGCACAGGAAGAGAAGTCGCATCTCCAACGCTATTTATGACATTCAATGTACAATCATAAATCCCTGCTTTTGGCTCTCCTTCCAAAAGACTGTCATCTCCGCTTAAAGTAATAAAAGGAGTAACATCTCCATCGATACAATCATCTGCTTCTATATATTGAAAGAAAGACAGTTTTTGATTCTCCGGAAAACGCAAAGGAGCATTTATAGAGAAATGTACTTTTCTGTAATCCGTATACCTCAAACTTCTTGTAAGCCTTCCAAAATTGCTGGATTCATCAAACGCCACATATGTTACAAGAAAAGAATTTTTATCTCCTTCAGGATCCTTCTTTATACTTTCAATCACAATACTATCTGTAACATCTCCATCTTTCTCGTCACGAGCAGTCACTCCATTTTTCAGTTCCTTCTCTGTGGCTTCAATACTTACTTCTAGTTGTTTTTCAGGTGCTTTCAGTACAGGACCTTCTGTATCCATCTCTTCCTGTGTATTTTCATAATACTGGTATCCACCAAAAGCAGTTGCAAGACAAAGAACTGCCAGTATAATCCTTGCACTTTTCATTATGTACTCCTTTTCTATAATTTTATCTGATAATTGAATATCCCTTCAAAATCCGGCTTGGATTTTCAGACAACCACAAATGCAAAAGCGTTTCCGGATATGTTCTCCTTAGCAGTTTTACAACATCCGAAACAACAGGTGGTCGATTTACTGAATCATGTGTATCTGTTGCAATGACACTGACAATTCCATCTTCCAACATCTGACAGGACAATCTTCTGCATGACTCACCAAAATCCCCTAGGACACTCCTCGCATTCACCTGGAGGATACATTGCTCCTCAGCCAGATAATATGCCAACTCCTCATCTTTTTGAATAAATAAATATCGTTCAGGATGAGCCAATACAATCTGACAGTCTCTATTTTTTAAACTTTTTAATCTCCTCAGCACATTCCCGGTACTTTCATCAAAAGGAAATTCCACAAGAAAATATTTTGTACGATTCAAAGACAGAAGTTCCTTTTTCTCAAAAAAATGGACTACTTCTTTATTCATAAAAATTTCCATTCCCGGATAAATTTTCAAGGGAATATTGTTTTTTTCCAGCTCATTCTTCAGTCTGAAAAAATTATCGTAATATTCCTCCAATGTATAAGAATAATAATTTCCATGACTTGACGCTACCATGTGAAAAATACCCTGCGAAACTGCCATCTCTGCCATTTTCAATGACTCTTCCATATTTTCCGCCCCATCATCTAAACCTGGAATAATATGCGCATGTATATCTACCATAAAAAACCTTCCGTATATTCTGCTTTACATAGAGCCTTCTCTTTTAAACACTGCCAGCACGGTTTTTAAAAGAATTTTAATATCCAGACCGATGCTCCAGTTTTCTATATAGCTCTTATCAAGCTCTACCACTTCTTCAAAATCTGTAATATCACTTCGGCCGCTCACCTGCCACATACCTGTAATTCCCGGTTTAATGGAAAGTCTTGCCCTGTGATGAAGCTCATATAAGCTTACCTCTCCGATTAAAGGCGGACGTGTTCCCACAAGACTCATATCTCCCTTCAGCACATTAAGGAACTGTGGAAATTCATCAAGACTTGTTTTTCTGATAAAATCACCGATGCCCGTCTTCTTTGTACCATCCGGAAGAACCTTGTTTCCGATAACTCTCGGGTCAAAATCCAGCTTGAACATTTTTCCGTCCCCGAGCTTGTTATCTTTCATAAGCTCTGCCTTCCGCGCTTCTGCATCCATGTACATGCTTCGAAATTTATACATTTTAAATTTTTTTCCGTTTTCGCCAACACGCTCCTGAGAAAAGAAAATCGGTCCCGGAGAACTGATATAAATAGCCGGAGCAATAAATACAAAGATAATCCCTGTCAAAATACAGCCAGACACACCTGCGCAAATATCCATCACCCTTTTGGCAAGAAGCTGTTTCGAGGAAGCATAATTGATGCTTGTTGTAAGAACAGTATAATTCCCGACCTTTTCTACAATCTGTTTTCTTGCATTCTGGTGAATCAGCTTTGTAAGGCTGTAGTGAAGCGTTACCCCTGTCTCTGTTAATTTGTCAAGGAAATCCTCGGGACAATGTGCTTTCCCCGAAACTACAACAAGAACTTCATCGATCCATTCCTGACACACATACATCGGTGTGCTTTCTCCGTCTGCAACAACCTCCACGCCGTCTATTACCTGTCCCCTCATATCACAGTCAATAATCGCCGCTCCTGCAATCGTATATCTCGCATAATTATTTTTTTTCATATTGGCAATGGTGTCCTTTGCCATATCGGCAGTAGTAACAATTAAAAGAGAACGTCCGCCCCCTTCCTCCATTTGTTTGTGCAGAAATTTTTTCCATATTTCTCTGAAAATGTACGTCAGAAAAATATATAAGGGAATCATTGACATCAGCGCCATCCGGGAGTAGCTTCCCCCTTCCTGGATTAAAAACAAATAGAGCACTGCCAGAGCGCCTACTACAATTCCATGACGCACAGTTATCAAAAACCCCTTATAATATCCTCTTCTCAATACACTTTTTAAGGTATCCAGTGAAAAAATCACAATTGCATCTGCCAGTACAAGAAATACTGCCATGTTTCGATACAGCAGATTGCCATAAGGATTCCAGCCATTCCCGGCAAACGCATACGAAAGTATAAATGCAAGCTGCAAACTCACCATATCAAGCAATATAAAATCATAATGTTTCAGCCAGCCTTCTGTTTTCTTTCTGTACATAAAATTTCCTTCCCCTTTTTTCCGCTACTCAGCACTTGTGCAAAAAAGCAGATAAGTTCCCCCTTTATCTGTTTTTCAGTAACTTATCTGCTTCGTCTTATGCGTAATGTTCCGTCTGTAGCCAGCAGGTTTTTTTCTTGTCAAATTTTGCCTTTATTATAAACCAATTCTATCGAATTTTCAACTTTACCCACAAATATCATTGCATAAAATTTCCCACTTAAAAGGCGTTATATATGGCACATTTTTACATTTGTAATACAAAAATTCTTCATTTATGTTTTTCACTACTTTCCCCACTGTAATCTGTGATATAATAAACCAACAAAATGCAAAGGAGAATTATTATGACAAAAAACGATTTTAAAGAACTGACAAAAAATCCCCTCCTTTTAGACGGAGCTACAGGCTCCAATCTGATGGCTGCCGGAATGCCGCGCGGCGTTTGTACGGAAACCTGGATTCTAAAGCACAGAGATATTTTAAAAGAGCTTCAGCAGTCCTACGTAAATGCCGGAAGCCGTGTCCTTTACGCGCCTACCTTCGGCGCAAACCGCATGAACCTCTCTCTTCACCATCTGGAAGAGCACATAAAAGAAATGAATGACGCCCTTGTTTCTCTCGCCAGGGAGTCCGCCAAAGATATGGCTTTTGTAGCCGGAGATATTACGACGACCGGCAAAATGATGGAACCCGCCGGAGATTTAACTTACGAAACCGCCTTTGAAGTATATAAGGAACAGATTTCTTATTTAAGCCAGGCCGGTGTCGATTTTATCATTGCTGAAACCATGATTAATATAGAAGAAACTCTCGCTGCGGTTGATGCAGCCTCTCAGGTATGTGACCTCCCTGTCCTCTGCTCTATGACCGTGGAGGCAGACGGAAGTATTTTCAGCGGCGGAAATGCAGTGGAAGCCGCACTGGCTTTAGAAAGCGCCGGGGCTTCCGCAGTTGGCATCAACTGCTCTGTAGGACCGGATCAGCTTGTTTCCGTTGTACGAAATATCAAAGAAGCAGTCTCTATCCCAGTAATCGCCAAACCAAACGCAGGCATGCCCGTAATTGACGATAAAGGCAATGCCGTTTATTCCATGGGAGCGGCAGAATTCGCAAAGCATATGAAGGTACTGGTGGAAAACGGCGCTTCTATTATTGGAGGGTGCTGTGGAACAACACCGGAATATATCAAGGCAGTGGCAGAAATTTTAAAATAATAATATATCTCTTATGATTGACAAATCTCCATATTCAAAGCATATTAGAAACATTTTAATTACTAATATACTTTTCAAAAAAATTATGCCGCACTCTAAGGGCGGCATAATGGAGATTTTTATGAAGCTTTCACCTAAACTTGCCCATGTAGGAAAAGAGTGTGTCGGCTGCGGAAAATGCACACGTTCCCGGAATTACTGCTTCCGCTTTATCTCAGCATCTCAGGCAGATGAAAAACGCCGGGATTCTTGATTCGGAAAAACAGGGCATGAACGTTATCTACCGAATTAAACATCTATTTCCTCTGTATAAATTTCATCCCGTACATAGGTCCGAACCGGCTGTAGCTCTGCTCGATTTCTACTGTATAATATTCGCCGTCCATCAGAATTTCCATCGTTTTTCCCCTGGAAATAAACTCCAATGTTCTTCTGTTTTTTCCACAGTAATCTGCAATCTGAGCCGCAAATTCATCTACTGTCTTCGGAGCTTCCTCGAGGTCCACAAGGAGAACTCTCGTTTTTACAGACTTTTTATTAAGCTTTTTTGACATTATCCACACTCTTCTGTAATCCCAGATGAGAAATCCACCAATTACCACTGCGTCCAGAAGAAAAATCATTCGCACAGGCGTCCTGTGTGCGAGAGCAACTCCTGCAAGGAGAAACAGCGGCATAAAGTTCATGATTGTGTATACTCCTGCAGTGCCTTTCAGACAATATTTCCACAATCCGTCCTCCTTCGGCTCTTTCACTATATAAAAAGCAAAAAAGAGAACGCCCGCTGCCGCATATCCCAAAAGCATCAGCCCAAAGTACGGCATGATTGTTTCTGCAAATCCCCTGTCTTTTTGGAGTCCTATGTAAATTACATTTACGATAAATAAAACCACACCCATACAAATCCCATATTTCAAAATCACTTTTTTCTCCTCTGTAAGCTTCCTCATAGCACTCCCTCCTTGATTTTTTCCCGCAGCTCCTTCAAGTACTTCCTGGAGATATATGTTTTTTCTCCGTTTGCAAACTCCGCCATCATCATTCCACCCATCAGAGGGCGATATTCCTTTACTTTTTCCATATTCAAAATCACGGATTTGGAAATCCGGACAAAGCTTTGCGGCAATTCTTCTTTCAGCAGATACAGTCTCTGTTTCGTTGTGTATGTTTCTTTTTCTGTATGAATATGCTGAACGTCCTGAATGCTTTCAATGTACAGAACCTCTTTCACAGAAAGCCGGCATATGTCTTTTCCCCTCTGACACATAAGAATTCCCCGGCGAAACTGCTCCAGCTCCAGATACCTGCCGAGACTTTTAATCTCCCTGTCTTCCTTATGTACAAAAAGCTCTGCTCTCTCTTCTTCTTCCGGGGCAATCACTTTTATTTTTGTTTTCATCTCGTCGTCCCTCCTTGTGTTTCCATTATATAAAGTCTGAAGAAAATAGTCTATAAAAAACGGTAAGCGGTCTGTTTCCATGCGGCAAGTGGTTGTCATATGTATAATATATGTGCTCGCATCCTCGAAAAATCAAAAAAACCGCCCTTTCGGTTTTACCCGAAAGAGCGGTATTTTCAAAAGGGATTAATCTTTTTTTGCTTTTGATTATTTACAAAGCTTTTTAAATTCGTCAGCTACAAACTGTACTTTTGTTCCGATGATTACCTGAACAGCAGTTTTGCTTGGACGGATAACGCCTGCTACACCTGCAGATTTGATTTTCTTCTCATCTACCTGTGTGTAGTCTTTGATTTCCAGGCGAAGTCTTGTAATACAGTTGTCAACAGATACTACGTTTCCTTTTCCGCCAACACCTTCCAGAACGATTTTTGCAATCTCTGTGAAGTTGTCGTTAGAAAGAGTTACTTTTGTTTCGTCCATATCGTCATCTTCACGTCCCGGTGTCTTCATATCAAATTTCACGATAACGAAACGGAAAACAAGGTAATAAATAACTGCAACTACAAGACCGATCGGAATCAGCATAAGCGGATTTTCTGCAAACGGAGCCTTGAAGCTCAGGAACCAGTCAATGAAGCCGGCACTGAAGTTGAATCCTGCTCTCACAGGAAGCGCAGCTACAACTGCCATAGAAATACCTGTCAGTACTGCATGGATACCATAAAGTGCTGGTGCAAGGAACATGAAAGAGAATTCCAGAGGCTCTGTAACACCGTTGAAGAAAGAAGCGATTGCTGCAGAAAGAAGAAGACCTGCTGCCACTTTTTTCTTTGTGTCTTTTGCTGTGTGGTACATAGCAAGAGCTGCTGCCGGAAGACCGAACATCATAACCGGGAAGAAACCGGACATGTACATACCAGTCTGTCCAAGAACACCACCCTCTGCGTTGCCCCAGAATTTAGCAATATCGTTAATTCCTGCAACGTCAAACCAGAATACGGAGTTCAGTGCGTGATGCAGACCGAACGGGATAAGCAGACGGTTGAAGAAACCGTAAATACCAGCGCCCACCGGTCCAAGGTTCATAATAAACTCGCCTAATGCAACAAGTGCATTGTAAACGATTGGCCATACGAAGAACAGAACAAAGCTGGATACAAGGGATGCACCTGCTGTAACGATGGCAACACATCTCTTTCCACTGAAGAAGGAGAATGCATCCGGAAGTTTTGTGTTCTTAAATTTGTTGTAGCAAGCTGCTGCAATAAGACCACACAGAATACCGATAAACTGTGTCTGAGTCTTTGCAAATGCAGGGTCAACTTCTTCTACTGCTGTTTTTGTAAGCATAGATACAACGCTTGTAGAAAGAAGTGTAGTTGTCATGATCCAGGAAACAAGTCCTGCAAGACCTGCTGTACCGTCGTTGTCGTCAGACATACCAACAGCAACACCGATAGCAAAAAGGATTGGCATCTGATCGATCAGACATCCGCCGCCTTTTAATAAGAACGCTGCGATTACATTATTTGCACCCCAGCCTGTAGGATCGATCCAGTAACCGATTCCCTGAAGAATAGCTGCAACCGGAAGACATGCAACCGGAAGCATAAGAGATTTACCCAATCTCTGAAGATACTTCATCATAATTTGATTTCCTCCTCTTTCCTTCTCTTAATCCCTTTTTTCAATCACAATGAAGACTGTAAAACACCCCTCATCATTTATTTTATACCGGAGAGACCGGTCTAAAATCCATTATTATTTTGCTTTGATTCTTACTACGTCATCCCCCGGCTCCACATCTTTTCCGAAGAGTCCCTCTACAGCTGCATAATCGTCTGTATTACATACAAGTACAGGTGTGATAATGTCATATCCCTCGCCTTTTAAGAACTCAAGGTCGGCTTCCAGCATTAAATCGCCTTTTTTCACTTTATCTCCGGCCTGCACATATGCTTTGAATCCTTTTCCTTTTAAGCTTACTGTATCAAGACCTACGTGAACAAGAATTTCTGCTCCGTTTGATGCGTTTAAGCTCACTGCATGAAGCGTATCAAATACCATTGCAATCTCTCCGTCTGCCGGTGCATAAATTTTCCCTTCTGACGGGATAACTGCAACGCCCTGTCCCAGCATTCCGGAATTAAAGGTCGGGTCGTTTACCTCTTTTAAATCTACCGCTTTTCCCTTTGCCGGAGAACCCAGCATATATCCATCGTCCTGTTTTTTCTTTAAAAAACCAAACATTCCATTTCCTCCTATTTATACTCGAAGTAGTCTACAAATGTCATACGGCTTACCGCCTCTTTTTCTGTGAGATACCGGTTGCCTGCAAGCGCCTTTGATTTCGCTCCGCTGGCATCTACATACACTTTCTGTCCGTCTATTACAGTCTCACATAAAACGTATGTGTCCCCGTCTGTCCACTGGCTGTTCCATGTTCCCATCACCACATGAGATTCAATTCCCGCTCTTCTGCAGAGCTCGGAAAAAATCTTTCCGTATCCCAGGATACTTGCTTTTTTTCCGTTCAGAGCAGCCAGGTGGTTATAAGGATATACCCGCTCCAGCATATCTCCCATATTGTCAAGCTCCTGAGCCTTCTGTGCGGCATCATCGGCAAGCTTCACGTTTTCGTCCAGCCATTTGCGGAAATAGTCAGCAGTTGTTTTATCTCCTGCATTCTCCGGTATTCCGGCGAGGATCTCATCCATGACTTTTTCTGTTTCTTCCTGCATTTCACGGATTTTCTTTACTTTTTCCTCATCATTTACAGAAAATCCTTTCTGGATCTCCTCTATATTGATAAGGGTTCCGTCATCTGCAAACTGTCCGAAAAGTTCAATCCCCTCCGCACAGGATAAAAACAGCACAACCTTTGCTATTTTCTGATCCACCAGACGAAACGGATCTTTATCTTTGTGGAAAACATAAACTCCATCCTCTGTCATGGGAATATCAATAAACCCGTAAAAATAATTATTTCCTTCGTATTCCAGAGCAGTAAGAATACGCTGGTATTCTTTTCCGCTTAGAGGATTCGGCAGAGTCAGGACTCCGCCCTCCAGATTTTCCATTTTCTGTCTCAGAAATTCATAATCCTCATACTCTCTCTGGGTAAGCCGTCCGGAATAGTACTTATTCTCTTCAATAGCTTCCCCTCTCGGAGCATCCTTAAGAGTACCAAACACAGACTGAGAAGTTGCATTTTTTCTTTGTAATCCCAGAAATGCCAGGAGCACAATTGCAGCAAGAGCAATTATAACCGAGGCCTTTTTATGCTCACGAATATACTTCATGCCTTACTCCTATTCCATTTCTCTGATAATCTTACGAAGCTTTAAAATCATAGACGGAGCTACGGAAAGCTCGTCTACTCCCATCTTTATAAATGTTTCTGTAAGCTCCGGATCTGCTCCCAGCTCGCCGCAGATTCCAGCCCATTTTCCTTCTTTATGCGCATTATCAACGACCATTTTGATCATTCGAAGAATTGCCTTGTGATGCGGTTTGTAAAACGGATCCAGCTTTTCATTCTGACGGTCGATTGCAAGTGTGTACTGCGTCAGATCGTTTGTTCCAATGCTGAAGAAATCCACCATTTTTGCAAGATCATCACTAATCATAACAGCAGCCGGTGTCTCGATCATAACACCTTCTTCTACATCCTTATACGGGATTCCCGCTTCCTTCAGTTCCTGCTTCACTTCACAAACAATCTGCTGAATCTGCTCCACTTCCTCAACAGAAGTAATCATCGGATACATAATGGAAAGATTTCCGTATGCGGAGGCACGGAACAGCGCGCGAAGCTGAACCTTAAAAATCTCAGGCTGTGTCAGACAGATACGGATTGCTCTGTATCCAAGAGCAGGATTTTCCTCCTGCGGAATCTGAAGGTAATCCGCCTGCTTGTCAGCGCCAATATCAAGAGTACGGATAATGACTTTTTTGCCAGCCATATTCTGTACTGCCTGTCTGTATGCCTGGAACTGCTCTTCTTCTCCCGGAAGCTCATTTCTTCCAATGTAGAGGAACTCACTTCTGAAAAGACCGATTCCTCCCGCGTCGTTTTCAAGAACGTATCCCATATCAGAAACACTTCCGATATTTGCAAAAAGCTTAATTGTCTTTCCGCTCTTTGTCACATTCTCTTTTCCTTTTAAGGTTTGAAGAAGCGCACGTTTTTCTTTTTCTTCTTCAATTTTTGTCTGAATCGAAGTTTTCACTTCTTCTGTAGGCTCTATATAAAATTCTCCTGTAAATCCGTCTACCGCGCCTTCCACGCCTGTAGTAAGGGTCTCAAGATCCATATCCACACCGATCAGCGCCGGAATATTCATCATACGGGCAAGAATAGCTGTATGTGAGTTTGCAGAACCGTGCACAGTAACAAAAGCAAGAATTTTATCTTTGTCCATCTGAACCGTCTCGCTTGGAGAAAGATCATCTGCCACAACAATCACAGGCTCTTCCAGATCAATGCCGTCTCCGCCGTGTCCGGAGAGATTTTTTACAAGACGCTTTGAAATATCTTTAATGTCCGCAGCTCTTGCCTTCATATAATCATCGTCCATGCTTGCAAACATTTCGGAAAAATTATCTCCTGTGGAAGCAACTGCGTATTCAGCATTCACCAGCTCTGTTGTGATAATGTTTTCGATGGACTCGTTATAATCCTCATCCTCAAGCATCATCTGATGCACTTCGAAAATAGCGGCGCTGGCTTCCCCTACTTCTTTTACAGCCTTTTCATAAAGCTTCTGAAGCTGCTCCTGTGATGCTGCAACTGCCACCTTCACTCTCTGGATTTCAGCCTGCGCATCTTCAATTTTTGTTCTTTTTACAATGTAATCATCTTTTTTCAGCACGGAAATCTTTCCCATTGCGATTCCCTTGTAAACTGATTTCCCTTTCAAACACTGCATGCTTTTCCCTGCCGTTTCTTATGATTTTCAAACTTATTCCGTTAATAATTACAGATTTTCTTCGAAAAATGCTTTGATTCCCTCGAAAGCTGTCTCTTCGTCGCTTCCCTCAACCTGAACCTCTACTGTGTTGCCGCATTTTACTGCAAGTCCCATAAGAGCCATTAATCTTGTTACATCAACGCTTTTTCCGTCTTTTGTCAGGGTGATCTTACTCTCGTATTTCTTTGCCTCTTTTGCAAGGATACCTGCCGGTCTTGCGTGGATTCCCAGTTCATCTTTTATTGTGTACTCAAAGCTTTTCATTTTAAAATTCTCCCTTCATTAGATAAAAATATATTTCAACTGATGACTGCAGATTATTCTGCAGCAAAGCTGAACTCTCTCTTTTCATTATGACGCAATCATTCTCTGGATATGTATTGCAAGAAATCCTGTCTCATCCGGCAGAAGCTTCTTCTGAAGCGCCGTTTCCATATTTCCGCATATTTGCTCTGCGATTTTCAATGCTTTCGGATATTTATTTTTCACAAAATCATTTAAATCCACATTGACAGCTTCTCCTGTTTTTGCCCGCACAGCCATGTAATATAAGTGACTCATAAGGCGAATATAGTTCAGAGATTCCTTTTGAAGCTCCCTGCCTCCCATCTTCTCTATGGTCTGCATACTTTCATCTATAATCTGCGTTGTTTTTAACGTATCAGATACCTGCTCGTTGGAAAGTCCGGAGTGAATGTGAAGGGCAATAAAGCCGGCTTCATCATCCGAAATACGATAGCCTGTCATTTTTTCTATGATTTTTCTGCTCTCCATCGCAACGGCATACTCTTTTCCAAAAAGAATCTTAATATCCGGAATAAAAGGATTGGGAAGAAATATATTCTCTTTCTCCCTTTTCACAGCAAAGGCAATATGGTCTGCCAGGGGAAGAAGAATATCTCCGCTCACAGAATCAAATACTTTTTCCGCTTCTGCTATAATTTTTCCTGCTGTCTCAATATAAACAGGATCGATGGTATTTACCATATTTATAGCCGAACTGCTTTCCTCTCTTGCCACCGGTGTATACACCTGGATTTCTTTCCTGGGGTCTATCCTGTCTCCTGCCTTTTTTCCAAATCCAATCCCTTTTCCCAAAAGAATTCTTTCACTTCCGCTGTCTTTTTCTTTTGCTAAAAGTGCATTATTATTTAAAATTTTCAAAATGCAGTACATATACAACTCCTATATTATGGAATAAAAAAGGCATAAACTTACCCCGTTTTAATCATACATCTTATGAATAAAACCGGATAGCTTATGCCTGCATCATCAGTAACACACTATCAACGATTATGATTTCACTTAAATATGAATCTATATACACTATATAGCATTTTACCGTTGGTCGTCAAGCTACATTTTTACCTAAATTGCGTCGAATTTTTTATGCACTTTTACCTATGGAAAGTTTTTTATTGCTTTTACTATATTTTCCGAAAAAATCCTGTTCTTTTTTCCACAAACATCTGCCGGCAAATAAGAACTTATCATTTTTTACTCGGAACCTCACCTGCTGTACCAGCTATAATATTAGATTGATGACGTAATGCCGCCAAAGTATTTCCATGACGGGCTTCTTTCAGTTTTTGATCATTTTCCTGATAATATTTATACAAAATATCAAGAATCAAAAGTATAGGAAACTGAGGTGAAATAATATTTCCGTAATTAAGATTCTGACGGGCAGCAGTCAAAACAACCTCATCGCAAAAACTATGATATTCTCCTCTGTTATATGCTGTAATCAATATGGTTCGCGCTCCATTAATGTGTGCCTGTTTTAAAGAATCCAGTACGGATTCTGTCTCTCCGCTGATACTGATTCCTATCGCTATGCTGTTTTCTGTCAAAAGGGAAGCATTCATACGCATTAAATCACTGTCCTCCAATGCTGTGATATCCAATCCCAGGCGCATAAAACGATTCTGCATTTCACGGGCAGCAAGACCGGAACTTCCTTTTCCATACACAAACACTCTGGAACCGTCTACCATATAACTTGCAATCCTTTTAAATTGTTCTTCCTCTGCAAGATTATAACTTTTATTCAGAATTTCCTGATAAGCCTCAAAAACAGTTCTTACCTGATCTGTAATAACCTTGTCTGTACCATTAAAAGATTCTTTATACCGATAAATAAATTCCCTATACCCTTTAAATCCACATCTTTTTGCAAAACGTGATAATGTCGCCTCCGATACAAAAAGATACTCAGATATATTCTTGGAAGAAAAATCCATCTTTGTTTTATTTTTAATAAAAAAATCCGCAACTGTTTTTTCCAAAGAAGACATATTTTCGTAATGGCTTTCAATTATCGGTATCACTGTTTTTTCGTAATATTTCATTTGCTGATTGCTTACCTTTCTGTCGATTTCTATAATTATAAAAGGCTCCCAGCATACCCGCGTTATTTTCATATTCAGCAAATGTCAATGTAGTCTTTTCCGCAATACCCGATACCAGATATTTATTCAATGCTTTTATCAGTAATGGTTTCCAATACTCTCTCCGGGACATGATTCCTCCTCCCAGAATAACCACTTCTGGATTCAATACATAGCAAATATTTGCTATTCCTTTTCCCAGTATATCTGCCATTTCTTCTATAGCATGAATGCACTCCGTATCTCCTGCCATAGCCTTATCAAATATTATTTTACCATTTAATTCTCCTGGCTGCAATTTCTTTTGCTTTTCCACTTTTTCCACAAGACTTTTGCTGGCTGCCGTATCCTGAAATATTCCGTCAGGAAGATACATATATCCCACTTCACATGCACTGTTACTGAATCCATAAAAAATTTCTTTATTTATAACAATACATCCTCCGATTCCTGTTCCTATTGTCAGGCACACGCAAATTCTCGCATTCTTTCCTGCTCCGCTCATGCTTTCCGCAAGTCCTGCACAATTTACATCATTTTCAACTTCACATGGAATATGAAATTCTTCTTCTAAAATATCTTTTATTTTTGTTCCCGTCCATTCCGGAATTAACGGAGAAGAATAAAAAATTTCTCCTTTTTCAGGATCCACCATTCCTGCAGTAGATACAGCAATGCCTTCTGCTTCCGGAAATTCTTCCAGACATTCTCCTGTCAGTTTTTTAATACATTCCATGATGCCCGGACCTTTTCGTTCTCCTGCTTTTGTAGGTGTCTCTTTTTTTATAAGAAAATTCTCATTTTCATCTATAACGCCATACTTGACAGCAGTTCCTCCAATATCAATACATATGTATTTTTTCATTTTCCTTCTCCTTATTCTTTATATATTCTCCGATTTTCTGTCCCAAAATACCGTGGCTGTCTTTATCAAGGTGCATATAATCTAAAGTGTTCATTTTCACAAAATCACCGGCATCCAGAAAATCCACATGCAGCTCGTCTGCAATTTTTCTGTATTCTTTGGCTACTCCTTTTGAACGCTCAGAACAAATTCCCATTTCTTCCCCTACGAAAGACATTTCACATTCCGGTTCAATAGGACCGGGCGCAACAAGAAGTATTCTCGGTGTTTCCCGCCATGCCGGAATCTGCTGTGCCTTTATCAAAAGTCTTTTCATACCGCAGGCAATATTTCTTGGCGTAAGACCGAAACGTGCTTTACAGTCATTTGTGCCAAGCATTACCACCATAAAATCCAGTGGCGAATGACTCATCATACAGGGATACAGATATGACAGACCACTCATTCCTTCATTAAGGGGATCTTCAAATACTGTTGTCCGTCCGCACAGTCCTTCTTCAATAACTGTGTACTCCTGTCCCAAGAAGGAAGCCAGTTGTCCGGTCCAGCGGACTTCATCCGGAAAACGTCCGTCAGTAAACGCATCATATCCCCATGTATTAGAATCTCCATAACATAATATTCTTTTTTTCATATTTACCTCGCAATCCAGAAAGGGGCATTCACAAAGAATCTGCTCCTTTGGAATGCCCTCCTTCAATTTTTTACTTTTCAAGTTTATTTTTTACATTGTATGGTACATTTCCTGCGAAAAAGTCTGCAATGCAATCTCCTATAATTACCTGTGAACGATGCTCGGATTCGAGAGATGCCGCTCCCATATGGGATGTTATAGAAACATTGTCCATAGAAAGAAGTGGATTATCTTTTTCCGGCGGTTCCTGAACAAGCACATCAAGACCTGCTCCCTGAATCTGTCCTTCTTTTAAAGCCTGGATTAAATCCTCTTCATTAATTACACCGCCCCTGCAGGTATTAATCAAATACGCTGTAGGCTTCATCATTGCAAATACATTCTTGTCTATCATTCCCTTTGTTTCTTCATTAAACGGAACGTGCAGACTTAAAATATCACTTTCCCGGAACAGCTCTTCTTTGTCTTTTACAAAAGTAACTCCATATTTTTCATCATCCTGATCTGGGAAATACGCATCGTAAACAAGAACTTTTACGTCAAATCCCTTCATCATACGGACAAGCTGCTTACCAATATTTCCAAAGCCCAAAAGACCTACTGTCTTTCCATCTAATTCATTTCCTGTAATTGTGGAAGGCCAAATTCCATTTCTGCATCCTTCTGTACAATGAGAAAAACGGCGGCCAATATTTAAAATATGGAGAAGCGCTACTTCTGCAACTGCTGCTGAGTTTGCACCTGGTACATTTCCTACAAGAATACCTGCTTCCGTTGCTGCCGGAATATCAATATTGTCCATTCCAGCGCCATAACGTACAATATATTTCACCTTGTCTTTTACCTGATTCAGGGTTTTTGTATTCCACGGTTCCCATGTACTTATAACTGCATCGGCTTTACATGCCATTTCTACTGTCTTTTCTTCATCTCCAGTCGGGATGGGCTCTTTTAAAAGAGTCCATCCTTTTTTTTCAAAAAAATCATCAAGATATGTTACATCAACCTTTGTACTGTCAAGATTCAACCATATTGTTTTACTCATAATCTTACTCCTTTTATTTCACAGTTTTCTGTACGGCTTCCAGTTTTTTAATTGCATCTCCAATAGCGCCGTCTACATCAAGAGTATCTGTAACAACTTTATTCATCATCTCTGCCATTGGGAAAGTGAAATAATGTTTTGCAGCAATGGCGCGGCCTTTGATTCCTTCAACAGGATAGCCATAATAGCCTTTTGCTTTTTTTGCATAGTCGATAATCTGTGCATTGACACCATCTGCCCATACGCCTTCACCTTCCATATCCTGGAATAATGGTGCAAATACCGGCGCTGTAATTTCCAGATATTCCTCATACCACTCTTTATCATACATATATTCAATCAGTTTTGTAGCAGATTCTACATCGTCACATGTTTCCATAATTGCAAAACCTGTTGCAAAGCCCATTGTTGTATCATTGTCTGAACCAGCCGGTAAACTTACCATTTCTGTATTTTCAAAAAGTTCTTTATTCGCTTCATCTGACCGGAGCGCATTGTATAAGGTCGGTGCATTAAACACGATTCCACATTCTCCCATAAGATATGCAGAGTTATTTCCGCCTGGATCCCATGTGCTTGCAGCTTTTGGAATCACACCGCCGTCATACATTTCTTTGTATTTTGTTAAAAGACTCTTTGTCACATCATTATCAAGAGTAATATTTCCGTCTTTATCAAAAATGTAGCCGCCCTGATCCCAGTTAATCATACGGAACATATTCTCTCCATCTTCGTCAGTTGGTCCGCAGCCAATGCCAAGACCGTAAAAGCCGTTGTCCGGATCGGAAATCTGTTCTGCAACTTCAAAAACCTCATCCCATGTTTTCGGAAGCTCTGTGATTCCTTTTTCTTCCAGCTTGTCTTTACGCACAAACATCATTGTTGAGGAACTTGTCATAGGTACAAAATAATGTTTTCCATCTATTTTTGTTCCTTCATAAACTGCCTCAAAATAAGGACGCTCTTCATTAATGTTGTTTACAATATCAGAAACATCTTTATAAGGAATGTTTGGATAATAATTTACTACTTTTGTTACTGCAGAAGTGGTAATGTCCGGAACATTGCTTCCTGCCTCAATTGCAGCGTTCAGCTTAGTCATAAAATCTGTTGCTCCGATAAACTCATATTTCACTTTGATTCCGGTTTCTTCTGCAAAAGCATCAAGGCGCTCCTGCATTGCAGTATTCGCGTCATCACTGAATACTTTCTCTACCCATACAGTTAATTCTTTGTCCGCTTCTTTTTTTCCGCCTTCTGCCTTCTTCTCTTCTCCTGATCCTCCGCAAGCTGTAAGAGAAAGTGCCATTGTTGCTGCCAGAGCTGCTGCAAGCCATCTTTTTTTCATGTTCAGTACCTCCTGAATATTTTTTTATATTTTTTGTTTTTTAATTTTTTTGTTTTTAATTACAACGTTACATTTTTACTCCGCCTGCTGTTTTTCCGCCTACAAGAGAACCGGACGCAAGCATATAAATAATTAAAATAGGAACACAGGCTACGATTGCTCCTGCCATTAACTGTCCCCAAGGATACATATCTCCAAAAATCAGTCCTGATATAATCAGAGGGAATGTCTGCATTGAAGTTGTGGTTACGTTAACAAGAGCGTAAAGGTATTCACCCCAGCACATTGCAAACGCAAAAATCGTAGTGGAAATTATTCCTGGCAAAGCCAGTGGAAAAATAATCTGATACATAGCGCGAAAACGGCTGCATCCATCCACTGTAGCTGCCTCTTCCAAATCATATGGTATAGACGCAATATGCGGAATCAAAATCCATGCTACATAAGGAAGAGTAAAAGTAGGATATATAAGCATCAATCCTAAAATATTATCTGTCAGTCCTATCTTTGACACGAAAATGTATAATGGAATATACAACACGGAAGTAGGAAGTAAGTATGTAAATAAAATAGTCTTCGAAAAAAACTTCTTTCCTTTAAACTTCATTCTTGCCAGCGTATACGCTGCCGGATATGCTACAACAATAGAAAATACGGAAACAAATACAGCTACCAGAAGACTGTTTTTCATACCGTTGAGAAAAGCTGTTTTTGTAAATAACGTCTCATATGATTCCAATGTCGGCATATTAGGAAACATAGTTGGAATTCTGCTGTATATTTCTGCCTGTCCTTTAAATGACGTATTTAACATCCAGTAAATCGGTGCAAGAGCCACAACCAGACAGATTGCAATAAACACTCTGCTTAAAATTTTTACACTTCGTTTCTGTCTCATATACTCACCCCTTAATCATTCTGATCCAACATCTTCTTGGATAAAATATTAATAAGAATAATCAAAATCGGCATAGCAAGAACTGCTACTGCAATACCTTTTCCAAGCTGCATACTGGTCATAGCTGTTTTATAACTGAATACATTCATAACCTGTGTAGAACCGTTTGGACCGCCGCCTGTCATAAGCCATACCGTTTCAAATTCATTTAATGTCCAGATTGTAGACATTAATGTGGAAAGCATAATAACATCTTTAATCTGAGGTAAGGTTACATACCAGAAACGCTGCCACATATTCGCTCCGTCAATTGCTGCTGCTTCATAGTAATCCTTCGGTATTGTCTGCAATTTAGCCAAAATAGAAATTCCAAAGAACGGTGTTCCTCTCCATACATTGGCTACAATAATCGTAAACATTGCCAGTCCTGCAGAGCCGAACCATACCAGGTCGGAATCAATAATGTGCAGTGCTTTCAAAACATAGTTTGCAACTCCGCCTGTAGATGAAAAAATCCATCTCCAGTTAAGAACAGCTACGATATTAGGTAATGTCCACGGAATTAAAAGCAGAGCACGTACAACATTACGTCCCCGAAAATCTACATTTAATGCCAACGCCATCAATACTCCAAAAATACACTTTGAAATAATAGAGAAAAAAGTAAAACTCAAAGTATTAAGCAGAGAATGCAGATATTCTTTATCCGTAAGCAACTCTATATAATTTTGAAAACCGATAAATGATGCGCTTCCGCCAATACTCTTATCGGTAAAACTGAGTGAGACACCCCAGATAATTGGCCCTGCCAAAACACAAAGAAGATAAATAATCAACGGAGCATTGACTGTATAAGCAAACCTGGTGTTTTTCTTCAATATTTTTTGTTGAGATGTCTCCTTTTTTGAAAATGCACTCATTTCATTCCTCCTATCCTCGGTATAAATGTCCGAACAATTAAGTTAGGTTTATTATATTCAAAACCGATTATTCTTTCAATATGTTTTATTGTATTAGAAAGTTCTTTCTTCATTTGTTCTATTTGCACAATTAATTCTTGATAATCGCATTTTTATTTTAGTACTTTTTCCCAAGTGTTGAAAGTGCTTTCTGTTTTTTAAAATCTATTGAAATTACTTTTCTTAAGCATATAATATTTATTAAAGATACCTAACGGGTATAGAAATATTCAGGAGACTATATTTAACGAAAGGACATAGGTACATAATTATGAATTCAAAAATTGAAAAACTGAAGAGGCATTTGATTGTTTCCTGTCAGGCGCTTCCGGAGGAGCCTCTGCACTCTTCATATATTATGGGCCGCATGGCAGCCGCCGCTTATGAAGGCGGAGCTTACGGTATTCGAGCCAATACATGTGAAGACATTCAGGAAATCCGAAACAATGTAGATCTTCCTGTTATTGGTATTATAAAAAAAGAATACCCTGACAGCTCTGTATACATTACTCCCACTTTAAAAGAAATAGACAGGCTCATGGAAATAAAACCGGAAATTATAGCATTAGACGCAACGAACAGAATCCGCCCCGGCAATACTTCTCTTGATGATTTTTTTATGGAAGCAAAGCAAAAATATCCGGAACAGCTCTGGATGGCAGATTGTTCTACTATAGAAGAAGCTATACATGCAGATCGTCTCGGTTTTGATTTTATTGGAACGACACTTGTGGGATATACTGAAGAAAGTAAGAATCTTAAAATTGAAGAAAATGATTTTTATATTATAAAAGAAATTCTTCGCAATGTTTCTCATCCTGTCATTGCAGAAGGAAATATTGATACTCCTCAAAAAGCCAAAAGAGTAATACAGCTGGGATGTTTCAGTGTTGTTGTAGGTTCTATTATTACACGGCCGCAGCTGATCACTAGGTCTTTTACGGAATCATTAAATGAAGTAGTTGATGTTTAAAACATAAACCATATATTTATATGTACCCGGATACCCGGAAGAGAAAGGAGTTTATACTGTGAACAAATTAGAAAAATACTACAATATTTTCCCGGCTTTTTATGCCTGCTACGATGATAATGGAGAAGTAAGTCCCAAAAGAATACAGGAGCTTACCGAACACTTGATTAAAAAAGGAGTAAAAGGTGTTTATGCCTGCGGTTCTTCTGGAGAATGCATTTACCAGAGTGTCGAAGACAGAAAGATTACTCTTGAAAATATTATGGAGTCTGCAAAAGGGCGCTTAACAGTAATTGCGCATGTGGCATGCAACAACACAAAAGATAGTGTTGAACTGGCTCGCCATGCAGAATCTCTTGGTGTAGATGCCATTGCAGCAATTCCCCCTATTTACTTCCATCTTCCAGAATATTCTATTGCCGAATACTGGAACACTATCAGCAATGCTGCACCAAATACCGATTTCATTATTTATAATATTCCACAGTTGGCTGGAACAGCTCTTACGCTTCCTCTTCTGCGTACTATGAGAAAAAATCCAAATGTAATCGGCGTAAAAAACTCTTCTATGGCAACACAGGACATCCAGATGTTCAAAGCTGAAGGCGGAGAAAATTTTGTAGTATTTAACGGTCCGGACGAACAGCTTGTAAGCGGTCTGGCCATCGGTGCTCAAGGCGGAATTGGCGGTACATATGGCGTAATGCCGGAACTGATTCTTAAGATTAAAGAACTTACAGACGCCGGAGATCTTAGCTCCGCACGAAATGTACAGAATGCCGTAGATTCCATTATTTACAAAATGTGTGAGGCACACGGAAATCTTTATGCTGTTATTAAAAAAATTTTGGAAATTAATGAACATCTCTGTATCGGAAGTGTACGCGCTCCATTATCTCCACTTACGGAAAACGATGTTCATATTGCAGAAACTGCTGCTGAAATGATTCGTGATGCAATAAAAAAATATTGCTGATTTTTAAAAATGAACTGCTCTCTGTCAAATAGACAGATAAAAAATAAAATTTTTCTATCTCCAACCGTAGTTGTACGGTTGGAGATATTTTTATGTAGCGTTGCATTTTTTGTGGAGTCATCTCTCGTTTTTACTCTCTCTTTATTTTTCTGCATGCAAGAATCCCTCCGAGAAGAAGCACAGGGAAAATCACACCTGCAAGAATCCCCATTTTCAGGTTGTCGCCAAAAGCGCTCGACACAGCGCCTACCACAGTGGGACCACCGGAACAGCCAAGGTCTCCTCCAAGTGCAAGGAACGCAAACATGGCAGTTCCTCCTTTTGGAATAGCTGTCGCCGCCTTACTGAAGCTTCCTGGCCACATAATCCCAACAGAAAGACCGCAGACCGCGCAGGCAGCAAGACTTAACTGCGGAACAGGAAGAAGGGAAATTCCAAGATAGGACAAAATACAGAGACAGCAGCTCAAAACCATAAAGCGGTCAAGATTGATCCTGTGTCCGTATTTTCCATAAAACGCCCTTGCCGCTCCCATAAGAACCGCAAACGCCATCGGTCCTGCAAGGTCTCCTAAAGCCTTTGTGATTCCAAGTCCTTTTTCCGCAAAGGTAGACGCCCACTGGCTGACAGCCTGCTCGCTCGCCCCGGCACATACCATCATGATCAAAAGAACCCAGAACATTTTCATTCCAAACAGTTTTTTAATGCCGATTCCTGTTTCTCCCTCTTCCATCAGAGGCGCCATAGGCACTTTTGTAAAAACAAAGGCGTTCATAAGGGGAATAATCGCCCACACTACCGCGAGAATCTTCCAGTTTTCAATTCCTGCCGCCTGAAAAAACATCGTAGAAAGAAGAACAACGCCTACATGTCCCCAACAGTAAAAGGAATGAAGCATACTCATTGCCTTTTCTTTATTGTCGGAAGGACAGGATTCCACAACAGGGCTTACCAGAACCTCCAAAAGCCCTCCGCCGATGGCATACACCATCACGGAAATAAGGATTCCCGCAAATGGCGGCATCACTTCCGGCAGAACCGTCAAAAGAAGAAGCCCTGCTGCTGACATTATATGGGCAATTACCATTGACGCCCTGTAGCCGATTTTATCCACAAATCCGATAGACAAAAGATCTACAAGAAGCTGCACGCCGAAATTAAAGGTTACAAGTGCCGTAATCTGCGAAAGAGGAATATCGTAACTCCTCTGAAAAGTCAGAAATAAAAGAGGAACAAAATTGTTCACGATCGCCTGTACAATATAGCCGGTAAAACAGGCGGTCATTGTTTTGTTGTACTTGTTTTTCATAATAGTCTCCTAGTATTTATTTTACATTCTCATCTGGTCTTCTTAAATCTATAACTTTTACAGTCTGAATATCCACTTTTTTATCATTTAAAAATCCACTTATATGCAAATTCCGACTGTGAAGCTCGTTTTTCTCATTTAAAAGCATATTTCTTAAAAAAATCTCCAGGTACTCTGTTGTTTCATGAATGCCTTTTTTCAGGTTCGTATAATTTGCACGAACAAGCGCATTTCGAAAATACCATGCGGTTTCCGCAAATATATCATTCGTAACTGAAAATCCCAATGTTCTCAAATATTTGATAAAAAACACGGCTGTCGTTCTCGTATTTCCTTCTCCAAAAACATGAATTTGCCATAGCCCTGAGATAAAAACCGCAAGATGATGAATTATTTCACTCATGGATAACCCTTTGTAACTGAAATCTTTTTCCCGGGAAATATCATACTCGAGTGTTGCTCTGAGTTCCGAAGCGCTGCCATATATAACAGTCGCTCCATCCAGTACCCATTCTTTTTTTGTAATATTATAATCCCTCATCTTACCTGCATGTGTATAAATTCCCTGAAATAATTTACGATGAATCGAAATATACTCATTAGGCGAAAATGTAAAAGCTTGCTCTGAAAGTATCTCTGCAATTCGTGAAGACACTTTGTCTGCTTCTTCTGTACGTTCCCCATCTGATAAATGTGCCGGTTTTTCTTCATAATAAGTATTTATGAGATTTTGAGCTTCTTTTATCGTGATTTTACCTTCAATATTTTGAATAGCAGTATCAATCAAATATTTTGAAGTCTTCAATCCGTCCACAGCCTGAAGACCAATCGCCGTACTCCAGGCGTAACCTTTTCTGACTTTATCAGGCTCGGACTCTTTTATATATTCCTTAAACGGGTCTTTCTCCATATTTATCCCTCTCTTTACTGATTCCAAAAATGGGTAATCCCTTTCGGAATCACCCATCTCTTCTGCTTATTATTTATTTTTTCCTTATATCAGTATTCTTTAAGGCTTGCCGTCTCATTTTAGTATAACTTCGCACCTGCCGGGATTCTGTTATCTACCATAAGAAGATTGAGTCCATCTTTGCCGTCTTCCTCATGTACTGCGGAAATCAGCATACCACAGGAATCAATACCCATCATTGCTCTTGGCGGAAGGTTCACGATTGCGATGCAGGTTTTGCCGATCAGTTCTTCCGGCTCATAATATTCGTGGATTCCGCTTAAAATTGTACGGTCTGTGCCGGTTCCATCATCTAAAGTAAACTGAAGAAGTTTCTTAGATTTCGGTACTGCCACACAGTCTTTTACTTTTACTGCACGGAAATCAGATTTTGAGAATGTCTCAAAATCAACGTCTTCCTCGAAAAGCGGCTCGATTTTCACGTTGGAAAAATCAATCTTTTCTTCTGCAGCCGGAGCCTCTGCAGCTGCCTTCTGTCCTGCGTTATTTGCTTCGTTCTTGGAAGCCCCCTGTGACTTCATTGTCGGGAACAGAAGCACGTCTCTGATCGCAGCGGAATCTGTAAGAAGCATACACATACGGTCAATACCGAAGCCGATTCCACCTGTAGGCGGCATACCAACTTCAAGTGCGTTCATAAAGTCTTCGTCTGTTGTATTTGCTTCTTCATCACCCTGAGCAAGAAGTTCTTCCTGGGCTTTGAAACGCTCTCTCTGGTCGATTGGGTCGTTCAGCTCGGAGTAAGCATTTGCCATCTCCCAACCGTTCATAAAGAACTCGAAACGTTCTGTATATTCCGGATTCTCCGGTTTCTTCTTTGTAAGCGGAGAAATCTCGATCGGATGATCCATAACAAATGTAGGCTGGATTAAGTGCTCTTCTACAAACTCTTCGAAGAAAAGACTTAAAATATCACCTTTTTTGTGACGCTCTTCAAATTCTACATGATGTTCTCTTGCAATGGCTCTTGCCTCTTCCAGTGTGTGGATTTCATCAAAATCAACACCTGCATATTTCTTAACAGCATCTACCATTGTAATTCTTTCAAACGGCTTTCCAAGATCCATTTCCACGCCGTTGTAAACAATTTTTGTTGTGCCAAGAACTTCCTGGGCAACATAACGGTAAAGATTTTCTGTAAGATCCATCATGCCGTGGTAATCTGTGTATGCCTGGTAAAGCTCCATAAGAGTAAACTCAGGATTGTGGCGTGTATCAAGACCCTCGTTACGGAATACACGTCCGATTTCATATACTCTTTCAAGACCGCCTACGATCAGTCTCTTTAAGTAAAGCTCAAGGGAAATACGAAGCTTGAAGTCCTCGTCAAGAGCATTGAAGTGCGTCTCAAACGGTCTTGCTGCAGCGCCGCCTGCATTTGCAACAAGGATCGGTGTCTCCACTTCCATAAATCCCTGGGTATCCAGGTATCTTCGGATCGCGCTTAAAATTTTGGAGCGCTTAATAAAGGTATCCTTTACTTCCGGGTTCATGATAAGGTCTACATATCTCTGACGGTAACGAAGGTCTGTATTTGTAAGACCGTGGAATTTCTCCGGAAGAACCTGAAGGCTCTTTGATAACAGAGTTACCTCAGAAGCATGAATGGAAGTTTCTCCTGTTTTTGTTTTGAAAACTTCACCCTTAATACCGATAATATCGCCTACGTCAAGTTTTTTGAAATCTTTGTAGGATTCTTCTCCTATACTGTCTCTTGCAACATAAGACTGAATGGTTCCCTGTAAATCCTGTACATGGCAAAAAGATGCCTTTCCCATGACACGTTTGGACATCATACGTCCTGCAACAACTACAGTTTTTCCTTCCAGTTCCTCAAAACTGTCTTTTACTTCCTGGCTGTGGTGTGTTACATCAAATTTTACGATTTTAAACGGATCTTTCTCATTTGCCTGTAAGTCCGCCAGTTTTTCACGACGCACTTTAAGGAGCTGATTTAAGTCCTGTTCCTGCTTCTTCTGCTCTGCCATTTTGGTTCCTCCTGTTTTATTCTTCCTCTCAACTCCGAAATCTCTGCTCCGCAGAGACGCCCTTTCGGGCTTCTCATTTCGTCGTTGTACGCTCGGGTGAATGTGAATACTCGCTTCGCTCGTGCTCACATTCCTTCCTCGCTACACGTTTCGCTGGATTTCCAGTACCTTGTACTGCATCACGCCTGCCGGCATTTCCACTTCTACAATGTCCCCTTTATGTGCGCCGATCAGCGCTTTTCCTACTGGAGATTCGTTGGAAATTTTTCCTTCCAGGCTGTTTGCCTCTGTAGAGCCTACGATTTTCAGCTCGATATCTTCTTCAAACTCAAAATCATGAACTTTTACTTTACATCCTACGCTGATTTTGTCAAGGTCTACTTCATCCTCTACAACAACCTCTGCGTTTTTCAGAATCTTTTCAATTTCCTCGATACGTGCTTCTATATCTCTCTGTTCATCTTTTGCTGCATCATACTCTGCGTTCTCGGATAAGTCGCCCTGTTCTCTGGCTTCTTTAATTTTCTCTGCTACTTCTTTTCTTTTTACTACTTTTAAATCATGCAGTTCTTCTTCTAATTTTTTCAGTCCTGCATAGGTAAGTAAGTTCTTCTTTTCTTCCATTTTCCTTACTCCTTTTCCACTCTTTTTCTAAAAAAGGTTAGAGATACTCTAGGATATTCACAATTTCAGTATTATACCCAAAACCTCAGCTATTGTCAAGGTTTTTACTCCATTCTCCCGAGGAGCTTCTCCAGCTCTTCATAACTGCTCACAAGATTCGTTTCCCGCCGAAGCGCTGCGCTGTGGCGCATTCCTGCCGTATACCATGCCACATGCTTGCGCATCTCCCGAATGCCTGTAAATTCGCCTTTTAAGTCAATCTGCATTCTGGCATGGCGAAGGATCATTTCCCGTACTTCTTCCACAGACGGACGAGAAAGTTTTTCCCCTGTCTCAAAGTAATGGTTCAGTTCCCGGAAAAGCCACGGATTTCCTCTTACCGCTCTTCCTATCATCACACCGTCGCATCCTGTTTCTTTTATAAGCGCCTCTGCTTTTTCCGGAGAATCCACATCTCCGTTTCCGATTACAGGAATAGATACCGCTTCTTTTACTCTGCGGATGGCATCCCAGTCTGCCGTCCCGGAATAATACTGCTGCCGCGTTCTGCCGTGAACCGCAATCGCCGCCGCTCCTGCATCCTCCACACGCTTTGCAATATCTACAATATCCACCGGCTCATTTTCAAATCCAATGCGGACCTTCACAGTAAGCGGCTTTTTAATTGCAGAAGAAACGCTTTTTACAATTTTTACAATCAACTCCGGATTTTTTAAAAGAGCAGAACCCTCTCCGTTATTTACCACCTTTGGAACAGGACAGCCCATGTTAATATCCAGAATATCAAAAGGTCTCTCCTCAATCTCAGCAGCCACCCTTGCCATAAGCTCCGGTTCACTTCCGAAAAGCTGCATCGATACCGGGTTCTCACATTTATCAATTTCCATCAGAGCCTCTGTATTTTTATTATGGAAGGAAATCGCTTTTGCGCTGACCATTTCCATACATATAAGACCGGCTCCCTGCTCCTTGCAGAGTTTTCGAAAAGGAAGGTCTGTAACGCCTGCCATAGGCGCAAGAACAAAGGGATTATCAATCTGAACGTCTCCGATTTTCCACTTCATCTTCATTCTTCGCCGTCCGCTTTCTTTTTTAATTCTTCCTCCGGAATATCTCCGAGGAAAAATACTTTATAATACATTTCCAGAGATTCCAGAAGATCTCTCTTCTCTGTCTGGATCTGTTTGATTTTTAATGCGCTTCCAATCTCATCAAAGCAGGCGTCTGCCTCCAGCGCTTCTGTCTTAAACTGAAGTCTTCCGTCCTCGTCAAATTCCAGAGTTAGGACGCCGCCCACATCTTCTGTAAAAAGAACGCACATGATCTGAAGCTCCTGCTTCACATGATCCGGCAGAGAATTAAAATCCTGATTAAAATAATATTTCTGTTCGTATGCGCTTGCGCCGCATAATACGATATTTTCCTGATACATAAAGTACCCCTTTCTATACGTAACTATATAGCCCCCGAACGGATACCTCCCCGGCGCTCACCGCCGTTTCTGTTCCGTCCGAAAGGCTTACAAGAAGTTCTCCTTTGTTATTGATTCCTTTGCACACGCCCTCATAAGGATTGCTTTTATCAAGGATCCGTACAGGCTGCCCGTAGTTTGCCAGCATCTCTTCATACTCATTTTTCAGAAGAGAAAGGTCGTGTGTTTTCTCGAATATCTCATAATTTTTCTCGAATGCTTCCATGACAAGGGCGATCACCTGATTCCTATCTGTCTTTTTTCCGGATTCCAGAAAAAAAGAGGTCGCCTTATCTGAAAGCTCCGGGGAAAATTCCGGTATGTTTACATTAATTCCGGTTCCAATTCCCACATATCGGATTTTTGAACCGTTAAGTCCCATTTCAGTGAGAATCCCGCAGATTTTCTTTTTGGAAAGCACCACATCATTGGGCCACTTGATCTCCGGGGAAAATCCAAGCTTTCTCACCGCCTGCGCCACGGAAAGTCCCATGACAAGCGTCAGCATGGGCGCGTATTCCGGAGCAAAAGAAGGACGGAGAAGAATCGTCATCATAACGGACGTTCCCTCCTCCGCTTTCCAGGCTCGTGTAAACCGTCCCCTTCCGGCGCTCTGAAACTCTGCCACAGCAAGGGTTCCATGTTCTGCCCCGTCTTTTTCCAGTTTTTTTATCCATACATTCGTAGAATCTGTTTCCTTTGCAAAATGGACGGTTTTGCCCGCCCATTTTGTATGTATTGCTTTTGAAATTGTATCTTTTGTGTATAAAATATCCATCATTTCTCCGGTACTCCCAGAGTTGCCGCCATCACTGCCTTGATGGTGTGCATACGGTTTTCCGCCTCGTCAAATACTTTTGACTGGGGAGATTCAAATACCTCATCTGTCACTTCCATATCTGTGAGATTAAAACGCTCTCCCATTTCTTTTCCGATTTTTGTCTTTAAATCATGGAATGCAGGGAGACAGTGAAGAAAGATTGCCTTAGGACCTGCGTTTCTCATCACCTGTTTTGTCACCTTATACGGTGTAAGGTCATGGATTCTTTCCTCCCATACTTCGTCCGGCTCTCCCATAGAAACCCACACGTCTGTATAAATAACGTCTGCGTCTTTGCTTCCTGCTTCCACATCTTCCGTGAGAGTGATGGTTCCTCCGGAAGCTTCTGCATACTGGCGGCACTGTTCTACCAGTTCCTCATTTGGGAAATATTTTTTGTTTGTGCAGGCAGTAAAGTGCATGCCAAGCTTGGAGCAGGCAATCATAAGAGAATTTCCCATATTGTAGCGGGCGTCTCCCATGTACACGAGGCGGATTCCCTTTAAGCCGCCGAAATGCTCTCTGATCGTAAGCATATCTGCCAGCATCTGTGTAGGGTGATACTCATTTGTAAGACCATTCCATACAGGAACTCCCGCGTGAGCTGCAAGCTCCTCCACAATCTCCTGTCCAAAGCCTCTGTATTCGATTCCGTCATACATACGTCCCAGCACGCGCGCCGTATCTGCAATGCTCTCTTTTTTACCAATCTGAGAACCTTTCGGATCAAGATATGTACTGCCCATTCCAAGATCATGGGCAGCCACCTCAAAGGCACATCGGGTTCTTGTGCTCGTCTTCTCGAAAATCAGGGCAATATTTTTGCCTTTATAATATTCGTGAAGCTCCCCCGCTTTTTTCTTTGCCTTTAATTCTGCTGCTAAATCAAGCAGATACATGATTTCTTCCGGTGTAAAATCTTTTAAAGTAAGAAAATTTCTGCCTTTTAAGTTCATATCCTTATCCTCCCTGCAAGTCGTTATTTTGTATTATCTGTCTCTGTGATTTTTTCCAGAGCTTTTTCTGCTTTTACATCTTTGTCTACTACAATTTCTTTTAAAGAAGCGGCAAGCCCTGCAATTCCCTGAATGTCAGACGGAATAATGATTTTTGTAGCTCTGCCGTCCGCCGCTTTTCCGAACGCCTCAAGGCTCTTCAACGTAAGAACTGCATTATCTACACCTGCTTCTTTGATCATGCGGAGACCTTCCGCTGTGGCGCTCTGTACTTTAAGCACAGCTTCTGCCTGGCCTTCCGCCTCTTTAATCATGCGCTCTTTCTGTGCCTCTGCACGAAGGATCGCTGCCTGCTTTTCCGCTTCTGCGTCAAGAATTGCCGACTGTTTTTTACCTTCTGCAACAAGAATCGTAGAACGCTTCTCGCCTTCTGCGATCAGAATTGCTTCACGGCGTTCACGCTCTGCCTTCATCTGTTTTTCCATTGCGTCCTGAATGGCAGCCGGAGGCATGATATTTTTCAGTTCCACACGGTTTACCTTGATGCCCCACTGGTCTGTTGCCTCATCAAGAGAAGCTCTCATTTTTGTGTTGATCACCTCACGGGAAGTAAGGGTTTCGTCAAGCTCCATATCACCGATGATGTTACGAAGCGTTGTTGCGGAAAGATTCTCGATCGCCATGATCGGATTGTCTACTCCGTATGCGTAAAGCTTTGGATCTGTGATCTGGAAAAATACAACCGTATCAATCTGGATCGTTACGTTATCTTTTGTGATAACCGGCTGCGGCGGAAAATCCACAACCTGCTCTTTTAAATTTACTTTTCTTGCCACACGCTCAATAAACGGCACTTTCAAATGGACGCCTGTTCCCCATGTTGCACGGTAAGCGCCGAGACGCTCCAGAACAATGGCATATGCCTGCGGTACAATACGAATGCAAGATGCCAGAACACACAATAACAAAAGAATAAAAATCACCCAAAAAAGTACAGTACCCATAAGTTATCCCTCCTTAACCTCTTTTACGATCAGTTTCACACCCTGTATCTCTTCAATCTCAACTACCGCATTTTCCGGGATTTTTACGGAGTCGTCCGAGGTTCGCGCCGTCCACTCTATGTCGCGAATCCTCACATGCCCTGTCTGGGCAAGATTGTCAATTTTTTCGATGACAACTGCTTTTTTGCCTAAGAGACTTTCCGCATTTGTCTTCTCAACATTACGATTCATATACCGCACTGCTACAGGTCTTGTAAAAACAAGAAGTACAAGTGATACTGCAAAAAACAAAACAAACTGCAGAAAAACACCTGCCCCGCAGTATGCGGCAACGGCAGCCACAAGCGCGCCGCCTGCAAACCAGATCGTTGTAAGTCCCGCCGTAATTGCCTCAATGAGAAGAAGAACGGCAAGAATTCCAAGCCATATCATAGGTTCCATAAAAATCCCCCTTTCTCTATATTTCCTCTGTACAGCTTCTGTCAGCCCCGGCGCTGCCTGGAAACCTCATACATCAGGATACCTGCTGCCATAGCAGCATTCAGAGATTCCACCTCTCCGCACATGGGAATCCGAATCAGACAGTCTGCGCTTTCTGCCGCCGGATCCGTAAGTCCCTTTCCTTCGTTTCCTATAAAAAATGCAGTTCCCCCAAGATAAGATTCCCTGTCATAGGAATTTTTCCCTTTTAAATGAGCTGCAAATGTACGGACAGATTTTTCTTTAAGCTTCTCCTTCCATGATACCACATCTTCTATATACAGAAAAGGCATTCTGTATATAGAACCCATAGTGGAACGGATCACTTTTGGATTTGTTACATCTACACAGGTTTTTGTGAGAAGAACGCCTGTAATGCCGGCGCCCTCCCCTGTCCTGAAAATGGTCCCCACATTTCCCGGATCCTGTAAATCCTCCAGAACCATGAGAAAAGGCTTTTCACCCCGAAAAAAAACTTCTTCAGTATAGACAGGTTTTTTTAATACAGTAAGCACCCCCTGGGGCGTCTGCGTATCGCTCATCTGACGGAACACAGGATCCGCCACAATTTCATGATCAAGAGACTCCTCTTTTATTTTTCCCAGGATTTCTTCATCTTCGGAAAGAGACTCCGCCACATAAACTCTGGAAATCCAGTCTGCCGGAGCTTCCCGGAACATTTTTCTGCCTTCTGCCGTAAAAAGTCCCTGCTGTCGTCTCGCCTTCGCCTTCTGGTTTAACTGTATTACATTTTTTACCTGACTGTTGTTTGCACTTGTAATCATAAGCTTCTCCATTTTTACCGCATAAATGCAGGATCTGCATTTAAGTCCTGGTTTTTTCCGATTGCAATAATAGAACAGCCTTCCTGTAAAACTTCTTCCGGTCTGATATTTACATCAACCTGCTCATTTTGTTTAATTCCGATCACATTGATGCGATATTTTTCACGGATCTTCAGCTCCATAAGAGATTTTCCCACCCAGTCGTCCGGGATTTTAAATTCTGCAATACTGAATTCTGAAGAAAGCTCAAATACGTCCACATATCCGTTTGTCATCAGATTTTTTGCGATACGGAATCCCATCGACTGTTCCGGATAAATCACTTTATCTGCCCCGATCTTATCGAGGATACGTCCATGCAGAGCGTTCGTTGCCTTTGCCATGACAAAAGGAACCCCAAGCTCCTTCGCCTGCATAGTCGCCACAATGCTCGCCTCAATATCATCTGAAATAGCAACCACAACAACATCTACGTTCTGCACGCCCAGAGATTTCAAAACTCCCGGTTCACGCACATCTGCCCTTACAGCATATGTTACCTTATCCGCAACTTCCTGTATTTTTTCATCATTTACATCTACTGCAAGAACATCACTGTTAGACTCTGCAAGCGTTTCTGCAAGCGTGATTCCAAACTGTCCAAGACCAATGACTGCAAAAGATTTATCTCTCATATTCTTTTATATTCCTCCAAAAGCTGTATATACCGCTTTTAACCAATCATAATATCTTCTTCTGCCAGATGTGTGTTCTCCGGCCTTTTCTGAGAATGCGAAATTACCGCAGAACCAAGAGTAAGCGGTCCGATCCTTCCCAGAAACATAGTAAGAATAATAATCCACCGTCCCATTGTAGACAGCTTCGGTGTAAGATTTCTGCTCAGCCCGACTGTACCAAGCGCAGACATTACTTCATACACAATATCCTCAAGAGGTACGCCGTGCTCCGATGCAGCCAGCAGCAGCGTCATAACAATCAGGGTTGAAAAACCGATGCCAACTACCACGACTGCAGAGCGTATGTAATTTTCCCGCACCTTTCTCCCATATGCCTCCACGTCTTTTTTCCCTCTTAAATTGGAAACGAGGGTCATAAACATGACTGCAATACTTGTTGTTTTTACACCGCCGGCAGTTCCCATAGGCGAACCGCCGATAAACATAAGCACAAGGCACAGTACAATAGACGCATTGCCAAACGCAGTCTGGTCAATGGTGAAAAATCCTGCCGTACGCGTTGTGACAGACTGGAATGCCGCTGCCATCAATCCTTCTCCTATGGATTTTCCACGAAGAGTTGCCGAATTTTTATATTCAAAAAGATAAATTAAAAAAGTTCCTCCCAGTATCAGAACAAGGGTCATCGTAATCGCAAGTTTACTGTGAAGTCTCAATGTTTTAAACATTCTTTTATAGGAAATTTCTTTTTTCACTACTTTTTTTATCTTATCCCAGATGTCCCACCATACAGTAAAACCAAGACCGGCAGATATAATCAGCCCCATTGTTGTAAAGTTTACGAGAGGATTATCTACATAAGGCGCAAGGCTTGTTTCTCCCAGAATATCCACACCTGCATTACAGAATGCGGAAACTGCCGTAAAAACAGACTGGGCGATTCCCTCTGCAAGCCCGAACTGAGGAACGAAACAGAAGGAATAGCAAATGGCTCCCACCGCCTCTGCGCCGAAAACACAGAATACCACCCTTCTTACTACCTTTACAAGTCCCGACATCTGGTCAAGATTATAAGATTCCTGAATCATACGCCTGTTGCGCATGGAAATCTTCTTGTGAAGGCTCAAAAAAATCAGATTTGTAAGAGCGATCACTCCGATTCCCCCTATCTGGATCAATATCAGTATCACAACCTTACCGATTATCGTCCAGTGGGTTGCCGTTACAACCGTTACGAGCCCTGTCACACAAATACAGGTAGTAGAAGTAAACATGGCATCTGTAAAGGAAGTCGTCTCTCCGGGCACAGTACAGAACGGCAGCCAGAGAATTAGTCCGCCTACAAAAATTACCCCCGCAAAGCCAAGGGTAATTATTTGTGATGTATTTAATTTGTAAAACTTTTTAATTAAACTATGAATGTCCATAATTATATATATTATTTTACAGTATTTTTGTCGTAATTATGTGAAAGTGAATTGCAGATCTCCCACTGATATTCGGAAACATTTTTCTTCATTGCCAGAGCTTCGTTAATGTCAAAATCAACAAATTCTCCATGACGATATCCTACGACACGGCATGTTTTACCCTGTAAAAGAAGATCTACTGCCATTGCGCCCATCATAGATGCATACACACGGTCTTTACATGTAGGGCTTCCGCCACGCTGCATATGTCCAAGAATGGTAGCTCGTGTCTCAATTCCTGTAGCTGCCTCAATACGCTGTGCCATAGCTTCGGAATGTCCGATACCTTCTGCATTAACAATGATATGATGTTTTTTACCTTTTTTACGGCTCTCAATAATATTGTTAATGAGTCTCTGCTCATCATAATCATATTTTTCAGGAATGAGAACGTCCTCTGCACCGTTTGCAATTCCACACCACAGAGCAAGGTATCCTGCATTTCTTCCCATAACCTCAATAATGCTGCATCGCTCATGAGATGTAGAAGTATCGCGAACCTTGTCGATAGCTTCCATTGCTGTATTTACAGCTGTATCAAAACCGATTGTATATTCTGTACATGCAATATCAAGGTCGATCGTTCCCGGAACACCGATTGTATTGATTCCCAGATTTGCCAGCTTCTGCGCTCCTGCGAAAGAACCGTCACCACCGATTACAACAAGACCGTCAATGCCGTGTTTTTTACAAACCTCTGCTCCTCTTCTCTGACCTTCCTCTGTACGGAACTCTGCACATCTTGCAGTATAAAGAACAGTACCGCCCCTTTCAATCGTATCAGATACGTCCTTTGCGCTCATATCCACGATTTCTTCGTTTAAGAGTCCGTTATATCCTTTATAAATACCTTTTACATTTAAGCCACTGCTCAATCCTCTTCGAACTACTGCGCGAATTGCTGCATTCATTCCGGGAGCATCTCCCCCACTGGTCAGAACACCAATCGTTTTAATCTTCTTCTCTGCCATTTTATTTTCCTCCATCTTCTGAGCCCAGCGCCGGTATAAGAAGGACATCGACGCTGTCAGGTTCTACACATATTCGGTTATAGTGTATAGCATTTTTACAAGTTTTTCAATACTCTTTGCACAACTTTAACATTGGAATCTCCATATTTTTTGCGCATGGATTCCAGCCATAAATCTGTTATCTCTACGTGATATGCAGCAGAAAGCTTTTTCATCGCTTTTACATCCCTAAGAAAAATCACAACGCTGTCTTTTCCCGGAGACTGCTTAAGATCTGCAAGAAGTTCCTGCTCTTTTTCCCCGTAAGCCTCTCTGTCTGGAAATTGTATCCATAATTCCCTCGGAATATCCTCAAAAGAACGGATTTTTTCCAGGATCAGCTTGCTTGGTCTGTCATCTTCCGCAGAAACCCGCCCCTGTATAAAGACTTTTTCTTCGTCATTTAAAAGAGCCTGGCACTTCTCATAATCTCTCGGGAAAACGACAACCTCCACAGTTCCCACAAGGTCTTCCAGCGTAAAAAATGCCATTACTTTATTGTTTTTTGTGTACTTAATGGTTTTATCTGTGATCATTCCTCCCAGAACAACCTTCTGACCGTCCACCACCTTTGGCAGCCCCGTATCTTCATCCTGCTGAAAATCCGCTGTCCTGGCAGTTGACATTTTCTCCATAATATCACGGTATCCCTCAAGAGGATGTCCGCTTAAATAAATGCCGAGAACTTCTTTTTCGAAAGCAAGTATGGTTTCTTTATTAAATTCGTCCAGATCCGGCATACGGATCTCAAATTCCTTTTTCTCCTCCTCGCTTACAATATCAAAAAAGCTTAACTGCCCTGCCATTGTGTTTTTCTTATCCTGGTTGATCCCGTCTACGATCCGGGCAAATATCACCATTTTCTGGCGGCGGTTTCCCTCCAGACAGTCAAGGGCTCCTGCTTTTATAAAGTTTTCAATTGCACGCTTATTTACCTGCTCCAGGTTTCTCTCTATAAAATTCTGAAGATTTGTATAATCCCCGTTTTCTTCCCGCTCTTTTACAATACTCTCGATTACAGGACGCCCTACGCTTTTAATTGCGGAAAGACCGTATCGGATAGCGCCGTTATCAACTGAAAATCCATACATTCCACGATTAATATCAGGCGGCAGGATTGTAATTCCCATCTGACGGCACACATAGATATATTCTGCCACCTTCGCAGGCATTTCAATCACGGAAGTCATAAGAGCAGCCATAAATTCTACCGGATAATAATATTTCAAGTACGCAGTCTGATAAGAAACAACCGCATATGCTGCCGCATGAGACTTATTAAAGGCATATTTCGCAAAATCAATCATATCATCATAAATCTTATTTGCTGTTTTTTCCGGAATTCCGTTTGCAATACAGCCAGGAACACCTTCCTCCTCATTTCCGTAAACAAAGTTCTGACGCTCTTTTTCCATGACAGATGCCTTTTTCTTTGACATGGCACGGCGCACAAGATCGCTTCTTCCCAGAGTATATCCGGCAAGATTCCGCACAATCTGCATAACCTGCTCTTGATATACGATACAGCCGTAGGTAGGCTTCAAAATAGGCTCAAGCTGCGGACAGTCATACTTTATGGTATCCGGCCTGTTCTTTCCCCTGATATACTGAGGAATAAAATCCATAGGACCCGGACGGTAAAGAGAAATTCCCGCAATTACATCCTCAAGGCTCTGCGGCTTTAACTCCTTCATGAAGTTTTTCATTCCGCCGCTTTCCAGCTGGAACACACCTTCCGAATGACCGGTGCCAAGAGAATCGAGAACTTTCTTGTCATTATAATCAATCTTCTGCATATCAAGGCTTACGCCTGTATCTTTTTCCACAAGTCTTACTGCGTCCTGAATTACGGTCAGGGTGCGAAGACCAAGGAAATCCATTTTAAGAAGTCCCAGCTCCTCCAGTGTTGTCATGGTAAACTGGGTCGTAATAGAACCGTCCTGTGCCTTTGAAAGCGGCACATATTCATCTACGTCCTTCTGGCTGATAACAACGCCGGCAGCATGCATGGAGGTATGGCGCGGAAGCCCCTCAAGGCGTTTTGCCATATCGATTAAGTAATGAATTTCCTCCTGCTCGTCATACGCTTTTTTTAGCTCCGGATTCATGTCGAGAGCCTTATCTATTGTAATATTCAGCTCCTGAGGAATCATTTTGGCAATCACGTCCACCTGTGCGTACGGCATATCAAGGACACGCCCCACATCGCGAATAACACCGCGGGCAGCAAGGGTTCCGAATGTTACAATCTGTACTACACGGTCTTTTCCGTATTTTCGCACCACATAATCGATGACCTCCTGACGACGTTCAAAGCAAAAGTCCACATCAATATCAGGCATAGAAACTCGTTCCGGATTCAGGAAACGCTCGAAAAGCAGATCATAGCGAATAGGGTCAAGCTGGGTAATTCCAAGGGTATACGCAACAAGACTTCCCGCAGCAGAACCTCGTCCCGGTCCCACCATAATATCATGGTCCCTTGCATATTTGATAAAATCCCATACAATAAGGAAGTAATCCACATATCCCATATTTTTGATGGTGGAAAGCTCATATTCCAGACGTTCACGAAGCTCGTCCGTAACAGGAGCATACCTCTCGGAAAGTCCGTCAAAACAGAGTTTATTCAGATATTCCCATGACGTATATCCGTCCGGCACATCGTATTTCGGAAGCTTTGTCACACCAAATTCGATTTCCACATGACATCTCTCTGCAATTTTATGCGTATTTTCCAATGCTTCCAGCGCATATGGGAAAAGCTGCGCCATCTCTTCCGGCGATTTTACATAATACTGACCGCCCTCATAGCGCATTCTATCCTCGTCCGCCAGCTTTTTCCCTGTCTGGAGGCAGAGAAGAATATCGTGGGGATCTGCGTCCTCTGCCGTTGTATAATGAACGTCGTTTGTTGCCACAAGATCAATTCCTGTTTCCTGGTGCATACGGAGAAGCTGGCGGTTTACCTCCTGCTGCTCTGAAATCCCATGATCCTGAAGTTCAAGGAAAAAATTTCCCTTTCCGAAAATATCCTGATACCTTAATGCCGCCGCCTTTGCATCTTCATACATTCCTCTTGTCAGATAACGTGATACTTCTCCTGCAAGGCAGGCGCTTAATGCAATGATTCCCTCATGGTATTCCCGGAGAAGCTCCATGTCTACTCGCGGTTTGTAATAAAAGCCTTCTACAAAACCTTTTGACACGATTTTCATAAGGTTGCTGTAACCTTTGTTGTTTTCCGCAAGAAGAACAAGATGATAATAACGGTCTTCCCCTGTTCCTGTATCTTTATCAAACCGGGAGCCCGGAGCCACATATACCTCGCAGCCGAGAATGGGATTAATCCCCGCTTCCCTTGCCGCGCGGTAAAAATCAATGACGCCGTACATTACTCCGTGATCTGTAATGGCAGCGCTGTCCATACCCAGTTCCTTCACTCTCGCCACGTACTCTTTTATCTTATTAGAGCCGTCCAAAAGGCTGTACTCTGTATGCACATGTAAGTGTGTAAAATTCACTTAATTTTCCTCCATTATCTCTTACAGCCTGTAAATACGGCGCTCTCTGATTTCAATTTTCTTTTCTTTCAGAAGATGTCCGATTGCGCGTTTAAAAGCATTTTTACTCAGTCCAAATTCTCTCTTTATCACTTCCGGAGAAGCCTTATCATCAAACGGAAGGATTCCTGCAAACTCATCGATAACGCTCATTACCATTTCTGCATCTTCGTTTATCTGAAGATATGCCTTCTGCCTGTCGCTTACATTCATTTTTCCGTCTTCTTTTACTTCTGTGACACGAAGATCCAGAATCGTTCCCGGACGATATTTTCCTGCTGCCTCCCTTGCAGGAATCAGTGCAGAATACTTATCGTCTACCGCAACAAATACGCCGAATTTCTGGCTGATTTCATAAACTCTTCCCTTTACCTGGTCTCCTGCCACATAAGGAGTTCTTTTGGAAAGGTAATGATACACCTTCATGGTCGCGCAGAGGCGGCTGCTCTTATCAAGATAAAGCGCTACAAGACAATCCTCTCCTTCTCTTACGCGAAGAGTCTGCTCATGGTATGGAAGAAGCAGATCTTTTTCCAGTCCCCAGTCAAGAAACGCGCCGATTTTTGTCACCTGCTTTACTTTGAGAACGGCTGTCTGGCCCAGCATGATAAGCGGCTCTTTTGTTGTGGCAATCGGACGGTCTGAAGAATCTTTATAAAGGAAAACTTCCAGTTCATCTCCTTCTTTTGTTCCTTCCGGAACCTGTCTTCCCGGAAGAAGAACTCTGTCCTTTGCATCTGCATTTTTATCCTCTGCAAGATATACTCCAAACTCTACTTTTTTTACTACAAGCAATTTCTGCTTTGTTCCTAATTCAATCATGTAATTCTCCTCTTGTTTTATCCTTAACTGCCCTGTGGGGCTTTCGTTTTCCTGTAGTTTCTTTTATTATTGTATTGTAAAGTTTTTCAGGGAAGATAGCAAGGGGAATCTTTTGTGTTTCCTATCGCATAAAAAAATACGAATTTCCCACAGAAAATCAAGTATAAAAAATACTGATTTCTATAGGAGATTCGTACTTAAAATTTAAAGCCCCAAAATCGGCATTAACCGACCGTCCCCTTTTATCTTTTTATTAATATTTCAGTTTTTCCCTGCTCAATCCCCAGGGAAGAAAATACCTGCTGCCTTTCTTGCATTTTCCAGAACTTCCATAACATCTTCCATTACAGAAAGTCTCTCTTTCAATATATTTCTGTCTTCTGCAAGCAAAAGTTTTGTCATATTCTGGATTTCCATTAACCAACGATTATCGCTGGTTTGCTCGGTGAACTACTCCGACTTATAGAAGTCGGAGCTTCCTGCTTCAACCACTACTGCGT
>ERZ834859.440-NODE-440-length-57860-cov-6.492328_pt1 | contig 57860 bp, 52 predicted proteins | sample MGYA00519947_ERZ834859 | MGnify/ENA primary metagenome ERZ834859 (study PRJEB31850, sample SAMEA3708763) | human gut metagenome | biome: human gut; feature: human-associated habitat; material: faeces | place: China | collected 2014 ...
GGCAACGTGTCCAGCCAGTTCATCAGCGGGCTGCTGTTTGCCCTGCCCCTGCTGGACGGCGACAGCACCCTGCACCTCATCCCGCCGGTGGAAAGCCGCAGCTACATCGACATGACCCGCGCGGTGCAGGCCGCCTTTGGGGTGACCAGCCGCTGGCTGGATGGGAATACGCTGGCCCTGCCGGGCCGCCAGCACTATCATCCCTGCGATCACGCCGTAGAGGGCGACTACAGTCAGGCGGCCTTCCCGGCGGTGCTGGGTGCCGTGTGCGGCGGGGTGACCGTCACCGGCCTTTCCCCGGACACCCTGCAGGGCGACGCGGTCATTCTGGATCTCCTGCACCGGTGCGGCGCACAGTTCACCCGTGAGGGGGACACCGTCACCTTTGCAAAGGCGCCCCTGCACGGGGTGGACATCGACCTGGCCGACTGCCCGGACCTTGGCCCTGTGCTCATGGTGCTGGGCCTGCTGTGTGAGGGCACCACCGTCATCCGCAACGCCGAGCGCCTGCGCCTGAAGGAGAGCGACCGCATCGCCGCCATGGAAGCCGAGCTGCGGGCCTGCGGCGGCGTGCTGGAAAGCGAGGGCGGCACCATCACGGTGCACGGCTGCGCCGAGCATCTGCACGCGCCGGAAGGCATTCTGCACGGGCACAACGACCACCGGGTGGTCATGAGCCTTGCGGTGCTGAGCGCAGCCGCCGGGCTGCCCCTGACTGTGGATGACGCCGAAGCCATCCAGAAGAGCTGGCCGAATTTCTTTGCAGCCATCCGGCCTTTGGGTGTGGAGGTAGAATATGCTTGACAAAACAAAACGTTATCTCGTGGTGGGTCTTGGTCTGCTGGGCGGCAAGTATGCCCTGGAGCTGACCAAAGCCGGTTTCCATGTGGACGGCATCAACCGCAGCGAGGGGCACCTGCAATATGCCCTCGACCACGGCTACATTGCCAGCGGCAAGACCCATGATTTTGAAGATCTGGTGCAGCAGGCCGACCACATCATCTTCGGCCTGTACCCCACGGCCCTGCTGGAGTGGTTCAAAGCCTACGGCCCGCTCCTCAAGCCCGGCTGCATCTTCACGGATGTGTCCGGCGTCAAGACCAGCCTTGTGGAGCCGGTGCAGGCCATGTGCCCGGCAGGGGTGGAGTTCATTGCCAGCCACCCCATGGCAGGCCGTGAGACCTCCAGCGTGGAGCACGCTGCTGAGGTGAACTTTGCCCCGGCCAACTTCATCATCACCCCCACCGACAAGAACACCTCGGAGGCCATCCAGTGGGCAAAGGAGCTGGCCCAGGTGCTGGGCTTCAAGCACATCTGCACCCTGACCGTGCAGGAGCACGACAAAATGATCGGCTACGTCAGCCAGCTGTGCCACGCCATCGCCGTGAGCCTGATGTGCGCCAACGACAACACCTCGCTGTGCGAGTACACCGGTGACTCCTTCCGGGATCTGACCCGCATTGCCCGCATCAACGACAAAATGTGGGCGGAACTGTTCCTATGGAACAAGGAAAACCTGATCAGCGAGATCGACCAGTTCGATGCGGCCCTGTGCGAAATGCGCAACGCCCTCGTGGCCGACGACCGGGACAAGCTGGAAGAGATGTTCCGCCTGTCCACCCAGCGCCGCGCTGCCTTTGACAAAAAGCTGCCGTAAAACAAGGGAGGTACTCCGCCATGCCCAAGCAGGAAGGACAAAAGACCAAGCTCCTGGCATTGCTGCACATCTTTGAGCAGAAAACCGACGAAAACCACCTGCTGAACGTGCCCCAGCTGGTGGAACTGCTGGAACAGCAGGGTATTCTGGCCGAGCGCAAGAGCATCTACAGCGACATCGACACCCTGTGCGCGCTGGGCTACGACATCCAGCTGCGGCGCGGGCGCGGCGGCGGCTACTGGATGGCCAGCCGTGCCTTCGAGCTTTCCGAGCTCAAGCTGCTGGTGGACGCTGTGCAGGCCAGCAAGGTCATCTCGGCACGCACCAGCAAAAAGCTCATCCGCAAGCTGGAAGCCCTGTGCTCCGAGTACGAGGGCACCCAGCTGCAGCGTCAGGTGTATGTGGACGGCCGCCCCAAGGCCGACAGCCGCACCCTGCTGTACAGCATCGACGCGCTGCACACGGCCATCAGCGCCGGGCGGCTGGTGCAGTTCCGCTACAAGAACAACAGCACCTGGACGGTCAGCCCCTGGCAGCTGGCCTGGGAGGGCGGCTGCTACTACCTCATCGCCTACCAGGATGAAAAGGATCCCGCCAACATCCGCAACTACCGGGTGGACCGCATGTCCTACGTCAAGGTGCTGGACCGCCCCCGCCGGGGCAAGGAGGCCTTTGCCGCCTTCGACCTGCCCAGCTATCTGCGCAAGCATTTCAACATGTTCGGCGGGCCGGAATACCGGGTGACCCTGCGCTGCACCGCCGACCTGGAAGCCGCCATGCGGGACCGCTTCGGGCAGGACACTCTCTTTTTGCCGGAAGCAGACGGGTACTTCCACTTTGATGTCCCGGTCTGCGTGAGCGACCAGTTTTACGGCTGGGTCTGCGGTTTTGGCGGCAAGGTGGAGATCACCTCCCCCGCCGAAGTACGGCAGGGCCTGCACGACATGGTGCAGGAGCTGGCCGAGCAGCACAACTGATCCAGAATCAACGAACCCCCGGCAGGCCGCAGCCTGCCGGGGGTCGTTCGTTATAAACAATTCTTTCTCATTCGTCAAATTCTAGGTCGCTGGGCAAGATCAGGTCCAGCGGGGCGTTGGGCTCTGCCACAAGGCGGCGGCTCTGGTTGAAGATGGCCTTTTCCAGCGTGTTGCGGGCAAGGCGACCGTTGCCGGCGGTGCGGCTGTCCAGCGCCTGACGGCGCTTGTAGTAGCCCAGCAGCGGGAAGGTGCAGCTTTCGTCCAGCCGGTAGCCCTTGCCTTTGGCCAGCACGGTGGTGATGTCCAGCAGCTCGTCGGCGGTGTAATCCGGGAATTCCACCTTGTTCGGGAAGCGGCTGGCAAGGCCGCTGTTGGCCGTGAGGAACACTTCCATCTCCTTTGTGTACCCGGCCAGGATCACCACCAGCTCGTCGCGGTGATCCTCCATGCCCTTCACCAGGGTGTCGATGGCTTCCAGCCCGAAGCTGTCCTGCTCGCCGCGGTACAGGCTGTAGGCCTCGTCGATGAACAGCACGCCGCCCAGTGCACTCTGGATGACGCTGTTGGTCAGCGGGGCAGTATGGCCGGTGTAGCGGCCCACCAGGTCGCCGCGGCTCACTTCCACCAGCTGGCCGCCCTTGAGTGCCCCGATGGCCTTGAGGTACTTTGCCACCAGCCGGGCGATGGTGGTCTTGCCGGTGCCGGGGTTGCCGGTGAAGATCATATGCATGGACAGGCTGGCCGTCTTGAACCCGGCGGCGGCGCGGCGCTGCTGCACCTGCAGGTTGTCTGCCAGACCGAACACATAGTCCTTGACCGGGGCAAGGCCCACCAGCGCGTCCAGCTCGGCGCGGATCTCGTCCACAGCACCGGTGTACTCCGTCGGCAGCAGGCTGAACAGGTCTGCCGGGGCGGCCCCGTTCAGGGCAAACTGCAGCCCCTCCGGCACGGCAGTCAGGGCCACGGTGCCGGTAAGGGCCGTATCGGTCTGCAGGCAGTATTCACTCAGGGCGCGGAAGATGCGGTCACAGCACAGCTTCAGACCGGCCGCGCCCTTCTCCTTGGAGCACTGGGCGGCCACATAGTCCCGCACGTCTGCCCCGGCAGTCAGGGTGAGCCCCAGCCGGGTGCGCACCTTCCGGGCCAGCGCGTTCAGCTCTTGCGCCGCCATAGCGGCCAGATCTTCCCGTGCAAAGGCGATAGTGGTGCACACATCCCCCACCGCCGAGACAAAGGGCGCACCGAACTTGTCGGCCAGTGCTTCCCGCCCCTTGTGGGAGAAGAAGATCAGGTACTTTCCGCAGGGGTCGATGCGGCTCACCGCACCGGGCGCCAGCGCGGTACCGGCATCCACCAGAATGCCCTCCTTATTGACCAGATACCGGCTGGACAGCGGTGCGCTGCCCCTGGTGGCAAGGTCGGCGATGGTTTTTAAAAAGCCGGGGTAGCAGCTCTCGTAGTGCTCAAAGATCAGGATCTCGCCGGGGGCGTGCAGAGCGGCATACAGGTCCTGCAAAAACAGCTTTTCGGACCCGGCATCCGGGTACAGGGCCAGATCCAGCACGGCGGTCTTATCGCTCTGCAGCAGGCCGCGGGCCGCCATGATGCGGGCCGTCTCCTCCAGCGCAAAGTGCCGCCCGGTGCCGGGCGCACCGCTCAGCAGGATCACGTTGCGGGCCACCGGGGCCTCGGTGCCCAGCACAAAGGGCCGCCGCATGGCCCGCACCACACCGTCCACAAAGGCGTCCTGCCCCAGCACGGTCTTTTTGACCTCGGTCGCCAGCCCTTCAAAGCTGCCCAGATGCTCCGGCTTCGTGTCGGCGGTGCCTTTGGCCAGCAGGCCGTCATTCTCCATGTCCCGCAGCATCTGACGGCTGTTTTCCAGCGCCGTCTGGGTGTCGGCATCCTGCTTTTTCAGCTGGGCATTCTGCTTTTTCAGCAGCTCGTCCAGCTGTTTCTGCTGCTCCAGAAGGGCCGCGTTCAGGTCCGGCAGGCCCCCGGTCTTTGCCTTTGTGTCCGGCTGCGCAGCTCCGGAACCAAATTTCACGCGCCCGCCTGCGCCGAATACGCCGTTCATAAGGGATTCCCAATCGTCGGTATATGCCATTGTGCGGCCCTCCCTGCAGTTTTCTTCCAGTATAGTGTACCCCGGCCCGTTTTGCAAGGGATTTTCCCTCTTGCAAAATCCACGCCGGTTGTTTACACTACAGGTGTGTGAAAGTGTGTAAATCTCACAAGAAGGAATGAAGGAAATGGGTACAATGACACAGGCACAGCGCCGCGCCCTTTACGAGAGCGGCCGTTTTGCCCGCGAAACCACCTATAACGGCCCCCTTGGGCCGGAGTACACCCCCGCCGGCACCCGCCTGCGGCTCTGGGCACCCACCGCTGAGCAGGCAGCGGTGAACCTGTTCCGCAAGGGGCACGACAGCCCCTGCATCGGCACACTGCCCATGCAGCGCGGGCCACAGGGCGTATGGAGCATCTGGCTGCCCGGCGACCAGCATGGGCATTACTATACCTTTACGGTCACGGTGGACGGCGTTGCACGGGAGACCGGCGACCCCTACGCCCGCGCTGGCGGCCTGAACGGCCTGCGCAGCATGATCGTGGACCTGGCCCGCACCGCCCCTGCCGGGTGGGAGCGGGACGTGCGCCCGGTGATCCCCCCGGCCCGGCGGTCAGTGTGGGAGGTGAGCGTGCGCGACTTTTCGCAGGATGCGGCCAGCGGCGTGCGCCCGGCCTGGCGGGGCAAATTTCTGGCCTTTACCCAGACCGGCACCACTCTGCACGGCGACGGCATCCACCCCACCTGCCTGAACTACCTCAAGCGGCTGGGCGTGGGCTATGTGCAGCTGATGCCCATCTTCGACTTTGGCAGCGTGGACGAGGCAAAGACGCTGCTGCGGCAGTACAACTGGGGCTACGACCCCACCAACTACAATTTCCCGGAGGGCAGCTACTCCACCGACCCCGCCCGGGGCGAAGTGCGGGTGCGGGAGTGCAAAGAGATGATCGCCGCCCTGCACGCGGCGGGCATCGGCGTGATCATGGATGTGGTGTATAACCACATGTACCGCTACGAAAACGTGCTGAACAACACCGTACCGGACTACTTTTTCCGCCAGAATGAGGACGGCAGCCTGTCCAACGGCAGCGGCTGCGGCAACGAGTTTGCCAGCGAGCGCCCCATGGCCCGCAAATATATGATCGACTCTCTGCTCTACTGGGCGCAGGAGTACCACATCGACGGTTTCCGGTTCGACCTGATGGGCCTGTACGACGTGGACACCATGAACGCGGCCCGTGCCGCTTTGGATGCCCTGCCCGGCGGGCGGGATATCCTGATGTACGGCGAGCCGTGGCAGGGCGGCGGCAGCCAGCTGCACCGGTACGAGGCCAACAAGGCGAACCTGGCCATGCTGAACGAGCGCATCGGCATCTTCTGCGACGACACCCGCGACGCCATCAAGGGCGGCTGTTTCAATGCCCGGGAGCCGGGCTATGTGGAGGGCAAGCCCAGCAGCTTCTGGGACATCGGCGGCGCGGTGGCCGCCTGGTGCCGCAGCGACCGTCTGCCGCCCCACGCCCCCAGCCAGATCGTAAGCTATGTGTCCGCCCACGACAACTTCACCTTGTGGGACAAACTGCTCTGCGTGCGCTACGAGCGGCCGGAGTTCACCGCATCTGACCCGGTGGCACTGGCCCAGAACCGGCTGGCCGCCGGCATCTACCTCACCAGTTTCGGCCTGCCCTTCCTGCAGGCGGGCGAAGAGTTTGCCCGCACCAAAAAGGGCGTGGGCAACAGCTACCGCTCCTCCCCCGCCCTGAACCGTCTGGACTGGGCCCGCGCCGGGCAGTACCACGCCCTGGTGGACTACTACCGGGGCCTGCTGGCCCTGCGGGCCGCCTTCCCGCGGCTGGGCACCACCGACCGCCACGCCCCGGAGGCGCTGCAGTTCTTCTCGCTGGAGCAGCCGCTGGTGGGCTGGACCCTGCCCGCTGCCCCCGGCGACGGGGCCTGGTGGCGGGCACTGTGTGTGTTCTACAACCCCACCGACACCTCCCGCGTGGTGCCGCTGCCCGCCGGGCAGTGGAAGCTGCTGAGCAACGGCACTTCTTCCAGCTTATGGCGGGGCGAGAGCCGCACCTATGAACGGAAAGCCCTTCTGATGCCGTACAGCGCCACCGTGTTTGGAGCCGTATAAACAACAAAAAACAAGGGCAGACTGCTTTTCGGCAGTCTGCCCTTGTTCTATCGGATTTTTAGCTGTTGGACGCGGTCTTTTCGCCCAGCGTAACATTGACCGTCTGCATCTGGCCGTCGCGGGCCACCGTGATGGCCAGCGTGTCACCGGCTGCATGCTTCTGCATCAGGGTGCCCAGATCATCCTTGGCGGCGATCTCGGAGCCGTCCACGCTGACGATGCGGTCACCGACCTTCAGACCGGCCTGATCGGCAGGGCCGCCCTTGGTCACGTCCACGATGTAGACACCGTAGGCGTTCACGCCCAGCTGCTGTGCCGTCTGTGCGTCGGTCACAGCCAGGTAGGTGATGCCCAGATAGGGGCGGCCGGTCACATAGCCGTTCTCCAGCAGCTCCTGTGCCACCTTGATGGCATCATTGATGGGGATGGCAAAGCCCAGGCCCTCGGCATCGCTGGAAGAGGATTTTGCGTTCACGATGCCGACCAGCTCACCGTTCATGTTGAACAGGCCGCCGCCGGAGTTGCCGGGGCTGACCGAGGCATCCATCTGGATCAGGGACATGGTGTTGGTGGAGTTGGTGCCCTGGATGGTCACGCTGCGGTTCAGTGCGCTGATCATGCCGCCGGTCACGGTGCCGCCCAGCTCACCCAGCGGGTTGCCCACAGCCATCACGTTCTGACCCACCTTCAGGCTGTCGCTGTTGCCCACGGTAGCGGGGGTCAGGCCGTCGGCGTCGATCTTGATGACCGCGATATCACTGGTGGTATCTTCGCCCACCAGCGTTGCGGTATAGTCCTTATCATTGATCGTCACGGTGATATTGGAAGCACCGTCCACAACGTGGGCACAGGTGAGGATGTAGCCATCCGAGCTGATGATCACGCCGCTGCCGGCACCGCTCTCCACCTGATTCTGGCCGTACCAGGACCACTGGGAGTAGACCACCTGCTCGGTGGTGATGACCACCACGCTGGGGCTGACCAGATCTGCCACCTGTTCGGTGGTCAGGCTGCTGCCGGACGCCGAAGCCGAGGTGATGGAGCTGTCACTGCCGGAAGAGCTGCTGGAGCTGGAGGGAGCCACCTGCTGGATGACCACCTTGCTGCCGTTCATCTGGGAGCCGACATAGCCGCCTGCAAAGCCCATGACTGCGGCCAGCACCAGTGCCACGGCACTGCGTGCCACCTTGCCGCCATTGACATGGTGCTTCTTCTTTTTGGGCGGTTCCGGCTCCGCCGGCTGCCGGGGCGGCACCTCGGTGGGAGGCACCGTGCTGCCGGCATCCGGGGCAGCAGCCTGCTGCTCCGGCTCGTTGTTGTACTGGTTGGCAGTGTTCATGCCGCTGCTGCCCACATTGGGGTAACCGGTGCCGCCTGCCGTGTTATCGGAAGAGGAATAGTTGTATTCCCATTTGTTCTCATCCATCTTGATACTTCCTTCCCTGAAAAGGCTCTGTCTCCGGGGAACTGCGCCCCCTGGAACTGCTCTTATTGTATACACCAATTGTGAAAACCAATCGCATGTGCCGTGAAGAAACTGTGAAATGCGGTCCTGCCGTTTTTTCTTGACAAGAACGCCCGCAGTTGCTATTGTAACAGCAGAAAAACCTGCAGAAAAGAGGAGACTGCCGCATGGAACTGCGCCGCACGGAAACGGGCTTTGCCCTTTATAAGGAAAAGGAGGCCATCGGCCATTGCACCCTGCACCCCGCCGCACAGGGCGCGGCCCTTGCCGCCCTTACCATCGACCCGGCATGGCGGCGCAAGGGCTACGGCTCCTACCTGTTAAAAGAAGTATTGCGCAGCTTTGGCGGTTATGACCGCGAAGCCGCCACCGTGTTTACGGCACCCCTGCCCGCCGACTGCGCCGAGATGGCCTTCTGGGCCAAATTCGGCTTTGCAGCCGAGGGGCCGCAGCTGGTGCGCCGCCGCACCCCGGACCTGACCGCCGTCAAATTCGTGCAGGACTTCCTCGCCGCGCGGCTGGTGCACCCGCGCCTGTGCGTGGACGCCACCTGCGGCAACGGCGGCGACACGGCCTTCCTGTGCCGTCTTACCGCACCGGAGGGCCGTGTGCTGGGCTTTGACATCCAGCCGGAAGCCATCGCCTCCACCCGCGCCCGGCTGGAACAGACCGGGGTGCCCGCCGGGCAGTATGCCCTGCACTGCGACAGCCACGCCCATCTGTTACAGTATGTGCAGCCCGGCACGGCGGATGCCGTGATGTTCAACTTCGGCTGGCTGCCGGGGGCCGACCACGCGGTGTTCTCCACCGCCGACAGCAGCATCCCCGCGCTGGAAGCCGCCCTGCAGGCGGTGCGCCCCGGTGGGGTGGTCAGCGCCATCCTGTACAGTGGGGCGGTCATCGGCACAGACGAAAAGCAGGCGGTGCTGGCCTGGCTGCGGGCACTTCCGCTGAAAGATTTCACCGTTCTGGTGTGCGATTTTGCCAATTGGGCCGAAACCGCCCCTCTGCCCTGCTTCATCCTGAAAAAATAACGAAAGCCCTTGCATTATCGCGCGTTTTCGTATAGAATAAAGTGCGTATGTGTAAAAATATGTTTTCTCCGCTCCCGCGCAGCGGGAGCGGAGAAAACTTCACCCCCTTCTAGGAGAATTTCAGATCTATGACAAATCGTGAAGAAATCGAGCGCCGCCGGACGTTTGCGATCATCAGCCATCCCGACGCCGGCAAGACCACGCTGACCGAAAAGCTGCTGCTGTACGGCGGAGCCATCAACCAGGCCGGTTCCGTCAAGGGCAAGCAGAGCGCCAAGCACGCTGTTTCCGACTGGATGGACATCGAGAAGCAGCGCGGTATTTCCGTCACCTCCTCGGTGCTGCAGTTCAACTACGCCGGCAAGTGCGTGAACATTCTGGACACCCCGGGCCATCAGGACTTTTCGGAGGATACCTACCGCACCCTGATGGCGGCGGACTCCGCCGTCATGGTCATCGACGCCGCAAAGGGCGTCGAGGCCCAGACCATCAAGCTGTTCAAGGTGTGCACCCTGCGCCACATCCCCATCTTTACCTTCATCAACAAGATGGACCGCGAAGCCCGCGACCCCTTTGAGCTGATGGAGAACATCGAGGAGATCCTGGGCATCAAGACCTACCCCATGAACTGGCCAATCGGCTGCGGCAAGGAGTTCAAGGGCGTGTTCGACCGCAACACCCGCAAGGTGCTGGCCTTCTCCAGCGACGGCCGCGCCAACGGCGTGAAAAAGGTCAGCGAGACCGAGGCCGAACTGGGTGATCCCGCACTGGACGAGCTGCTCACCCCCTACCTGCACCAGCAGCTGGTGGATGAGATCGAGCTGCTGGACGGTGCCGCCGAGGAGTTCGACCTGGACAAGGTGCTGCGCGGCGAGCTGAGCCCCGTGTTCTTCGGTTCGGCCCTGACCAACTTCGGTGTGGAACCCTTCCTGGAGAACTTCCTGCGGCTCACCCCCACCCCGCTGGCCCGCGTGGACAGCCTGACCGGCGAGTCCGTGGATCCCTGCCGGGATGAGTTCTCTGCCTTTATCTTCAAGATCCAGGCCAACATGAACAAGGCCCACCGCGACCGCATCGCTTTCATGCGCATCTGCTCCGGCAAGTTCGAGCGCGGCATGGAAGCCTATCATGTGCAGGAGGGCAAGAACATCAAGCTGGCCACCGGCACGAGCCTGATGGCCGATGACCGTGCCATCGTCCAGAACGGCCACAAAGTTGTGGTCGTCGGGCCCTAGCCCGGCGATAAACGCCTTGCTGTCGGCGGTGCGGTAGGAGGGGAGACCCAGGGTATTCTCGAACACGCCCGGCATGCGGCGCAGGGCTGCGGCCCCCTCCGCGTCCTCCGGCCCGATGGGGCGGATGGTGTAGTTCATAAAAGCACCTCCCGAAACTATTTTTGCCATGATAGCACAGGCAGGGGCAAAAAACAACCGCCCGGAGGAAATTTCCTCCGGGCGGTTACGGAATGGCTTGATCGAAATCAATAGGCCACGACGATGCCGCCGTCGTTGGCATAGACGGTGCTGATGCCGCCGGTATCGCTGATGAGGATCTCCCCAAAGCGGCACTGCTTCATGACCAGCTCCTTGACGTGGAAAGCCCGCTCCAGACAGTTGCAGTGGACGATGGACAGCCGGCGCCCCTCGTGCTTGGGATCGGCTGCCATGAGGGCCACCATCTTGCCTAGAGCCTGCTTGACGGACATGGCCTGGCCCTTTTTGCAGATCTCTCCCTCGGGGGGGGCGCCCATGAGCAGCTTGATACGCAGAGTGCTGGTGACCAGGGCCTGAACCTTGGTGAGCCTGCCGTTTTTCCGCAGATTGTCCAGGGTTTCCAGCACAAAATAAGTCTCCATCTCATTGATATAGCGGGACACCTGGCTGACCACGGTGGTGAAATCCATGCCCGACTGGGCCAGCTCCTGGATCTTCAGGGCCACCAGCACCTCTCCCGCCGAGGCGGAGCAGGAGTTGAAGATGTGCACATTGGAGTTGGGGTGGTCCTCCAGCCAGAGGCTCCGCGCCTGGGCCGCCGCGTTGTGGGAGCCGGAGAGCAGGGCGGAAAGAGTGACCACGTACAGGTCGTCGGCACCGCAGTCAAAAGCCTCCAGATACTGTATGGGGGAGGGACAGGAGGACTGGGGGGCCGTGGCGCTCTCCTTCATCCGCCAGAGCAGGGCACCCTGGTCAAAGGAGGCATCGTCCGCCTCGAGGGTGAGCTTTTGGGTGAGGAAGTTGACCTTGGCGTCGGTCACGCCGTCGAGCTTCTTGATAGCGTCCTCGAGCTTGCCGGCGCAGACGGCGCAATCGATCTCATCGAGCTTGAAAGACTTACGCATGGTTGGATTCCTTTCTAATGCGTCGCGCCCGCGGGCGCGTAATTTACGGCGTTGGTTTACTCGCAGATATGGGTGAGACCCTGGTCCAAGATGGTGAGCACGTGGTCGTCTGCCAGGGAGTAATGGATGTTTCTCCCGTCGCGGCGGAACTTGACCAGGTGGGATTGCTTCAAGATGCGCAGCTGGTGCGAGACAGCCGACTGCGACGTGCCGATGGCCTCGGCAAGGTCGTTGACGCTGAGCTCGTTGGACATCAACGCGTATAGGATCTTGATGCGCGTGGTGTCGCTGAACACCTTGAAGAGGTCTGCGAGATCGTACAGCAGCTCTTCTTCTGGCATGCCGTCGCTTTCGCAGACAGCGTGCGTCGGTTGGGACGTGGCGTTCTCCTCGGCCATATCCTCCTCCTTTCATATGAACACATGCTCATATATCGAACTATTTATGATTATATGAACGTATGCTCATATGTCAAGCCTGTATAGGAGGAAGTATGCGAACGGTATGCTCTCTGAAAATAATTAATAACAAACATTAATTATGATATTCTATACGTTGAATAGAGGAAATAAAGGCCATCCGGTTCACTCTCTTCCAACGGTAAAGGAGGCGTCCGTAATGAAAAAGGCGTTGATCCATGAGGCGTCCGATGCGCGCGAGATTGCCCTGTCGGAGATGTCGTCCATTGCTGGTGCCGCCCGTATTGTGTGCCGCGTAGGCGCCATCGCTTGCTTGGTTCCCGCAGCGCTTGGCGTCGTTGGCTGCTTGCAGTGGGCGGTGGGCGGAATGCTGGACGGATCGTTTGCCAAAGGTTTCATCTTAGCCGGTTCCAGGGCGCTGTCCCAGGCGGCCGCGTCCGCGGGCCCGGAGCTGCTGTCGCTCACCACGCCGGATAAAGCCGCTTCCATCATCCTTATCGACCAAAACGGCAGCTTCCCCATTGCGCGCGAGCTGTCTATGCTGCTTATGGCGTGGGCGCTGGCGGTCGCGGGTCGCTTTTTCAGCGAGGTCGCTTCAACTAAGCGCCCCTTCGGCTCTGTGGCGGCGCACCGGGTCAAGCGTATCGGGGCAATCGCCGTACTAGCATCCATCGCACCCTCGCTAGTGGTGTGGGCGGTAATCGAGGCGTTGCTGGCGACCATAGGTTACGCGGGGTCGCTTTCCATATATCCGGATTTCCAACCGTGGCTTTGCGTTATGGGATTTTTCCTGTTGGTGTTCGCCCGCATTCTGGAATACGGCGCTATCTTGCAGCAACAAGATGACGAGTTGCTGTAGGGCGGTGGCATTGTGATTGTGCTGAGGCTCGACCGCATGCTGGCGCAGCGAAAGGTCAACGGCAAAGACCTGGCAGAGCGCATCGGAATATCGCCGGTGAACTTATCGCGCATCAAAACGGGTAAGATCAGCGCCGTGCGCTTCTCGACACTGGATGCTATATGCCAGGCTCTCGACTGTCAGCCGGGCGACCTGCTGGAATATATTCCAGACGATGAGGTGGGCGACCGCATGGGTCTGGCCTAGACGGTGTGCGTTGCGGTAATCCGCGGTTTTCTCAGCTTGGCGCCGCGCGGCGGGACGGACGTCTTGCTGAGCGCGATGAGATCATTGATATACATATAAATAAACTGTGACCTGCGAATTCTTTATAAGAAATCCACGGAAAATCAGCAGCAAAAAACCGTGTCCCGTCGGGGTGGTCAATGAGTGCCACGAGGTGGGTAAGGGTCGATTGCAATTAGGGGTATTAGGCTCTCAGGACCCGCTGATTCTTGGCTGGGCGGGCTATCTTGCAGATTGATGGACGTTTTCGGTCATTAACAGCCTATCAACTTGGTTACAATTATTCTCAACTAGATATTTAAGTAACTTCTGATGCTGATATCTCTCGTCTTGTTCTGGCAGACTTGCTCATATTGCCTATGTATAAAAGATTTCTCCCCGCCCCAAGCGGTTCATTGACCATCTGAATCGAGGACGGCTTTTAAACAGGGCCAGAGCCTGATGGCTGGCTGGCTGTCAGGCTCTGGAACGGTAGGCCAATGCCCGTCGCCATGGGTTGATGATTGTTTTTCCTGTCCTTATGCCTGGCGCTGCATCTGAGTCGCGTTCGCTGCCGCGCAACACAACGTGCTTATAGTGGCTTTACCGCATGCGTTGCCCAAAACGTGGGGATGTTCATCTCATACAGGCGTCCCTCGCCATAGGTGTCCTCGTAGCAGTCGACCAGTTGGAACCCGGCCTGCAGTTGGCCGCGAATCTGGTCTTCCAGCGTGTGCGAGAACTGGATTCCGTCCTCAACCGGGTCAAGCGCTGCCATGTGCTCGGGATTAACCAGCGGATTGAACGGCAGGCTGTAGATCGCGCGCTCTTCGTCGGGGTAGTCGAACACGTAGCCAAAGCCGTTGTCCAGTCCCGCAAGCAGCCTGCCGCCGGGTTTCAAAATGCGGTTGCACTCGAGCCAAAGCGGCTTGACTTCTTCAATGTAGCAATTGGAGACCGGGTGAAAGATCATATCGAAGCTCGCGTCCTCAAAGGGCAGGGGCTTGGACATGTCGGCGCGAACAATCTCGATCTCATAACCCTCGCGCTGGGCGACCATGCGCTCGGATTCAAGCTGGCTGGGGGTGTAGTCCAGTACGGTGCATGCGGCGCCAAGGGCGGCGAAGATGGGCATCTGCTGCGCGCCGCCGCAGGCGAGTCCAAGCACGCGCAGGCCCGTCATGTCCGCCGGATACCATTCGTGCGGAACCGGCTTGGTCGGCGTGAGCAGCATTTCCCAGTCGCCTTGGCATGCGCGCAGATAGTCCTCATGGGTTATGGACGTGCCCCATTCCCAGCCGTCTGCATTCCACCCGTCGATTGCTCGAGCGTTGGCATCTGCGTAGTTGTCTCGTGTTATGTCGTCTGTCATGGGCGGCCTTTCTATTTGTCCTCTTCAAACTCGATCGTAATTATGCCGTTGTCGCTCAACGCGCGCACAATGCGGGTGGCGCCCAGGTTGCTTGCCGGCGCCGTGACCGTGCCGTTGGCGGATGACGCGTCGATAACGTATGCGCTGGACGACCCCACATATCCCAGCGTGATCATGCCGTTGTTGGACGTGTACTCGCCGTCTGCCACATCGAGCTCGCGCCCGGTGATGGTGCCGTTATCCGCTGCGACAACCAGTTTTGCGCAAGCCAGATGCGCCAGCGCTATGGTGCCGTTGTCCGCGCGGACACTGGCCTGATCAAACGTGCTCTCCTTTACAGTCATCTTGCCGTTTCCGCTGGTTGCACTGGCGTCTTTGGACGAGCAGCCAATAACGCCCACCTCTCCGTTGTCGCTTTGCGCGCGGAGCGTGTCCGCGGCGACGTTGTTGAGCATGACCACGCCATCATTAGAGGTGGCGTCGAGCGTCTTTGCGCTCACGTCGCTCGCCCACACCTCGCCGCTTGATGACACAAGCGTGCAGGACGAGATTCCCTCAAGATCCGTCGCCGTGGTGCTGGCGAAGTCGTTGCTCACGCTGATATCGCCCGTAAAGCTCTTGGGCACGCGCACCACCGTGGTGTCATCCTGCCCCTTGTCCATCAGGTTGATCTCAATGGATCCAATCGATTCGGTCTCTTTAAAAGAAAGCGTCAGCACGCCGTTCTCATCCTTAACGTCGGCGGTGCGGTTGGCGTTTGTCCAATACACCAGCTCGATGGCGTCGCCGTCCGCGGGCACAAGCTTCACGTTGCCAAATTCGCTCTCCACGTGGATCGCCTTGTGAGGTGCCGTCGACTCCGCTTCAAGCGTTTTGACCTGTCTATCGAGCTTGTTAACGTGGGTTGAGAGCTTTGCAAAGTCGAAGCCGGCTGCGGCCCAAGAGCCGCCGGCAAGTACCGCTCCTCCCGCAATGAGCGCGACGGACACTATGAGCAGGGTCTTCTTAACGTTACGCATCAAGGGCACCTTCTTTCGAAGCGGGGGATGTGCTGGACGAGTTTCCCGAGAGATCGCCGGGCGTATTTGCGGGCGTATCCACATCCACGGGTGCGGGCACGGGATTAGCCTTAACAAACAGCCCCCGCACCCAGCGCGCGAAGTCGCGGGTGAGAAGCGCCAGCTGCTTGCTTACGCCCATCACGCCAAACGTTGCCAGGAGGCCCGCTCCGCACGCCATAAGGCAGAGCCCTAAGGCAAAGAAGCTCGAGAGCGCAAACCCGCGTGCAAGGATGTTGGCGAAGACAAACAGTCCTAAAGGCCCCATACCAATAAGGATGACAACCAGAATCCACATGGCGGCGATAATCAGCCAAATAGCCAGGTAGATGCATAGCGCAGCCAGCGCCAGCGCGCCTGCAACCGGTACCCAAACAGGGGAGAACAGGGCTAGCAGCACAATATTGAGCGTGCGGCTGCCGGTGTTCGCCTTGGCGATCGCACGGGGGATGGGCGGAATCTCGCTTGCGATCTGCCGCGCAATCTCGTCCACATCGCCCAGGCTTGCAACTGCATCATCTTCCGACATGCCGTCCTCGACGCGGTCGCTGATCGCCTCGTCGTAAAACGCGATGGCCTGCTGCGTCTCCGCATGCGGAAGCTTGGCGAGCGCTCGTTCCAGCGCAGCGAGAAACTCCTGCTTGGTCATTGCGATGCACCTCGTTTCACAAAGTCATAGATTGAAAGGATGTCGGCCTGCTCGGTCAAAAACTCGTCGATGCGCCGCGCACCCTCTTGGGTTAGGCGGTAGTACTTGCGCAGGCGCCCGTTGTGCTCCACGGAGTACGCGGTTAGGCAGTCGGCCTTCTCCAGGCGCTTGAGCAGCGGGTAGAGCGTGGATTCCGTCAATCCCAGCACGTCGGGCACGTCTTTCACTATCTGGTAGCCGTAGCTGTCGCCGCCGCGCAACGACGCCAGCACGCAGATCTCTAGGAAGCCTCGCTTCATCTGTGCGTCCATGATACCTCCTTTCGACTCATACTATATGACGCATAGTATAAGGCGTCAACGGGGTTAAGAATTTCTTTAGACGAGGAAAGGGAGGAGTATCATTGCAGGTGGGTTTTCGCTTGGTCTTATTGCTGGACAAAGACCGGTAGCGCCCTACGTTGCATGGAGGTGCCATGGCTACAACTACTACTTTGCATTTTGACGATGTTGACATGCGGGCTGCTGCTGATCTTTTACAGGCCATGGGGCTTACGCTCGATGAGTATCTCTATATGGCGTTAAAGCAGCTCATTATCCAGCGGCGCGTTCCGTTTGAAGTGCTTCCCGCGGAAGATCGCCCTGTTGGGGAGACCCGCCGCGCGCTGATCGCGGCAGAAGCGAAAGAGCTTGGCATTATCGAAGATGATGTGCGCTCTTTCAAAACGGCGGAAGAGGCCATGGGGTGGCTCGATGACGACCGGAGCTGATGCTGCCGATTTACTGCGCTATGAACCGTCGGGTAAGATCGAGGCTCTGACCTAGGAAAAGCGCAAACAACAGAAGGGCGCCGCAAGGACGCCCTTCTGCCTTCTATTAAATGCTGCTAGCAGATGCCGGCATGCTATGCAGCTGCTACTGAACGGGAACCGTCAGGTCGCCCACGGTGATGCTGGTGATATCGTCGACATCGCGAATCTGGTCGAAGAACCAGGTCTTCTGCACCACGGTTTTGCCGTCCTGCTGCCAAGAGGTGTAGCCGCTGCCAAGCTCTTGCGTGGTGCCATCGGCAAAGGTGACGGTGAAGTCGCCATGTCCCACGCGTTTTTCGGCATCTGTTTCAAGGCTGGTTGGTCCCGATGCTTCGTCCGTGGCATCAACCGTATAGGTGATGGTGGCGCCAAGCGGGGAGACGGCAAGCTCCTCCACAACGGCGCTGTTGCCATTGATGGTGAACGTCTGGCCCGCAGGCAGGTCGACGGAGAGGTCTTCATAGTCGATCTTGAAGGACATGTTCCAGTCTCCGGTGGCAATTGCCTGCGAAGGCAGGTTGCGCCCATCTTTTCCAACGCGGGTAAAGCCAATTTCGGTAGCGTTGAAGTGCAGTGTCTCGCCAACGAGGGAGACGCCGGACCCGCCGAAGCTCATCATCTCAACAAGCTGAATGGCGTTGTCCGTGGGGTCGGCATCAAAGGTGTAGCGCGTACCTCCGCTCGCATCAATGCCAAGGCGCAGCGCGGTTAGCGCGTTGATGCTTCCGCCGCCATCGAGGACGAGGTTATAGGTGCCGTTCTGGTTCATATCGAGCTCGTCGAACGCCGTTCCGTCGTCCTTCTCGATGGTGTAGACCACCGCGTAGGCGTTGCGCATGCCTATGATGGCGTCGGCCGTGATGGTGATGCCGTTGCTTGTGCAGCTGGCGCCTATGGGCCGTCCAATCTGGTCGATAAGCTCGGTCTGCGCTGGGCCGGCGCCAAAGACGGCGGCGAGCGAGTCCGCCGCGCGGGCGAGCGTGCCCGTGGCGTAGGCGGTCCCTCCGCCCAGCGCCAGCACGGCGGCGATACCTATGGTGGCGGCGATCCTGTGCGGGCTGCGACGGCGTACGCGCTGCGACCTGTCGGTGCGGCTACTGCCGCGGCGCTCGTCGCTGCGAGCACCCGTCGCCGGCTGCGTTCCGTGCAGCTCCAACACCTTGTTCGACCTCGCGGCGGCTTTAAGCCGTTGCGCCATGCGGACCTTCTGCTCATCGGAGAAGCAGAGCCGGTCCAGCTCGGTGCGATACGTATCGCTATCAAAGGTTGTCACGGTCGGCTCCCTTCAAAACGGGGCGTAGCATGGTGCGCCCGCGGCTCAGTCGGGTCGCTATGGCGGATTCGCTCGCACCTACCAGCTCCGCGATCTGCTTGATCGAGTACCCCTCGTAATAGTGCAGGTAGATTGCCACGCGATAATTCGCGGGCAGGTTCATGACGCTCTGCAGCACGCTGCGCGATTGCGCTGTCAGCTGCGCTTCGGTCGCATGCGGCGCGCTTGCGGGTTCGGGGGCGTCATCAAGTGCGACAGTGGCCCGGGTTCCGCGGCTCTTCAGCAGGTCCTTGCATGCGTTTGCCGCCACGCGGATGATCCATGCGCGCTCGTGGTCTGCCGAGAAAAATCGCTGCGGGCGCTGCAGAACCTTGAGCAGAACGTCCTGGCATATATCCTCCGCGTCCTGCGTGCTGCGCAGGTATGTGTAGCACACGCGCAAGATGGTGTCCGCATAGGTGTCCACCAGGCGCTCCGGTTCGGTCGCGTAGGTGCGGTTGGGGCATGCGGCCTTCACGCATTGTTGCTTCGCCATGATTTCACCTCGCTTCGGTCGTCGTTGTTTTTGGACGAGGGACAGGTTTCGATATCTCCCTCTACCAACAATACGATTCGCGTTCCAAAACTTGGCAATCACAGGCTAAAAAGATGCGCGACGCAATCTCGCCGCGCATCAAGGCTCATTTCAAACGGGCTATTTCAAATCCGTCCGCGCTCCCGCGCCTCTTACCCACACGCGGTCGTAATCGCGCAGCATCATGATGGTGAGCACCACGCCAAGAGAAAGGGGAGCGGTCTTTTGGTCCACCAGTTCAATCCCGTATGCCACGCGGTTCAGCGCGGGCTGCACGTGTACGCGGGCCGTTACGGACCCGTTGCGCGTCACGGCGAAATCATCGCCCATGAGGTTGCCCTCAACGCCCACGCCCTCGCCGTCGATGCGGATTACGTCTCGGTAGCCGGTATCGAAGCGAATCTCGCGGCGCAGCTGCACGCGGTCAAATCCATCCATGCGCACCTGGAACACGGGGTGATACAGAGCGTGCTTGCGGGCGATGCTGCCCACGCGCCCGCCCTTCTCGTCTATGATGAAATAGAGCGCTCGGCTAAAGAACGATGCCGCGCGCACCAAGCGGTATGCAAGCCCGCACGTGTCGGTGATATCGGCGTTTTCAAACTTGCCATACAACGGGTTTCCCAGCGACCGCAGGCCAAAAAGGCTCAGATCCTCCTCATCGGATCCGTCGGTCTTGCTTTCGTTTGTGCCGCTGGCGTCAATCACGGAGCTCGCCAGCAGAATGTGGTTCTTGTCGCGAGCGAACGCCTGCGCCATCACCTGGTCGTCGTCCTTCACCATCTGGTCCAGCGTGACGCCAAACAGCGCGCTCATAAGCACAAGGCTCTGTATATCCGGCGTGGTGGTACCGCTTTCCCAGTTGCTGATGGTGTTGCGGGACACCCAGATGGCATCGGCAAGGTCCGCCTGCGACATGCCAAGCTGCTTGCGTCCGCGCCTGATCTGCTCGGAGAGAATCATTGTCGCCCCTTTCCTCCGGCGGTGCGATCGCGCTCTCGCGCCTCTTATCCACACGCCTGTACACCAAAGAACCCTTAAGGGAATCCCGCGAGACCCCTTAAGGGAACTATAGAATCTTCGAACCTTTAACGCTGCCAAATACCTTGTGCAACGTTCGCTTTTCAGCGCGCTAACCGTTGTGTTCCAGCGTATTTGGACGAGGACCAGCTAGATGCTAAATCGCGTTAGCAGCGCAAATGCCAGCGCTAGGGCCCCGTCCATCCTTATTGCTCAACAGGTATATAGCGCTTTGCAGCGTAGGGTCCTAGCGCCAGGCCGATGATGGGCCAGATAAGGGGCGTGAAGTTAGACGGTTCAAGGTCGATGGGCAAGGCCGCCATCGCAACAAGTCCTACTACGGCACCGGGAATGCTGACAACGCCCAGAAGGGCGAGAGCTAGGATAACGCCGTCTTTGCGGCTCCAGGTCTCGGGCGTGGGGCGTCCGTCCGCTGGGTGAGCGAAGAGATTCTCCTTGATGGCTTTGTGCGCCTTGTAAACCAAGAAGTACGAGTAGACTCCCGCGATCACGGTCGCCGCCATTAGCGCCTGGAGCATGCCAAGTTCCCGTGCAAGATTCGCCGAAGTTTCGATGTCATCGACCGTCGCCATGTAGAGGGCGGCGGCTGCAATGATCAAAACGGTGCCTATGACGAGGGGGATGATGAATGCTCGCCTTAACGCACGGCGCGACGCCTGGTCCAATGCCGTCCAGTACCGCTTGATAGCGTCCATGGTCGCCTCCGCATCTCTAGGAGTGCTCGGCAATTGCTGCCGGTTAGCGTACTTATTCCCATCGAGCCGTGGAATAAAAGAGCGTCTTCCAATGGTTGGATTCGTTTGGCGAGCGGCTCACTAGGGATTGCATTGCGCGCATGGTTCGTAGCCCCGGGTCATGACCTCGCTTCTGGTCATGGTGACTTCTTGTTTGTTGCGCGCCTTCATGCGGCTAACGGATCTGCACCCGGGCAGGTGGAACTTGCGCGTATTGGTGTTGAGCACGTAGGTGCGCGCCTGCTCGCCGTTGCTCTGAGCGGCGGTGCCGGCGGGCTCCGTGCTCGCTCTAGCATCCTGCTCGCGCCAGCTGTCGCCCGTGGCGTAGTCGATGCAAACGCCGGGCTGCACGTTATAGCAAAACACGTTGAAGCTCACGGACGCACCGTCATCGTCAAGCGAGAGCGCCTTCATGTGCACGCCGCGCGCAACAAGCTCATCGTCCGCAAACACGGGCTCAACGCGCAGCAGCACGCGTCCGCCGGCGTCTACGTGACCATCGATCCAGTTCTCGAAGGGCAGCATGCCCTGGGTGTTCATGTAGCGCGTGCCGGTGATGAGGTTGAGCTCGTCGGCGCCCTCGCCGGTGAGCTGGTAGCCAATGAGATGGCAGCGATTGTAGAGGTATCTGCCATCGACCAGGTCGTCATAGCGTATGGTGTGCCAGCCGGAGGGCTTGATCATGCCGATGCTGCCGCGCGGTTCGGTGGGCTGCGTGTCAGGGCTTACCACTGCCATGGCGGCGCCGCAGCGACCGAGGTTGTCGAGTGGCGAAAACTTCTCTGCCTCCGCGGGGGAGCTTGCCTGCGCCAGCAGGGCTTCAGCGTCGGAGGCGTTGAGGTTTGGCGCGTTATCGTTGATCACGGCGTACGGGCTGCCGGAGTAGGCGGGGACCTGCGAATAATCAAAGCCTCTGCTTGTCCCCGGCGTTTGATAGTCGCTAGAGGTGTTGCTTGCAGCTGCGTTTTCCGCGTCTGTTCCGGCGTCGGCGTTCCCAATCGCGCTCGATCCCGCGACCGCCTGCGCGGCGCTTCCGGTCGCGGCGCCGGCACTGGAGCAGCCCACGCTTCCGCCAACGGTAAGTGTCAGGGCAAGGATGAGGGCGATGAGGATGTGCGGGGTATTGGCCCCGTGGCGCGGAGCCTCCGTGCGGTTCAACATGACGAGCCTTTGGGCTAGGGGATAGCGACGACGCATAATGATAGCGCCCCGTCCGGACAAGAAAACCTGTCTGGACGGGGCGCTATGGAAAGCCCCGCTTAATGTAGAGGCGTACTCGCTGCGCGATGTATGAGAAAGTCCGCTGTTTTAGTGGCTTTCATTTAGCGTAATAGGTTAAATAGTGTTGTAAATAACTATTAATATCTATATAGTTAATTTAGCGGTTTGTAGAAGGGAGCAGACGTGCAACCACCGACTTACCGCGAGATCATCCAACAACTGCTTCGTGAGGGCTTCGTCGAACGAGCGTCCGCAGGCGATCACCGCCGTTTCTCTAAAAACGGCTACAAGGTTACCGTGAGGGACCAGGGCGGCAAGCATGCTACTTGGAGAGAGTGGCAGAGCATCAAGAGGCAGGCAGGGTGGTCTTAATGCACAAGGGCGCGGTGATAGCGCGTCATCGCGCCTGCATAGAATCAACGGAGGGTTTACATGCTTTTGTCCGCTGAGTGCGTTTTGACTCGCGACGGTGATTCGTGGGTGGCGGAATTCCCACAATTCGGCGGTGTTGCGACAAGCGGCAAGACCAGGACCGATGCTCTGAAGGCCGCACGCGAGGTGCTCACCTTGGAGGCGGTGGACCTGATGACCGATGGTGCCTCCGCACCAAGGCAGGCCCATGTGGCAGAGGTTCACGTTGTGAGCGTTGATGTGAGCGATGACGATGTCGAGGCGGCTCGCTGCGTCACCCTTACGGGGGCGGCGGAACGCATTGGGGTAAGCAGCCCGCGCGTGACCGCTCTTGTGAAGTCTGGCGCGCTTGACGTTAGACTTGTGAACGGAAGGCGCATGGTGACGATCGAGAGCGTGAACCGCCTGCTGGCATCGGATAGAAAGCCTGGACGACCCAGGGCTTAGGGCGGGATGTCTGCGGCGGTCGACGATGAGGGCTACAAATGCCGTAGCTCACGCGCATAATAAAAGATTCGCCCAAAGCCGCCAAAGCGGTCATTTGGACGAATCCTATTAACTCGGTTGTTAACCCTCTCGGCTGTAGGCCACTGGGATGCTCGTCGCGTCCTGCGGACAGAGCGCTAACTCGCTACACATGCGCTATTTCAAGAACATCCCCTTGCCGTTGAACTCCGCCTGTACGGTGCGCAGCATAAGATCGGTATCGTCCAGGCCCAGGTGCAGCTCGTTCTCGTCTGCGGCAAGGGTGCCGCGGCGGCGCGCCCAGTTCTGCAGGCTCGCGGGAGCGCTCTCTCGCGGCAGGGTGCGCACCTCTCCGTCAACGGAGCGGCAGATGTGGCGCGAGTCGATGACGATGATCTTGCCCGCGCGGCGCGCCTCGGCGTAGCCGGGCAGGTGCAACATGAACCAGCTGTCCTCGAACGCGGCGTTGTGAGCCATGATGGGATACTTCTTCATCAGTTTCAGCAGCTCTTTTTGCAGCTTGGTATCCAGGCGGAAGGGCGTCTTGCCCTCAAGGTCGCTCCACTGGATGTGGTGGATATCGGCCAGCGGCACGCCGGTCTCTCGGTACAGGTCGGGGATACCGCAGTAGAAGGCCTGCGGGTCGTGCGGGACGGCGTCGCTGGTGAGCTCCATGATCTCCCAGCCCACGTTGATGATGTAGCCGCGTTCCGGCGCGCGCCCGGTGGTCTCGATGTCGATGCCCAGGACGGTGCCCTTGATGGGCTTGCGCACGTAGGCGACGGAGTACGCGTCGCGGTCGCCGCGGACCTCGCGCGCGACGGCGCTGGCGGCGCGGCCCTGCATCTTGCCGATGGCGGCGCACAGGTCCGCGTCGGAGAGGTTGCGGGCCAGCAACGGGCTGGAGAGGTTGCGCAGACGCGCCTCGCCGATCTGGTCGCAGAGCTCGCGGTTGCGGTCTGCCAGGTCAAGGATGACATCGAAGTCGAATCCTGGTTCATCGTTTGCGCGCCATTCGTCCACCAGGGCCTTCAGGGCCTCCTCGCCGCGCTGACGCTCGGACTCCATGGCGTCGTAGTCGCCGTAGATGAACATGGGGATAAACGGCTGGCGGTAATACTCAAGCGCTTGCTGTGCATTCATATATGTGTGCCTTCCAAACTGATTGTAACGATCGGAAAATAATAGTTTCCCTTGTGAAACTCTGACGCTACAATAGCCTACCTTAGATGGGGCGTTAGGAAAACCGCAAGCGGGGTAACAAATGACTTATACAAAAATCGTCCACCCTATCGCCAAAGTCGTTTTATCAGTCTTCCCCTCATGACGAGTTTTAAATAGTGGATGGCATTAGGAGACCTGACTCTATGGACTTATTGCTGCATTTTGTTGAGCACGCGTTGGAAGACACGCTGTCGCTCGTTCCGTTCCTGTTCGTAACCTACCTGGTGCTCGAGGCGCTTGAGCATGCGGCGGGCAACCGCGTCAACGCCACCGTGCGCCGCGCGGGCGCCGCTGGTCCCGTGGTGGGCGCTGCGCTGGGCGTTTTGCCCCAGTGCGGCTTTTCCGCCATGGCGGCGACCCTGTACGCAGGGCGCGTTGTCACCCTGGGCACGCTGGTGGCCGTGTTTCTCTCTACGTCAGACGAGATGCTGCCCATGTTGCTGGTCGAGCGGGTGGACGCGTCTTCTGTGGCGACGCTGCTTGCCGCCAAGGCTGCGATTGCGCTGATCTCTGGCGTTGTAGTGGATGCCGCCTTGCGCGCGCTGCGCCGTAACGCCCGCGTCCATGCGGCGATTCGCCGTACGGTTTTGGGTCCTAAGTCCTTTGCGGGTGAGGACGGGTCGAGGGCGGCCGATATCATCGACAGCCTCTCGGAAGCGGGGGAGAGCGCCGAGCACATTCACCGTTTGTGCGAGCGCGACCACTGCGGCTGCGAGGAGTCTCACGCCCATCACCATGGGGACGATGGCCATCATGGGCATGGCGACGATGACGATCACCGCGAGCACGCCCACCAAGATGGCGTACTCGGTAGTGGCTCCCATGGCGCTTCCGCTGCGTGCGCTTGCAACCATGGGCATGACCACGGCCATGGACATGATCACGATCACGCGCATGGCGCCGGTGCGATCAAGTCCATTGTCTTGAGCGCGCTTTCGCATACCGTGCAGGTGACGGTCTTCATCTTCATTGTCACCTTCGTTCTGGTGGCGGTTCTGGAGACCGTGGGCGAGCCCGCTATGGAGGCGTTCCTCTCTTCCAACCGCGCCTTTGCCATTTTGGGTTCCGCGTTGGTGGGCATCATTCCCAATTGCTCTGCCAGCGTGGTTATCACGCAGCTTTACCTTGAGGGCGTGCTGTCGCTGGCACCCGCTATGGCAGGCCTTTTAGTGTCCGCCGGCGTGGGCTATCTGGTGCTGTTCCGCACCAACCGCAGTATGCGCGAGAACATAGCGATTCTGATCTTGCTGTATCTGATCGCCGTTCTTTGGGGCTTGGTGCTGATGTTGCTGGGCTTCTAGCGAGGCTTGCGGCTGGTCGCGCTTGCTTGCGCTGAATGTCCGTCTTGGGCGTCCGCTGGTATTCCGTTGTGTCTTTGCGTTGGCTCCGTTGGATGGGGGTCTACCATGGTCGATCGCACGCGTAGGGTTAGGGCTACGGGGCGAGGAGCGCCTGCCGGCAGGCGCGGGGCCGTTGCGGGGCGCACGGCAGGTGGCGGGCGCCGTCATCGTCCAAAAACACCGAAAGGCGCGCGTTCTTCTAAGCGCGTTGTGCTTGCCGTGTTGGCGGCGCTGCTGATTCTGGGTGCTGGCGTTGCGGGGCTTGCAGGTTTGGTGGCTACGGGCAACGTCAACGTGACATCTGCTTCTAGGCCAGAAAACAAATACACGGGCGTGCTGGCGCCGTATGCGTGCGCGTCCGATGCAGATGGCGACGGGGTGGATGACCAGACCGATATCTTGTCTGCGGCGCTGCGCTATGTGCAGACCAAACCCGTGTATCGCAGCGAGTACTATTCGGGCGGGTATCCGGATGACGGCTGCGGCGTGTGCACCGACGTGGTGGCGTTTGCCCTGCGCGATGCGGGCTACGATCTGCAGGCGCTGGTGGCGACCGATATCACCGAGCACCCGGATGACTACGGACTGGACGCACCGGATCCCGCGATCGACTTTAGACGCGTGCGCAACCTCAAGGTGTTCTTTGCCAGGCATGCTGCCCAACTAACGTGCGACGTTCACGCGATCGATGAGTGACAGGGCGGCGACATTGCGATTTTTGATTCGCATATTGGCATAGTGTCCGACCGGCGAAACGAGAACGGCGTGCCCTACCTTATCCACCATAACGCGCCCTCCCAGCTATCCTATGAGGAGGACGTGCTGGAAGGGCGCGATGATTTGGTGATGCATGTGCGGATGGGATGCGAATGAGGATGGGGTGCGTTTAAGGATGACGCCGAACGCGATGTTGGGCTGCTAGGCGATCTTGCCAAACGTGAACGCGCGGACCAGCAGGGTGATGCCCAGCACGGTGAGCGCGGCTCCAGCGAACAGCACAAGCATGTCCGTGGATTCAAGCGGGAACATGAGCACCACGATGCCTGCCAAAATCGACAGCACTCCGGAGAAGATGGCGAAGCCGCGGTTGTGGACGGCGGCGGATTCGACCAGCGTCATGACGCCTTCGATGATCCAGCCAAAGCCGGTAGCCATCACTACAAAGGTTGCGAGCGTTGCCGCGGAGAGCGCTTGGTTGCGCACCATTATGAGTCCGCCAAAGATTAGAAGCAGGCTGGTGATGATGTTGAGCGCGCGCCAGCCGCCCGGCAGCAGCGGCGTCCAAATGGCGGTGGCAAGGCGGATGATGCCCGCCACTATAAAGTAGATGCCCAGCACCACGGTGAGCACCACCAGGGTCTTTACCGGCCAGAACAGCAGCGCCAGGCCGGCGAGCAGGCCCACGGCTCCCGTGATGCCGTACAGGCGGCGCACGGTGGTGATGACGTGGTCTATCATGTTGTACTCGTCAAAATAAAAAGGATCCGCGTGGTCTAGCGAGTGCTTGTCGAAGAACGTCATGATGAGGACCTCCAATTGTACAGATGTGTAATAATCCTCAAGTGTGGTATACCCATTTAAGCTCGTGATAACAAAAGATTGCACGCCACCAATGCTACAATCGCGTGCGACGGACTACGAGGCCAAGGGGGATGCAATGCCGGCAACGCTGTACCTGGTTCGCCACGGCAGGACCATGTTTAACGAGAAGCGCGTTATCCAGGGCTGGTGCGATTCGCCGCTGACCCACGAGGGCGAGGAGCAGGCTGCCCGAGTCGGCCGCTATTTCGCCCATGAGGGCGTCTCCTTCGACCATGCATATGCCTCAACGTTGGCACGCACGCATCAGACCATAGAGGCGATAACCGATATGTCGTACGGGCGCGAACCGGGCCTGCGCGAGTGGTTCTTTGGCGCCTATGAGGGAGAGCGCGTCGATCTTATGCCTGCGCGCCCCTGGGGCGATTGCTTTGTTCAGTTTGGGGGCGAGGGCGAGCGGGAGTTCCATGCGCGCATCTGCTCTACGCTTCGCGAGATCATGGCGCGGCCCGGACATGAGAACGTGCTGGTGGTGAGCCATGGGTCTGCCTGTCGCGAGTTTATGCTGGAGTGGCGCGAGGGTCAGGATCTGGGCTACCCGGACGTTCCCGGTAACTGCTCTGTTATGCGCTATACGTTTGACGGCGAGCGCTTTGAACTGGTTCGCGTTGTGGAACAGGACGAGATGCGCGCGGTGTTGGGCGAGTAGGCCGCTCAGCACTGGGGTTGTAACGATGTTTCGCCCATAATCGCTTCCTGGATGACCGCAATTGTGTTCTCTTTGATTTATGAGTGCTAGGACACTGTTTGGGGTACAATCGCAATAGAACCAGCGGAGCCCGTCTCTCGTGAAATAGGCGCGGGCGACGCAAGGGGTTTACTTTAAGGACTCGGTGGCAGCCGAGTCCTTATTTTTGCCTTTCGTCTTCCGCGATGTGCTTACGTCTATCCCATCGCTCGAACAGCTCCAAGAGCAGCCTTGCGATGCTTGAAAGCGCCCCAAGGGCGCGAACGACTTGCAGGATTGTATCCATAGGCTTTGCTCCTCTCGTGAGAAGCGCCGCCCGCACGCGGACTCCGCCGGTTCTGTCCTTATACCGCATGTACCATTTGTCTAAACGCTATAACAATGAGCATATTTGATTAGTGTTAATTGATGTTGCTCACCGGTGCACGCTGATATCGTCCAAGAAAAAAGACGCCGATTCCGCTTGTTGTGGAATCGGCGTCTTGCGTTGAGATTGGCTAAGCGCTGGTTGCTTACTTGTGGATCTGGTGGATGAACAGGCCGCTGCGAAGCTTGGGCTCAAACCAAGTGGACTTGGGCGGCATAAGCAGCCCCGCATCTGCCACGGCGAGCAGCTGGTCGATTCCCGTGGCGCACATGGAGAACGCGACGCCCTCGGTGCCGGCGCAACGCTCGAGTTCGTCCGTACCGCGAATACCGCCAACAAAGCTGATGCGCGGGTCTAGACGGGGGTCGCCAATGCCCAGAATGGGCGAGAGCACCTGCTCTTGCAGGATGGAGACGTCGAGCGCGGAGACGGGGTCCGCCGCTGCGACCCGCTGCGCAAGCTCCTGGCCAAGCGACAGGTTCCACCATTGACCATCTGCGAACATGCCCATGCGCCCGGCTTCCTGCGGGGCGATGGGTGCATTCGCCGACTCGACCGTGAAGCCCGCTTGGCGAACGCGCTCGACCAGCTGATCGGCACTGAGGCTGCAGCGGTCTTTGACCACGCGGTTATAGGGCAGGATGGTGAGTTGGCTTGCTGGGAACAGCACGGAGAGGAAGTAGTTGAACGGCTCGCGTCCGGTGTAGGTGCCCGCCGCTTTCGCCTCTTCGCGCATTTGCCGGGCAACTTTGACAGCGCTTGCGGTTCGATGATGGCCATCTGCGATGTAGGCGCAGGGGATGTGTTGGAACATGGCCGCGATGGCCTCGACCGTGTCTGAGCGCTTGACCTCCCACACGGTTTGGCGCACGTTTTCCTCGTCCACAAAATCATAGAGCGGGGTCGCCATTTTGGCAGCGCCCAGGATCATGTCGAGTACGGGCTGGTCGCGATACGCCAGGAAGATGGGGCCGGTTTGGCAGCCCAGCGCGCGGATGTGCTCTATGCGGTCGCGCTCCTTGTCCTCGCGGGTGAGCTCGTGGCGCTTGATGGTGCCGTCTTCGTACTCGTCTACGGAACATACGGCGACCAAGCCGGTTTGCACGCGACCATCCATCTCGAGCTCGTAGATGTAGTAGCAGCGGTTTGGGTCGCGCATGTAGATGCGGGAGTCGATGCGGTCCTGCATGAGCTGGGCGGCTCGCTGGTAGACCTCCGGCGCGTACATGTCCTGGTCCGCGGGGAACTGCGTCTCCGGGCGGTCGATGTTGAGGAACGACAGCGGGCGGTCGGCTACGTAGTCGGCGGCCTCTTTGCGGTCGAAGACGTCGTAGGGAAGCGAGGCCGCCTGCGCGGCGTGTTGCGGCAGGGGTCGTATGCAGGGAAAGGGCAATGCCTTCATGGGGGATCCTCCTTGTTGGTGGCGTTATGCCGTTTTCTCATTGTACGTGCTGCGCGACGGGCGCGCACGCGCCGCGGGGAGGGTTATTGGAAGGGTAACGTTGGCGTGGCGCGCGTTAAAAAGGAAGCAGAAGCAACAAGGACATTGGGCTGAGCTCTGGTCCTTTGGCATTCAAAAGAATTTTACTTTCGAATCTCATAAAGTTGTTAAGAACGAACACATGTTCTATAATGATACAAGGGGATTTACAATAGTAATGCGAGGCGATACTATGATTCTATCCTATGCTGATAAAGAGACCGAAAGATTGGCACGAGGAGAAAGGGTGAGACGCTTTTTGCCATTCGAGCGCGTCGCTTTGCGCAAGCTGCGACAACTTGAATTAGCCGCAAGCATTAATGATCTGAGGATTCCTCCGGGTAATCGGTTGGAAATCCTTCAGGGTGATCGCTTTGGTCAGCATAGCATCAGAATAAACGATTGCTTTCGAATCTGTTTTCGATGGACATCAGCGGGTCCTCAAGATGTTGAGATAGTTGATTATCATTAAAGTGGTGATGTCGGATGATTGAATACATTGACCCCGTCTCTCCAGGGGAGCTGCTTAAGGAAGAGTTCCTTGTTCCTATGGGTATTTCTCAGTATCGTCTAGCGAAAGAGACCGGTATTCCGGCGCAGCGCATTGGGCAGATTGTGCTTGGCCGCCGTTCTGTTACGGCAGATACCGATCTTCGCTTGTGCCGTTTTTTTGGTTTAACGGATGGATATTGGCTTCGTGCCCAAGCGGCTTACGACACTCAACTTGCTCGTCGTCGACTTTCCGATGATCTTGATAAGATCGTTCCTTGGGATAGTGCGGCGATGGGCTAGATGAACGGCGTTTGACGCGTTGCGGTTTTGCCTATGCGAGGCCCGATAGCGATAGCAGCAGGTCTGTAAGCACCGCCTCGACGCGCTGGATATCATCGCGCGGCACCCACTCGTTAGGCTTGTGTGCCAGCGCGAGCGATCCGGGGCCGTAGCTCATGCAGTTATGGTTTGAGCGGGTTCCCGCTATGACGGCGGTATCCGTGTAGCCGGTGAAATAGCTCACCCTCGCGGGCGCCCCCGTGGTTTGCTCGACCGTTTTGCTAAGGGCAGCCAGCAGGGGAGAGCCTGGGTCGCGTTCGATGGGAGGACGATCGCCCGTGATGCGGTAGGTGCCTTGGATGCCCGGAACCTCTTGCTGCGCCCTTTCGATTGCCTGCTGAACTATCATTTCCGCCTTCGCCGTGGTTGCCGGAGGTACCAATCGCATGTCGATCCACGTGGTGCATGCATCCGGGACAACGTAGGGTTGGTATCCGCCTTGGACCATTCCAAAGGTGACGGTCGAGGCGCCCAGCTCTGCATGGTGCGGCAGCGCCTCGATGCTGCGGCGGATATGGCTGACTGCCTCCGCCGTTGCTGCGACGGCATCTGCTCCTTCCCAAGGCTGGCTTGCGTGCGCGGTGACGCCCTTGATATCGAGTTCGAACCACGTACGTCCCTTATGCGCAACTTGGATCTGGTTGTCGGTGGGCTCGGTGTCCAACACCCACTCGTCCGTGCCGACCCAGCCCGCATCGATAGCGGCTTCAACGCCGCGCATGTTGGCTTCCTCGTTCACGGTACAGATGAGTGAGAACCCACGCTCTGGTTGAGTGCCGGCATGCTCCATGGCGTCCATTAGCGAGAATAGAGCGGAGAGAGCGCAGGCAAGCCCGCCTTTCATGTCGCATGCGCCTCGCCCGTAGAGGCGGTCCTCGCGGACGGTTGCTCCTAGCGCGAGCGTGTCCGTGCTCCAGCCCTCGCCTAAGGTGACGGTATCCATGTGGCAGATGTAGACTAGATTGGGCGCGCTGCCATATCCCGCTACGGTGACGTTGAGGTTGCGCCGAGCGGGGAAGACCTCGAGCTCCTTGATGGAGATATGCTTTACAAGGCATGCGGGCATGCTTGAAACGTGCTGCTCTACCAGTAGCTTGATATAGCGTTCGATCGTATCTTCTTGCGCTCCAGGATTAGAGCTATCTATACGCACCAATTGTTGCGCCAGTTGCCATGCATTCATCGGCTTCCCTTCGGTAGCAAAACAAGAGGCGTGCACGTGGCTCGCCTCTTGTTTTGCCTCCCAGTGCTTACCTTACTCCTTTTTGCGAGATGGTGTACGGGAGCGTTGCAAACAGAACGTTTTTAGAAGGGTCGGCGGTCATTTTTTACATGCGTGCGTTCTGAAATAAACTGTGACCGATCCCGGTGGCAATTGAAACGCTTCAGGTGGGGTATTTATTATTATGCAGAGTCGCGAGGGTGATTTATACGCATTATGAGGGTCTAGGCAGATGGCTGCAGATGTAGCTTAACGTGCTAAACACTTATAAATGTCGCCAATAGAATTGGTATTATGCGCTCCGACTACTAGGAAAGCAGGTTTGAAGGAGGCTCGAAGGGCGCTCGGGGTCGGTTGGTGGGGGGCGAGCGACTGAAAACGCTCTATTCTTGTCGGCTCCTCGCCCGCCTCGTGGCACTCATTGACCATCCTGAAGAAGGACGGTTTTTCAAGAGCGTTTTTCCATGAATAAGCTAATGAGAATCCGCAGCTCACGGGATGGCTTGATACATATCGACGTTTTCGACGCGGGGGCATAGGGTCAAGGGCGAGTACGGAGCATGAAGTACAGCCCGACCCAACGCCGTATTAAACGTTAATGGGCCAGGCCGTGTGAAAGTTGCGAATTGGAGAAGCCGATAGCAGGCCTGGAAACGAAAAAGCAAATCCAGGAAGCGCTATTTGATGACGCGGACGCGGTAGATCGCGGGAATCTGCTTGAGCGCCTCGATGGTGGAGGATTCCAGATGCTCGTCCGTGTCGAACATGGTGTAGGCGTTTTCGCCGGCGCTTTCGTTAACCATGCGCTGCACGTTGGCGTTGTCCTTTGCCAAGATGGCGGTGATCTGGCCGATCATGTTGGGCACATTGGCGTGCAGGCAGGCGATGCGGCTCGCGGCGCGCGCCTTACCCATGTTGCAGGCAGGGTAGTTGACGGAGTTGGCGATGTTGCCGTTTTCCAGATAGTCCTTGAGCTCGGAGATGGCCATGTCCGCGCAGTTGGCCTCCGCCTCGCCGGTGCCGGCGCCGGAGTGGGTGGTGATGAAGGTGTTGGGCATGAGCACGGTCTTGGGGGTGGCGAAGTCGCCGGCGAACCAGGATAGCTTGCCTGATTCAAGCGCTGCGTGCACGGCGTCCTCGTCGATGATGGTTTCGCGCGCATAGTTGATGAGTACCGCGCCCGGAGCCAGAAGGGCGAGCTGTTCCGTACTGATCATGCCCTTGGTGTCCGCCTTGGAGGGAACGTGCAGGGTAAGGTAGTCGCAGCCGCGGCACAGGTCCTCGAGCGTGCCCACGCGCTGGACGTTTTGAGACAGCGCCCATGCGTGCTCGACAGAGATGAAGGGATCGTAGCCGTAGACATCCATACCCAGGTCGACGAGGGCGTTTGCCACCTTGGAGCCCACGTTGCCCAGGCCAACTACGCCAACGCGCTTGCCCTTGAGCTCGCGGCCAACAAAGGCCTTCTTGGCCTTTTCAGCATCCGCGAGAATGTTGGGATCGTCCGCGTTGGCGCGCACCCAGTTCATGGACTGCACCACGCCGCGGCTGGACAGGATCATCATGGCGAGCACCAGCTCTTTGACGGCGTTGGAGTTGGCGCCGGGCGAGTTGAAAACCACCACGCCGCGACGGGCGTATTCCTCGATGGGAATGTTGTTCACGCCGGCGCCGCAGCGGGCGATGGCGCGGATGCCCTCGGGCAGGTCGTAGCCGTGCAGGTCGGTCGAGCGCATAAGGATGGCGTCGGCCTCTTCCGCCGTGGCTACAAAGTCATAGCCCTCTCCAAATTCTACGTCGCCGTCTTTGGTGATGTCGTCGATAGTCTTGATGTGACGCATGGTTACAAGTCTCCTTTTGGCTGCATGGATGAGATGGAAGCTTCTGGGTGGGCCCGCCGGCACCGCTGTGCGCGGAATCGATGCGCGCAGGGTCGATGCGGGCTACAAAGATCGCCGTCCCATACAATGCAGCGATTCGAACTCGTCCATCCATGCCGCCAGCGCCCGGACGCTTTCAAGTGCGACGGCGTTGTAGATGCTGGCGCGCATGCCGCCGGCAACGCGGTGTCCCTTGATGTTGGCAATGCCGCGTTGGGCCGCGCCCGCGATGAACTCCGCGTCAAGCTCCTTGCTGGGCGTGCGAAAGGTGACGTTGGCGATGGAGCGGCTGTCCTTTTGGGCGGTGCCGCAGAAGAGCTCGCTGTTGTCGAGCAGGTTGTAGAGCAGGTCCGCCTTGGCACGGTTGCGCTGTTCCATGGCGATAAGGCCGCCGGTTTCCTCGATCCAGCGGAAGATCTTGCCGCATACGTAGATACCAAAGGTGTTGGGCGTGTTGTACATGGAGCCCTTGTCTGCCTGGATGCGATAATCCATGTACGTGGGGCAGTAGGGGCTGGCGGGGCTCTGGCCAATGAGGTCGTCGCGGATTATGACCACGGTTACACCCGCAGCGCCCGCGTTTTTCTGCGCGCCGGCGTAGATAAGGCCGTAGCGCTCCACGTCGATGGGAAGCGACAAAAAGCAACTTGAGACGTCTGCCACCAGCGGAGTATCGCCGCAGTTGGGAAGCGTGTGGAACTGCGTGCCAAAGATGGTGTTGTTCTGGCAAATGTAGACGTAATCCAGGTCATCGTCCGCGCACGCCCGCTCAACGGCGTCGAGCGCGGGAATCCTGTCGAAATGCGTGTCCTCGCTTGAGGCGAGCACGCGGGCATCGCCGTAGCGAGCGGCCTCTTGCCAAGCCTTTTTCGCGAAGTTGCCCGTGACCACGTGTCCGCAGCGGCCGTGTCGCATGAGGTTCATGGGGATGCCGGCGAACTGCAGGGTGGCGCCGCCCTGCAAAAACAGGACGCGGTAGTTGGAGGGAATGCCCATGACGCGGCGAAGCGTGGCCTCTGCATCGTCGATAATAGCCTGGTACGCGGGGGAGCGATGACTCATCTCCATTACGGACATGCCGGAGTCGCCGTATTCCGGCAGCTCGTTTTTGATTTCCTCCAGCACGCTCAGGGGAAGGGCGGCCGGGCCGGCGGAGAAGTTGTGCACGCGTGTCATCGTCAAATGACCTCCCTTGCGGGGTCCAGGAATTTTGCCTTAGTACTCTACTATAGTGGAGTATGTTCCATGTAACGAAAACGTTACCTAACATAGCAGACGGCGCCGGGAAGGTCTCGCCGCGCGATGCGGGGACGTCTTCTTTTAATAACCGCATTCATGGTAGGTTGATGGCGAATGGGGCATATCGCCTTTTTTGCGATACCGGGGACCAGAAAGTGTAAACTATCACTTGAAGGTTGAAGGTTTACTCCTGAGGGGGAGATATGGCGACGTATGTAACCTCGGATGCTCACGGTCATGTTCGGGCGCTGGATCGCGCGCTCGAGCTTGCGGGACCCGGTAGCGGCGACGTCGTCTACGTGCTGGGCGATATGGTCGACCGCGGGCCGGACCCCGTGGGCGTGCTGCGCCTGGTGCGCTCCCTGCCCAACGCTCGCGTGCTCATGGGCAACCACGAGCGCATGCTGCTGGACACCTTGATGAGCGAGGACGAGCGCGAGGTCTTTATTTGGGAGATGAACGGCGGGTCCACTACCGCGCGCGGCTTGGATTCGCTGGCGTCTGATGAGGCGGCCGACCTTATCGACTGGATCGCGCAACTGCCGCTTTTCGATGTAGTCGAGGTGGACGATCGCCGTCCGGGCGCCGCGGCGCGTGCGGGCGTACTGGGCTGCGATGCCCGTCGTACCTACCTGTTGTCCCATGCCGGGATAGACGCGCTTGCGGCGCGGGCGTACCTGGCGATGGCCGGCACGGCTGGATCCACGGGAGCTTTTGCGGACGCCGCGGGTTCCAGCGCCGCGTCGGGCGCAGACGTGGCGACGCTGCGCGATATGATGGCGAGCCAGTCTGCCGACGACCTGCTGTGGATACGTTCCGAGTTTTGGGGAGCGCCTACGGGCCTTGTGGGTCCGGACGGGCGCGGGCCAGTCGTCGTGGCGGGGCACACGCCGTCGATCCTGCTGCGTCGCTACGCAACGTTGATGGGCGGCACCGGCGCGCATGAAGGTATGTACGGATGCATGGTAGAGGTTGGCGCCACCGCAAGCACCTTTGGCGAGGCGGACCGCATCTGCGTGGATTGCGCCGCGGCGACGGGCTATCCTTCTGGCCGCGTGGGCGTGATGCGCCTTGAGGACCGTCGCGTGTGGTACGCGGAGGTTCGCGAGGGCGAGTAGGGTCCCGCGGCAGAACAAGCGGCGCCGCTTATCTCAATCGAGTTGCTGATGCCGGGGGCTAGGTTTTCCTGACCTGCCCTTACAGGCCAAAAAGATAGGCTATCGCCTCATCCCAGCTCTCTTCCACAACGGACCATGTGCCGTCGCCATCTTGTTGGAGGTCGAGCATGATGGTGGTTTCATACATTTCGTTGCTGGCGGCAAGGGCCTGTAGATAGGTGTCTGTGAAGATCTGGGCAAATTCCTCGTCCGTTGTGTTTGCCAAACCGGGGTCTGCCGCCGCCTGGTCCAGCAGGTTAGACCAAAGGTCGACAAGCTCAGAGCCATCCCTTGCGGTGACGTTGACGTAGGCGTAGCCCTCTTGGCCCGCGATAAACACGCCATCGTCCTCAAATTCAAGCCCCAGGACGGACCATGTTGCGTAAAGCGCGGGATCGCAACCCTGCATGTATGGGGCAAGCTCGGCGTCATCGTTGACGTACCGGGTGAATAGGTCTGCGATCGCGGCGGCGTCCTGCTCGTTTTGGCTTGCAAGGGCGTCCATCTTGTCCTCGACCGTGGTCCACGCCCGTTGCTGATCGGGCGTGTAGCCCTGATCTGCGCTGATGTTGCTGGCGGGTGAGCCAAGCGAGCCGTACATGCGCGATGCGACGGTTATGCTGAGGATTATGAGTATTAGGACGAGGAGGGACAAAACGGTGCCGATGATGCCGGTGACCTTGCCGGCGGTAAGGGCCCCGCTGTACTCTGCGCGGCGGGCCGACCGGATTGCCAGGGCTATGGCCGCAATACCCATGATGGTGCTGATGATGGGCAAAAAGCACAGCAGGATGGAAGCGATGCCAAAGATGAGCGCCAGAACACCGGTGCTTTTTGCCGCGGGTCCCGGCAGTTGCGGGGCGGGCGGGAACGCTTGGGGAGCGGCGGGCGCGGGCTCGGGACCCGGCAGGGGAGCGGCGGGCGCGGGCGCCGTCGACACAGGGGCTTGGGGCGCATGGTCTGCCGGGGCGCCATCGCTCGCTTTTGCGGGCAAACCGCTTTTTGCCGATACGCTGCCAACGGTGTTCCAAGGGTTGCTATCTGCGGATGTCTTGCCTGGTTGGTTCATGGCTTCTCGCCTTACGGGTTATGCGGCGCTGCGGCCGGCGGGAGCATCATTGTTCTATAGTAGCGATGCCGGACGCGTTTGCGTATATGGTCCCGGCCCAGCGGCGGCTTTCGCAGCATGCCGTCTTGCCCGGCGACTCGATCAGCCAAACGGGTTGCGCTCGCGGGTGATGGCGCGGCGGATGTTGATGTATTCCAGCACGAGCAGCACCAGCAACAGCAGCATCACCAGAAGGTAGCTCAACACGGCGCCCATCAGCTTGAGCGTGGCCACCAAGATGAGCGGCGCCACAACGCTGGCGGCAAAGGCGATGAGGTAGAGCTTCATGACATCGTCCTGACGACGCAGCACGGTAATGATGGCGTAGAGAAAGTCGATCGCCGCGGTGATGCCGCCGGCGGCGATCATAAGCAGGGCCAGGTTGCGGAATCGCTCGAAGTTCACGCCGTACATGAAGCTCATGATGGGAATGCCGATGGACCCCATGAACAGCGCGGTCGCCACCGTGATTCCCAGGATGACCGCCATGACGGCAAACACCACCATGTCAAAGCGGCGGCGCTTGCGCGGGTTGGACCAAATGCTTGCCAGGCGCAGCATCTGAGGTTTGTAGACAAAGCCGATCGCCAGCAAAATACCCTGCGCGGGGAAGTACAGCGCGTTGAAATAGAGCTGGTTTTCATAGGGCAGCATGCCCTCCATCACAAACTTGGGCATGCTCTCGATAAGGTTGAATAAAAACAACGCCGCAAACAGCGGGAAGCATTGGCGAAGCAGGGATCCCACCTCGCCCATATTCCAACGGCGCGACTTCTCCGTTTCGAGTAGGGCCAGGGGGGCGGAGACCAAGACCAGCGACGCGCAGGCGACCACGGCCATCGCGACGGACGCCACCGCCAGGTTGCGCGTGATGAAGAGCGCCGCGGAGAACACGGCCGCCACCGCGATCGAACGCAGCGCCTGGCTGATGCCGGCAAGATAGAGCTTGTCCGCCTGCTGCAGGCGCCCCTCGTACACATCCGCCAGGCCGTCGACCATCTTATATATGTAGACGCCCACGGAGACGGTCATCATGTAGGGCTCGTATCCGCGCAGCGTGCAGTACAAGATACCGGCGACCAGCGCCAGGATGCTGGTGATCCAGCGATTGATTTGGTAGGACGAGAACGAGTTGACCTCGTCTATGTCCGACACCTGGTAGTTGCGCACGCCGTAGTTGGCGGCGATCATGAGCAGCGTGCCGGTGACAAACGCCATGGAGAACATGCCCGCCTGCTCGGCGCCAACCAGCTGCGTGCATACAACCGTGAGCAGGGGAAACACCATGCCCCATACGCCTATGCCCACCGTGTTCCACAGGTAGTCGCGCTTGGTGCTGTGCGATTCGTACTCGGCTTCCTGCTCGCTGAGCGAACCCTCGTAGATTGATTGCAGCAGGCGATTCCACCACTGGTTGACCATGCGCGCTACAAAGGTTTGCTCGCGGTCCGGCCGCCGGCGCTGGTCGCGTCCCGTGCCGCGCCTTGATGCGGTGGAGGGGCGGGAGCCCTTTGTGACGGTGGCGCGCCTGCTTTGCGGGCTGCCCACAACTATATCGCCGCGCCTCGCCATGCGTTCGCGGATGATGTCCAAAGGAGTGCTTGCCACGCTAACCCGCCTTGTCCTCGTCACTTTGTTCTTATCGATCTCATCACGCCGGCTTGTACGTTACTTGCTTGCTGCGATGTTTGGCAAATCATTATAGTTTCGCCAGAAATGTGGTGCGCGACAATACTATTGGGTAACAACAAATGTTGCTCGTCCCAAGGCCGTGCGGAGTGCGCTATCCTTTTGCACGTTTTATACGGTACCGGCGCGACAAGCTGCGAGTTAGCCGCGTCGCCGGACAGTGTTGGGGACTCTGTATGGATTTTGTCTCGTTTGTTTTGGCCCTTGTGCCCATTTTGTGGCTCGTTGTCATGCTCTTGGTATTCAAATGGCCCACGTGGAAGGCCGCTATCGGCTCTTTTGTGGCGTCGTTTCTGCTCGCTATGGCGTACTGGCATATGCCGGTTGACCAGGCGGCCACCGCAAGCCTTGAGGGTTTTCTCATGGCGCTGTGGCCGATCGTGCTGGTTATTATCGCCGCGGTGTTTACGTATAACCTGTGCGTCAAGACCGGCGCTATGGACGTTATCAGCCAGATGATCACCTCTATCTCTAGCGACCGTAGGATTTTGGCGCTGTTGGTGGCATGGTGCTTTGGCGGCTTTATGGAGGGCATGGCTGGCTTTGGCACCGCTGTCGCCATTCCCGCCGGCATGCTTGCCGCGCTTGGCTTCTCGCCCATCCCCGCGGTGCTGATGTGCCTGCTCGCTAACGGCGTTCCCACCCCGTACGGCTCCATTGGCATCCCCACGGTGTCGCTTGCCAACCTGGTGGGGCTTGATTCCGCGCAGCTGGCGTCTACTCAGATGCTGCAGCTTTCGCCATTTTTCCTGATCGCCCCGTTCTTGATTGTATACGTGGCGGGTGGCTCTTCGCTTTCCGGCGACGCTTCTGGCGCCAAGGTGGGCTTTGCCGATCGCTTTAAGGGCGTTTTGCCGCTTACCCTGGCCTCTGCCGTGGCGTTTGTCTTGCCCACCTATGCGGTCGCCACGTTTGTTGGTCCCGAGCTCTGCGTGGTTGTGGGCAGCATCTGCTCGCTGGCGGTCACCGCCCTTATTGCTATGCGCACGGAGCGCTCCGGCAAGCTGGACAGCGCCTTTCATATGGAGGCTTCCGCCGGGCAGGAGCTGGATGCGCGCTCCGCATTCAAGGCGTGGTCGTGCTTTATCTTTATCTTCATCCTGCTGCTGGGCACCTCTAAGCTGGTGCCGCCCGTGAACGGTTTCCTGGCGCAGTTCGCCACCACCGTCACCGTGTTTAACGGCGATAACCCCGGGTCGCTTACCTTCTCTTGGATCAACACCCCGGGTGTGTGGATATTCCTGGCCGCGTTTGCCGGCGGTCTTATCCAGGGCGCGAGCCTGCGCACCATGGGCGGGGTGCTGGTTGCCACCGTCAAGCAGATGATGCCCACCGTGATCACCATGCTTTCCGTTTTGGGTTGCGCCAAGGTCATGGGTTACTCCGGCATGATCTCTTCCATCTCTTCATTCTGCATTGGCGTGGCCGGTGCGTTCTTCCCGCTGGTCGCTCCTTGGATCGGCATGGTCGGCACTTTTGTCACCGGCTCCGGCACCAGTTCCGGCATGTTGTTTGGCCAGGTGCAAAGCGAGGCGGCCCAAGCGCTTTCCGCCGACTCCTACTGGATGGTGGCCTTAAACTCGCTGGGCGTCGCCGCCGGCAAGATGCTCTCGCCGCAGACGCTGGCTATTGGTCTTGCCGCCGTGCGCGTCACCGGCAAGGATGCCGAGCTTCTCAAGGCCGTTCTGCCGTACGCCCTGGCGTTTCTGGTTGGTATGAGCGCGCTTGCCTTTATTGGCGCCTAGCGGCTCCCGTCTCATTTGATCTTGAATCCAAGCTGCCTGCATCTAGTTCTAAATAAAAATCAAGGCTCTCAAAACCCCGTCGGCTTCCCCTTGGGCGCCGGCGGGGTTTTCTCATATGTGGTGACCTTGCGCAGGCGGAGGATGGCGATTCAAAAGATGTTGACCTGTTAACAATAACCCGTAAGATGTTAATGTGTTAACAAGTAGATGAAAGGAGGCGGCAGTGGATCAAGGGGACGAGAAGGAGCAAGAGAGGTTCGAGGATTTCGTAGGCGTGATTTCCGCCCTGTCGAAGGAGATCCAGCGCATCAAGATGGTCGAGGCGGCAAAGCTTGGCATCAAGGGCGCTGACGTGATGCTGCTCTACCAGCTGGCACGCCACCCGCAGGGGCTTACCAGCGCGGAGCTCGCCCGGCGATGCGGCGTGACGCGCGCCGCCGTCTCCCGCGCGCTGACCACCCTAGAGGATAAGGGGTTTGTCATGGTGCAGCCGGATCCAGGGACCGGCAGGTATCGTGCGGCGGTGATGCTCTCCGCTCGCGGCGCCGCCGCTATGGAGTCTGCAACTCAGATTATCGACCGCGTGGTCAGCGAGTCCGGCGATGCGGTGTCCGAGCGTAACCGCGCGATCATGTACTCGTCACTTTCGACCATTCTCGACCAACTCAAAAAGATCTCGCGCGACTAGCGCTCGCGTGCAATGAACCCAGGAGGTACATCCATGCCCGTACGTATCATCGCCGATTCCGCCTGCGACATGGCGAGCGCCGATCATCCGCAGCTCACCGTTTTACCGCTGACCGTTGCCTTTGGCACCACCGTGTACCAAGACGGTGTCGATTTGAGCCATGAGCGCTTCTACGAGCTGCTTATCGAAAGCGACGAGCTGCCCAGCACCGGCCAGGTGAACCCGTATGCCTATACGCAGGCGTACGAGGAGGCCGTCGCTGCGGGAGAGGACATTGTGGTCATAGCCCTCTCGTCCAAGCTCTCCGGCACGCATCAAAGCGCCGTGACCGCCGCCGCGCAGATCGATGCGTCCGTGCGTATTGTGGACACGCAAAGCGTTACGGTTGGCGAGCACATTTTGGTGAAGTACGCGCTGCAGCTGGTGGACCGGGGGCTTGATGCCCAGCAGATCGCCGACGCTGTTGAAGCCGCGCGCGACCGCGTGGTTGTCATCGGCCTGCTCGATACCCTTGAATACCTGCGTCGCGGCGGCAGAATTTCCGGCGCGATGGGCGCGGTGGGCGAGATGCTTTCCATCAAGCCCGTGGTCACCGTTGAGGACGGCGAGGTCCACTTGATGGGCAAGGCACGCGGATCCAAGAACGGGCGCAACCTGCTGACTAAGAAGATCGAGGAAGTGGGTGGCGCGGACTTCTCCATGCCTATCGAGCTTGGTTACGCCGGTTTGGACGATAAGCTGTTGCGCAAGTACATCGCGGACAGCCGCGCGCTGTGGGAGGAGTATCCCGGGGAGGAGCTGCCCGTCCACTCCGTGGGCGCGACCATCGGTACGCATGTGGGGCCTGGCGCCATCGCGCTGGCGTTTTTCAAGAAGGCATAGAACCTGTCTGGGAAGCGTGTCGTAGCGTGTCGCCTTAAGCGAATAGCCTTGTTTCCGGCGAATGCGAGCCCGCACGGGGATTCTTCGGTATCATCTACCAAGGCATCCCCGTGCTTTTGCATGCGCTAGCATGGTGGGGTCTTTTGCAGGGATGAAGGGGGAACCATGATCAAGGCCGCGTTTTTTGACATCGACGGCACGCTGCTTAGCTTTAAGACGCATAAGATGCCGGAATCGACCAAGCAAGCGTTGGCGACGCTGCGCGAAAAAGGGATTTTGACCATAGTCTCCTCTGGTCGCCCCACCTACCAGCTGCCCCCGTGCATCAAGACCGGGTTCGACTCCTACATCACCTTGAGCGGCCAGCTGTGCTATGACGCAGACGGCGTCTTTCGCTCCAACCCCATTTCCAAAACTGGCGTGGCCAGCGTGGTGGAACAAGTCAAAAGCGGTTGCTACGAGGCCCTTGTGCTGCAGGGCGACAGGGCGTTTTGCAGCAAGCTCACCGATGACGTGGCGGAGGTGGCGCGCGCTGCCGGCCTTGAGTACGAGCCCGATGACATCGATCGCACCTTCGATGCCCCGGTGTATCAGTTCTGTGCGTTTTTGGGACAGGACCGCGAGCATATCATCACCGACGCCATTCCGGATGTCGCCACCACGCGCTGGACGCATCTGTTCTGCGACATCATGCCCGCAGACGGCGGCAAGATTCATGGTGTCCGGGCGGCGTTTGAGCGCTACGGCATCTCGCCGCAAGAAGCGATCGCGTTTGGCGACGGCGAGAACGACCTCTCTATGTTCGAGGCCGTCGGTACCGGAGTTGCCATGGGAAACGCCTGGGACACGGTGAAGGAGCGCGCGGATTACGTTACAACCTCGGTGGACGATGACGGTATTTGGAAGGCATGCGAGCACTTTGGCCTTCTGTAGTCCATCGGCCTCATTTCGCCCATGTTCCTCTTCGGAGAACGGCTGAGCGCTACGTTCAGTTCCGCGACACCTCTACGCTGACCTCCTCGCTTGACCGCCAGCGTCGCCAGGTTTCCTACCTTAAGGCGTTTACCGGCAAGGTGCTCCAGAATGCAACGGGCGACCCCGCGGCCCTGCTGAGCCTGTACCAAACAGCGCAGGACTACATCTGGACCAACCTTGGCTTTGATCAGTTCTCCTATTTGGCAAGCACTATGCTGGCGAAAGGCATGACTTCCTTTGACGTGGTCACCCTGGATGGCGAGATGGGCGAGGGCGAAACCTATGCGGAGTTCCATCTTAATCAGGATGCGGTTTACCAGACCGTGCTAGATACGTATTACACCCCGGTGGACGAGTAAACTTGCGTATGAAAAGGCCCCGTGCATGCAGTGTGCACGGGGCCATATTTTGCGCGGTTGGTAGATTCACGTCCGTTCTCGTCCAGGCTCTGCGCATTAGTCGGCTTGGCGGTCCTCTAGAGCTGTATCAGCGACGGGGGAATCCCCAAGGCAGTCCGGGCATATGCCGGTGAACAGGGTGCTGTGATCGATGCCGTCAAAGCCCGTTTGCACGCAGCATGCCTCATCTAGGTCAAGGTCATAGGCGAGTGGAACGTCTTGCACTCGCCCGCATTTTCTGCAAAGAATGTGCGCGTGCCCGTCCGACCTCCAATCAAAGCGGTTGCCGCCCGGCGTTTTGACCGAGCTGATGATCCCCGCTTCTTCAAGAAGGTTGAGATTGCGGTACACGGTGCCGCGGCTGATCTTCTCGTCCTGCTGGCGTACGTCCAAATAGATATCGTCCGCTGTTGGATGATCATCGTGCGCGCGAACGGCGTCGAGCACAAGCGCGCGCTGGCGCGTGTTGCGTCTCTGCACACCCATGGTGACCCCTTTCGATGCATCTATACCGCCCCGGTAGCATAAGCGTGCGTCGTAGCGCGACACGCGGGCAGTGCGATGCAAATAATAAATGCCATAACCTCACTTGTATATTTCAACAGAATTTGGTCCGTATCTCAAGTTTCTGCTTGACATCTCCTTGTATCTACTCATAATAAGACTCAATACTAATAAGAACAGTAAAAAGCTGTGATGAAAGGAGACTAATTGTGTCGCTTATCGGAAAAGAGATCGCTGATTTTTCCGTCCAGGCCTATCAGAACAACGAGTTCCGCACCGTCACCAAGGACGACGTCCTGGGCAAGTGGTCGCTGTTCTTCTTCTATCCCGCTGACTTCACCTTTGTGTGCCCCACGGAGCTTGAGGACCTGGCGAACAAGTATGCGGAATTCTCCGCTGCAGGTTGCGAGGTGTACTCCGTTTCCACGGACACGCACTTTACCCACAAGGCCTGGCATGAGACCTCTGAGCGCATCGGCAAGGTAGCCTATCCTATGCTCGCCGACCCCACCCACGCGCTTTCCCGTGACTTCGAGGTGCTCATTGAGGAGAACGGTCTGGCCGAGCGCGGCGCCTTCATCGTCGACCCCCAGGGCAAGATCCAGGTGTACCAGGTGAACGCCGGCGGTATCGGTCGTAATGCGGACGAGCTGTTCCGCCTGCTGCAGGCAGCCCAGTTTGTCGCCGAGCACGGTGACGAGGTGTGCCCGGCTAAGTGGCAGCCCGGCGCCGAGACCCTTAAGCCCTCGCTTGACCTGGTGGGTCAGCTGTAAGGAGAGCCTTCTTCGAGGGTATTCTCGATGCGTTTGCTCGACGCGATTTCGCACATGAGCCCCCTTGGGGCACATTCACGATCCTAAGAGGGGCCGCGGTGGGGGATAGACCCCTCGCCGCGGCCCTTTTGCCGGGCGGGCGCCGTTATGGCTGCTTTCCCGGCTTATAACGTTGGAGGACCAATCTATGGACATCGATAAACTCTATGATGCCGTCATCATTGGTGGAGGGCCTGCCGGCCTTACCGCTGCAATCTATCTCGCCCGCGCACGTTACCGCGTGCTGGTTGTTGAGAAGGATCATTTTGGAGGCCAGATCACCATTACCGATGAGGTGGTGAACTATCCCGGCGTGTACGCCGCCAGCGGCTCGCAGCTCACGGAGACCATGAGACGCCAGGCCCAGGCATTTGGTGCCGAGTTCATGCTCGCGGAAGTGACGGGCTTTGATCTGGATGGCGATGTCAAGCGGGTGAAGACCTCTAAGGGCGATATCCCCTGCTTCGCAGCCCTGCTCGCTACGGGCGCCAGTCCTCGCAGCGTTGGTTTTGCGGGCGAAGATGAGTTTCGCGGCCACGGCGTCGCCTATTGCGCCACGTGCGACGGCGAGTTCTTCACCGGCAAGGACGTCTTTGTTGTTGGCGGCGGTTTCGCCGCGGCGGAGGAGAGCGTCTTTCTCACCAAGTACGCGCGCCACGTCACTGTTTTGGTGCGCGAGGATGATTTTACCTGCGCGCCCGCTGCCGCCGAGGAGGCGAAGCGCAACAAGAAGATCACCGTGCTCCTCAACACCGAGGTGGTTGAGGCGACGGGTGATTCCGCGTTGCGTACCCTGCGCTACCGCAATATCAAGACCGGCGAGGAGGGCGTCTACCGCGCAGATGACGGCGACACCTTTGGCATCTTTGTCTTTGTTGGCTACGCTCCCGCGACCCAGCTGGTCAAAGGCATCGCCGAGCTTGATCCCTTTGGTTACGTGCTGACCGACGAGCACCAGATGACCTCTGCAGACGGACTGTTTGCGGCGGGAGACGTGTGCGTGAAGAGCCTTCGCCAGGTTGCCACAGCGGTAGGGCAGGCGGCGCAGACCGCAACGGATATGGAGCGCTATCTCAAGGCCGCGCAGGAACGTACCGGTCTTGTGCCCGCGGCGCCGGCGGGACGCCCCGTGGCTGCTACCGGGAGTGCATCCGGTGCTGGTGCGGGCGCGGGCGCAGAGCCCGGCGCGGCGGGTTCGCGGGCAGGCGCTGTCGCCGGCTCCTCGTCCTTGTTTGATGACTCCATGCTTGCGCAGCTAAATACCGTATTCTCCCGTATGGAGCGCTCTTTGGTGTTGCGGCTGCATACAGACGGATCCGATCTGTCTTCCGAGCTTCGCGCGTATATGGACGAGATTTGCGGTCTTACGGACAAATTGCATCTGGAGGAGGCGGAGGCGGCTACGGACTCGCCGGCGGGCGAGGGGCTTCCCTACGTTGAGGTATGCGACGCCGAGGGGAACCCGCTGGGTTTAGCGTTTCATGGAGTTCCGGGCGGCCACGAGTTCACCAGCTTTGTGCTGGGACTCTATAACGCCGCAGGGCCCGGCCAGCCTATCGCCCAGGATGACGAAGTGCGGATTTCAGGGCTGGTGGACGAGGTCTCCATCAAGGTACTTGTGTCGCTTTCTTGCACCATGTGCCCGGAAACGGTCGTGTCCGCGCAGCGCATCGCTGCAGACAATCCACGCGTAACGGCGCACGTGTTCGACGTCGCGCACTTCCCGCGGCTCCGCGAGCGGTATAACGCCATGAGCGTGCCGTGTGTGGTGGTCGAGCGCGGCGGTACCGAACGCGTGTCATTTGGCAAGAAGAACCTAAGCCAGATGCTCGATGTGCTGGGTTAGTAGCGGACCTCGAACTCCTTGCTGTCCGTCTGCGGCGTGCGGTCCTGCTCCTCGTCCAACCAGATGCGGTTGTTAAAGCGGCGGTAGTAGGCATGGACGGCATCTAGGTGCGCGGCGATGGCGGCGGGCGGCCCCTGGATCTCCATCTCAACCGATCCGTCGCTGTTGTTGCGTACCCATCCGGTGAGGTTGAGTTGGTTGGCGATGCCTTGATTGGTCCAACGGAAGCCCACGCCCTGGACGGTGCCTATAAAGCGCAGGTGCAGGCGTAGCTGAGCGGGTTCGCTTTGGGCCTCGCCGGTGTCGCAGCTTTGGTCTGACGCCTGGTGCAGCCTCGCAAGGAGACTTTCCTCTACGGGGCTGCGCTGGTCCGCTTTGCTGGGGCGGTCATCGTCACCTAGGCCATATTTGGATGATCGGGATACGATGCGGTCGATAAATCCCATGCGGCGCCTCCCTGCGTCTTACTGGTCTTGTTTGTCGCTGGGGAAGACCACGCCAGCCTGGCGGCGTGCGGCGTCCATGATCTCAAGCGACTCCAGGCTTATGGTTTGCAGGTCGCCCACGCTGCCCAGCCAACCGGCGGGTGCGTCGGCGGCGTGGGCGCCTGCTTGCGTAGCCAGCGCGGCGTCGATGAAATCATCCAGCTCATAGGCCATGGTGTTGGGGCAGCTGGGCAGCTCAAGCGCACTTGCAGTGGTCGAGGTGCTGGAATACCCAACGCTATCGGCAGTCTTGGTTTCGCGAAGGTCGATGCGCGCGTTCGAGGGTATCGACACCCCGCTGAACGTGAGCGTGCCCAGTTCGCCCTCTATTTGGTTTTCGGCCAAATCAGAGGTGATCTTGGAGTAGTGAAGCGTCGCTATGTGACCGGGGTAGCTTGCGCAGATCACGCCCGCGCCGTCTATGGCGCCTCCCGTGATGCCTCGCGTGTCATCGTCCAAAAGGGCCGACGCGCACTGCACGGTTTGGGGCTTGCCAAATAGGGCGACCAGTGGCTCCACGCAGTAGACGCCAATGTCCATAAGCGCGCCGGATGCCATGGCACAATCGAAGATGTTGGTGCGGCGGCCCGCCAGCACGTCCGTATAGCGCGAGGAGTATTTGCCAAAGCGCAAGGTGGTGCGGCGAATGGTGCCCAGGCGCGGCAGGGCGTCGCGGATCTGGCACAGGGCCGGGTCGTGAAGGGGGCGCATGGCTTCGAGTGCGACCACGTTGTGTTTTGCCGCCTCGTCAAAGAGCTCGGCCGCTTGGCGTTGGTTTGCGCAGACTGGCTTTTCGACCAGCACGTGCTTGCCCGCGCGAACGCAAGCGAGCGCCTGGCTGTAGTGAATGGCGTTGGGGGAGCCTATGTATACGGCGTCGACGTCAGATGATGCCGCGAGATCTTCAACGGAAGAGAACCCGCGATCGCCACCGTGTGCCTGCGTGAAGGCCTCCGCGCGCTGGGCGTCGCGCGAGCAGGTTCCCACAAAGACGGCGCGCGAGTTTGGTTTGAGCACCTCCAACAGACTGCTGGTTATCATGCTGGTGCCGATGGTGGCGATGCGAATCATGGCGGCTCCTTTGGTCTGGTTGGGTCTAGTCGGCGTCTCCCTCGACAAATCCCGTGTCGATGTCAAGTGTACCCGAGTCTGCCGCGCTGGTTGCCAGCTGGTCGCAGCGCTCGTTGAGCGGGTGGCCTGCATGGCCCTTGACCCACATGAACGTGACCCGATGGGGCTCCTTTGCGGCAAGCAGGCGCTTCCACAAATCGATATTCTTCACCGGCTTTTTTTGCGAGGTCTGCCAGCCGCGGCGCTGCCAGCCTTCGACCCAATGCTTGTTGAAGGCGTTGACCACGTACTGCGAGTCTGAGTGCAGCTCTACCTCGCATGGGCGCTTGAGGGCCTCCAGTGCTACGATTACGGCGAGTAGCTCCATGCGGTTGTTGGTGGTTCGCTCGTAGCCGCGCGAGAGCTCCAGCACGTGCTCTTTGCCGGATGGGGTGACGCAGCTTAAAACCGCTCCGTAGCCGCCGCGCCCCGGGTTGCCTCGCGCCGCGCCGTCCGTGTAGACGATAACCCTCACCAGTTCCTCCTTAGTTGCCGTGTTCAAGGTCAACCATTCTACCCCTTGCGTATGCGTTCGGTGCTAAAACGTCTTTTCCAATCAGCCGCGCACACAGCAGGTCATCGGAAATCTTTAGAATAGTTTCCTTTGTGCAACTATTTAGGTAAAAATGATGGTAACCTCGATGCATATAATAAAACGCCGTTGCGTCGGACTGCGACTCGTTCGCCGCGGCGCATCGAGCTTGCTTTAACGGGAGGCCCTCATGTCGAAGACCGCCATCAAGATCTGCCCCAAGTGCTCTGGTATCAAGGGTAAGCACCTTAAAGAGGTTTTGGCTAAAGATGATTATTCATGCGGTTGCTTTGGTAAGTGCCTAAAGAAGAATCCCGAGCTCGAAGGCAAGGCCTACGCACGCATCAACGGGAAGCTGGTAGCCTGCGATTCGCGCAAAAAGCTCATCAAAAAGATGGTGGCCGCGGTAGCGTAGCGGGATTATCACGGAGCGGAATAGCGCCTATGCGCCCCTCTTTGGCCGAGTTGGGCTTTCGGGGCGCCCGGATTGTGCGATAGCTGACGGCGCGCGAGGCTGCGTTGATAGGGTTGAGCGCCTTTTTCCGTGGGTATATTGGACGTAATGTATCAATCTGTCCTAAAACGGATGAAGGAGTGGACCGACGGTGGCCCAGGGTAACGACGATTTCAACAACGACGATTTCCAAGACATGCTCCATAGCATGTTTGGTTTTTCTGGAAATGGATTTGGATCGGGCTTTGGCGGCTCGTCCTCATCTGATGCCCAAGACGGGCCCATTCCCGTTGATGCGGTGATCGATGGGGAGGAGCGCCCCGCTGGGTCCGGTGGCTCTGCTGCTGGCAAGGGTTCCAGCAAGGGCGCCTCAGGTTCCTCCCGTCACGGTGGAAGGAACCGCGGGCGCCGTGCGCCCAGCCCCATCGCCCAGCGTATAGCGCAATGGAGCCGCCGCGCGTTTATAGCGCTCGCCATCTTGCTGGCCGTTGCTTTGGTTGCGGGCTACTGGTGGTTCCATCCCGCCCTCAACTTGCAGAGCCCCGGTGTTTGGATGTGGGTTCTGGTTATCGCCATGGCCGCCATCTTTGGCTTCAAGATCGCCGCGCTGAGATCCGAGAAGCATGAGAAGCTCTTCAACCGCTTGGTCTTTGTTCCCGCCGCCGTCATCGTCCTTTTCTTCCTTGGCGTGCTGTGGGGCGAGCCGTTCATGCCGGGTAACGCCGAGCGCTACGCGACCGTGCTCAACACCACGGACGGCGACTTCGCCAAGGACATCGAACAGGTGGATTATTCCGAGGTTCCGGTTATCGACCGCGATTCGGCCGTGCTGCTTGGCAACCGCGCCATGGGATCTATCCCTGAGTACGTGAGCCAGTTCGAGATCAGCCCCGCCTACAGCATGATCAACTATCAAGGACGCCCGGTGCGCGTGAGCCCGCTTACGTACGCGGATCTGTTCAAGTGGTTTTCCAACCGCAGCCAGGGCATTCCCGCGTACGTGCTGGTTGACATGGTGACCCAGGAGGCAAAGGTAGTCCGTTTGAAGGACGCGATCAGGTACAGCGAGTCCGAACCCCTGGCGCGCAATATCGACCGCTACGCGCAGCTGAAGTACCCCACCTACATGTTTGACCAGAAGTCCTTCGAGCTGGATGAGGAGGGGACGCCCTGGTGGGTGTTCCCCGTACAGAAGCGCACCATCGGTTTGTTTGAAGGAACAACCGTGAGCCGTGTGGTGCTCGTCAACGCGTGCACGGGCGAGACCGAGGACTACGCCGTTGAAGACGTGCCTAGCTGGGTTGACCGCGCCTATCCCAGCGACCTGCTGATCCAGCAGTACAACTGGAGCGGCGCCTACGCTAAGGGCTGGCTCAACTCCTGGCTGGGGCAGCAGGGCGTGGTGCGCACAACGCCGGGCACGGACGGCCAGCTTGGCTATAACTACCTTGCGCAGGGCGAAGATATCTACCTGTATTCCGGCGTGACCTCCGTTACCGCTGATAACTCCAGCGTTGGCTTTATCTTGGTGAACCAGCGTACCGGCGAGTCGCATTTCTATTCCGTGCCGGGCGCGACCGAGGATTCCGCCATGGCTTCTGCCGAGGGCCAGGTGCAAAACCTTAAGTACCAGGCGACCTATCCGTTGCTGCTGAACGTCTCCGGACAGCCCACCTACTTTATGGCGCTGAAGGACAATGCCGGTTTGGTCAAGATGTATGCCATGATCAACGTGCAGCACTACCAAAGCGTCGCGACCGGCTCCACCGTTGCGGCGACCCAGGAGAGCTATCTGTCTATGCTTGCTGCCGATGGCACCTTAAGCGAGGATGAGGCCGCCGCATCCGGTGCTGAAGAGAAGGCCTCCGGCAAGATCGCAAGCATCGCGCAGGCCGTCATCGACGGTAACTCCCATTTCTACGTGACGCTTGAGGGCGATGATGCCATCTACGATTTCGCTCTGCCCGATATGTTGGGCATTGTTCGCTACCACGTTGGCGATGCCATCGAGTTCTCGTATGCCAAGTCCGTCGAGGGCGATGATGCGGAAAGCGACGATGCGGCGACGCGTCAGGTTACCAAGTTCGGAGCCACCCGAGCGACCTCGCAGGGCAAGGATTCCGATGAGGCGTCGCCCGAGGCTGATGCCTCCGACGCCGCCGCCACAGCGTAGATGAAGCGCGCCTTCGCACGGCAGCACACGGCTTTTTGAGGCCCGTAGCCCTCTCCATGTTGCAATGGGGAGGGCTGCGGGTTTTGTCGGAGGCGGTGCGCGACGTCATTATGCACGCGGGCAATCTGCGAACTGCCGATTTTAATTCTTCCATACAGGCGGAGTTCATGAAATAAAGCCGTCAGCGTTTGGTGTGGCAATTGAAACGCTTCAGGTGGGTATGGGATTATTTCCATAGACTTGATAGTTCTTCCGAGTGGGATGGCGAGGCCGCGCCTGGGACTATTTGACTTGCTATTCTTCGTAATGTTGGAGACAAACTATATCAAGACGTTAGATATATAACTAACGTAGCTTCGTAAAATCCCTTCTGATCCGACTTCAGACGGGCGACGGCGGCATATCGTGCGGCATTTGCCCATGTATAAGCTTGGAGTTACCCGCCTCGTGGCCCTCATTGACCATACTGATCGAGAGCACCTTCGCCCGCGAGGCCGTCGTGGGCGAGTATCATGACAAGCGTACGCTTTTAACAGGTGGGAGGCCTTATGGAATGCATTCGCTGGGGTATTCTGGGCGCGGGCTCGATCGCGCATCGCTTTGCCGCGGCGCTCGAGCGCGTCGAGGGCGCCGAGCTTGTGGCGATCTCTGGTAGGAACGCGGAGCGACTCTCCGCTTACGCTGAAAAGCATCGCGTTGACATGGGCAAGTGCTATGCGAGTGCAAGCGATAATGGATGGAAAGCGCATGAGCGCTTGCTGTTGGATGACGACGTGGGCGCCGTGTACATAGCTCTGCCTCACGGCTTGCATGCTACTTGGAGCTGCCGGGCGCTGTCGGCCGGCAAGGCGGTGCTGTGCGAGAAGCCGGCGGTTCTCGCCGGGGCGCAGGCGGATGAGGTCGCCCGCGCGGCTCGTGAATCCGGCGCGCTGTTCATGGAAGCGATGAAGCCGCGCTTTACACCTGTTCGCTCGCGTGTTCACGAGCTGCTCGATAGCGGTGAGCTGGGGGCGGTTGCAAGCGTGGATGTGGCCCATTCACTCGATTACGGAGAGCTTCGCGATAGCTACCTGCTCGATTCCGATCAGGGAGGAACGTTGTATGACCTTGGCTGCTACGGGGTCGCGTGGACGGAGGATATCCTGGCCGGCGATGTTGCCGTCGAGCGGGCGGAGGTGCGTTGGATCGAGGGGCGCGGCGGATCATCCGTCGACATCGCGGATGAGGTCCGCCTTCGCATCGGCGACGTTCCCGTGCGCCTCGATTTCTCGGGTGATAGCCAGACGTATAAGGTCGAATGCCGTATCGATTGCGAGCGCGGCACCATCCTTGTCCCCATGTTTCACCGTCCTTCATCTTTGGTGGTGACGCGGGGGAATGGTGGGCCCATGATTGAGGACATGCCGCTTGTGGTCGATGACTTCTACGGCGAGATTGCGCATTTCTGCGGGCTCATACGCTCGGGCAAAAGCGAGAGCCCCATCATGCCGCTTGCATCCACGGTTCGCACGGCGCAGATCATCGATGCTATTCGCGCGGCATGGGGTCCTCGCCCTGTACTGCATCAAGCGTAAAGGGCGCCTGGCATACCAGGAAGCCCACCGTTTACTCGCTATCCAAAAACGCGCCGGTCTGGCGGCTCCAAAGCGCGGCATACTCTCCGCCGGCCGCCGCAAGCTCGGCGTGCGTGCCGTCTTCTACGATCTCGCCGTCCGCAAGAACCACGATGCGGTCGAGTGCGGCGACGGTCGACAAGCGGTGCGCTACCACAATCGAGGTACGTCCCTGCATAAGATTCTCAAGGGCGTCTTGCACCAGCGCCTCGCTTTCGGAGTCGAGCGCGCTGGTCGCCTCGTCCAGCACCAAGACGGGGGCGTCCGCGAGGATGGCGCGCGCGATCGCTACGCGCTGGCGCTGCCCGCCGGACAGCTTGACGCCGCGTTCTCCCACCAGGGTATCCAGCCCTGCGGGCAAGCGGTCGATGAATTCGAGCGCGTTGGCGAGTTGCGCTGCACTGCGAATCTCCGCCTCGGTCGCATCAGGGCGCCCGTAAGAAATGTTTTCGCGGATAGAGCGATGAAATAACAGCGCTTCCTGCGGAACGTAGGCTATCTGGCGACGAAGGCTCTGCTGCGTGCACGCGGAGATGTCCTGCCCGTCAACGTAGACGTGGCCGTCTTGCACGTCGGAGAGACGGAGCAGCAACTTGGTGAGGGTGGTCTTGCCCGAGCCCGAGCGTCCCACCAAGCCCACGCGCTGACCGGGTTCGATGTGCAGGTTAAGGTCGCTAAACACGCGGTCGTCCTGCGCGGCGTCCGCGTAGGCGAATCCAATGTGCTCGAAATCGATAGCCCCGCGGCTAACCGCAAGCTCTGGTGCGCCGGGGGCGTCTTCTACCAGGCGCGGCTCGTCCAAAATGCGCGCCATCTCGCTCGCGTCGCCTATGGCGCGGTTCATGCGCTGCATCATGGAGTTGATGTAGTTGAACCGCATGGAAAGCTGGTAGGTGTAGGAGAACATCATCACCAGCATGCCGCTCGAGATGCCAAACCACGCGTTGCCGCCGGCGACGAAAATCGATACAACCAGCATGATCACGGTGATGATGCCGCTGGTGGTGAAGCCGCGCTGCATGGTGGCTCGCATCGAGCGGCTCTCGGCGCGCATGGCGTCAAGGTCCGCTTGGTTGAAGAGGTCCTTTTCAAAGTCTTCTCGTCCGCAGGTCTTGACGGCCAAGATGTTTGTGACGGCGTCTGACAGCACGCCGGAGAGGCGGTTTTGCGCTTTTGCCGTTTCCGCGGAAAGCGGAAGGATTCGCTGGTACATGCGCGTCGCCACGATCACATAGACCACCAGCATCACCGCGAGCGCTGCCGCGTAGGCGGGAACCGCCGGAGCGAGCGCGATGAACGTGCAGGCCGTGCTCGCGATGGTGGGGATGAGCGAGTAGACCACTACGTCCACCATCTGGGTGTAGCCGCTCATGAACTTGCTGGTTTGGCTAACCAGCGCGCCGCCAAACCGGCTGGTGTGAAACGTCATGGATTGGTTGGACAACGTGTCGAAGCATAGGCGGGCTAGGTGGTAGTTGCCGTTGATCTGCAGCTTGTAGACGGCGTAATCCTGCAGCTTTGAGCATGCCTGGCCAATGAGGTTCACGGCCAGAAGCGCCAGGATGTAGGGGCCAAAGACCGTCCATACGTCGTCTGCCGCGACGGGGGCTGCCTGCACGCGGTCCACGATGAGGCCCATCACCCAGGTGTTCACGAAGATGAGCAGTGCCACGTAGGCGACGGAGGTGAACACAGCGAGGAATGCCGCGCCGGGTACCATGCGCGTGACCTCCCAAAAGCGGCGCAGCGTGCGCTTCACGGCTGGTTTCTCGAGCTTTTGGACGTTTCTCTGTGACATGGTGTGTCTCCTTGTGCGTCGTTGTCTGCCCTAGGTTATCTCTTGAAGTGCCCTTCAGGTCAAGCGCAGATTGAGCTCGGCCGTATCGCCCCGTCATGTGAAAAGACGCCCAGATCATGCTGTTTATGCAGGTGGATGAGTCGCAACCAGCGGTTGACGGATCAGGGGCAAAACGCAACCCCAGCGCCCTTGCGCAACGGGCATCGTTCGCGGAAGCTGAAGTCGGCGAGGGGTCCGGACGCCTCGCCGAGCATGTACGATTGACCACGATGAAAGGGAGCGCATCATGAGTTTCCGTGACAACCTGCTATATCTGCGTGATTCGCGTAACATGACCCAGGAACATCTCGCCATGCTGCTCGGCGTGACCCGTCAAGCGGTGAGCAAGTGGGAGGCTGGTGCCTCCACCCCTGACATGGACAAGCTGGTTCGCTTGTGCGAGATCTTCGAAGTCGACCTCGATGAGCTGATTCGCGGTGACGTGACGGTTAGGACTGTCGATCAGACGCTTGCCATCCCCGACGACGCGCCTGTGTCCGATGTGACCGGATACGATCCGCACATGAGGTCTCGGGCCCTGTTCATTGCGGGCGCTGCCGCCTTTTTGGTGTTCGGTGTGGGGAGCGTTGCGATGCTCGCGCGCGGCGGCGTCGGCCTTTTGCTGCTCGGTGGGGGTTGGGGACCGGTTCTCAATCCTTATCCTTTCTATTTTCTGCTTACGGGTGCCGCGGGTGCACTCGCGTGCCTTGCGGTAGCCCACATCAGGCACGTCGCGTTTTGTCGCGCCCATCCGTTCGTGAGCAACTTCTACACCGATGACGATCACGAGCGCGCCTGTCGTCTGAGCGGGTTTTCGCGTATCGCGGCCTGTGCGCTCGTATGCTTCGGCGCCGTGATCGCGGTCATTCAGAGCGTACCGCTGCAGCATGTGTCGGGAGGCCTGAGTTCGTTGGTGGTCTGCTGCGCGGCAGCGGCGCTTGTTGCGATGTACGGTCGCCTCATGGCCCGCCGCATCGACATCGAGGCATATAACGAACGTGCCGAATTTCTGCATGGGGGATGTGACGTGCGCGTTCGATTCGCCCTGTTGGTAGCGGCGGTGACGGTTGTCACAGCGCTCGGTAGCCTCTTCTTCGTCCTCTCCGCATGGAGCCAGATTCTCATCTGGGGCGCCATCGGCATCGCGGTTGGATGGGTGTTCTTAACGGTGTTTCGCGAGTCCTAGGGGTGCCTTGCGGTGGCGCGGGCGGGGTTTCGCCCTCGCTCGCGTTGCCCGCCGCCGAACTGGGTATCATCCCTCCATATTGCACGCCGACCGCCCGGAAGGATTGATACCTCGATGAACCACGACGAGATTTTGGAGATGCTGAGGCGTTCCGGAGTGGAGGTGCCCGGCAGCGCCGAACACAGTGCGGAGGAGCCCATCGATGTGGAAGTCGAGGTGGAGGACATCCCGGCGAGAGAGTCGAAGGACCCTGCGGGCGGCGAAGCGCCCAAGTCCGCCCGCGAGCGCAAGAAGGCCGCTCGCGCCAGGGAGAAGGCCGCGCGCGGGGAACATGTTGACAAAGGGCGCACCGTTCCCCCGTTCATGGAGAAGCTCGCCCACTGGAGCCGTACGGCGCTCATCGTGGCGCTGATCGCACTCGGCATCGCCGCGCTCGTCTCGTATTGGTGGTTCCATCCGGCGCTCAACATCCACAGCCCGAGAGTGTGGAGCTGGATCATCCTCGTCGCAATATTCGCCGTGGTCGCCCTCAAGGTCGTGGCCCTGCGCTCCGCGCGCCATGCCACGCTGTTCAACCGGCTCGCGTACGTGCCGCTTGCGGTGATTCTTGCGTTCTTCGTCGGCCTCATCATGGGTGAGCCGTTCATCCCCGGCAACGCCGAGCGTTACGCCAATGTGCTCAAGACCACTGACGGCGATTTCGCCAAAGATATCAAGGAAGTCGACTATTCGGATGTCCCCGTGATCGACCGCGCTTCCGCGCAGTTGCTCGGCTCCCGTGCCATGGGTTCGATCCCCGAGTTCGTGAGCCAGTTCGAGATCAGTCCCGCCTACAGCCAGATCAACTATCAGGGTCGCCCGGTGCGCGTGAGCCCGCTCACCTATGCCGATCTTTTCAAGTGGCTGAGTCATCGCGGCACGGGTATCCCCGCGTACGTGCTCGTGGACATGGTCACGCAGGAGGCCGAGGTTGTGCGTCTGAAGGACCCGATCCGCTATTCCGAGAGCGAGCCGCTTGCGCGCAACATCGACCGCTACGTGCAGCTTAAGTACCCCACCTACATGCTCGATCAGAAGAGTTTCGAGCTTGATGAGAAGGGAACGCCCTGGTGGGTCTTTCCCGTGCAGAAGCGCACCATCGGCCTGTTCGAGGGCACCACGATCCAGCGCGTTGTCCTGGTGAACGCCTGCACCGGCGAGACTGAGGATTACGCGATTGAAGACTGCCCCACATGGGTCGACCGCGCCTATCCGAGCGACCTCATCATCCAGCAGTACAACTGGAGCGGCGCGTACAGGGGCGGTTGGCTCAACTCCTGGCTTGGCCAGCAGGGCGTGGTCCGTACCACGCTCGGCACCGACGGTGAGCTCGGCTACAACTACCTTGCCCAGGGCGATGATATCTACCTGTACACGGGTGTGAGCTCCGTGACTGCCGACAGCTCGAATGTTGGCTTCATCCTGGTCAATCAGCGCACGGGAGAGTCGCATTACTATCCGGTGGCGGGCGCCACCGAGGATTCGGCCCAGGCGTCTGCCGAGGGTCAGGTGCAGAACCTCAAGTACGAAGCGACCTACCCGCTTCTGCTCAATGTCGCCGGGCAGCCGACCTATTTCATGGCGTTGAAAGACAATGCCGGCCTGGTCAAGATGTACGCCATGATCAACGTGGAGCATTACCAGAGCGTCGCCACGGGTTCCACGGTTGCGTCGACTCAGGAGAGCTACCTGCAGATGCTCGCCACATCCGGTGCGCTTTCCGGAGATGAGGCGGCGGCGAGCGGTGCGGAGGTCGAGGTCTCCGGCACTATTGCCTCCATTGCCCAGGCGGTCATCGACGGAAATTCGCACTTTTACGTCACGCTCGAGGGCGACTCGGCGATTTACGACTTCGCCTTGCCCGATATGTTGGAAATCGTCCGTCACAAGGTCGGGGATTCCATCACGTTCAATTGCGCCAAGGCGG
>ERZ834859.447-NODE-447-length-57177-cov-5.261931_pt1 | contig 57177 bp, 43 predicted proteins | sample MGYA00519947_ERZ834859 | MGnify/ENA primary metagenome ERZ834859 (study PRJEB31850, sample SAMEA3708763) | human gut metagenome | biome: human gut; feature: human-associated habitat; material: faeces | place: China | collected 2014 ...
GTGCTATCATCTTCATATGCCATTGTATATTTTAGGGACATTTACTGAATATCCCCAAATAAAAACAGAAAGAGGCTAAATGTATTTCATTTAGCCTCTTTCTGTTTTTCCAGTTTATATTTTATCAGCTTTCTATTCTTTTTCTTTCTCTTCCTCAAGATTATTCTTTGAGGTCCAAATAGCCTTCCTGATTTCTTCCAATTCATAAGGATCGGTAGAGATCAATGGAATTGTCTCCCCCCAACCAATGCGAAGGCGCAAAGCATATTGAGTTTTCATCCGTATAGCCACTATAAGCATAATTAAGCCACACAGAAAGAAAAACAAAGCAACCCCCATGGATCCTCCCACCATCAAAATGCCAAAGAAAAAAGATAATACTCCGAACGTAATAGGATATCTCCGATAATTAGCACGCTTTGAAACATAAACTGCATTTACGTCAGATAGCTTATAGCGCGAACTATTTAGTATAAACTCTTTTGATGTAACTTTTACACCATCTTTATCATAATATAAGTCCGCTCTTACCATGTTTTCTTAATTAGATTTTTCCTGCCATTAATTTCTTATTGTGTGAATTTGCAGCAATTGCAGCCCAAACAACACCAATAGGAATAGTAATAATCAAGCCAAAACCAAAGGTCAAAAGGGCAACAATTAGATTTACAATAATCATTACAATAGCTCCTAATACTGTAGAATAAAACATACCCAATGGGCCAAAGAATAAAGATAAAGCAATTGCAATACCTACACTTTTAGGAGACTTTGTTACTACTACGTTTACATTTTGATTTTCAGTTGCCATAATACAGTTTGTTAAAGGTTAAACAAATCCGTTAATAAATATTACAATCGCAAAGATATAAAACCTTTTTTAATATACAATTTTTTTACATCTATTTTCCGTTTCAGCCCAAAGAAGTGCATTTCACCTCAGCCATCACCAAACGTTGCAAATCACTCTTTTCTCCGACAATCCAAATAATATCCCCTACTTCCAAACGCCGATTGACATTCGGAGAACAAAGTTGCTTATCGTTTTCCGATTCTATCCCCACAACCATACAACGGTATTCGTTACGTATACCACTTTCTTTAATTGTATGACCTGCAATAGGCGAAACTTCAGGAATCTTAAACTGTTTCAACACCATTTCATGCTGTTCAGCATCTTCATAGCCCAATGCATCAGAAACCTGCCCTACATAATGAGCAAAAACAGATAACTGTTCATCCGTACCGATAACCTGTAAAGTATCTCCTGGGAAAATACGAATTCTTCCTCCTGGAATATTTATCCGATGAGTTCCTCGAATAATCGATGCAACATGCACATTATATTTCTGCCCCAAGTCCAATTCCTGTAATGTCTTACCAGCCCACAAAGAATCAGCAGGTACAGAAAAATCTGATAAGTGCAAGTTTCTATCTAATAATCCACTTTCATATTCAGGGCGTTTTTCTCCAATATATTCTTTATGAATATCTTTCGAACGCAAATTCTGCACGAAAGTACGCTCAAGACCAATAGATCTCTTTTTCAAGAAACGAGAGAAAACCATTCCAACCACCAACAAAACCGCAATACCTACCATCAAAGCAGCAGATGCTCTAAACAAGAATTCAATGATATATACCACAAAGCCTGTAGCAATTACTACCCGAAGCAATATTACAGCTATCAACGGAGCATGATTAAAACGACTATCCGACCACAAAGCCTTAAATTCAATCGAACGATTTTTCTTCATGATCAAAGCACGCAAGAAAGGAGCAATTGCAGATATCGTCACCACAGCCCCTAATAAACGTCCCCAAAAATCACCTAAAGCCGAAACGATTAAAGGTACCACCAAATGCAAACACAATCCCATAATCGCCACAGACAACACCGAATAAATCAAAACAATACGCATGATTGCAACCAATAATTTCTTCCAGTTATTTTCATGCTGTACGGTCTGCGAACCAGTAGAATACCTCTCCAAAAAGGTCCGGACTCCTTCTGGCATTGTACGATCCACCCAATTATAGGCAGGAACAGCCAAACGTATCATATAAGGAGTAAGAAAAGTCGTAATAACCGATACTGCCACTACTATAGGATATAGAAAATGACTGGTTACATTCAAGCTAACCCCTAAAGAGGCAATAATAAATGCAAATTCACCGATCTGGGTTAAACTGAAACCACACTGCATGGCAGTTTTCAAAGACTGCCCGGAAAGCAGCACTCCCATTGTTCCAAAGACAGCCTGCCCTAATAAGATCGCTAATACTATCACCACAATAGGTACAATATACTCTACCACCATATGAGGATCAACCATCATTCCCACCGATACAAAAAAGATAGCCCCAAACAAATCCTTGACAGGTGCCACTAATTTTTCTATATGCTCAGATTCTATTGTTTCAGCAAGAATAGAGCCCATTATAAAAGCCCCAAAAGCAGGTGAAAAACCCACCTTAGACGCAAATACAACCATTACAAAGCAAAGAGCAAGTGCTACAATCAGCAAAGTTTCATCACTCATCAGCTGGCGAACCCTTTTCAAAAAGAGTGGTATCAAATAAATACCTACCACAAACCATAATATCAAAAAGAAAACCAACTTGACAAGACTACCTACCATTTCTCCCCCTTCAAAATTCTGGCTCACCGCCATTGTCGAAAGCATTACCATCAGTACGATAGCCAATATATCTTCCAAAATCAAGATACTCAACACTAATCCAGCAAACCTCTGTTGACGCAAACCTAAATCATCAAAAGCTTTATAAATAATGGTAGTAGACGACATGGCCAGCATTCCTCCCAAATAAATACAGTCCATACGTTTCCAGTCAAAAGCCCAGCCCACACAAATTCCTACAGCAATCATACACAAGATAATGGTACATGCAGAAATCACAACCGAACCTCCCGTCTTCATCATTTTCTTAAAGCTGAATTCCAATCCCAATGCAAACAAGAGGAAGATAACTCCAATATCCGACCAAGTCTGAATATTGGCAGTATCCGTTACCGAAGGAGTCAGTGAAAAATGCGGACTGGCTATAAATCCAGCAACAATATACCCTAACACTAATGGCTGTTTCAGTTTTTTAAAAACAAGAGTCATCAAACCGGCACACATCAGAATCAGTGCCAGGTCACTAATCAATGGAGCTAAATGCGACATGATACACACAAATTATAATACCATACAAAAATAGCGAATTAATTTAATAATGAGTATGCCATGGCAAAAAGTAGCCTTATTTAGAGGTACTTTGCAAAAACTTTTTTAATTTTGTAACCAAATTGAGTTAATATATCAACAAATGAACGTATTAGAACTAAGTGAACAGGAGATTATCAGACGTAACAGTCTGAATGAAATGAGAGCGATGGGCATCGATCCGTACCCTGCAGCAGAGTATGTAACCAATGCATTCTCTACCGATATAAAAGCAGAATTCAAAGAGGACGAAGCAGAACCTCGCAAGGTTTCGGTAGCAGGTCGTATCATGTCGCGCCGTGTAATGGGTAAGGCTTCTTTCATTGAGTTACAAGACTCTAAAGGTCGTATTCAGGTATATATCACCCGCGATGATATTTGTCCGGATGAAAACAAAGATTTATACAACGTAGTATTCAAGCGTCTGCTCGACTTAGGAGACTTCGTAGGTATTGAAGGATTTGTATTCCGCACACAGATGGGAGAAATTTCCATCCATGCTCAAAAGTTGACAGTATTATCAAAATCAATCAAACCACTTCCAATTGTAAAATACAAAGATGGAGTGGCGTACGATAAATTCGAAGATCCGGAATTACGCTACCGTCAACGTTATGTAGACCTGGTTGTAAACGATGGTGTAAAAGATATCTTCTTGAAACGCAACAAAGTATACAACTCAATGCGCGAATACTTCAACTCTAAAGGTTATATTGAAGTAGAAACTCCTATCCTGCAGTCTATTGCCGGAGGAGCTGCAGCACGTCCGTTTATTACTCATCACAATGCATTGGATATTCCTTTGTATATGCGTATTGCCAGCGAATTGTACCTGAAGCGTCTGATCGTAGGTGGATTTGAAGGTGTATACGAAATCGGAAAGAACTTCCGTAACGAAGGTATGGACCGCACACACAATCCAGAGTTTACTTGTATGGAAATCTATGTAGCCTACAAAGACTACAACTGGATGATGACCTTTACAGAAAATATGATTGAGAAAATCTGTATGGACGTAAACGGTACCACAGAAGTACAGGTCGGCGAACATCTGATCAACTTCAAGGCTCCGTTCAAACGTGTTACCATGCTGGATTCTATCAAAGAATTTACCGGATATGATTTGACTGGCATGAGCGAAGAACAGATTCGTGAAGTATGTCAGAAACTGAATATGGAAATCGATGACACAATGGGTAAAGGCAAGTTGATTGATGAAATCTTCGGCGAATTCTGCGAAGGCAACTACATCCAGCCTACTTTCATCACCGATTATCCGATTGAAATGTCACCTCTGACCAAACGTCACCGCAACAATCCGGAACTGACCGAACGTTTTGAGCTGATGGTAAACGGAAAAGAATTGTGTAACGCATACTCTGAGTTGAACGACCCAATCGACCAGCTTGAACGCTTTGAAGAACAGATGCGCTTAAGCGAAAAGGGTGATGATGAAGCAATGATCATCGACAAAGACTTTGTACGCTCATTGGAATACGGTATGCCTCCTACTTCTGGTATGGGTATCGGTATGGACCGTCTGGTTATGCTTATGACAGGCCAAAGCACTATTCAGGAAGTATTGTTCTTCCCACAGATGCGTCCGGAAAAGGTAATTCCGAAAGATGCACCAGCTAAATTCATCGAATTGGGTATTGCAGAAGACTGGGTACCTGTTATTCAGAAAGCCGGATACAATCTTGTTTCCGACATGAAAGACGTAAATCCACAGAAATTACACCAAGACATTTGCGGTGTAAATAAGAAATACAAATTAGAACTGACTAATCCAACTGTGGACGAAGTAGCAAGCTGGATACAAAAGATTCAATAAATGAAAAAGAAGAATGAGGAATGAAGAGCCATGGAACAACTTTTACCTATTCTTCATTCTTCGTTCTTCATTCTTCATTATAACAATATAATATGAAATTACCCGGTAAAATAGCAATTATGGGGGGAGGAAGCTGGGCTACGGCAATTGCCAAAATCATACTTACCCAAGCTGAATCAATCAACTGGTATATGCGCCGAGACGACCGCATTGAAGAGTTCAAGCGCCTCGGACATAACCCAGCCTACCTGACGAGTGTGCGTTTTGATACCAAACGCATCAATTTCTCATCGGATATCAATAAAGTAGTTCGCGAATCGGATACACTGATATTTGTGACTCCTTCTCCATATCTGAAGACCCACCTCAAAAAGCTAAAAACTAAAATCAAGGATAAGTTCATTGTTACAGCCATTAAAGGTATCGTTCCTGACGAGAATCTGATTATCTCCGATTACTTTCACAAAGTATACGATGTACCTGAAGATAACATTGCTGTATTGGCAGGTCCTTGCCATGCAGAAGAGGTCGCATTAGAACGATTATCCTATCTCACTGTAGGGTGCAAAGACATAGAAAAGGCTAAACTCTTTGCACGACAACTTGCAGGACACTACATCAAAACTTCCGTCAATACAGATGTAACAGGTATCGAATATGCCTCTGTATTGAAAAATGTTTATGCCATAGCTGCCGGTATATGCAGTGGCTTAAAGTACGGTGACAACTTCCAGGCAGTACTGGTTTCGAACGCCTTACAAGAAATGAACCGTTTTCTGGATACAGTTCACCCCATCAACCGCTGCACCAACGACTCGGCATATTTAGGCGACTTATTGGTCACTTCTTATTCCAACTTCAGCCGTAACCGAGTATTCGGTACCATGATTGGTAAAGGATATTCAGTAAAAAGCGCACAAATAGAAATGGAAATGATTGCCGAAGGATACTACGGCACTAAATGTATTAAGGAAATCAACAAGCACTTGCATGTTAATATGCCCATTGTAGATGCGGTATATAATATCCTGTATGAGCGAATCTCACCTATGATTGAAATTAAACTACTAACTGATTCATTCAGATAAACATAGATCGTTATGGAAAATATTAAACTGAACATCGAAAAAACGTTAGATTTCATATCTAAAGATAAGCTAACAACTTATGAGTCTAAAGTAAAGACTTATATGGATACATTGGAACAGGGAACCGGACTGGGTAACGATTTTCTGGGTTGGTTACATTTACCTTCTTCTATCACTCCAGAACATCTTGCCGACTTGAAAGCTACAGCACAAGTACTGCGCGACAACTGCGACGTAGTTGTAGTAGCTGGTATCGGAGGCAGTTACCTGGGAGCACGTGCGGTAATAGAAGCGATGTCGAACAGTTTTGCATGGCTGCAAGAAAAGAAAGCAGGCGAACCGACTATCCTTTTCGCAGGTCACAACATCGGCGAAGACTATCTGTTCGAACTGACCTCTTTCCTGAAAGACAAAAAATTTGGTGTAATCAATATTTCCAAATCAGGTACTACAACCGAAACCGCTTTGGCATTCCGTCTGCTTAAAAAACAGTGTGAAGAACAACGCGGAAAAGAAATGGCACGTAAAGTAATCGTAGCCGTAACAGACGCAAAGAAAGGAGCTGCCCGCATCACTGCTGATAAAGAAGGATACAAATCATTCATTATTCCAGATAATGTAGGTGGACGTTTCTCTGTTCTTACTCCGGTGGGTCTGCTTCCCATCGCTGTAGCAGGTCTCGATATCGAACAGCTGGTAGCCGGTGCACGCAAAATGGAAGAAGTTTGCGCAAACCCGAACATGGAAGAAAATCCGGCTGCTCTGTATGCAGCTACACGCAACGAACTTTATCAGAACGGAAAGAAGATAGAAATTCTGGTAAACTTCCAGCCTAAATTGCATTACTTCATGGAATGGTGGAAACAATTGTATGGAGAATCTGAAGGAAAAGACCACAAAGGTATCTATCCAAGCTCTGTAGACTTCTCAACAGACCTCCACTCTATGGGACAATGGATTCAAGAAGGAGAACGCACAATCTTCGAAACTGTGGTTTCGGTAGAAACTCCTGACCATGAACTGCACGTACCGGCAGATGATGAAAACCTTGACGGTTTGAACTTCCTGGCAGGAAAACGTGTTGATGAAGTAAACAAGATGGCTGAATTGGGAACACAGTTGGCACATGTAGACGGAGGCGTACCCAACTTGCGTGTCAGTGTTCCTGTACTGAACGAATACTACTTGGGACAACTGATCTACTTCTTCGAAAAAGCTTGCGGCATCAGCGGATATCTGCTTGAAATCAACCCGTTCAACCAGCCGGGAGTAGAAGCATACAAGAAAAACATGTTTGCACTGCTCAACAAACCTGGATACGAAGAAGCATCCAAAGCTATTCGGGCACGTTTAAACAAATAAAAGATTAATACATAGTAAAGAATGGAGATAGAGGAGAAATCTTTCATCACAAGATTCCTCAATCTTCATTCTTTATTTTTATCATCCAATCTACACTATTTACCAAATGTTTCAAGAAGCTATAAACCAGTATCTCCAAAAACATCAATACGAATCTATCAAGCTAAAAGCTGTTTTGTTTGATATGGACGGTGTGTTGTTCGACTCAATGAAGAACCATGCAGCCGCATGGCATGAGGCCATGAAGCAATACGGCATGCACCTGAGTTACGAAGAAGCCTATATGCACGAAGGAAGAACCGGAGCCTCCACTATCAACATTGTCAGTACCCGACAGAGAAACCGGGAAGCTACAGAAGAAGAAATCAAGGAAATCTACCATACAAAAAGTGAATTATTCAATGCACTTCCCAAAGCCGTACGAATGCCGGGAGCACTGGAAGTATTGAACAAAGTCAAAGGTTGCGGACTCATTCCAATGGTAGTAACCGGGTCCGGACAAACATCTTTATTAGACAGACTGAACCGTAACTTTCCGGATATATTCAAGACAGAACTGATGGTGACTGCTTTCGACGTAAAATACGGAAAGCCCAATCCGGAACCTTATCTGATGGCACTGAAAAAAGCAGGAATCGCTCCAAACGAGGCCATCGTGGTAGAAAATGCCCCACTGGGAGTACGAGCTGGAGTGGCCGCAGGAATATTCACAGTGGCCGTCAATACAGGACCACTTCCCGACTCTGCATTACTGGATGAAGGCGCCAACTGTCTTTTCCACTCCATGCCGGAATTCAATGACAACTGGGAGACTCTATTCCACGCGTTTCAGGGCTGAAAAGCCCTTTTTTTATGAAATAGCCCTTGCATAAGCAGGTATGCTCTATACCATCATGCAGAAACATATAAAAAGCACTACAACCGACGACGTCGGCTCTATAATCAACGCTGGCGATTCTACAGCCAACGATACCGATTATAGAGCCGACGTCGTCGATTATAAAATACGTACCATAACGATACGTAAATATCCTATTCCAAGACCCAATTACAGTATGTGTCCTATCAGTTTCGTTATTCTTTACCAATCAATGCCTGAATGGTGTGTCTCACCCGCTCTGCTGTTGTAACGGAGTGCATATACTCGTCTATCTCGCCATTACCTCCCATCGACAGAGCCGGATTTCTCAGTTTCATTTTACTCGCTTTGTTTTCACGGGCCGAAAAATGAAATTCTGCAGCTCCGGTTTTTTCAGCCAGCGACGCAATATTAGACTCATTCACCCCACATCCCGGCATAATTACAATACGACCGTCTGCCTGCTTTACCAAGTCAGCCAACAAGCCGGCTCCTTCCATCGCAGTTTTTTGCTGACCGGAAGTCAAGATACGATCTACTTTCAATTCGATAAGCTGTTCCATTGCCTGAAACGGATCCTTCACATAATCGAAGGCACGGTGAAAAGTCACAGCCATTCCTTCCGAAACTTTCATCAGACGCTCTATAGCCGAAATATCCAATTCACCTTCCGGAGTAAGACATCCGAATACTACTCCATCCGCACCTAACTGTCGAGCCATCCGAATATCCTCTTCCATTATATCCAACTCCAACGGAGAGTATAGAAAATCTCCTCCACGAGGACGAATAATCACATGCAAACGGATGTCAATCATCTTTCTTGCTAACTTGATTTCACCATACGAAGGTGTAGTTCCCCCCTCTGGCATCGAAGCGCATAATTCCACACGACGTGCTCCCCCTTGCTGTGCAGCCAGACAACTGGCTGCAGAATTGGCACAGATTTCAAAAGTATATTGTTTCATAACCATGATTTTAAACGTTGTGACTAGTCCTAAATAACCGTTACAGTTATTGGACAAAAATAAATTATTTATCACAGTTCAGCAAGGCTAGCCTTGCTGAACTGTTTCTTTTTATAGCTTTTAATTTTAATTTGCTTTTGATGATGCATATACTCAGGCGTTTTATACTCACAAGGGTAATGTGGTCTGAGGTTGTTATACTTATAGACAGTATCCTTTATAACCTTTTTCATGTCCGACAGTGGGAGATTGAGTTCTTCAAGCAGAAACTCATGCTTGAGAATTCCGTTTATCCGTTCTGCTACGGCATTTGCATATGGATCGTAAGATTCTGTCATACTAGGTATTATGTGATAACGTTTAAGCAATTCCTGATACGCATCGGAACAATACTGTACACCACGGTCAGAATGGTGTATCAATGTTGCTTTCTTATACAGTCGATTGCGGTTGGCCATATTCAGAGTATTCAGTAAACTCTGTGTGTCCAAGGAATTAGAAAGATCATATCCCATAATCTTCTTGGAATATGCATCTGTAACCAGAGAAAGATACATATGCCGGTTTCTATTGCCAATATAAGTAATATCAGAAACCCATATTTCTTCCGGACGTGTCGCTTCCATACTTTCTATAAGATTTTTATGCTTCCGAAACCGATGATGCGAGTTGGTTGTTACATGATATGAGCGTACAGGCTTTATAAGCAGATGATTGGCACGGAGTATATCAAATAGCTTGTCCCTACCAACTTTTTTCTCCTTCATAAACAAATGGAGCATATGATAGAGCTTACGGGTTCCTATACGGGGTAATTCCATTCGAATGTCACGTACCATCTCCACTACTTCCATAGCTGTTTGCCGTCCTCGCCTTATGCTCCATTGCTGACGATAGTACTTCTGCCTGCTTATCCCGAGCAGTCGGCAGATTCCGCTGATACTTACGGATTTTTCTTCTTTATATTGACTGACTGTTCGGGAAAGGAGTTTTTTCGTATGTCGATATTATATTCCTTTTCGGCTATGTCTATCATCATGTCAAAAAACTCGGCCTTCATGTCCTTCTGCTCGAGTTCCTTTTCCAAACGGGCATTCTTGCGTTCCAGTAACTTTATCTTCTGTTGTAGTTCAAACAACTCTTGGTCCTTACTCTTTTCCATATGGTTGTAACTTTTGTTTCTTATATCAAAGTTACCATATTTTTCCATCAAAATCATAGAACAACTATAGTACCATTTTTCTTCTTTTTTTTAATATACCATATATAGGGTATAAAATATTTTTGGTTGAAATGTAATCTTATATCGTCTCTTAATTCATTCAAAGAGCAAAACTTAAAACTAATGATATGATACTAAGTAGCAATGAAGGTAGTCCTAATCCATATGAAATTCTTGTGGCATGGAATGGATGATCCCAATAAAATCTGAACACATCATAAAGGCTACCTTTAGAAACTTCTACATCGTGACCTATAATTGATGAATTATCGTTATCACTAAGTAAACTTATTGATAAAGGTGACAAACATAATTCTCTCTTAGATATTCCCCAAAAGGACTTTTCATATATTTAAGCCTCTAAAGACCGAAAAGCCGAAGACATTAATATATATGTAATCCCTTTCTATCAGTTATTGAACCTTCCCTATACAGAGTATGACTTACTACAATGATTCAAGATTCTTAACTACTATGCACTCTCGTGCCAATGGTTTTCTATGTTTTCTCCGTGATGAAGTAAAAAAATGAAATCTCACGTAGTAAAATCCAGGAAAAAAAACTAATCAATGAGTACAAATCTGTTCTCAGTGAAGATTTGATAAAATTATCGGACTCTTGGCATAAATAGAGTATACTATATATAAGTAATCTCTGTGTATTTTATACCAAATAACTTATAGAAAACTGCTGTAGCCTCATCAAGATTACGAATAATAATATTTAAGGATTCTGTTACGGATTAATAAATCATTTATTCTAAATCTGATTATACAATATTTTTTACAAAACCAAAGTATCAAAGTCTTAAAAGGGAACTTTTTTAAAACTCGAAAATGAATTAGAATTACTGTACTTAACTATATTTCCGAATCGGTTAAATATTCCTCCGAAACCTTCCTTTTTTGCATTTATTATATCAAAAATACTTTAATGTGATTATAATGAAAAGACTTAATTTTGTACCATATAAAGTAATAAACTTAATGTGTAATTCGTGTAATGATAATATAATGGATCATTATTACTCATGTTCTTTTTAAAATTAGTCAAGTCTAAACAACTCTGACAATAAATAAAATGAGTCCTTTGAAAAGTTTGTCAATAACTTCAAGCAAATAAGTATGATGTATGAATGACTTGCAATTGGATATGAAATATGTTATTCAAATTCTTTTACACACCGCTTTGGCAGAATGACAGCAGTAAATTGTGTATTGAAGTAAAATCTAACCTCCTGAAGTCTGTAGACTGATAGTTGTTAATTTTAGCATACATTTTTCCATCTCTAAAGCAAATTCCAGTTTGAATCCGGTTCTGTAATAATACAAGACTTTGTGTTCTTCCATAGAATCGTCTGTAGAGAAGTAAAGCTACCACTTATCCTCTTTACCGTCAATTAGGTACTATACAGATAAGGGACATATCTTTTAAAGGGTATATACTCTCAATCCGTATAGTTTTCCCTTACTCACTTCGTATTTCCGATATCGGGACAAATATAAATTGACAAAGTTGACCTTGTCATCAAACCACCTGGGAAGACCTCGTTTTCCTATTTTCTTTTCCAATGTTGGATAGTTAAGGATTACACCATTCCCGAGCCACGTTTATATTCTCCTATACAGCCAGACTAAAAATGACCAATCCAAGATGGTTTGTGACCAGTTTGAGGATATAGAAAGGATTAATGCCGATGATTTTCATATTTATTTATCAGTAAGCGGAGTTCTTTTTAGTACATTTTTATGCTTAATCATTCGTTTTTGACAACATTTCAATGACCTTTATAGTATTTTCGAACCAGCTCTAGCAGGTTCTATTGTTTAACTTTTTAAATATTCAGTGAAAAATAGTAAAGTATTGAATGAAAAGTACATTGGCCGAATTAAGTATGCACCAAATTAATTCCGCCAAAGGTTTGAAATTACATTCTGTTTTGTCAACTAAAATTTGAAAACTATGAAGAAAGTGATTTTTTTTATTTTATGTTTATTGGGGATATTTATATTTCTTAGTAGCTGCACAGAGAAAAATGATAATGATTTAGGTTTATCTCGAAACAAACTTTTCATTGCATCGGATAGACCTGTAGAGCATATTAAATTCAAATCATCCCCAGTAGAACAAACAATTGCAAAACCTTTATCTATTGGAGTTGCTGTTGAAGCATCGAAGACAATTATAGCCAGATTTAGAGTTAACTTAGATTTAATCAATAAGTTTAAAGAGAATCATCCAGACTTAAACCATTTATGTGCATTCCCAATTGATCAGGTAGTTATTGAAGATGAGATAGCTGTAATTAAAAAAGGGAGTGTTACATCTACACCAACGCTTATTCATTTTGGCGAAATAAATAACCTAGATCCTTACAAAGAATATGTTTTACCTGTTCAAGCAGACATTATATCTGGAGTTGAACCAATAGGCTCTGTTCCTATAATTTATTATGTCTTTGAAAGAGGCGCATTAATAGATGTAGTTCCTAATATAGCATTGAATGATTTTCCTATAGTATGGAAGAATGATGTATCGAATCTAAAAACTATTACGGTAGAGGCTTTGATAAATGCTACATCATGGGATGGAATACCAAATTTAAAAAATCCTATAAGTACAATCTTTGGAGTTGAAAACATCTTTCTTCTGAGAGTTGGAGATGATGGTCGTCGTAGCAATGAGATGTTTTTGACTGTGGGCAAGGATGACAAATGGCCAAGAAGTTATTATGTCGAAGGTTTACCCACTAATCAATGGGTACATATTGCAATTGTATGGGATGCACAAACAGGAGACCGAATTATGTATTATGATGGTGTAGAAAAACAGAGGGATAAAGGCGCTGTAGGCTCAATTGATTTAACCGAAAATTGTTTTGTAGGAGGATCTGCAGGAGTGTATCGTTGGTTTAATGGAGCTGTTTCTGAGATGCGAATTTGGAACAAACATAGAACACAGGAAGAAATAATAAATAATAAATACTCTATCGAACCTTCTACAGAAGGCCTTTTAGCATATTGGAAATTTAATGAAGGATCTGGTGATGAAATAAAAGATTATTCTGGGAATGATAATAACCTGAAATCACGTGAACCATTAACGTGGATTCCTGTTTCTTTGCCTGTCTATGATTTTTCTAGAAATATTGTACATAAATAAGACTAAATATAACTTTGATTTCGCTTAAAAATCTATTTTTCACATCCTTTCGGAAACTTTTGTATGATATTAATCTTGGACGAATAATAAAAAATTATTACTTAAAAATCAACGTAATTATGAAACCTATTATTAATTTTTTTGCAATCATTTTATTTACGATGGTTGTCCTTTCTTGTACAAAACAAGAAGATCCTGTAGAAAAAATTGATTTACCTACAATTACTTTAAAATCTCCGAGTCTGTTAAAAGCAAAAGCTGGTTATGAAAGAATCGAACTTTCTTGGAAACTACCATTTGACCCACGGGTAAAAGAGGTGTTGGTTTTAGAAAATGGTACAACTAATCCAACCACTCTTCCTGTTAATTCTAATAAAGAGATGAGTATTATACTTGAAGCATCTGAAGGAGAACACACTTATACTATTACATTAATTGGAGAAGGAGAACTTAAATCTAAACCAGCTACCATTACTGCAAAATCTTATGGCAAGAGTTATAAAGAAAGCTTGCGACCAATAGATATTATAGGAGTAGTGCAGGATGGTTTCGGAGCTGGTATTAAATGGAAAGAAAATGATACAGATGAGTGTACAAGTGTATTGATTTCATATACAGATGACAGTGGTGAACAGAAAAAACTTACATTCAATGCTAATAAATTATATGCTCGTATACCTGCTTTTTTGAAAGGATCTAAATTCCTGGCTACTTTGATGTATTCTCCTGAAGAAGATTGTTTAGATGAAATACCATCTGCTTCAGTTGAAAAAAATTTTCCAACTCTACCAGACAATGAATATGTAGAGATTCTTTCTAAATGTTCTAATAAGCTTTTGAATACCTTTAACACGAACAATAATGGTTGGTGGGATGGTACTGGATGGTGGAATTCTGCTAATGTATTATCAGTTTTGATTCGTTATGCTGAAGTTACTAATGATACTTCAGTAAAGGCTTTAGCAGAGACTGTATTTAATAAAAACAAACAAGAAAACTTTTTAAATCAGTTTTTTGACGATGAAGGTTGGTGGGGACTAGCATGGGTTGATGCTTATCAATTGTATAAAGAGGAAAAATATTTAGATATGGCTAAAATTATTTTTGATGATATGCTAACAGGATGGAGCGATAAATGGGGGGGAGGAATATTTTGGAAAAAGAATCCATACGAATATAAGAATGCTGTAACAAATGGTCTTTTTTGCATATTAGCCGATCGTTTATATGCTATTACCGGTGATGAGAAATATTATTCCTATTTCGAGAATGATATAGAATGGATAGATCAATCTGGTATGGTTAATGCAAATTTCTTTGTTGAAGATGGTTTAAGCAATGAAGATGGTTTACCAACTAAAGATAACAATTGGACCTATAACCAAGGTCTTTTTATTGGTGCATATGTGAGATGGTATAATCTTTCAAAAGATAATGCTTTCTTAGAAACAGCAAAAAAAATAGCTGATGCAACTATTAGCGGTTATGCTCCTAACGAATGGGGAGGTTTTGCTACAAATGGTGTCTTACACGAAAGAAAGTGGGGAGAGGCTAATATGAACCAAGATAGAGAGCAATTTAAGGGCATATTTATGAGACATTTGAGGACATTATATGAAGCAACAAATGATCAAAGATACAAAAACTTTTACTTTTCAAATGCCAATTCGATTATTGAGAATAATTTCAATGCAGAGAAGATAGAATTAGGAAGACATTGGCAAGGACCATTAATTGGATCAAATTCTGCCACTATCTCTTCTGGTTTAGACTGTGTGATTGAAGCCTATAGATTTGCTTCAGTAGAATAATATTAAGCTTCCGACGAAAAACGACTGTAGTCGTAATTTGTCCTTTTGTACTTTTAGCATAAACATGACGATTAAACATGATGATAAGCAAAGAAGTAGCAGATATTATGACCTACTGTAGAGGGATTCAAGAAATAATATAACGCGAGTTCGATATAAAATCAAAAGATAGTAAGTTGCCCGTCATTGATAAAATTAACATCAATGGCGGGTTTCTTTTCAAAGAAACAGTATGCTACAATAGCCGACAAAGAGTTAGCAATACTATTGTTGAAGTAACAGCGTCTGGAGTGTTCTATCTGTGCAATGTTCTTCAATTCATCATTGACAGTTTCAATCAAAGTTCTTTTTCTAAGCAGAATCTTGTCGGCTATACTCATTAGGGAATTCTTCATGTTATTTTCAACTTTAGTGACAAAGCTGTATGCCGTTAAGAAAAAGGTTTTCGAATAGAGTTTGACCGATGTGTCCCTTGCCTGCGCATAGTTTTCCTTTGATGTTTTCCAGAAACTTTCCTCTTTCCAACGATTCCCGACCATCCACATTCAATAAAAGATACATTCCGATATAACCAACACTATACTCACGGCAATATTCCCGAAAGGAGCATGGTTGTCTGTCGAATGCACATAATTTTTAAAGTAGAAAAAACAGCCTGTAGTTTTCTACTTTTCCCATATCTAAAATTTTATGGAAAAGTTAGAAATACTATAGGTAGACAACAATACGCTATCGTTGAAGATTGTACATTGGGAAATGGCACCCTATATTTAGATTGAGCAAATAAACAGCAAAAATCAGCAAACATACCTTCTTGTATATTCTTTTAAAAAGCAGATCTTTGTCATATGAAATGTTAATCCTAAAATTATGAATACATTTACGACTTTAGATTTTTGTATTTTTATTGCATATGCAATCCTAATTATTGTTGTCGGGTTGTACACAGGGTGGTCGAAAGGGGGAAAAGAGAAAGACTCCAAAGAATATTTCCTGGCAGGAAATTCATTGGCTTGGTGGGCAATAGGGGCATCAGTTATTGCTTCTAACATCTCGGCCGAACAGTTTATAGGGATGTCCGGCTCTGGCTTTGTTATTGGGTTAGGGATTGCATCTTATGAATTTATTGCGGCAGCATCATTGATTGTTGTAGCTGTATTATTTTTACCTATCTTTCTTAAGACCCAAATCTATACGATGCCTCAATTTCTGGAAATTCGATATAGTAAATCGGTGAAGACAGTGATGGCTCTTTTTTGGTTGTTAGTTTTTATTTTCGTAAATCTTACTTCTATTTTATATTTAGGGGCATTAGCTATCAATAAAGTAGTAGAAATTCCTATTTTCAGCAGTATAATCTGTTTGGCTGTATTTGCTGGAATTTATGCTATTTATGGAGGGCTGAAGGCGGTGGCTTTAACAGATTTGGTGCAGGTGGTGTTTTTGATTGGTGGTGGATTGTTGACTACATATATTGCGTTGGATTATTATGCAGAAGGTCAGGGAGCTTATGTAGGAATACAAAAATTGATGATGAATGTACCGGAAAAGTTTGATATGATATTGGATAAATCAAATCCTAATTACACTTATTTACCAGGGATTGGTGTGATTGCCGGTGGACTTTGGGTGAGTGCTTTGTATTATTTTGGATGTAACCAGTACATTATCCAACGAGCATTGGCTGGTAAAAGTTTGGCTGAAGCTCAACTGGGACTTGTGTTTGCCGGATTCTTAAAATTAATCTTACCTATCATTGTGGTAGTGCCAGGTATTGTGGCTTTTGCACTCAATGCACCCATAGACAAACCGGATCAGGCTTATCCTTGGCTGATGCATAACTTTATTCCATCCGGTGTCAGAGGAATTGCTTTTGCTGCATTGGTGGCTGCTGTGGTAAGTTCGCTGGCATCTATGGTAAATAGTATCACTACTATTTTTACGATGGATATATATAAGGAATATCTAGTGAAGCAAAAAACTGTGAGCGAGAAAAAACTGGTAGCAATAGGACGTGTTTTCGGTGTAATCAGTCTGGTGATAGCAGTAGTGATAGCACCGATGCTGGGGAATTTGGAACAAGCTTTCCAATTTATACAGGAGTTTACTGGTTTTATCAGTCCTGGAGCCTTGGCTATCTTTATAATGGGTTTCTTTTGGAAGCGTGCAGAATCACGGGGAGCTTTGGCGGCAGCTATCGGTACTTTTATCTTTTCGCTGACAATGCTATGTTTCTTTCCTGAAGTGTCATTTATCGATCGTATGGGATATGTATTCTTATTATGTATTTTGTTGATTGTCATATTCGGCTTGTGTAATAAGCAGAAGCAGTCTACAAAATGTATAGAAATAGAGGCACGGTTGTTTGCTACCACTCGTTTGTTTAAGATATTGAGTTTTATAATATTATTGACATTAGGTGTTATCTATTATATTTTTTGGTAATTAATTTTGGATAAGCAGAAAAATCAAAACGGAATAATAAACATGGAAGAATTGTTAGACAGAATTGCAAAATGTGTAGAGTTTGGTAAGATAAACGAAAAAACTCCTTATCCTCCTACAATGAAAGGTCAGCCAGGCGCAGATGAATTGACACTTCAAGCATTGAATGAAGGAATAGAACCCGCTGTGATTCTTCAGAAAGGCTTGATTGTGGGTATGGAGCGAATCGGAGTAAAGTTTAAAGCTAATCAGGTATTTGTTCCTCAAGTACTGATGAGTGCAAAGGCTATGGGGACCGCTATGAATCATTTGAAAAAGTTCTTTAATGATGGTAGTGTACAACGTAAAGGTACAGTGATTATTGGTACGGTAGAAGGCGACTTACATGACATTGGTAAGAATTTAGTTTCTATGATGGTGGAAGGCAATGGATATGAAGTGATAGATTTGGGAGTGGATGTAAAGGCCGAAAAGTTTGTAGAGGCTCTTGAGAATCATCCGGATGCATTCGTTTGTATGTCGGCATTGCTGACCACAACAATGACTAATATGGAGCAGATAAATGCTTTATTGAAGGCGAAAAAACCAGATGTGAAGACATTTATCGGAGGAGCTCCTGTAACAGCAGAGTTTGCAAAACAGATTGGTGTTGACTATTATACCGACGGTCCTCAAGAACTGGTTGAGATATTGAATAAATTGAGTGCTTGATATTAAATTAAAACGAAGATAATATTATGAGTCAATGGACAGATGAAATATTTGCAACATCTCAAAGAGTAGCCATTCCGGTAATGACACATCCGGGAATAGAAGCCTTGGGCTACAAGGTAATTGATGCGGTAAAGAGTGGTGAGGTACACTATCAAGCTATTAAGTATCTGGCAGACCATTATTCCTCTGCTGCTTGTTCTACAATTATGGATTTGACGGTGGAAGCTGAGGCTTTTGGTTGCCAAATTGAGTTTCCTGAAAATGATATGCCACATGTTTTAGGCAGATTGGTATATGATGAAACTTCAGTAGAGGCTTTACAAGTTCCGAATTTGCATATGGGGCGTGTGCCTGAATATTTAAAAGCAACTCGAATGGCAGTAGAAACAATTACTGATAAACCAGTATTGGCCGGTTGTATAGGTCCTTTCTCTCTAGCAGGAAGATTGTATGATATGTCCGAAATAATGGTGGCCATTTATACTGAACCTGAAGTGATTTTGACTCTCTTAAGGAAATGTAATGAGTTTATCATTAGTTATTGTCGTGAGTTGAAAAACTTGGGTGCTTCGGGAGTGTTCATTGCTGAACCTGCAGCAGGGTTATTATCAAATGATGATTGTATGATATATTCAACAGTATTCATACAAGAACTAGTAAAAGAATTACAAGATGATAAATTTGCTGTAATTTTGCATAACTGTGGAAATACGGGACAATGTACGCAAGCAATGATTGAAAGTGGAGCTGCTGCCTTACATTTTGGAAATGCAGTAGATATGATGGAGGCATTAAAGGTTTGTCCTGCTAATATAGTTGTGATGGGTAATGTTGATCCTGTGGGAGTCATAAAACAAGCTTCTCCAGAGAAAGTGAAAGAAGTGACATTAGGATTGTTACATAAAACATCTGATTATAAAAATTTTGTATTGTCTTCAGGATGTGATATTCCTCCACATGTATCGCTGGAGAATATAAATGCATTTTTTAAAGCTTTGGAAGAATATAATAGGTAACAGATAATATATATATGATTGTTCAATAGGTATTTTTATATGATAAAAGCAGGGCAATTTTTCTATTTTTGAAATTGGGAAATTGTACCCTGCTTAAATTAAAACTTTATAAGTAGATGGAAAATACGGCAAATTTAATTCTTAAGTAGTAAGAAATATTATGAGTATTTTTATTAGCTAACTTTGGTGGTATAAAATAAACAGTGTCATACATTATTTCTCCCCAATAAAATCATCGGTCGAAGAACTGTCAGAGCAAGAGGGAGCCAACTGTCTCAACGAACGTAAAATTACAATAATTTAACCCTGTTTTTAACTTTATAGGTAGTTGTTGTGAGATTGTGCCCCAATTAGCCAATAGCAAGCTCCACTTTTTCCGTATGTTGTTATAAACTTGTGGATAGTTGGAGCCTACAGAAAGTATTCGGAGTGTTTGTCTTTATTGTTATTGTTCTGTAGGAAACTGATAACAATAAAATATTATTCTCCCATTTTTCATCCAACTTGTGAAGTTCATTCTCTGCAGAGTCATTATTTACAGTCTGATAGTAGTATTTCTAGTTTTTTTAGGAATTCCTTTTGATCTTTGGAAGTGATATTTTGATGGAATTACGTAATCTTATATACATATTGGAATAAAAACTTTAAATGGCTTCAGTTAAGCCTTTTAATTCGTCTAGACAGGTAATAAGAATATCTTTGTAGAGGTTGTATGTCGTCTTATTTGATTGCTGAAGTTTGGGTAAATTCGCAATTTGAGTTCATTCTTAATAATTAAAATGTTAGATGAAATTACATTTATCTTTCCTTTGTTGATATCTTTACTAGTTAGAATCAGAAGAAGTCTTTTTAAATAATCTAACTCTTTTATCATTATTTTTATTTTGCTTTAACAAAAAACACAGAGCTATGAATCAATCATTGGGACAGGTAACTCTTTGGGAATTACTTGATAGTATTACGGATAATCTGAGAAATCATCGTCTTGCCGATGTGTTTCGTTTCATCTCGTTTTATCCAGGAGAGAAGTATGGACCACATCATCATAGACGTATTGAAATCAATTACGTGAAGAAAGGGAATTGTTTACTGCATCTTGATAATGAAGTTGTGACCTTTCACGAAAGAGAAATGATGATTATTCCGAGTGATGTAAATCACTTTTTTGAAGCTGGAACTGAGGGTACTACCTTGATGCAACTAGAGTTCTTACCCGATATTTTCTCTGAATTCATACAGAAGAAGGAGTGTGAGACTAATTCACATATTCCGTCTTATTTATCCCTTTTTTCGGGTAAGAATAAACTCATCAAGATTGTCAACAATGTGCGAATCATGCGAACTGTTCAACGCATTGTCAATGAACTTGAATCCCAAAATGTTTATTTCCAATATCTGGTGGTGATGTATTACGCCGAACTGCTCGTGCTTGTGTATCGCTATATAGATGAAGTCTATTTGCCTATTTGTACTAATGTGAGCTTGCACAAGGCCATTACCTATATTCGTATGCACTTCAGTGATACTATAAATATGGCGGATGTAGCACTACAGTCGGGTGTAAGCGAGCGACAATTGCGTAATCTGTTTACACAGTACCTAAACATGCCCCCTTTGGCCTACATCAATCAGATTCGAGTTAATAAAGCGATTGATCTTCTCCGCAATACAGAACTTTCAGTCAAAGAGGTCTGCTTCCAGTGCGGATTTCAGTCGCCGCAGTATTTTTCTCGACTCTTCAAACAGCAGACAGGTCTTACCCCTCGTGAGATTACAAAATAAACAGAAATTGAGGACTTTTATACCTTATTTCTGTTTTGTGCATCTCTGTTTCCTAATCTTTTCTTTTTGGACAAGCTCCAATCCTTCATATCCTTTATTCTGATGAGTATTTTAACGTGGATTCGATATAAAATCAAAAGATAGTAAGTTGCCCGTCATTGATAAAATTAACATCAATGGCGAGTTTCTTTTCAAAGAAACAGTATGCTACAATAGCATAAACCCAAAGGATTATCTGAATGATGTCATCTCCCGAATGCCCTATTACAAAAAGGCTACTCATGAGAAACTGCTTCCATATAAATGGAAACTGCAGCATCCTGCATTTATTAAAACAAGAAGAGAAATCTAGTAACCAATGCTGACTGCAACATATAGGTTCAATACCTATAGTTTGCCGAATGCTTACGGATTAATTGTGTTGGTAACAGAAATCTAACGAAAAAGGGCTAACCTCGCAAATTAAGTTAGCCCTATTTTTATAGCTTTGCTAATTTTTTATCGGACAGCAATAAATTTTTAATCAGATAAATTGAAAGCCTCTATAATACATTCTAATGCGCTTGAGTTTGCTGCAACTCCTTTTTCTTTAAACGGACCTTCCCAATGACAACCAAAACTTCGAGAAACCAAGTTATAGTTATTATTTAAAATGGAATCAGCATTAGTTAAAATAAACTGTTTATACTCTTCATTTTTAGTAACACTATATAAAAAAGCCAGATGACGAATAAAAATTCCTTTAAATTGAACTCCATCATTACCTTCTGCTATATCAATTCGCTTCTCTGATAAAACGCCACTTACTGTTACAAATTCCTTTTTTATTGCAGAATCGGCCAGCTTCACCGCAATGTCTAAAAACTTTTGTTCTTTTGAATATAAATACATTTCTGTAAATACAGCAATAGCTACTCCTTGATTATATGTATAATGACCCTCTCTATTGGGAGAACCATCTTTGCTTAGTCCATCTTCTATAATCTGCTTATCTTCATTGTATAAACCAGTAGAAAGGTACCAATCGACTTCTTTTAAAAACCAATGAAGATACACATCTTCTTCTGTCAACTTATATAAACGAATAGCAGTCAACGCAAATAAATTATTAGCTATTGAATTTTTATATTCCAACGGATTCTTTTTCCAATAAATACCACCTCCTAAAGTATCATCCCAACCAGTTGTCATATCTGCAAATATAACTTTGGCCATTTCCAGATATTCTGCATTACCGAACACTTCAAAAGCCTTAATCCAAGCGAGAGCCCACCAACCTTCATCATCATAAAAATCATTTATAAAGGAATCAAAATAACAAATAAATTTTCCATCACTCCCTTTAAGTTCATAATGCGACGCTCTCTGATAAACATCATCAACCACAGTCAAAATTTTATCATATTCTCCTGAAACTTCTGCATATCGGATTAAAGCAGTCAAGACATTAGCTGAATTCCACCAGCCAGCAGTATTCCAAACACTACTTGAATCATTTCTATGTTTTAAAGAATACTCAACACCTTCATTCATTTTTTCTTGATAAACATAACTCTGCTTTTCTGTACATGCAAAAAAAACAACAGCAAGTAAAAATACTCCCCAAAATTTTATTCCAATAATATTTTTCATCTTTATCATTTTAATTCATTCAACAATTCCAATTTTCCATCCTTTATTAATTTTAAAACCAACTCTCCAAACAATGTATTTTGCCATGCAAACCAAGCCCGAGTAAAGTTTGCCGGATTATCCTTGTGAAAAGATTCATGCATAAATCCTGTATTATTATCAGTATCAATCAACATTTGCATACAATGTTTAATTTCTTCATCACACTGACTTGTAAATGCCTTCATCATAATACTCATTGGCCAAATCATATCATAGCCAATATGGGGACCACCAATTCCTTCACCAGCAGACCCCTTAAAGAAATATGGATTATCCTTACTCCATACATACTTTCTAGTATTTTGATAAATAGGATCATTAATATCTACATCCCCCAAGTAAGGTAAAGCCAGCAAACTTGGCACATTTGCGTCATCCATCAGCAAATGATTTCCAAAGCCATCAACTTCAAAAGCATAAATAGTACCATATTTAGGATGGTTATAAGTAGCATATTTTTTCAGAGCTTCTTCTACTTCAGCAGCCAGATTTCTGCACTCTTTTGCCAGTTCATTTTTATGATTCACTTTTTCCAAAATTTCAGCAGCTTTCCGCAAGGATGTTACAGCAAAGAAATTAGATGGAATTAAAAACTGAAGTGTAGTAGCATCATCAGAAGGTCTAAAGGAGGAAACAATCAAACCGACAGGATTCACTGGAGCCCCCAGTCCATTATTGTTCAATGTGTCAAGAGCTCTTTCAGTTTTTCTTTGAAAGCTGTAATTTCCAACTCCATCCTTACGCTGTTGTTCTTTGAATGTCTTTAAAATATTTTCAATAGCCATGATCCAGTCAGCATCAAAGACACTATCATCTCCTGTGATTATCCAATAATGATAAGCCAGTCGTAACGGATAACACAACGAGTCTATCTCCCATTTACGCTCATGAAGTTCTGGTTTCATATCTGTCATATCAGTATCCCATCCACCTCCGGTTGCTCCATCATTAAACGCATTGGCATAAGGATCAATATTAATACATTTAAACTGGCGACGTATAACACCTTCAATCATTGATTTTAACTTTGGGTCTTCATTTGCAAACTGCACATATGGCCAAACTTGAGCCCCAGAATCTCTAAGCCACATAGCATGAATATCACCTGTATAAACAAATGTATCCGGTTTTCCATTCTGAACTCTATAATGAACTGTTGTTTCAAGAGTGTTTGGAAAGCAGTTTTCAAACATCCAGATCAACTTAGGGTTTGTCAGCATCTTTTTTACTTCTTGAATTTTTTGTTCTATTACTTCAGAAGTAAATAACCTTTTATTTACAGGAGGACGTTGACTCACATATATTTTATCAGACTGAATCTTATCCACTCTAATATTATCATTCAACATAGTAAAACCAGCAGCATACACACCTTGCCCAACTAAAGTTGCTGCAATAAAACCTAAACAATGTAACTTTTTCATAACTGATTAATTTTAAAATTCATAACATTTTTTTCTCCTTTATAAGGCTTCATTACAAAACGCAAAACTCCTCCATTCATAATATCTGAATGAGAAATATAGTTTTTATCCCAAACTTCTCCATTCAAATAAACTTTATCTACTAAAATATTTTGTTTTGAGTAATTTTCTACTTCTATGTAAAAAGACTTCCCATTAGACAGTTTAATTTGTGCAGACTCTATCTGAGGAGCCCCTAATATATACTCACCATTACAAGGATTCACAGGATAAAAGCCTAAAACCGAAAAAGCATACCAAGCAGACATTTGTCCACAATCATCATTCCCCTGAAGTCCATCTGGTGCATTCCTATAAAATTTATCAACAATTAAATTAATAATCAGATCAGTTTTAAAGCCATCTGAGGTATATTTATACAAATACGGTACATGGTGACAAGGTTCATTTCCATGCCAATACTCTCCCAAACAACCTGTAGCAACTTCTGTTGCAGAAAAATACGGATGAGTTTTTGCATAAAACATTGAATCTAATTTTTCTTTAAATGGCTCTTCTCCCCCCATTAAATCAATCAATCCTAAAATATCTTGTTGTACATGAAATAAATAATGCCAAGGATTACCTTCGGTATAATCAGAAAAAGGAACCCATTCGCCTACAGCAAGAGAGAAATCATCTATTTTTCTAAATTCACCAGAAGCATATCTTCCACACATGAATCCAATTGATTTATCATAGACATTCCTATACAACTGAGAGCGTTTACTAAAATATTTATAATCCTCTTCTTTTCCAAAAAGTTTTGCACATTGCGACAATGCATAATCATTTAATGTACCCTCTAATAGGCGAGATACAGTTTCTCTATTATCATCAATAGCTGATAATTTTATATCCAAAGGAATGTATCCATATTGATTTATTACCTCTACATGATTACGATAATGAGACTGTTTCAATGTTGTTTTCATCGCACTATAAAGCTCATCATCAGAATAGTTACAAGGTTTTATTCCTTTTAGGCGAGCATCAGCCAGCACACTTACAGCATGATTGGCAATCATCGTATGGACTTCTTTTCCCCATAGTCCCCAGCGTGGCAAGTATGGATGTGCCTCATTGGGATTATTTTTATCAATAGGTTTATGATAATAGGCCTCCAATAAAGAAGCACCCATTTCAGAAACCTTCTCAGGAGTCAGTATTGTATACAATGGATGTGCTGCACGATATGTGTCCCAAAGTGAAAAGGTTGAATGAAATTTTCCACTTCTTGCTGTATAAATAGAGTCATTTTCAGCACGATATTTTCCATCTACATCTGCTAAATTATTAGGCTGTATATACAAGTGATAAATGGAAGTATAAAAAGATATTTTCTTTTCATCATCAACCGTAATATCCACACTTGAAAGTATATCGTTCCATTCTTTTTCAGCAGCCTCTTTTATAGAAGTAAATGTAGTTGTTTCTGGTACTTCCTGCTCTAAATTATTCAAGGCTCCTTCGATACTAGTTGTAGACAATGCGACCTTCACCAATAAATCTTTATTGCCACTCATATCAAACTGCAAAAGATACCGCGGAGCTTTCTCTTCTTTTCCATCTGGAGCATCCAGCATCTTTTTTGAAATAATAGGACGACTAAATTTTATAACATAAAACAATTTACGATCAGTCCACTGTTCCGCTTTTCTATAGCCTACTAAAGTATGCTCATCAATAAATTCTTGAGAAGCTTCCAACACATTGTCACAAATAGTTCTTATATCCCATTTCACCCCGTATTGCAAATCTATCAAAAGATTTGCAGATTCTGGCTCCTCAAACAAATACTCATGAATTCCCACATGGGGAGTAGCAGTTAGGGAAACATCAACTCCATGATCTTTCAAATATACATGATAAAAACCTGGTGAGGCCTGTTCTGAAGATTTATCATATTTTGATTTAAAATCTGATCGCTTAGTACCTATAGAATCCTTCATACAAAAAGGCATTAATAAAATATCTGCCAAAGAAGGACATCCCGTACCATTTAAATGAGTATGAGTAAATCCTATTAAATATGGATCATTATATTGATATCCAGCAACACGAGCGTTTTCATATCGAAAATAATAATCAGTATATGATTCAGGACTTAGCTGTACCATTCCCATTGGAACTGTTGCTCCCGGGAAACAATGTCCCTCACCTTGAGTTCCAATAAAAGGGTTTACATACTGAGTATAATCTTTCTCTTCTACCAAGTTTGAAGTACAAGCACACAATAAAAAGGCAATAACTGAAATTAATATTTTCTTCATCTTTTTTATCTTATAAGATCTATTGGATAAATAACTGTATTTACTTTTTGAAGATTAGCTAAACGAATCCATGTAGTAAACTTTCTTTCACCCTCTTTTAACTCTATAATTCTAGCGCCAGCTCCTTCTGGTATATCACAATAAGTGCTGCCTGAACCAGAAAAACGTCCATAAGCCAATGCTATACCATTCCACACTGTAATAAAATCATTTACATGATCATGCCCGGCAAATACCCCCATCATATCACCACACTGTATCATGGCTGCAAATAGTCCTGTATTCATTTCCGGAGCACATACAGGTTCTCTACGAACACCTATTAATGGAGATTTTTCATTGGCTGCTGCATATTTATATTCTGGCAATGGTATATGTAAAAAAGCCAAAGAAGGCAAACGCAAAGGATTGTAAAACTTACTACTTTTCAGATACCATTCTACCTGTTCTGGCTTAATCCACCCATAAGAATTAAAGTTTTCTATATCAGAGTATGAATGGCTATCAAAAAAATAAAGAAAAGCACCCTCTTTGTCAGATCCGGATTCTATCACTGGCAAAACATAATTACTCATACCAGGCACACCTTCTACTGTAGTTGTCAAATTTCCTGGAATGGTTTTCAGATGCTCTAAAATTTCTTCTTTAGTTTTTCCGTATTCACTGTCATGATTACCAAAGATTGTTGCAAAAGGGATTTTGCGCAATACAATAGGTTCAAAAACTTCATCAATACCCTTCATCACAGGAGTACCATGTATATAGTCACCTGTTATGACTACAAGATCTGGTTTCTCTGTATCAAGTATTCTCTCCATTCCTCTTTTTATCATAGGTGTACTTTCATGCCCGGGAGTCCAATGAATATCAGTAAACTGTACTATCTTGAATTTCCCGTCCTTTCCAAACTTCAAATTATTCTGAGCACACAAAAGTATCACATTAATAAAAAAAAATAAAAGAATAAAAATGTTTCTCATACTATGAAGGAATTAAAAAGAGATGCTGAAACTCATATTATACTCCAGCATCTCTTCAAAATCAATTACTTAAATCAATAATTTCTAAACAATATACTTCCAGATACTATATCACCTTTTTTCAGATGACGATATTCTTTCTCTGCAAAAGGAACGATAAAGCCTTCTTTACCTGGATTTACATAATCTGCTACCAAAACTCTTATTTGACCATTTTCTCTCCATGTTCTTACTGACTGATTTCCGTCAGAAACAACTTTCCAGCATTTTGAATCATTTTCAGAGGAGGTTAAAGACGCCTCATAAATGTTCTCCTTGGTCGATCTGAATATATTTGATCCGGCCTCAGTCTGATCCTTACCCCAATCCACTACAGGTTGTACAGAAGGACCAGCCAATCCACTTACAGAAATTGATGAATCAAAAGCTTTGGCAGAACCTTCAAGAGCTCCAATATGATCAACAGGATATACATTCCAGTATCCCTCACGCTTCCATTTTAACACATCATAATCACCAGGTAAAGTAAAAACAATACCTATCTGACGAGGTGAAACCGGTTCTTTAGCTACAAATTTATAATCAACCTTTACAGAACCATCTGAAAGGAATGAATATGTATACTTGCCTTTTGCTTCCTTATAATACCCAGATACCTCAATAATCACTGATTCTTTAGATTGCTTAACCTCATAATTTTCAGCTATCCATCGTGTACATGTAGGGTTATATGGATCAAAATTCTGACCTTCACCAGTCATCTGAATACCTCTACCTTCGCTATTCAAAGGAAGCAACATCAATGTCGGATTATAATTTATCTTTCCGTTTTTCTTGTCAAATGTATATTCAAAGACTTTAGAACTTACTGTTATAGAGTTATCTGTTTCTTTAACTGATAGTTTATAAGTCTTTTCTTTTATTCTATTTATCTCTTTCAACTGAATCTCGAAATTATATTCATCAATCGTAATTCCATTCCAGTCAATAACTTCTATTGCCAAAGTTTCATCAGAATATGCTTCTTCAGGCAAAGTAATTGTCAGGTTAGATTCACTTCTTGGGGCAATATTAGCTTCAAGACGACCGTTCGAATTTTCTGTTTTCCACAAAATCTTGACATCTGAAAGATTAGTGAAATTAAAACGGTTTTCAACAAAAAATTTCACTTCACCATCTGCATTTATATTACCTTCCTGGAAAATCTTAACAGGACTGTAAGCCTTTTTCATATTCCAATATTCAGGCTTCGGCCTACGCCATCCATCTATAGGTCCCCATGTTCCATAACCAACAGTTTTTCCATTTGGCAAGAAGAATGTATCGTCTATACCAGCCCAAATAGCTCCACCTAGAACTCCCTGGCTATGATACATATCGGTATACATTTTATCAAGTATTTCTCCCCACATATTTCTCAAACCAGGATCGGAAGAAAGTTCCAAACGATTATATGCATTCAAATGACAATATTCATCAAATACTATAGGACGTTTTTCGTTTCTATACTTATCTGGACCTGAAGGACCTGGATAATGATGATTTCCTATTTCTAAGTCATTCCCATCTGAAGAAGGTTCCCATTGACTGAATACACGTGGACGGGTTGGATCCATTTCTTTAATCAGTCTTGCAGCATTCTGAAAGTATTCCTTATACTTACGAGATTCATTTCCCACAGACCAAATCAAAACAGAAGGATGTGAACGATCACGATTAACCATCTCAATATGCTGATTTTCCAATGCTTTATGTCTATCAGATTCTTCAACATTTGTTTCATCTGCCCAACAGAAAGGAGCCTCAACTTCAACAAACATTCCAAGTTCATCACATGCATCCAACAGATTTTCATGAGGCGGATAATGAGATGTTCTGATATAATTTACATTACCTTCTCTGAAAATTCTAACATCTTTTTCCCATATATCACCTATTACTGATCGACCTCTTAAAGGCATAACTTCATGGCGGTTAACTCCACGCAGTTTAACAGGCATATTATTGACATATAGCTGATTTCCTCTTACTTCAATCTGACGGAAACCAACCTTTCTAGTAGTTTCATGCAATACATTTGAATTACCATCAACAAGCTTGCATGTCATCACATAAAGATACGGATGTTCCTGATTCCATTTAATCGGGGATTTTACATTAAAAGCGATATTTTGTTTTACCTTTTTACCACTTTTTAATGACACTGGATACTTTGATTTTCCTATATTTATTTCTTTTCCAGACTTGTCCTTTAATGTAAATTGAAGGAACAGCCCCTCTCTATCTTTATCAGATTCATTTGAAAGTTCCACTTCTGTACACAACTCTGCATCATTATAATATTTGTCGAACTGAGTTGATACATGAAACATAGAAATATTAGAAGTTTCCAATGGGAACAAGAACAAATCTCGTGTTATTCCTCCCAAATCGTGAACAGCATATTTTGAAGCATTAGCCAGTGAATCAGCTAGTCCGTAAGATTTGACTCCAATAACAATTTTGTTATCCTTACCATATTCAACAAAATCAGTAACATCATACTCAAACGAAGTAAAACCTCCAAAATGACTTCCTACAGAATCACCATTAATAAATATACGGCTTTCACTATATACACCATTACAACGCAGTTTGATACGTTTTCCATTCCAAGATGCAGGGACAGTAAATGAACGTTTATATGCAGCTTCAGTACCCCTCTCTACAGTAAAGCCCTGCATACACCATTCTCCTGGAACTTCTATAGATTTCCATTTACCTACATAATCCTGCTTCCAGAAATTATCAGACGGTGAGTCACTAAAACTCCAAGCACCTGTCAAATCAACTTTATTCTTATTAATTTCAACAGGCAAAGGAGAAAGTCTTGGCACATTTATCTCTGCCTGCAAGGTAATACCAAGTAACAAACAAATAATAAATAATATATTTCTCATATTACAAGAATCAGCGTTAGAATATAAGTTTTACAGTATCTACAAAACGGGTTCTACTTTCCGGTTTAATCTGCAAATAAACAGCTCCATCCTTACAAGTAAAATCTACCTCTTCACCAGTTCTAAGCAATATGGCCTTTTTTGGAGTTCCATCAGTCACAACCTTAACTTTTTTATGGAAATTAGGATAAACATGTACATATACATTATTATCTTTTAAAGTGACAGGTTGATTTGATTCTTCCGGGAAATTACCAGGTTTAGTACCAAAAATGGATTCTCCTGAATGTTTCATCCATGCAGCTAAATCTTCCCAAGCTTCTAATGCTTCAACTGGTATACTACCATCTTTATATGGACCTACATTAGCCAACAAATTACCTCCCCATGCACGCAAGATAACAAGTTTTTCCAATACATCATTTGCAGAGTCCATTCTATCACTATATGAATAACTCCACCAGCGACTAGGCCAACAAGGATCACAAGTTTCAAACCATCCGGTAAAGCGCTTTGAAGGTAATACACCCTCTGTATCACCATAGTCACCACCAGGACCATTTCGTCTGTTAATTACGATTCCGGGCTGCAACTTGCGAACTTCATCATTTGAAATTTCACCTTTTCCTCCATCAAACCAGATAAGGTCAATTTTACCATAATTTGTAAGCAACTCACGCACATGATTGGCAACCAATTCCTGTCTTGCTTTCTCATGTGATTCTGGTTTAACAGGTAATTTGTCAATTTGCTTGTGATATATATCCAGTATTGTTTCTCCCGACTGATCCCAATTGATATATTCTGCATCAAACAACCAATCTACAGGAGAGTAATAAAAGCCCACTTTAATATTATGCTTTCGGCAAGCATCAACATATTCTTTTATGATATCTCTACCTCCCATTTTAGTCTGCACTCCGAAAGTACTGTACTTGCTCGGCCAGAAAGTATATCCATCATGATGCTTTGTAGTATACACTGCATATTTAAAACCTGCTTTAGCAGCCTTTTCCATTATATCATCAAAATCTAGTTTCTCAGGATTCCAACCATCCGCCATAGCCCAATAGTCTACCGGAGCAATTTCACCATCTTCCCATCTTTTATTTGCAAACATTCCCCACGATAAATCTATACCTCCATGATTTGCAGCAAGTCCGAAATGTATAAACAGTCCTAGTCCTGCTTCAGGAAACCATTGTGCATCAGGGTGTGTATTTCTCATTGGAACAATCTCACCATCCTGACTAGGAACCTGACCCAATATAACATGCTGCGCATTTGCAACATCATTCTGTGCATTAAGTGCTCCCAAACTAAACAAAAAGCTTAACGCTACCAATAGTTTTCTCTTCATATTGTCAATTTATTTTATAGTTAATCATTTCTTTCGCTATCAAGTGTAAACGAATAAGGATAGTCACTGATATCAATACCTCTCGTTATATTCGGCATTGTATCCATGTTATAAATAATCCTTCCACCGTTTCTCAAATCTTTAAAAGTAAAATAATTCTTTGTATAATTATTACCATTTATTGATACCGACTGTATGTAGGGAGTATTCTTAGCATTATTCTCAGCAACGAGCTCAAGAATTTTTCCCTCAGGTAATTTCACTGTAACTTTAGGGAATAATGGAGATCCTATTACATACTGGTCAGTACCGGGACAAACAGGATAAAATCCCAAAGCAGAAAATACATACCATGCAGAAGTCTGCCCGTTATCTTCATCACCACAATATCCGTCTGGGGATGGAGTATAAAGTTTATCCATCACCTGACGTACCCAATATTGTGTCTTCCATGGTGCTCCACTATAATTATACAGATAAATCATGTGCTGTATAGGCTGATTGCCATGTGCATAATTACCCATATTCATAATAGTCATCTCTCTAATTTCATGGATTACATGTCCATAATAACTCTCATCAAATACAGGAGGAAGCACAAAAACCGAATCTAACATAGCTGTAAAAATATCAGCACCTCCCATCAAGTTTATCAATCCTTGAGGGTCATGAAATACCGACCATGTATAATGCCAACTATTTCCCTCTGCAAACGAGTCACCCCATTTGAAAGGTGAGAACGGAGTTACAAACTTACCGTTTTTACATTTACCTCTCATAAGTTTAGTTTCCTCGTCAAACAAATTCTTATAATTAAATGCACGCTTGGCAAATTTATCTACCTCCTTATCCGGTTTACCTAACTCCTTAGCAAGTTTCCAAATACACCAATCATTATAAGCATACTCCAAAGTACGGGCAGCATTCTCTTTTATACCTACATCACATGGAATATAGCCTAACTTATTATAATATTCATGACCTAAACGACCTGTTGACAATACTGTTTTATGTACATTCTCTGTCCCATGAACTAATCCTTCATAAAGCGAAGCTATATCTTCTACACGTATGCCTTTCATATATGCATCAACCAGTACAGAAGCTGAATTGTTACCAATCATACAATCCCTCTGACCAGGACTTTGCCATTCAGGAAAAAAGCCACTCTCTTTATAAGTATTTATCAATCCTTCCTGCACTTCTTTGTTTACTTCTGGATAAACCAGATTTAATAAAGGGAAAAGAGATCTGAAAGTATCCCAAAAACCAGTATCAGTATACATATAACCATCACAAACTTCTCCGGTATGAGGACTATAATGCACTATTTTATTACTTGCATTTATTTCATAAAATTTTCTCGGGAATAACAAAGAACGATACAAGCATGAATAGAATGTTTTCAATTTAGTTTCAGAATCACTTTCTACATCTATCCTTCCCAAAACAGAATTCCATGCTATACGTCCCTGTTCTACAGTATCATCGAAGCGTTGTCCCAAAACCTCTCTTAAATTAAGTTTTGCCTGCTCAATACTGATAAAAGATGAAGCTACATTTACATGAATCTTCTCACCACGCTTGGTTGAAAAACTAACGATACCACCTACATGCTCCGAAGATACTTCTGTAACTTCGTCATTCAACTTACCATCAGAAAATGTCTTGCCAAGTCTAAAAGGTTTATCAAAAGTAATTACAAAATAATTCTTAAAGTTACTTGGGGCAAAACCGGCATTCTTCGAAGAGTAACCTATTATCATTTGTTCATCTTCCAAAATCTTGATATAAGATCCCATATCAAGTGCATCTACAACAATACTACTTTCTTCACTTTCCGGAAAAGTAAACCTGAAAGAAGCAGCACGTTCGGTCGTTGTTAGTTCGGCCAATACATCGTGCTCAGACAAATAAACTTGATAATAATGTGGACTGGCAATTTCTGCCTTATGAGAAAACCAGCTGCTCCTGTCATCTTCATTAAAAGCCATTTTACCAACTACAGGCATAATTACAAACTGCCCGTAATCGTTTACCCATGGACTAGGCTGATGCGTCTGTTTAAAACCTCGAATTTTATTAGAGCCATATACATACTGCCATCCATCTCCCATCTTACCGGTCTGAGGAGTCCAAAAGTTCATTCCCCATGGCCGTGCAATAGCCGGATATGTATTACCCGTAGAAAGTTCGAAAGAGGAAGCCGTACCCATCAAAGGATTTACGTAATCAACGAAATTTTTGGTGGATGCCTTAGCCGAAAATATCGAGAAAATTAAAAATACACTTAAATATAAAAACTTCATACATCTTCATTTTTTAATCAATACAGGCAGGACAACTTTATATCCTGCCTGTAAACTCTTTTACTTCAGTGCCGGAGTATTTGCTCCCAGTCCCCAGTATGGATTTTGATAAATAGGTGAATCAGCATAAGGCTCAGCTTTACTTGCTGATGAAACTATAAAATGCTTGACAGCTATCGGTTCAAGATAATGTGCCATATGCCATGTATAGCCATCATATGCCTTACTAGATTCATAAATTTCGTATGGACGAAGATAGTCTCCCCTCGATGGTGATGACACATTCGATTTATCTCCAGCATCATATACCAAGTTATAATTATGTTCTTTGTATTTTTCAGGATATTCAGTATTCCACAGTTTGAATCCTTCAATATGATATTTTTTGATCATCATTTGTTCCAAAGCTCTCCAGCGCTTTAGATCACTATCACGGAAACCTTCTCCCAAAAATTCATCTCGACGTTCACGGCGGATATTATACAAAGTTTTATCCGTCAGCACCTGACCGGCTGAATAAGCACCCCAATCCAGTTCTGCCTCTTTCTGCATATCTGTATTCTGAATAGTCTTATTAAAATCTTCATCCACTCCGGCTCTTCTTCTTAGAGCCTTCCAATATTCTTCACATTTACTATCCAAATGACCGTTACGCTCGTAATATGCTTCCATATAGTTAAGGTAAGCTTCTGGAAGGCGGAAAATATGTACACCATTTACTCCATGCCCACCACTCACATAAGGATGATCCCAATACCAATATTTTCTAGAAACATACCCAGTAGTATAACGTTGGTTTTCTGCACCATTAGTAATATCAGGAACTTCACCTTCTTGTACTATACCATGAGTACCCTGACCTACATTCAGCCAAATATTTACCATACCTGGACGTTTGATAAACAAACTAATACGGTTATCACGGTTTTCCAGAATATTTTCTATTGTATTGTCACCCTTATACAAATCTGATACATACCAAGGAAGACCATCTGTCATCAAATACGACTGAATATAACCACGTGTAACACCATATCCATTACAAGACTGTGTAGCATCCATTGTTCTATTATGTCTTACACCTTGCGCCTCATCATAATCACGCCACAACAATATTTCATTATACCCGGACATATCCATTGCACTGAACATTACAGTATATGGATTATCACCGTTGGTACCATCCATAATTACTCCATTATTAGGTGTCAAGTCGGCTGTAGAATATTTTGAAGCTACTTTGTCAGCCGCATCAATTGCCTGATCAAGAAACCAGTTAATTTCATTATCGATACTTCCGCTTGGATACTGATAATTCTTATTATACTCCTTCTCCTGTCCGGGCCATCCTTTACCATTAGGAACAAATGCAGTACCCTTAAAATACTTCAACCATGTTCCTTCAAATAAAGCAACCCTCGATTTCATAAGATAAGCAACAGAGCGGTATAATCGATTTTTCTTCCCATCCGGTGCAATCTCTTTCATATATCCAGCAGCAATATCCAAATCTTTCAATATAAATCTGGCAACTTCATTGCGAGGCATACGTTTTGATTTTTCAACCAAAGGTTTCATTTCATCTGGCAAAACTTCTGTGATAATAGGGAAATCACCCAAAGCTTTCAATTTATTAAAATATTCACAAGCACGCAAAAAGTGAGCTTCACCTATTAAATGTTTAATATTTTCTTTAGATCCAGACAGTTGACCAGTCTCAAATTTAGGTTCTACATTACACAAAAAATAATTCAACTGGTAAATATTAGAGAACTCCCAAACCCCACCATTTTCGGCAACCTTATAGTCGCCAGTTGTGTATTTGGTCCAGTAATGAATACCAGCCTCATTATCTGTACCTTTATCAAGACCAACATCCCCCCAGTTATTAGGAATCAATCCGTATCTACTCATGATATATGCTTCCAGCTGTGATTCTTCATTCAAGTAGTTTTCAGGAGTAACTGACGACAATGGGGTTACATCTAACAAATCATTACAACTAGCCATTCCAATACCAAGAAACAGAACAGCCATATTTAAATATTTATTTGTCTTCATAATTAATTGTTTAACTAATGATTAAAAAGTTATAGAAGCACCAACAGAATAAGTTGCAGCTAAAGGATAGTGTATTGCACCACCATATGACATGAATGTTTCAGGATCATAAAATCCAGGAAGTTTGGTTCCTGTCCACAAATTCTCACCTGTCACAAACACACGTACATTGCTTAAATGTAATTTAGTAATCCAATTAGCAGGAAGAGTATAACCTAAATTCACATTTTTCAAACGGATATATGCACCATTTAATAGGTAACGTGTCTGAGCATGTTTGTTCTTATCTGTATCAAATAAAGGACGCGGATAATATGAATCCAAATTTTCACCCAAATAATGATCTGGATCATTTCTGAAATAATCCATATGTTCTTTATAAGAAGTAGACCCCCATAAACTTTCAGCTCCCCAAAAATCCCTGTGCTTAGTAAAATAATCCCTCTTCATTGTTCCCTGGAACATCATAGAAAAATCAAATCCTTTATATTCGGCTCCCATACTGATACCAAAATTATAACGTGGAGTTTCATTACCTATAACCTTCATATCACCATGGTCTTCCATTGTCGAGTTACCCCAATCAATTTTTCCGTCACCGTTCAAATCACGATACATGATATCACCTGCCCCCCATGTTGTCTTACCCTGTGAGTCCATTGCTCCTTGTCCTCCATTGGGAAGGCTTGCCAAATGACGATCCATTTCTTCTTGAGTTTTGGCTATACCAACAGTTTCAAAGCCCCAAATTTCACCCATTTCCTTACCTGAGTATAAACTGGTTACATTACCAGAACTATTTGGATAGTTTGTAACTATAGTTTTAGAATCACTTAAATTTGCATTAACATAATAACTCAAACCATTAGGCAACTGATCTCTCCAAGAAACAGAAAGTTCCCAACCTTTTGTTTCTAAATCAGTATTATTTGTTTTCGGTACAGCAACTCCCAATACATCCGGTAATTCTGGAGCAGGACCAACCATATTGTTAGTTTCCCTGTTAAATATATCTAGCGACATATTCAAACGGTTATTTAGCATAGCCAAATCAAAACCAAAATTCAATGTATTAACTGTCTCCCAAGTCATACTCCGACTTATCAATGCTGGAGCAGAAGCCGAATTAGGGCGTTTGCCATTAACCAGCCAATCACCATCAGCGTTACCTATAGGCATAATAGCGTATGTAGGATACCAATTATCAGTGTTCTGGTTACCAAGTTGGCCATAAGAAGCACGCAACTTCAATGTATGAATTTTATCTGCCAAAGGTTCAAAGAATTTTTCTCGTGCTACATTCCATCCTAATGAGAATGACGGGAACATTTTCCATCTTTTATCTGCTCTAAAACGAGATGTTCCATCATAACGCAAGTTTACCTCCAGCAAATATTTTTCATCATAGTTATAGTTTATACGACCAAAATATCCGGCAGTAACCCACTTATGATATGCTCCACCTACAACAGGAGGAATTGCCTTACCATCAAAACTCATTCCGGAAGTTGTATCAATAGATATCAGATTTGGAACAATAATACCTTGACGTAAAGCATTAAATTTATCTGATTTATACATTTCAAGCTGAGTACCTAGCATAAATTTAAAATCATGCTTGTTCAGTGTATGAGAATATTCAGAATATGCATTCATATTCAAATATGAATATCCGTTATACCCTTCTTTTACATAATCACTATCAAATCCTCCCATTGTATACAACTGACGGTTACCCTGCGGATCGTACGTATAGATCTTCTGCTTATCGTAAGTTTCCCTCTGAGAAAAATGCTTATAGTTAATATCACCTATAAACTTCCAGTTCTTGATAGGCTCAAATGTAAGATTTAACTGTTGGATCACTTCATGTCCTTTCTGTTTAAAACGCCCACCATCTCTAAATGGAAGAGCATGGGTAGCATATGCATACAAATTGCCATTAGGATCATAAGCTACCAATGTAGGCCATGTCTGACTAGCATACCCCCAATCTGCAAAGAATGTTTTCATATGGCTTGGAGCATCATAATCAGTAAGTCCATAACGTGTAGAATATGTCATTGACAACTTATCAGAAAAATCAATCGTCGCCTTTAAGTTCGATGTAAAACGTTGATTCTTTTCAGGATTAAGCTTAATAATACCATCCTGTCCCATATAGTTTACAGAAGCATAAATCTTAACTTTTTCAGAACCTCCTGTAATACTAAGATTATGTTCTTGTGCAAAAGTTGTGTTGTCAAATAGCACATCAATCCAATCCGTATTAGCAAAGCCGTCATTATACAAGTCTTTCCAGTTGCCTGTATTAGGATCGATTTCAATACCATCATGACGTTTTCCATCCATGTAGTCCTTGATTTTCTGCATCTGTTCCGGCTCAAAAAATGGTGTCTGACCTGAATTTGATGCAGCATCATTATAAAATGTCGCAAAAGTATATGAATCTACCGATTTAGGCATTCTGCTTACTCTATTCCATCGGAAAGAGTTGTTGTAATTAACCTGAATTTTACCTGATTTTCCTTTCTTAGTTGTAATTAATATAACACCAAAAGGAGCTCTAGAACCATAAATAGAAGATGCTGCTGCGTCTTTCAAAACTGATACAGATTCAATATCTTGAGGATTCAATCGATTCAAATCTCCCTCCATACCATCAATCAAAACCAAAGGTGCTGCACTGGAACCTTCACCAATGGTACCGATACCACGCACATTAATAGATGGAGACTCGTTCAGATAGCCTGAAGTCTGCTGAATATTCAAGCCCGGCATTGCTCCTTGCAAAGCCTGAGACACATTTGCCACTGCTCTACCTTCAAAAGCTTTTGAATCTACATTTGAAACAGCTCCTGTAAGATTAACCTTTTTCTGAGTACCAAAACCTACTACAAGCACTTCCTCCAAAGTTTGAGTATCTTCTTTCAAAATAACATTCAAAAAAGTTTTACCAGCCACCGAAACTGTATAATCAGAAAAACCGATATACGAAATTTTTAACACAGCATTTTCAGGAACACTTAATTCAAAATTACCATCTAGATCTGTAATTGTACCGATAGTACTCCCTTCCACCATAACATTTGCCCCTATCACAGTTTCCCCGGAAGAATCTTTCACAACTCCAGAAATTTTTTTTGTCTGCTGTTGTTCCAAATAATTTACTGTACTTACATTCTCTACAGTAGCATTGACCTCAATAGTCGGCACCAACAAGGCCAATAGCATAGCTGAAACCGTAGCTTTTCCAGCATTCATTCGATTTTGTTTTTTCATCATATTCTATTTGGTTAAAAATAATATTACTCTACTCCGACAGTCTTCATCAGATGGAAAAAATTTTCTAAAGGAGTATCAAACTGCACATGATGAGTAGGTGCACAAATCCAACCTCCCCCTTTTCCTATAGAATTCTTCAGCCATTTATACTCTTTCTCTATCTGTTCTGGAGTTCCCATTGGCAAAGTAGATTGTACAGCTACCCCACCAAAGAAACAAAGTTTATCCCCATATTTTTCCTGAAGAATTTCCGGATCCATACATTCTGTTTGAATAGGATTCAATACATCCAAACCTATTTCTATCAAATCCGGAATAATATCATAATTACACCCATCTGTGTGATAAGCTACTTTTATATCCGGTTTGATAGATTTTACCGTATGAATAATATCAGCCATTCTATCCTTAAAAAACTCTCTCCATAGATCCGGATCAATCATCATGGCATCCTGAGCTCCCATATCATCTCCCAACCAAATCATATCCACACCTATTTCAGCCATTTTCTTGGCTACCTCTTTATGATATCCTCCCGTTTCATCCAACAAATGATTTACCAAATCAGGATTAATGTAGAAATCAGTCATTAAGGTATCTAATCCACGTAAAGCCCATGCTGATTCAAAAATAGTACAATGAATACGTCCTATTATATAATATTCATCTCCATACTCTTTTACTAAACGTTTAATAGTATGATACAACTCTGGTCTATGTGGATCCGGTGCTTTATAATTCATTGCTTTTACATCATCATCCCGCAACGGGTTACGGGCAATATTTGTATAATGTCCTGTTCCAAACGGAGTTTCATATGGATCAATTTTCCACTCTACCCCCCATTCATCAGTATACGGTTCATCTTTCAAATAATAACTAGTAGACCATCCAACACTAGCCTGTAAAATATCCTGACCTGTTAACTTTTCCAGTTCATACCCATACCATTCCCTATGATGTGGTTCTGTTTTTTGCTTAGGCAACCGAAAATGTGTTCTTAAACGGTCTGCAAACTCTGGAGTAAAAGTCGCTTGAAACGGAGGCCTATCTACCTCTTCGTGGTTAAGGGCCCTAATAACCCTATCTCTATGCTTCATAATATTATGTTTTAATTTTTTCACAAAGGTAGATATTGATTATATGACAATTTTAAAATATATTTGCAGTATATTATTGTATTTTTGCAAGCAAAAGAAACCGACAGATCTTTTATCTATCCTTAAATTCATTACATTATGAAAGAAGTTGCAATTGAAAATATAAAAAAAGAAATAGGAAGCAGTTTTTCTGTCATTGCATATAGTAACCCTTATTTTGCAGCTCCTTTACATATTCATCCTGAATACGAATTAATTTTAATAGAAGAAGGGACAGGACTTAGTTTTGTTGGAGATGCTGTACATAAGATGTCACCGGGTGACTTTATGCTGATTGGCTCTAATCTACCTCATCTTTGGTTAAGTGCAGATGAGTATTATGCACCCAATACCTCTTTAATATCACGTTCCGTATACACTCAATTCAATGAATCTATATTCCCTGCAGACCTGCATAACATTCCAGAACTTTCAAATATTTATTCTATACTTATAGAATCTAAACGTGGAATAATTTTTAGTGGTAATAATCTCAACTTACTAAAAAACAGATTCAGAACACTAATCCAAAGCAATGGTTTTAAAAAAATACAAGGTCTATATTCATTGCTACAAGACCTTGCAACCTCATGTGAATATCAATACCTCACCACAAATCAGTTTGAGAATTCCAATGAAATATCCGACAACCCTATTGTAGAAAAAGTCAATCGCTTTATCAATACTAATTACCAAAATAATATATCGTTAGAAGATATTGCAAATTATGTAGGAATGAATGCCAGTGCATTATGCCGATATTATAAAAAGAATACCGGCAGAAAAATATTCGAATATCTTTCAGAACTTAGAATTTCTTACGCAGCCAAACTACTTACCAACAAAAACATTACAATCAGTCAAGTTGCATATGATTGTGGGTATAACAGTTTGTCTCATTTCAACCATCAATTTAAAAGTTTAACAGGACACTCACCTAGTGAATACACAAAAAAAATAAAAACTAGAACTTAATATGGAAAAAATATCTGCTCACAAAATACATCTTGAAACTCTTTCTTCGTTTCCAATGAACAAAACTCTTTATTCCTCAAAATAGATACAATCTTCTCCCGATTGGAATCGAATAGAAATTGTCTGCACCCAGAAAGTGAAGCATTACTCAATCGAACTATTTTTGAATTTTCAAACTTAGTAAACAAACCCAGTTCCTTGATTTTATCTACATCTAGATAATTTCCCAATCCACCGGTAAAAAACACTTGTGAAATTTGTGAAACAGATATATTATATTCCTTCAATAATAGCTCCACGCCTGCTGCTAGAGCAGCCTTAGCCAACTGAAACTCACGAATATCTTCAATAGTTAAAGTTACCTCTTTGGTCAAAGAAATTTCTCTTCGAGTCAAATCGGTCATAGCTCCTGTCACATCAATATCTCCATGACGCAACAACCAGTGAATCACTTCTATCAACCCACTTCCACAGAGCCCTTTTGCCTGCTTATCTCCGATTATCTCATATTTACACGTATGCTCCCCTATTTCTTCTACTGCATAAATTGCTCCCTCTATCGCACGCATTCCACACGAAATATTGATGCCTTCAAAAGCAGGTCCGGCAGCTGTAGAAGTATATAAAACATGATGTTTATTACCTAATGCCATTTCCCCATTCGTACCCAAATCTATCAGCAGCTTGTACTCTTCTTCTTGAACCATTCCACAAGACTGTATTCCACACAAGATATCACTCCCTACAAAATGGCTGAGATTAGGTAGAAATTCAACTGGACAAGGTTTTATAAAATCCCATTCCAATGCAGTCGACAACAGCACATACCCTTCATTACTATCAGAATGATAAGGAGCTGTAGCCAGTGAAGCCACATCATATCCGGCAAATAAATGATGCATCACTGTATTACCCGCCAAGACAACTTTCTGAAAAGAAGAAATAGAATTTCTTATAGTCAGCGTATAAAGCATTTTGCCGATACAACCTCTCAATATATGACAAAGTTGCAATAAGTTTTCCTTTTTCTGCATTGCATATTCAATACGAGAAATAATATCTGCACCATAGGATATTTGTGGATTCACCTCTGAACAAGTATCCACAACTTGTCCATTCCCTAAATCTACCACTTGTGCAACGATGGTAGTAGACCCTACATCAACCGCCACACCATACCCACTTTCAGGTACAAAGTCAGACACCCTGGCCTCATCTGTCTGTATCTGCATACCGACTTGTGGTATTTCTAACACTAAATTATCTTCCACCTTACTCAAACAAGCCAACCTCCACTCTTCCGACAATCCTTTTTTATTTAGCCAAGAAACTTGCTTTTCATCCATAGATACATTCCCCGATAATAATCTTACCTTACAGTTCCCACAAAGTCCTTTTCCACCGCAAGGAAAATCTATATCACAATTGCGCAAAACCTCCTGTAAAGAAGTTCCTGCATCCACAATATAAGTCAGCCCTAAAGGTTCTATTCTTACTTGATATTTTACCATACTATCAGCTACAATTCTTTTACCACTTTAAAGAACGATAAACACAATGTTGTAAAGCACAATCAGCACAACCACTTTTCTTATACTTTACCTTATTACCTATTCCAATCACTCCACTCAGTGATTTAACTGGATGCATCAACATAGAAGAAGACAATGTAACCTGCAACTTATCAACAGGCAATAAGTCTAAAAGAAAGGCTTGCTCAGAGATACTCCATCCACAGTAACCAGGCCCCCAATTGGATGTTATCTTCAGGTTTTCTTTCCGATATAACACAGCCAAATTCTGTTTCATCTTTTCTACTACACAATCCAATGCCCAATTAGCCAATTTATCACACCAATAAGCCTTTAAAAAATCATATTCCTTATTATATTGAGTTATCAAATCCGTAATTTTGTCCCCTACTGTTACTACAAAAAATACCAGTTGAGTACTTTCTTCCAAAGCCTTACATACTTTACCCCCACAATGAAAGACTTTGTTCTGAACCATAAATCCGGTTTTATCCAAACTGTCTACCCGATAAGACTTCCATATAACTTGAGGTACAAGCACTTTATTTACCAAGCTTACAACCTCCTCCAGTTCCGATTCAAAATCAGTACTCAACTCCAAAAGCTTTTCAGCTTCCTCTAATGATATTTTAATTGCATATTCCATAAACTAGATTAACGCTACATTCAAAGTGCAAATATAATCTGATTTATTCTTATATTTATTCAGTCTATTTGCTGTTATTTAACGTAAATTTAATTAATTATAAATACCTGTAAATTTGATTATCAGAAGATTAATACATCATTACAACACTGAATTACAAACAGTAATCGATATGTCCATGAAAGCAAAGTTATAGAATTATTTTGTATGGCAGACAATTTCCACACGTTTTTTGATACAATAATGACAGAATATACGCCTGAAAACACAACGAAACATGACTCTACAACGATGTACTCGATCCATTATGAACCAAATGCTTATTATATATTCGACAGAGATTATAACTCTTTTAAGGAACTATATCGGATTCACCTGACAGGTTCCTTTTTCGTTGTCAGAGCTAAGACGAACTTGAAATGCACAACGGTTAAATGGAAGCGCAGGATGCCTAAACATGTACTGACCGATGCTGAAGTGAAACTGACGGGGTATCTCTCAGAAAAGAAATATCCCGAGTCATTCCGACTCATTCGCTACTACGATGAAGAGGATGACCGTGAATTTACTTTCCTAACAAATGCAACACATGTCTCCGCATTGGATATTGCCAATCTCTATAAGGTTGGTCGAGCTCTTTTTTTTAAATGGCTAAAACAACACCTTAAAATAAAGAGGTTCTGGGGTACAACAGAAAACGCTATCCGTATTCAAATCAGTGTGGCGATCATCATTACTTACTGTCTCGTAGCTATAGTTCAACACGATATACAATTGAAACGCTCAACTTACGAAGTTTTACAGATTCTAAGCATCTCTCTAACGGACAAAACTCACTTACGTAACCTGTTCGATAAGACCAACCTCAATGATGTCAAAGAACTCGATTGTCCCCTTTTTGAAGGACTATTTGATTAAATTTTTAACTTGTCCATTTTTATTGGACACTAATGACATCTTTTAAATATTGATCTAAATTAGAACATATTTCTAATATTTCGCTTACTTCATAATCTGCTAAATTAGCAGAGATTAAATCTTGGAAAATCTTCTTAGAATCCATTTATTAATAAAATAAAAAAGATATGGTTGACATTTGGTTGACAATTTTTCAAACCAAGCACAGTAAAATATTGATTTTTCAGATTATTACAGAAGATAATAAGTACGCCCGTGGGGAGTCGAACCCCAATCGATGGAACCGGAATCCATTATTCTATCCATTGAACTACGGGCGCATTATTTTAATGCGACGGCAAATGTACAATTTATTAATGTTTTCTCCTAATATTGACTCAAGAAATTCTTCCTTATCCTTCTCCTTCATCTCCTGAAATATAATCAAAAGTATACCTTCAAAAAGCAAAACGCAAACATTATGATATAATAATTTAAAAATAAATTGCATTTTAACAAAATAAACTTACCTTTGCAAACACAATAACTATTAAGAACAAATAATCATGAGCTATTTGATAAAACCAGCCAACTATAAGCCTCTACTCGACATGAAACAAACCGAGTTAGGTATTAAACAGATAAAAGAATTTTTCCAGCAGAACCTTTCTTCCGAATTACGCTTGCGAAGAGTAACAGCACCACTTTTTGTATTGAAAGGAATGGGAATCAACGATGACTTAAGCGGAACAGAACGTCCTGTATCATTCCCCGTCAAAGAACTGGGAGACCAACAGGCGGAAGTGGTACATTCATTAGCCAAATGGAAACGACTGACACTGGCCGATTATCACATCGAGCCGGGATACGGTATCTATACGGATATGAATGCTATCCGTGCCGACGAAGAACTGGGGAATCTTCATTCGCTTTACGTAGACCAATGGGACTGGGAACAGGTTATCACTCCCGAGCAACGTAACATTGATTTTTTGAAAGATATCGTCAGACGTATCTATGCAGCCATGCGACGTACAGAGTATATGGTTTGTGAAGCATATCCTCAGATCACTCCTTTCATGGCTCCCGAAGTACACTTCATACATGCAGAAGAACTGTTACAGATGTATCCGGACAAGTCTGCCAAAGAGAGAGAAGACCTGATTACCAAACAATACGGCTCGGTATTTATCATCGGCATAGGTGGAAATCTGAGCAACGGTAAACCGCATGACCTGCGTGCCCCCGACTACGACGACTGGTCTACTGTTGATACAAAAACAGGACTTCCGGGACTGAACGGTGACTTGCTGATATGGAATGAGGTACTGGGACGCGCCATTGAACTGTCTTCCATGGGTATCCGTGTGGATCAAATGGCTTTGACCAAACAACTCCAGATTGCCCATAAAGAAGAACGTGCCCAGCTTTATTTCCACAAGCGTTTACTGGAAGGCTCTCTTCCTCTTAGCATCGGAGGCGGTATCGGGCAGTCACGCTTATGTATGCTATATCTCAAAAAAGCCCATATCGGTGAAATACAAGCCAGCATTTGGCCGGAAGAGATGCGGGAAGAATGCCAACGCTTGGGCATGAATCTTATTTAGTTGATAAATTCTCCCAAAATCACTACCTTTACCCGGACAAATAGAAAAACAACTATGAATGTACAAATAGAAGCTACATGGAAAGAGGTCTTGGCGCCAGAATTTGAGAAAGATTATTTCATTAAACTGACCGATTTTGTTCGCCATGAATACCAGACAACCGTAGTCTATCCTCCGGGAAAACTTATATTCAATGCATTTAATCTTTGCCCATATCACAAGGTAAAGGTAGTGATAATAGGACAGGATCCTTACCACGGACCAGGACAGGCACACGGTCTTTGTTTCTCTGTAAACGATGGTATAGCTTTCCCTCCTTCGCTTCAGAATATTTTCAAAGAAATACAAAGCGACTTGGGAACTCCGATACCGGCAAGCGGCAATCTGACCCGATGGGCAGAACAAGGGGTATTACTTCTGAATGCAACACTTACCGTACGCGCCCGTCAGGCCGGCTCTCACCAGCGCAAGGGGTGGGAAGAGTTTACAGATGCTGCAATCCGGGCTTTGGCCGAAAACAGAGAACATCTGGTATTCATCTTATGGGGATCTTACGCACAGAAGAAAGGAGCTTTTATCGACCGTAACAAGCATTTAGTGCTGACTTCTGTTCACCCCTCTCCTCTGTCTGCTTACAATGGGTTCTTCGGGAACAAACATTTCAGCCGTACCAACGAATATCTTGTTCAGTACGGAGAACAGCCTATCCAATGGTGATTTCCACATCATATAAAAAGGATTCCGCCTTACATACTGTATCAACAGGGTGTAAGGCGGAATCCTTTTTATATCATTACCGAGAAATACTTAATACCAGGTAACGGCTTCACTTGAGTTACTACGCTGATCCCATTTCAATGCATCGGTCAGCATATTCGAATTGGCACGTATAGAGAAATTGTATGATGTATACGGACCAAATATCAAGCCACAACTCATGGTAAAACAGTGCAAGTCGCGGGTTATATTCATCGTTGTATACGAAAGTTCCTTCTGCGTAAAATCATAACCAGTAGCATAGGTCATATTCCAACGGCTTCCCAGCTTTAAGTTACCCGATACATTCAAAGAATGAGTGAGCGAATAAGGGTAACGCATCGTCTTAATATTAATCTGCTTGCTACGGTCTTCACGAATGCTATAACTGTAACTTAAACTTACGCTCCATGGAAGTTTGAAGGCCAGATAACCGTCAGGGTCAAGAGTAGCCTGTTCGGTCTTTCTCATGTTAGAGCCATTATTGGTCTTTTCTTCGGTATCCTCTTCTTCATCTTCATCCTCCTCGTCACCATTCTTTTTCTTATCCTTCTCTTCCTCTCCCTTTCCGAACAGTTTCTTAAATGTATCATTGTTCAATGTATACGAGAATGAACCACTATACCCTTGGAAACGTCCGAAACGGCCATACGACCATTCTGTACGATCACTCACTACTACATTTCCGTTTTCATCGAACTTATAGGCATAAGTGGCGAAGCTTGCATTCATATTAAAGGTATAATTCTTGGTCAGCTTCAAACGGACATTCATGCTTAAATCGCTCCAACGTTTCCGGGCAATATCATAAGACAAACTACCGCTCAACTGGTCAATCAAACTGATTTTCTTATAGCCGGTAGTATCTTTATCCGATTTCATCTTCATTTCGATGTTGTTATCCAACGAGAAACTGATGTTTTGCGATACACCTTTCATGGTAGGATAACTGTAAGCAGCTCCTTCGTACGGAGAATACTCCTGCATACGCACCTCACCGTTTTCATCGGTATAGGTATAACTGTCGTAATAACCAAACTTCGCCTTACTGAAGTCGGGGGTATAAGCATAGCTTACAGAAGGAGTGATGACATGACGGATCTGTATTTCCTTTTTCTTCATGAACAAAGGCTTATACATACCATACAGTTTCGTATTCATCGACATAGACAGATTATAATCGTATACACGATTAAATCCGTTGATGGTATCTTTCACTACCTGACGTGTATCCTGGTCGTAGCTCTGCTTTACCTTTCTCAAGTACCAGCGTTCGGTATAGTTGAACGAAGGAGTAATGTTTATGTACTTAAAAAGGTTGAAAGTAGCCTGTATGGGGATATAATGCTTCATACCGTTATCCCACTTAGACAAAGGAGTCTTGAACAGCAAGTTGTCTTTCGTATTTACCTTGTTGGTCATCGATCCTGTATACTGCAATGAGATTTTCTCATACCAGCGGTCACCCATCGAATTCTTTCTCTTAAACGGATAGATACGGTTCAAGGAGATATTCAAATCCGGAAGGGTCATTGTCAACGATGAATCCCGGGTATTCTGGGTAATATTGAAGGTACTCGAAATATTCAGACCAATCTCAGGAAAAGTTCTTGAGTAACTTACACTGGAGGCCTTGGTATTATTCGAATAACTGTTGGCATTATAAATTGAATTCAAGCTGGAACGGTCGTAACTACTGGTCGAAAAATTGACACTGGCAGAGAATGTACTGTTCGGGTTGGCCTTGGCATCCTGACGATGACTCCACTGAATACGGAAGTCTTTCGACACACTGTAATCCGGCATATTCTTCTCTCCCAACTTGGTAACCAAATAGCTGGCATTGAAATAACCACTGTATTTATAGCGTTTATTATAGGTCGATGCAGCCGAAAGTCCCCAAGAGCCTTTCGTAAAGATTTCTCCCAAAACCTTCAAATCCATCTGATCGCTGATAGCAAAATAGTATCCTCCATCGCGCAAATAAAAACCACGATTCATTTCATCACCGTAAGTTGGCATAATGAACCCCGAAGAATAGCTACTACTGAAAGGGAAGAATCCAAATGGAATGGCCAACGGAAGAGGCACATCCTCTACTACCAACTGAGCCGGACCAAAAACCACATCCTTTTTAGGACGGACTTTTGCCATAGACAGTTTCAAATAAAAATGTGGATGATCCGGATTGTCGCAAGTGGTATATTTACCATGACGCATGTAAATATCGTCATTGGGACCTTTCTTGGCATCTTCACTGGTCACATAACCTTCGCCTTGTTGCGTCACAATGCTGTTGATAAACCCTTTCTTCGTCTTGAAGTTATAACGCATGGTCTTAGACTCATACGGTGTTTCCCCATCCTTGAAAACAGGTGTTCCCTGTTCTACTCCTGTAGTATCGGCTACTCCTCGTGCATATACCGTACTGCTGTCCATGTTCATTGTAATCAGGGCAGAAGTCAGTTCTATATTCTGATAGTTTACCTTTCCATTTCCAAACAGGTGCGCAAATCCTCCTTTGGTAAAAACAATAGAATCGGATGCCTCGTAAATAACCGGAGCATCAATCGGCTGTTTCTTGGGCGTAGTATCCTTTGCCAGTGTATCCACTGCCAATGTATCCATTTGCAACGAATCAAAAAGCAAAGAGTCTTTTTGCAAAGATTTATCCACACGTATCCCTACCGCCTGTGAATCAAGAGATGTTTCTGTTTTTTCCTTTCGATGTTTTCTGCCCTTTACACGCTGAGCCTCAGCATAAAAAGCAAACAGAAAACCTGCCAGAAATAATGATATTAATAGATATGTTGTTTTTTTAAACGACGTCATTCATTCATTTTTTACGCAATGCGGTACAAAAGTAAACATTATCCTCTAAATAAATGCGAAACACGCTGTTTTTAATGTATTTTAGTTACAAAAACAGCTTACACCACTCATCAAAACGTTTTCCGCCTTCTTCTCCAAAACGAGCCACACTCTTCCGTGCCTTTTCTATTGATTTTTCCTTATCCAATTTAGTTTTTGAAAAGAACTTATCTGCAAAACATATAATTTGTTCTTCCAGGCTTACCGGCAACATCTCGCGATGTGGAATAGGTAACTCCTGTTCTATGATATTCTGCAAAGAGATTCCTGCTCCAGTATGACGTTCGCACACTAAAGCATGACGGGGAAAACCTTCGGCTGCCACCAGTTCTGCTCCCAAATATCCATGACAAATATAAGGATGCGTTCCGTAACAACCGATACCCGAAGCATCTGTAAGAAAGATACCGATATCGTGTAACATGGCAGCTTCTTCAATAAAAGACAAGTCTAACTGCAATTCCGGATGATTACGAGCCATAGCCAGTGCCTTGTCTGCCACCGAACGGCTATGTACCAACAAAATATGTTTCAACTCATTATCAACCGGGTAGTATTTATCAATCAAAGCCAAAGGATTCATTTTTTCTTGGTTCAGTTTTTATTATCTTTGTACAAAACTACTAAAAATAATCGGTTTACCATGAAATATAAGCTGCTATTCATTAACCTGTTCTTCTTTCTTTGTCTTTCATGTATTCCGGCATGGGCCCAAGTACGTTGCGGAGCCGACCGTACAGAGCTGACATTGCCTCTGCTGAGGGATAAACAAATTGCCTTGATTGTCAATCAGACTTCTATTACGACAAACGGTATCCATTTACTGGACACATTACTCCAATCGGGTATACATGTCACTAAAATATTTGCACCTGAACATGGATTCAGAGGAACAGGTGACGCGGGAGAAGTTATCAAGAACGGCACTGATCTGAAAACTGGCTTGCCTATTGTATCATTGTATGGAAAAAACAAGAAGCCACAACCCGAACAACTGAAAGGTATTGATGCCGTGGTATTCGACATTCAAGATGTTGGCGCCCGATTCTACACTTATATCAGTACATTATATTATGTGATGCAGGCTTGTGCAGAAAATGATAAAGAACTTGTAGTTCTCGACCGCCCCAATCCATGTGATTATGTAGATGGACCTGTACTGAAACCTGCTTATAAAAGTTTTGTAGGGATGCTTCCTATTCCGGTCTTGCATGGCTGCACAATGGGAGAAATGGCACAAATGATAAATGGAGAAAAATGGCTGGGCAACGAACTACACTGCAATCTGACTATCGTACCGGTAGAAGGATGGCAGCATGGAGAAGCTTATTCACTACCCGTGAAACCTTCTCCCAATCTTCCCAACGATCAGGCTATTGCTCTCTACCCATCGCTCTGCCCGTTCGAAGGAACCTCTGTCAGTGTAGGAAGAGGAACTCTTCATCCTTTTCAGGTATTGGGTACACCCCTTCTTTCCCTCTCAGACTCCTGCTTTCGCTTCATGCCACGTGCATTGGAGGGGTTCGATAAGAATCCGCTACACAAAGACCAATATTGCTATGGCGACAACTTGCAACACGTCGCTCCTCCCAAAGGATTATCGCTTCAATATGTAATAAACTGGTATCAGAAATACAAACAACAACACAAAGAGAACGAATTCTTCACCCGCCCCCGATGGTTCGACTTACTGATGGGAACCAATCTGGTACGTAAAGGGATTATACAAGGAAAAACAGAAGACGAAATTCGAATTGCCTGGCAACAAGAATTAAAAGAGTACTGCAGGAAACGGGCCTTGTATCTGCTATATACAGAACTATAAAACAACAAAGAAGCCGATACTATTCATACGAATAACATCGGCTTCCATATTTTACACTATCCTTACAGCAGACAGTGCAAGTTATGAAATAGAAAATGTTTATCTTTTTTTCATCTTCTGCATCATGCCCGCCATTTTGCTGCCAGTTACCATCTTCATCATCTTACGGGTAGAATCAAACTGCTTGAGCAAACGGTTTACTTCCTGAATGCTGGTACCACTACCTTTGGCAATACGAGTACGACGGCTTCCGTTCAGAATTTCCGGATGAGTACGTTCTTCCGGAGTCATTGAGTAGATAATAGCTTCGATGCTCTTGAATGCATTATCATCGATATCAATATCTTTAATAGCTTTTCCTACACCCGGAATCATGGATGCCAGTTCTTTCAGGTTACCCATCTTCTTGATCTGGTGAATCTGAGTAAGGAAGTCATTGAAGTCGAACTGATTCTTCTGGATCTTCTTCTGCAGGCGTTTTGCTTCTTCCTCATCGTATTGTTCCTGTGCACGTTCTACCAGTGAAACAATATCACCCATACCCAGGATACGGTCTGCCATACGTGCAGGGTGGAACTGGTCAACAGCATCCAGTTTTTCGCCTGTACCCACAAACTTGATAGGCTTGTTTACAACTGTGCGGATAGACAAAGCAGCACCACCACGAGTATCACCATCAAGCTTAGTCAATACCACACCGTTGAAATCAAGACGTTCGTTGAATTCACGTGCTGTATTTACTGCATCCTGACCGGTCATGGCGTCTACCACAAACAAAGTTTCATCCGGATTGATGGCTTTCTTGATTGCTTCGATTTCGTTCATCATCTGCTCGTCGATAGCCAGACGACCGGCAGTATCGACAATCACCAAGTCATAACCTTTTGCCTTTGCTTCCTGAATAGCATTCAATGCAATCTGTACAGGATCCTTGCTGTCCAATTCGCAATATACAGGTACCTCAATCTGCTGTCCAAGCACCTTCAACTGCTCGATAGCGGCCGGACGATATACGTCGCAGGCTACCAACAACGGCTTGCGGTTCTTTTTCGACTTCAGCATACGAGCCAACTTTCCTGAGAAAGTTGTTTTACCTGATCCCTGAAGACCAGACATCAGGATAATGGCCGGACGGTTTTTCAGTTCAACTTCAGCAGTTTCACCACCCATCAACTGAGTCAACTCGTCGTGTACGATTTTGACCATCAACTGGCTGGGTTTAACGGCTGTCAGCACGTTCTGCCCCAATGCCTTTTCTTTTACTGTATCTGTAAAGTTTTTTGCTACTTTATAGTTCACATCGGCATCCAACAATGCACGACGTACATCTTTCAAGGTTTCGGCTACATTGATTTCGGTAATCTTGCCCTCACCTTTCAAAATCTTAAACGACCGTTCCAGTCTTTCACTTAAATTGTCGAACATATCTCTTATTTATCTTAATTTCTTCTTTTACAACGAGGTGCAAAATTACAAAAAAATCATTATACTCAAATCTTTTTATTCTGCCATTTTGCTTTTTTCAGATAAATGATGCTACCAGCCAGCATCAGAGCGTAATAAATCAATTCTGTAGTAAAGCAAACATCTACAGGTGCCCTCCATACCATTCCCACTACTACAATATACAAGGCATAAAACACTTGTACAAAGACCTCCAAAATCAAAGCAGCCTGCGTATTACCCGTACCGGATATTCCATTAAAATACACATTGGCCATTGAGGCAATCAACATAGCTCCACAAACCACATACAATGCTGATACCGATTCCCGCAGCAAAGCTTCTTCATTAGTATAGACCGACAAGATTACCTGCGGAAAGAGTACACAAAGCGCTACACATCCTATCATTATAAGGAACGACATTCTGGAAATCTTATGCAGTAAACGCACAACTAAGGAAGCACCTCCCGAACCAATCAGATTACTTACCAATGTATTGGCTGTAGTAGAAAGAGCCTGTACCGGAATAAGTAATACAATGTATACACTACGTACAATATTGGCAATAGCCAACTGACGTTGCCCCAAACGTTCGAGTGCCATGAAAAATACAAACCAGATGGCCATCGCTAAAAAATATTGTACCATCGTAAAGCAGGAAATACGTAAAATACGCATGACCATAGCCGGTTCAAAGCGACCGAAACGATTTAAACCATATTTCTTACGATCTACCTTACAATAGGTATAAATAAAGAAAAACAGCATAGAAGAAGCTTCCGCTATAACAGAAGCCAAAGCCGCTCCACGTACTCCCATCTCCGGAAATCCCCAAGCACCAAAGACCAGTACATAATCTAAGAACACATTAATTACAGCCATTACAATGGCATTCATTGTCAACACTTTGGTCTGAGTAATGCCGATATACAAGGCACGAAACATTACGTTGACAAAAGCAAACAAGAATCCCCATATACGCCAGGTAAAAAACTCGTATGTGGCATGAAAAATATCGTCCGAAGTAATCAGCATGCGCACCAAAGGAGCTGCAGACAAATACATGACTCCCAATAATACCACAGCCATTACAAAACTAAAGACAGTTCCCTGCCACATCACCGGTCCAACAGAGCGGTAATTACCTTCACCATTGCGTCGGGCTATCAGAATCTGAGAACCTACACTAAAACCAAACGCGACTGTATAAATACATATATACAGCAATCCTCCCATCGCAGCAGCTCCTAAGGCTACTTCACCTACATGTCCTAAGAAAGCCGTATCAGTTACATTTATCACGTTCTGTGCCAAAAGTCCGAGAAAAATCGGATAGGTCACATTCCAGATTTCTTTATTGGTATACATCATGTACAAATGATTTAAATGGCGGTAAGATTGCACAAAGATACGGTTTTTATGCGTATTTATCATCAAAAGGAACAAAAGAGATAGATTGATATAAGAGGCCTCATTCTTGAAAATCCCAAAATATTCACCATATTCCATTGCCTTAAATATTCAAACAATTTCTTTCTTATTTTGTCAAGCAATGTTTATCCATCCATTCCATCCCTAGCAAGAACAACAAAATAATTTCAATAAAAACTATTTCAAATAATATTATCAAGCAGCATCATCTACACATAAATTTTGTTAATGTGCAATTTTATCCTATCTTTGCGCCGAATTTTTACTAAACACCTAACAAATGAGAAAAAAACTACTTATTAGCGCAGCTGCACTAATTGTTTCAATTCCAACTTTTGCAGGGGATTATCTGACAAATACAAATCAACATGCTGCCTTTCTGCGTATGGTAGCACGCGGTGCTTCTATCGATGTAGACGGAGTATACAGCAATCCAGCCGGCCTGGCTTTTCTTGAAAGAGACGGATTTCACCTCTCTCTGACTGGACAAAGTGCCTATCAGACACGTGGTATCCAGGCCAATTACACCACATTCAAAGGCATTAACAACGGCAAGCCTGAACTGATGAACGTAAACGAATATTACGAAGGTACAGCATCTGCGCCTTTCATTCCTTCATTCCAAGGATTATATAAAAAAGGAGACTGGACAATCTCTGCAGGATTCGCTATCACAGGCGGTGGTGGTAAAGCCTCATTCGACAACGGTCTACCTATGTTCAACTCGCTTGTAAAAGCAGGTATTTTCCAACAATCTGTTGCTACCGGTCGACCTGTTGGAGCAGAAATGGTAACAATAAACAGTGCTCTTGACGGTACACAGTATATCTACGGTACACAATTAGGAGTCTCATATAAAATAAATGACTGGCTGTCTGCATACGTAGGAGGACGAATGAACTATGTGAAGAGTAGCTATGAAGGATACCTTAAAGCAAATCTTATCAAGGAACTTGGAGGAGCAGAACTGATGACTATGGACTTGGACTGCCAGCAAAGCGGATGGGGTGTTACTCCGATATTGGGTATAGATGCTAAGCTTGGCAAACTGAACCTGGCAGCAAAATACGAATTCAAGACGAATCTGAATATAGAAAACAAAACAAATACGCTCAATGTTCCTGCCGGAATTCCTGACGAGGTAATCAAACCTTATGCCGATGGTGAACAAACTCCAAACGATATTCCCGCATTTTTGAGTGTAGCAGCGCAATACGAAATCCTGCCTACGCTACGTGCTTCTGTAGAATATCACTTCTTCGATGACAAACAGGCTGGTATGCTAAACAATCGCCAAAAAACTCTTAAGCACGGTACACATGAATACCTTGCCGGTATAGAATGGGATGTTATCAAAAGACTTACTGTCAGCGGTGGTTTCCAAAAGACCAATTACGGCTTGAGCAATGATTTCCAGACAGATACAAGCTTCTATTGCGACTCTTATTCAATCGGATTCGGTGCAAGAGTACACTTTACTCAATCACTCAACATGGATATAGCTTACTTCTGGACCAACTACAGTGACTATACTAAATCTACAGACAACTACAACGGAACAAAAGTTCCAGGAACCGATACTTACAGCCGTACCAACAAAGTATTCGGCTTAAGTTTGAACTATATGTTCTGATTCCAGACACACATCACAAATATCAATAAAAAAAGCTGTTCCCTCAAAAGGAACAGCTTTTTCCATATAATGAAACAAGATATTTATACTTAATCTTCCATCAGTTTACGGTAACGTACACGTTTAGGCTCTACATTACCCATACGTTTCATCTTATTTTCTTCATACTCTGTATACGAACCTTCGAAGAAGAACACTTCGCTGTTTCCTTCGAATGCAAGAATATGAGTACAAATACGGTCGAGGAACCAGCGGTCGTGGCTGATAACTACTGCACATCCGGCAAAGTCTTCCAAACCTTCTTCCAGCGCACGCAGTGTATTCACGTCGATATCATTGGTCGGCTCGTCGAGCAACAACACGTTACCTTCTTCCTTCAAAGCCATAGCCAAGTGCAGACGGTTACGTTCACCACCCGAAAGCATACCACAAAGTTTTTCCTGATCGGAACCAGAGAAGTTGAAACGGCTCAGATATGCGCGAGCATTTACATCACGGTTTCCCATGCGAATCAAATCGTTTCCACCACTGATAACCTGATATACAGTCTTGTTCGGGTCAATATCCTTATGCTGCTGGTCTA
>ERZ834859.448-NODE-448-length-57151-cov-3.560390_pt1 | contig 57151 bp, 47 predicted proteins | sample MGYA00519947_ERZ834859 | MGnify/ENA primary metagenome ERZ834859 (study PRJEB31850, sample SAMEA3708763) | human gut metagenome | biome: human gut; feature: human-associated habitat; material: faeces | place: China | collected 2014 ...
GAGCTCACACCGGATGGCTTGTATTGGGGTGTGCCGTCGTACAGAGTAATCAACGAAGCGAAAGGCGAGCTCAGCAAGCAGCAAGTTCTGGACGGCAGACGACGCCCAAAGCCACTGCTGGCAAGCAAGAAGTACGGCAACATGTGGTGGTGACTGTCGTCGGATTATGCGGATCATCCGAATCAGGAAAGCTCTGAAGATTTGAGTGCGGAAGCCACGGACACCCTCAGCGGTGAACAAACTGAGACTTCAGAAGCAACTGTGCCGGATCCGGTCGCTGTCACAAGAGCTGCTGCCATCTTGCCGCCTTCGTCAAAACCAAGCTATTGCAACGTTCCGCACGAACCAGACAAGACGGTGTTTCCCACCTTGTCCGACGATGCCGATCCGTGGGCGATCCGGAGAAAACGCAAGATTTGCAATGCCTTACGGCAAACGAACCGACATCTGAACTGGCAAGACGGCAAGATGGCGCGAGCGAGAACGCCACTCATCATTCCGCAACAGGCGAAGCCGACGGTTCCGTCACAGACATTGCCGGATGGAAGGCGAGTCTCCCTCCCTACGCAACAGACCTGCACTACCAACAGTTCAACGCCACGCAATTGAATGAGCTCATCGGTAAGGGAGGCCTGTGGGCCAGCAAAGCCCGTCGCGAGATAGCCCGGCGAGAGTGCGAATAGCAGCTGATCCTAGAAACTGCTGCAGCGAGTTCACTCAGCAAGGCGTGAGGCAATTCAATCCACAGCGAACTGCCCCGCGCCTTCTCAAATATGCTCATTAATCCAGCGCAAAAAGACCATCTTTGATTGCAAGATCTATATACTGTCGAACAGTCACCACACCCTTGCGTCTCTCAACGTTAGACTCATATAAGGCAAGGCACTGTGCCGTAATTGGCCATCTAGCAAGTCTCTGGATCCTATCAGGATCTCCATGCAGGGTAATTCCATAGAGAACATCAAAAAGTAAATCCACACCGCTGGAGTAACTACCATCAGCATTAAAAAACACAATCTGGCTCTTATTCCCCTGGCTAGGCGTATCTTTTTCCAGCAGATCTACCGTATGCAGCACATCTGGAGACGCGTCGTCTGGGATAAGACGCCTAAACGAATCAATCACTTTCGTCAATTGAACTTCATCCGAGGAATAATATTTGCGCAATAGCATCCCTTCAACAATCAGCTGACTATACCTTTTCTCAGTTTTTTCTCCAGAGCCGCCAATCGTCACTGCCTGAGGGCGACCGACATTCTTCATAATTAGCTCGTATTCGTCAACGCTATCCAGAAATAATTGGAGACGAAGTCGGTCATCCAGCTTTTCCGCCTCGCCGTCCTCCGCCGCATCTTCCATGTAATCTTCAATACGGCCTCCGAGAGCATTAGCAATAGCTACGGCGTCTTCTAGAGGTGCCCGGCTAAACGAATGTCGACCCGACAGATATCCATTTAGTCTTTTCTCACTCACGTTGGATCTCCGGGCTAATTCATGAAAATCCAAGTTCGACGCGTTAACAGCATCACTAAGCTTCGTCATACGATCCTCTTTCCTTCACGACACTTATTCGAACACTTGTTCTATATATAGAGTATCATGGTTAGGACGACAGTCAGGCACGAGGTAAGGTGGGAGCATGAACGACAATCGCACGCACGCGGCTACCGGCAAGGCATGCCCACAAGCCCTCGAATTCTTTGCCGGAATAGGCCTCGCACGCCTTGGGCTCGAAGAATCCGGCTTCCAAGTCGAATGGTCGAATGACATCGACTCCGCCAAGTGCGAAATGTATCGCAATAACTTCACGGATACGCCGGGCCACACCCTTGTCGAGGGGGATATGAGCGAGCTCTCCGGCGACGACCTGCCCCATGATGCTTCCATCGCTTGGGGATCCTCTCCTTGCACGGATCTCTCCCTTGCAGGCACTCGTACGGGCCTGAACGGCAAACAATCCGGCGCTTTCTGGCAATACGTGCGACTGCTCGAAGAACTTGGGGACAGCCGTCCTCCGATTGCCATTCTCGAAAATGTGAACGGATTGGCCACTTCCCACTCTGGGGAGGATCTCGCCGCAGCGGTGCATGCTTTCAATGTACTGGGCTACTCCGTAGACGTATTGTCCATCGATACCCGTCGATTTATCCCTCAGTCCCGACCGCGACTCTTTTTGGTTGGCCTGCAGAACCCGCCGTCCGCCGAACAATTCGATTCTTCGTTGCGCCCTGACTGGCTGCAGCAGGTCTTTGCGGACACCTCTCTCCGCACGCATCGCGCACCGCTGCCTGAGCCGCCGTCTCCTCTGATGTCCGGCCTCAATATGTACGTCGAGAACATGGCTGATGACGACGAACGCTGGTGGGATGCCGAAAGAACCGCCAAATTCCTTGATTCGCTGTCGCCGGTTCAGACTGCCCGCGTGGAAACGTTGCGTAACGAAACAACCGTTTCCTACCGGACCGCTTATCGCCGCACCCGCAACGGCAAAGCCGTATGGGAAGTTCGCGCAGACGACATCTCCGGCTGCCTGCGCACCGCACGAGGCGGCTCATCTCGCCAGGCAATCATTCGTATGGGCAATGGTCAAGCCGCTGTCCGTTGGATGACGCCACGCGAATACGCTGCTCTTATGGGCGCGGCCCACTACAACATTACGGGCCTGCGCCCCAATCAAGTGATGTTCGGATTCGGCGACGCTGTTTCCGTCCCTGTCGTGGAATGGCTCGGCAAGCATTACTTCATGCCTGCTCTGAACAACACCCTTGGCAAAGACCTGTACGTGGAGCAAACTCTGCTCTCGAATCACACTGCATAAGCGAGGCAAACAATGGATCTGACTCCCATCGATGATTTCCGAAAGTCCCATCAGGTAAACACCAAGGGCGCTTTGGCTGCCGCCATCCAGCTCAATCGCTTCTTTTCCGCAGACACGCTTCCCATTGACGCCAGCGACTATCACACGAACAAGGAAGGTCAAGTCAAGGGAATCAGCAAAGACAACTGCCAGAAAATCCTTGCCGAATATGGCATCACACGACTTCTCGCAGCAGAGGGCGGACGAACCAGCCGCGGCACCATGGCATTGATGCACGACTATGCCGAGCTTATTAACGAATTACGTCCAACAGCGGAGCAATTCACCGAGATCGAGCAATACTGGGTTAAACGAATTCGGGCATTCTTCACCAGCAAACCATTCAAATTGGAATCCGACAACTCGCTTTCCGTCGATGCGGCTGTGGAACATCTGCTGCAGCAGGCAGCGCAGCGACAAAAGGAAAATCCGGGCACTATGTACGTCGGTACCGTTCTGCAACATCTTGTCGCAGCGAAGCTCATCATCGTTGCCCCAGAAGTAGAAATCAACGGCGTGTCCGTTGCTGACGATCCGACTGGGCGTGGAGGCGATTTCAATGTCGGCGACACAGCCATACACTGCACCACTGCCCCAGCATCCCTACTCATGGATAAATGCCAGCGCAACATCAAGGCCGGGCTGCATCCAATCATCATCACTGTACGCGACCGCGTCAAAACCGCATGGGACTTAGCCTCCGACATGGGCTTCGAAAACCGCCTTGAAGTTTGGGACCTGCAATCGTTCCTTTCCAGCAATGTGCACGAGCATGGCCACTTCACCAACGCAGCACGTCACGAAACCCTTTCGCGTCTGGTCAAGGCTTACAACCAAATCATTGACGAACACGAAAGCGACCCCAGCCTACATATCGAATATAACGGCTGATTAGTTTTATCCGCCCTGCATCCCGCAACCAGCTCGATACCCAATCGCTCTTTATGATGCATGCGTTCAGTCAGACAAAAGCTTGCTAGTATCAGTCAGCCAAGGGCTGAGCGCACGCATCGTGCGCCCACTGACTGATACAAACTGATTTCCATGTAGGCACTGTAAATTTCCATGTAGGTTCCATGTCGCCGCAGGATGGTGCCAACCAGCGTCCTTGGAAACGTTGAAATCATTGAGATTCCGACATACATCTTCGCCTGCCACTGAATTTCCATGTTGGCTCATTAGGCTCACTCTAGTTCCCACTAGATTCCCAGTAGACGCTGTATACACGAAGGATTAAAGCTAATCAAGCTCTTCCGATGGGTTAATAGTCCTTGAAAACACTAGGATTTCAGCACTCTTGCCCCCTTCAACCATCCACTTCCCACTATAGATTCCCTCTTGTCCCTCTTGTCGCTGTAGAGCACACAACCAACACGCAAGGCAAACCCAAAAAACAGTGAAGGAAAGTCCTTACAACAACTTCAAGAACAATCTGTCCGCTTATCGCTAAGCTTCCACTCCTTCCCACAAGATTTCAGACACGAAGCATCGAATACAGGCTAAGACTCACAAGACATACCGCATACAAAGCACAGGCATGTATCATTCCGCACTATCCTGGATTTATGGCAGTAAATGTCAATGCATCAGCACCTCGCCGTAATTGGTCACGCGAGGAAACAATGATGGCGTTCGCCTTGTACATCGTGCTCGAGCCACGCGAATGCGACGACAAAGGGCTTGACGTGCAACGTCTTGCATCGTTCCTGCACCGCACTCCCAGCTCAGTGGCATTGAAAATCTGGAACATCGCAGCTTACGACGACAACCGCAAGGCCCGCGGGCGCGTAGGCATGAAGCATGGAAGCAAACTCGATTCCCAAGTCTGGCAATGGTACGCCGAAGACCCCGATGCTTTCATGGAGCAATGCCTGGATCTGCTTCGGCACGCGCTCCTGCAAGCGGACGCGAACGACTTCAACCCGGTGTCACTGGCTTCCGACCGTTATTCTTCTCTTGAAACCGCAACGTTCCTGCTCATCGCCGAACGCGCACCCGCCGGAGAGGAACGACCGACAACCACGCTTCAGCGGGTCAACCAATCCTATTTCCGCAACTCACTATTGCAGAACTACCACAGCACCTGTTGCATTACCGGTCTGCAGCTTCCCACACTGCTGATCGCCAGCCACATCAAACCCTGGAAGGCATCGACCCCCACTGAGAAGACCGCGGCATCGAATGGCCTGCTGCTCAACGCCTTCCACGACCGCGCCTTCGATCAAGGCCTCATCTCCATCGATAACGACTATTGCATCATGGTCAACCACGACAAGGTGAAGCACTCCGACATCAACGACAAATGGCTCTATGACTTCGAAGGGCGCAAAATCTCATTACCGGCAATCAGTCAGCCTTCACATGAATTCATCGAATACCACCACAAACACGTATTTCTCGCCGACGCCGCATAACAACACCGGTGAGGACCCCCCAACCATCCCACGCTACCCCAGAGTATTAGGCAGATTTCTCCCCGTTATTTTTCACACATAAAGCATGTACTCAACATAACTACGGCGGTTGCCACAAACACTTTCTTTAGGAAGGGCCGTAGAGTCCTTCATCCCAATCGTCGCACCCGAAAAATGAAGTACAATGATTGGCATTAGGTAGATATGACCTACTAAGCAGGTGAACGACTTGACAAGCGTGATTCAAAGAACAGTGCAGTTCTACTGGCTCCGGCTGAGGTCTCGTGATGGTATCAGCAATGGAACCACGGGACATATCAATTGGATGAAGCGTCTCAGTGAATTTCGTGAATTCCCTTGGGAAAATAAAATACTCGATAATATTATTTTTGATTCTGTAACAGACAAGCATTATCCAGTACTTACAGTTTTTGAACAATTCCAGCCAAATTTTATGCAGCTCATTGATCAGGAACACAAGAGAGTCACTGATTTCATGGACAGCGAGGCATATAGCAACACAAACAATTTAGCAAAATCGTCAGCGTTCGCCTTCTTCCCGAAATATTCTCTTGTCAGCAGAGTAAGTGGCAATGCTGGTAAAAGCGTAGACCCCCTCAAAAAAGCACTAAACTATTACTGGCCTGAAGAAGATTATGAATGGGATGTTATTCCCGTCATCACAGCAGATAGCATCGAGCGTTTCAAAAAAGAACTTCGCGGAATAGATTCCCTCACAGCATCATTCACAACAAAAAATTTTATTGATAAAGCTTATGAAATAAAAGGTAACGCAGGAGAATTTTATCAAGAAATTGCACAAAAAGTGGGGGCCGATCTTGATATCGACATTAGGATTAGCCTGACAGACGATACAGCATATGGAAAAGCTCGTCGCGTTTTTAAAGACATAATGCAAGACTTCATCATATCTGCAGTAAATCAGAACAAAAAAGTTCAAGTAAGTGGACCTGATTTCGCAGACAAACTGTTGGAATTAAATTTAGTATCCCATCCTGTAGTAGAACAAAGCGAGATTACAATATCCAATGACGAACCCCGATTATTCACTGGACTAATCAATCATTTAATTGCTGTTTCAGTCGATAAAGAGACTTATTTATACGATATTTCAAAGAGTAATTAATGCCACATTTAACATTGATAAATGGAATTATGGCGCATCCCGCCACTGACATCCTAGGCGCAACCATAATAACCGCTACTTGGTGGCTTCTCAGCAATCCAGTACCTCAACTACCTGGAGATGGCAGTCCCAATGATTTATTCATCGGGCTGTCGACCCTCTCCGGATTAGTCATGGCTACAGCAACATTTATATGTACGATGCTATACCAGTCAAATTCACCTTTGATGATAGAAGCACGAAAGAGATTCCCCGAAGAATTATCAAGAAACTGGCTAAGTATTATCATCTGGACTTTAACGACGGCCATTTTACCTTTATTTTCACTTTGCCTATGGGGAATAGATCGCATTACCTCATTCGGAATCGTAATCTTTAGCACATCGCTGCTGTTGGCAAAGGGAGGCCGTTCTATATACTGGTTAAACTACACGCTCTTCATGGAAAAAGCATCCTCAATACTCTCCCCTGTTTCGCGCAATCCAAAAAGCACCCGTTCATGACCACCCGTTTCGCCCCATCGCGACACGCCGTGGGGGCGGCGAGTTAAGCGGCGAAACACTTAATCGGCATCCCAGAAACGTTGGAATTACGCCGAAAACAGCAAGTCGCTGCCGGAATCTCGTATTCTCCGCCAGTAGGGCTTCCGGATGATTTCGGAAGCCTTTTTTATGCCAAAACGGCGGGTTTTCAATAGCTCGCTGGCGTGGCTCGCTGCGGCACGTGCAACGAAAAAGTTGCGAAACAGTGGGGGAGTTGCGCATATCGCTGATTTCGTTCGTAACGGTATGCTACCTTGCGTTACGCTCGGAACGATGACCGTTGCCAGTGGAGAGATTACCGGCAGAGATTGCTTGAAGAGAGGGAGGGCAGCGATGGCTGAGTTCGACGATGAGCTAGATATGCAGCGTGAACTCGATACCCGCGATTCCCTGGCTTCGATGGCCCACTACCATGTGTCATCGCCGGGTGCCGTTACCACGCAGGTGTTGCCGCCAAGCTTCATTCCCACTGCGACCGGCCGCATTCGCCCTGTGACGGGCACGATTCCCGCAATACAGTCGGATGCTCAGGAAAAACAGGCGCAGATTGGCCGTTCCGTTCGATCCATACGTTCGCTGGCTGCCGGCTCGCTTCTTAAATCGCAAGATTCCGATGCAGACGGTAGTACCGACGGCAACGGCAATAGCGGCTCCATAACGCCCCGCATAGCGTCCAGCGCCCCGCACTACGTCGATTGATCGTCGATTTTGACCGTCGACATTGCTTTCGACTTAAGTTCGATGAAACAGGCCTGATTCTAACCTAATTACAGTCCGCTTTATCGATTAGTCGTCGCAGCCGGATAATGCCCGATTATCAATCTGCCGTATTACTCAACAACAGCAATAAACGGACTTGCAGGCAATCCGAGATCGTTATACAGCAGACTGGAAATAACCGGATTTCCACTCCACCAGTAACGCACTTGAGTTACCGCGTTGCAATTCGAGCTTCCATCGGCGGCACTCAGCACAATCTGATCACCCTTAATCGTTGCCGTTGCCGAAACCCACTTTCCGGAATCGTCGGCAATTTCAAAACCTTGCAATGGCGTGGAAGTCGGCGTTGCAACGTTGGGAATACCATTCAAAGGAGTCGCGTCCGGATTCGCATCATAATCGGGCACGGTCGCGCTCGCAGTCTTCGAATAATTGGGCTTTTCCGCCTGCAAACCGGTTGCGGTGCCGTTCTGGAACGACAATACGATCGTGCCATCGGAAGCATGCTTCGCATGTGCGATAAGCGGCCCGTTGGGAATGGTCCTGCCTTCCGACATCGCCAGATATTGCGCTGCCATGCGCGCGCCGAGAATATCTTTGCCAAGCGGATGTATCAACGTTGAAGTGCCCTTGTCCGTATCAAGCGACACCGTCATTGCAACGTTGGAAGCATTGCGTAATCCGGCATTGCTCAACGTGTTCAACTGCGCGAATCGCACGTTTTGCGTGTACTGGTAGCCAGGCCAGCGTGCCAATTGCACATACAGGAACGGCAGATCATCCTGATCGAACACTTCACGATATTGGTTGATCAGCAGCGTCATCTGCGACTCGTACGCCAGCGCGGTCGCCTCGTTCGTGGAATCATTGCATCCCTGATACCACAGCACGCCCGCCACGTGGAACCCTTCCAAAGGTGCAATATGGTTCGCATAAATATCACCGCCTTGCACGTGACGTCGAATCGGCGTGCCACCCCATGCGGTTTGAATAATGCCGATCGGCACGTTCGGATGCGCGGCACGAAGCTGCATGACAAACTGCTGCGCCAGATAACTGAAATGCTGCGAATTATCGGCGGTCGCCTCAAGCCAGGTGCCAGCCTGCTCATTCACGTCGCGTAACGGAAAATCCGTACCTTTCGAGGAATTGGCGCTCGCAACGAAGTGTACGTTGTTGTCGGAAAGCTGCTTCGGCAGATCGTCGGTCGTTATCAGACCTCCGCCGAAATTGTAGGAGTTGCCTGAACTCTCATAATATTGCGAATAATTCAATTCCATATTCGACTGTCCGGCAGCAATAAATACGTCGCCAACATACACGTTTTTCAGAGTCAACAAAGTGGTTTCGTTGTATAAAATCGTTAATGAATATGGTTTAAGACTTGCTTTTTGTTTAGGTAAGGTGCAGGTGAAATTGCCATTTTTGGAAATTTTAGCTTGTGCTGATGCTGATTTCTTTCCTTGGGAAATCGTTGTAATCAGTTGCGTTGGGTCAACAACTTTTCCGCGTTGTGAAGTGGTGGCCGTTCCTTTGACTATCAGCGTTTTCCCACGTTGGAAAACCATGTTCTCCAAATAGTAGGAGGGGAGTTTCACGGTGATGCGGGTCGCATAATTGTTGTTGGATTGCGCGGCGTTGTCGTTGCTGGAGACATTATCTGATGCGCTGTTGCTGCTATTGGAATTACTGCCGTTGACGTTTGCTGAACCGTCGCCCCATTTCGGTCCACAACCAACAATGATCGCCACCAGAATTGCCGCGGTCACTACCGCGGCAATAATCACGCGTGCCAGTCGTTTCTTCTTCAAGATGGCTCCCCTTCTGCGTCCGCAATGCAACGCTTGCAGCGTTTGTTTAACGGAGCAAGCACATTAAAGCCTAGTCAATCTTGCTGCGATGCGCACAAATATGGTCATCCGTCAGGCTCTGCCCATTTCTGTCATCTCTTCATGATGGCGTCCCATGGGCCGGACTTTTATCGGTCGAGAGCGGTGGACGTCCCATAATCACGCCACCCACTGTTCGTTCGTCTTCAGGAAATTCGCCTTGTTCGTAGGATTTGCGCCAACGATCGATCATCTCATCGGTGATCTCTCGACCATTTGCCGATGTCCAGCTCATGAGAGCCTCCTTTCCGTTCGTTTGGTCTTTCCCTAGTCTTGCACTTTTCTTTTGACTTGTTACTGCATTTTATAGCCGTGAAGTCTTGAAAATGGCGGAATTTCAACGTTTCTTCTTTTGCCTGCCATGTGACTCTCTTTTGCTTTTCTTTTGATTCTAAAATCAAAAGAAACGTTGGGTATGCGGAAAAGGGGTATGGAAGAGTTGGGAGAAACGTAAAGATGGTGAGGCTAATGACCGGCTTGGTTGACAGGCCTGGTTGGCTTGATTGGCCGGCTTGATCGGCTGGTTGGTTGGCAGCGTTGCGATTGGTTGATTTACTGGAGGAATTGATCGTCTAGCGTTGCGTCGGTCGCGTCGGCTGCGCCGGATTGGTCGACGGTGCCGTCCGTGGCGCCCGCGTCGCCGGCAACTCCAGCATCGCCCTCCGTGTCTGTGGCTCCGTCCGTTCCGTCGTCGCCGTCCGTTCCGTCAGCGCTATTGTCGGTTCCGTCACCGCCATCGGTGGCCGCGGATTCGTCGCTCTTCTGCAAAGCCTGCTTGAACTGCTTGGCCTGCTTGTCGTACTCGGCTTTTGCGGCGTTGGCTTTGCTGATGGTAGCGGAAGTGTCGGCGGCGCAGCTCAGCGTTTTCGGTGCGGTAACTTCCGTCTGGTGCAGTTCGGCAAGCTTGTCGAGATCGTAGGACCCGTCGAAGCTGGTGAACGCTTCGGAGATCTTCGCCTTCAGCTGGAACGCCTTGGAATAGGAGGTGTTCATGGCCGTGACGGCTTCCTTGCAGTCGTTGAGTGCGGCCAGGTCGCGCATTTGCTGCGATGCGCGCACGCCTGTGAATCCGAAGACCGCGCCCAGAACAACGACTACGACGACTACGGCGATGATGATCTGGCGGTAGATGTGCTTTACGCGCTGGTCCGTCCAAGCGTCGCCGTCGCTGATGCCTTGCGCTATGGCCGCGTCGAATAGGTCTTGCGGCTGGCGGGATTCGCTGGATTCGTGTGATTGCCGGTTGCTGTTTTCAGCCGTGTTGCTGCTGCTGATTGTGCGCTCTCCGGTTGCGTTGGTACTGGTTGCATTGGTTTTGACTTCGGTTGCTTCGACTTCGTTGGAAGCGTTGCCGACAAGCGTATTCCCGGTATTGCCATCGGCATCGCTGGCAAATGCGCTGCTGACGGTCGAGCTGTTGACTGCGATACCGCTGGCAGCGGCGTCAGTGCTGTCGGCAGAAGTGTTGGTCGTTGCGCTTCCGGCAAGTGTTCTCGGTGTGTGTGACGAGGTACTTTCCTCGCTTGGCTTCTTGCCGTGCCGTGCCATAACCCCTCCAGAATCTGCCTACTATTCTGCACTCCCCGGTGACAGCTCCCGATTCAGGTCAATTGAATCACGTTCCGAGAGTCCACCTGAAATGCCAATATACAGCGTACGATACCCGTCCTTCCCCGATTTCCCACACTCGTGTTGTAGTCGTTAATGCATTCAGGTATTCTCTGGAGCTTTATTCGTCTGTGGTAACTTCTTAAAAATTTTTAGAAGTATTGGTGGAAACTTCTTAAAATTTTTGAGAAGTGTTATGCTGGGATTGTTGGGTGTTTCGCAACGGACGGCGAAAGGAAGAACTTATGGTGCCGGATAATCCATGTGAATCGTATGCCATGCTGGTTCGTGAGTCCATGCAGTTTGACATTCCTACGCCGTCACGCCGCATCGAAATCATACGCGAGCTGCCGCAGCCGGCAGTGTTCAATGCTGTGCACATCATCACTGGCATCCGACGTTGCGGCAAAACGTTCTATCTTTTCCAGAAAATTCATGATTTGTTACAAAACGGCGTCTCGCGTAATGATATTTTCTATTTCAACTTCGCTGACGATCGTCTGCAACCAATGCAAGACACCGTGCTCAACGATATTGTTACGGAATACTGGCGGCAATATCCCGACTCTCGTGACCATGGCTGCTACCTCTTCCTTGACGAAGTGCAAGAATGCGCCAATTGGCAGGGATTCTGCCAGCGCATAGCCGAACATGAAGCTGTGACGCTCGTCATTACTGGATCGTCTTCGAAACTGTCCAGCGAAGAAATCGCAACGAATTTCCGAGGAAGATCGCATCCGCATGCCATGGCGCCACTGTCTTTCCGTGAATTCTGCGACTTTCGGGGAATCGAAACGCCTACAGCGGGCAGCACTCTTGCCGATGCCGTGTTTTCGCCGCGAGAGGTCACCCGGTTTGAAGCTGCCTACAACGATTACCTAACTATTGGCGGCTTCCCTGCAGTGCAACGTATGGTTGAAGCTGATCGTATTGAAACGCTCCAAGGTTACGTGCGGGACGTGGTTGCGCGTGACGTTGCCGAGCGTCTTGGTCGTGAAAACATTACTCTCGCCACGCAGATAGCGCTTTTTTTGCTGCGCAATACGGCCTGCGAGCTGTCTACCAATGGTCTTGTGGAAACGTTGCGAGCGGTCGGCTGGAAAATCTATTGGGATAAGGCGAATACGTTACTCGAGCTGTTCAAGCAGGCATTTCTGGTGTATCAGCTTGAGGAGTATTCCACCATGCTCAAGCCGGGTAGTACTGCGGTGCCGAAAATGTATGCCGTCGATCAGGGTATGGTTTACGCGGTGTCATGCGCCAACCAGCAAGATATTGGAAAACGACTGGAAACTGCGATTTTCTGCGAACTGCAGAGACGAACTTCCGGTAGGCGTACGGAAACAATCACTTCGTACACTATGCCGACGTCCAAACAGGAGAAAGTTGACTTTCTTATCGGCGATGCTCTTGCTACGGAACCGTATGGGCTTATTCAAGTGTGTGCCAATATGGGAAATGAGAAAACCAGGGCGCGAGAAATCGGCTCTCTGCAAGCGGTTATGCAACGTACCAACGTTGATTCCGGCCTGATTCTCACGCTTAACGAGGGAGAAACCATTGAACTTCCCGATTCCACTGGCACGATCCACGTACTCCCCTCCTGGAAATGGTCCCTCTACGAAGCGTGATGGGAAGGTCAGCGAGAATGCTGGAAAGGAGATATGGAAATGGATGATGCCATATCGGTGCCCCTAACAAGCTAGTCGATTCTTATCAGTGTGTAATGCGTGAGATGTGGGGATTGGGATGATTTTGGAGTTGGGGATGGACGGGGTTGTGGGTTGCAGTTAGAGTTGACGATTAGGGCGTTTGCGCCGAATATTTGGGGTTGATGACTGTATTCAAGAGAGGCTGACGAATGGTTTCGCCACATCATGTTGTGAAGATCGTGACTGCGCTGTCTGCGGTTGCGTTGGCGGCTTCCGTTGCGGTTGCGCCGGCTTACGCATTGCAGGATATTGCGATTGAGGATGCTGTTGCGCAAAGCGGTTCCGTTACTGCAGATAATGGTGTTGTTATGCAGTCTGACGATCAGTCGGATGATCAGACGGGCGACCAGCAATCGCAAGACAGCATGCCCGACAATCCGAATGCGAAACTTCCGGATAACGTCAGTGACGAGATTTCCGACGATGCCACCGTGATTTCGGAAGACTTGGCTGCCACCCCCGAAGGTGAGGTCAAGAACATCGAAACCGGCGAAATCGTGACCGATCCAACATTGGTCGGCACGAAAGATCAGCAGCCGGATCCGCTCGCCAAAACCAACGGCGAATCCTTCATTCCGGTCAGTGCGGAAGATGTCAAAAATGCTGTAGCCGACGCGAACGTACAGCTCTCCAAATTCGAAAGCAATGAATACGGCGCGCACTGGGGCACCTACAACAATTCGAAAGCTTTTTTCGACTACCAGAACAACCTGTTCGTGCAGCAAGCCAAAGGCGTGATCGACGTTTCCGGATGGCAAGGCGACATCGATTGGGCCAAAGCGAAAGCCGACGGCGTGGAAGGCGTGATCATCCGCCTCGGCTACGGCGAAGGCAACAATGCCGACAAGAAAGCGCAACGTAACATTTCCGAATGCAAGCGACTCGGCATCCCGTTTGGCATCTACTGGTATTCCTACGCGGACACTCCGTCGATTGCCAAAGAAGAAGGTGCCGACGTGGTCGCCAAACTCAAGCAATTCGGTGTGAATGCGAGCGACTTGGCGTACCCCGTGTACTACGACCTGGAAAAGTGGACGTGGGAGGGGCATCAGCCACCCACCGATCCGAACGTGTACAACAATATCGTCAACAATTGGTACAGCGCACTACAGTCCGCCGGATACAAGAATCTTGGCGTTTACTCGTACACCAGCTACCTGCAAGGACCGCTGAAACATGCCGACATTTACGCCAAAACCACGTGGGTGGCGCAGTACGGCGCTCGCATGGGATTCGACTCGTTCCCGACCAACAGTCGCGGATGGCAATACACCAGCTCCGGCAAGGTGGACGGCATCAGCGGCAATGTGGACATGAATGCGTTCGGGAATAAGGAGTATGTGAATGGCGGGCATTGGGTTACCAAAAATGGCCAAAAGTATTGGCGGGATTCAGATGGTTCTCTAGCGCGTAGCAAGGAAATTTACGATCCTGAGAGTAATGCCTGGTATTGGATTGATTCAGACGGAACCATGGCGCACGATAAGGATGTTTATCTGCGTTCGAACGGCGGTAAATGGGTTCGTTACGATTCGAATGGGCATATGATTAAAGGTGAGGATTTCCGATACGGCGTCTGGTACAACTTCGACTTTACGACCGGTGCGATGAGTAAAGGGATGACATATCTGTCCAACGGGAACAAATGGGTATACTACGACATGGTCACCGGCAAAATGGCGCATGGCGAAGCGTATCTTAATTTTGATAAAGAGCATTCTGGCTGGTATCTATTTGACAACATTACTGGTGCAAGATGTACAGGTGATATTTTTATACGTTCGAATGGCGGTAAATGGGTCCGTTATGATCAGAAAACCGGCAAAATGGTAAAAGGTTTGCAGAAACAGAATGGTCTATGGTACTACTTCGATCCAGTTACAGGAGCTATGGCTCACGGAAACACGTGGGTTCCACAATGGCAAGCATGGCATTATTTCGATAGTGTCACAGGCCGAGGTTGATTCCTGATTTACATTTCAGACTCAGTTATACTGCTTGATTGATTCGGCTGGAAAATGGTGAATTTTCCAGCCGCTTTCACAATGGCGACTGTGTTGCCTGTCATGGCTGATTTTCGTGCTTTGAATTCGCTGAATGATTCGGAAACGTAAATTACCGTTTTCATCAAAACGGACCCAGATTCCGTCTTTGCGGTTTGTCGGAGAACTTGGAATGAACACGTCCTTGCTGATGGCCATAGTGCCATTTTCGTAGTAGTGCTCCTTATCCTGATCCCAACCGTTTTCAGGTTGTGTCCTGTTTTAGTCGATTCGTTGGAACTAGCGCTGCCGTTATTCCTGTTCGATTCGGAAGAGTCGGGTTGGCTGTCATTCCTGTTCTGTTGGCTGGATTGAATTATTTTCAGTTGTGTTGATTCGTACACTGAATCAGAAGATTGCGCGGCACCATTGGCCTCTGAATCGATTGCATTAGAATCATACCTCTGGGTACTATTTGGATTCTGAACCGGTTCGGCAGTTTGATTATTAGAAGGCGCTTGCATTGCGCCAGGCTCGCTGCCCAGTGCGATTGCCGGTTAAATAATCCCCTGTAGCATTGTAATGGTTAGAAAACCGATTAGGATTTTTCTCCGTTGAAACATTATTGCTTTTTTCTTCTCATTGTTCGAGGTCAATTACAGCTATTGCCATGACAAAAGCTTGTTTTGCAAGTCACTCGTTGGAGCTTTTGGTGTATGTCTAGAGGTGTGGCAGTACCGCTATGCAAGGAGGCCTTTGAAGATACGTGATGAAGCTGTGGGCAGGGTTTGACTATTTGCGTTGATAGCATGACATACACTGTTAGACATGACTCATGATATGGAAACGAACAAGCGTGGAGTTCAGATGAGACGTGAACCGACACTGGCTTTTGTGATTCCTTGTTTTAACGAAGAAGCCGCATTGCATATGACTGCGGATGTTTTGAAGAAAAAGATGATTCAGCTTGAGAATTCGCAGGCTGTTGCACGAGATAGCTTTGTTATTTTTGTCGATGATGGGTCCCATGACAAGACTTGGGATGTGATTACGTCGCTGCATGAGAAAGATCCCTCCTTATTCCGTGGTGTAAAACTAGCTCACAATAGAGGCCACCAGAATGCTCTTTTTGCTGGCTTAATGCATGCATTGAGTATGAATGTCGACGCTGTTGTTTCTATGGATGCTGACTTGCAGGACGATCCCAATGCGGTCGATGACATGGTGCAGGAATACCTTCGGGGCGCGGAAATCGTCTATGGCGTGCGCGATAACCGTGAAACCGATACTGCATTCAAGCGTGGCACCGCCCATGCTTTTTATTCCCTGATGAAATGGCTTGGAACGGAAACGGTGCCAGATCATGCCGATTACCGATTGATGAGCCGTGCCGCATTGCAGGCTTTATCGCAATACAAGGAATCGAATTTGTTCCTACGCGGTCTGGTTCCTTCTCTCGGATTCAAAACAGCAAAGGTTTATTACAAACGCGGAACCCGAGTGGCCGGGGAATCCAAGTACCCGTTGAAAAAGATGGTTTCCTTTGCGATTGAAGGCGTGACTTCCTTCTCGACAAAGCCGCTGACCATGATCACCGGTCTGGGTCTGTTCTCGGTGTTCGTTGGAATCGTCATGTTGATTTATACCCTTATTTCCGTTTTCTCGGGGCATGCCGTTGCGGGTTGGGGATCAATGATGTGTTCCCTGTGGATTCTGGGCGGCTTTATTTTGCTGGCACTCGGTATTATTGGTGAGTACATAGCAAAAATTTATTTAGAGGTCAAGGCTCGTCCTCGCTATATTGTCGAGACGACGCTCTGAGCGGGTAGTTTGTCTTTTCGGGAAAGATAAGGACTATTACCGAGTGAATAAGCCGGATATTGTGCCTGAAAAATGGGCATTCTTCAAACGTGTGCTACCGAGATGGCTCGTTGTACTTGCCTTGGGATTTCAGACCGCCATTGTCGCGGTATTGTTTGTATTGTCGATTCTCTTTACAGTTACGTTTAAGAGAGCCAATTCGCAGCTCGGAAGTATCACAGAGCAGGTTGACTACCACTTTGGCATGCCGTCCATTGCATTTGTGCTGGGCACGGTCATGTTATGTGCTCTGTTTGTCTTGCTTGCGCTAGGCTTTTCGAAGTTGCCACGCCGCTGGGTTTTTGCTGCATTGTTGGTATATACGATAGTACTGCAGATCATCTGGCTCACTTCATTGAGTTTGGTAACGTATACATATCCGGATTCGCGGAGTCTGATGGATGCTGCGGATGTCTTGCTTAAAGGTGATATCAGCCAATTTGGTGCTGACTATTGTTCGGCTGGTAGCGTGCAGAGGGAATGTATTGCACGAGGTATTCCAAGCGCCCACGCATATTTCTCCTATTATCCGTTCCAAAGTGGGCCGATGCTGTGGTATCTGTTGGTATTTGCCTTGTTTGGATCGAACAATATTCTCGCCTTTCAGATTGTCAGTGCCTTGGCGGTTGCTGCATTGGTCGCGGTTTTGTGGCGCTTAGGCGGCATGCTCGGGTTGAATAAAAAGGGCCATGGCGCATTCACCGTTCTGATTGCAACATGCGTTCCTCTTATGATGTTCGCGGCTTTCGTGTATCCCAATGCCGTCGGGTTCTTCATTACGATTTGTGGTGCTTGGATTATCGCGGAAGGCTTCCGCATGAGGAAGACATGGTCCAGCGCTCTTGCGATTGTTGGTGGTTTCCTTGTCTGCGGTATCGGCATTGTTTTCAAATCGACATATCAGATAGTGGTTCTTGCCGCGCTTCTTGCTGTTGTTTTTGCGGTTTGGCATAATCGCCGTATTTGGCAATTATTGGTCTCTTTGCCTTCCGTTTTGGCATCGTTTATCATTTCCAAACTTCCAGTTGCGTTAGTGCAGTCTTGGACTGGCCAGGACTTTGGCAAAGGCATGCCGATGCTTTCATGGATTGCTCTTGGATTAGGGCATCCCGATAATATGCCGCCTGGATGGTGGAGCAGATTTGCCTTAGATGCATTTGAAAATACAGGTAATGATTATTCTCTTCAATCCCAGATTTCCAGAGAGTTCGTTCAAGGACGACTCTCAGAATTCCTGCATAATCCGGGAAACGGGATGCATTTCTTTGCTGGTAAGCTTGCGTCAGAATGGGCTGAACCAACATTTATGACATCACTATATTCGGAGTTGGGCGAATCCTCAAAGCATTTTGCCGGTTTGAGCTCGTTCTTCCTTATCGGCAATGGCTCGGATATGTTACTTCGATATGAAAATGTTGCTCAAACTGTCACATATTTATTGGCGTTCATTGGCTTGATTGGTCTTCTTCGTTTGTTGATCAAGGAAAAGTTTATTGGAGATGATGCAGCTCAAGTCTTTACCAGGGTTTTGCTTTGTGCGTCGTTCATCGGGAGTTTTCTCTGCTATCTTTTCTGGGAAGCAAAAAGTATCTACACTTTGCCCTTTTTCCTGCTGCTTATTCCGATGGCGGCATATGGCGTCCAGCAGATGATTGATTTTGTCGGCAATAAGAAGCAGAAGATACGCGGATAGGGGCAACTGTGGGAAGAGAAGAAGAGCTTCTAGGAACTCCGATGAGAAAAAAACTGGATTTTTGGTTGAAAATCCTAGTGCTTTTCGGATTTTGCGTGGTCTTGATTTTTTTGCTAGGCGCTGGTTTCAACAATACGTCTTACGCTTACGCAGAGGAAGGAGCCATCGATTCAGATCCTTTCTCCGAAGCTGATGCCAACGCTCATCCGGCCAATGGTTGGGATTCGAAGAAGGAACATTATTACGAAAATAGTCAACAGGTCTGTTCCAAAGAAATATACGATGCTAAAGATAAGAATTGGTATTGGATAGATGCGAATGGTTCCGTAGCCCGTAACAAGGACGTATATCTTCAATCCAATGGTGGTAAATGGGTTCGCTATGATGCTGCCGGTCATATGGTCAAGGGCGAGGATTACCGCTATGGTGCCTGGTACTATTTCGACACCACCACTGGTGCGATGGCGAAGGGCATAACGCACGTTCCCTCCAATGGCGGCAAATGGGTCTACTATGACCTGACCACGGGGAAGATGCTCTACGGGGAACGCTACGTGAACTACGACCAGAGCCACGCCGGCTGGTATCATTTCGACGAGAACATCGGCGCGATGTCCTATGGCTTCTATTTCAACTCGCCACAACATAAATGGGTGTACTACGACCATGCCTCCGGCCAGATGCTGTACGGGGAACAGCTGATCAATGGGCATTGGTATGACTTCGATGAATCGACAGGTGCTATGCAGTATGGCTTTGTATACCTGTCGAAATCTCAGAAGTGGGTATTCTACGATCGCCGGATGGGTTGGATGTTATATGGGGAACATCCCATTGACGGCGCGTGGTACCTGTTGGACGCTCATACCGGCGCAGTACAGTACGGTTGGCAGGGGCTAGGTGGGAAAACGGTATGCTACAGCTGGCCGAGCGGCAAGATGCTGTACGGCCAGCAGAACGTGAATAACGCCACCTACTATTTCGATAATCGCACCGGTGCTCTCGATACGCGGCGTTCGTCTGTCATACCGAGTGATTACGTCGGAGCCGCTGCTGGAGCATTTGGTAACAAAATCAAGTCGGGCAGGTACCGTTCCGTTCGCCTTCTTGGAGACAGTATCGCTGCCGGAGTGGGCGCGGCGAACACGTATCCATGTACGTCTCGTGAGCTGTTCCAGCTTGAGGGAGTCACCTATTATGAGCCGTCCCATCAGACGGATATGGCCGCCAACAGCCTAAGGCGTTATCTGGAGTCGCGCGGTGTATTCATGACCAATGCCAGTGCGCCGGGCAAGGGCTCCTATTCGGGCTATAACTCCATCGGCGATGCGACCCTCGGACATGAGGATGCCGCTATCGTGCTGCTTGGAGCGAACGACCGATTGAGGCTTTCGAATAGCGATGATTTCAAGCGTGAAGCGGAAAGCTATCTGAATCGCGTTGCCGCACGATACGGGGACGATAACGTATATGTGTTCGCGAACATCGATACGTTATCCGATCCCAGATCCCTCACCATGGGGCAGGAAAATACGGTATTGCAGGATATTTGCCGGCAGCATGGTTGGCACTTCGCTTCAATGTATTCGGCATTCCGTACGGTAGGGCGTTCGACGGGAATACCACAGCAGGCGTTGTATAAGGATGGCATCCACCCGAATCGTATGGGTCAGGTTGCGGTGTGGCGTGCATTGCAGCAATTGCTCGGCCTGTAAACATCCGATAAAACGTTTGGAAAGCGGTAGGAAGAACGTGCCAATAGGAGACTTGAGAGGGTATGCAGCGTATTAGATTTTTCGATATTGCCAAGGGCATAGCCATTTTGGCTGTGATACTGGGACACAGTGCTATTGAAACGAACCTATTTGCGCCCCATCGCACGGCCCAGGTTGTTCTGTCCATCTGTTTTTCATTCCATATGCCGCTTTTCTTCATCCTGTCCGGGTATTTCATGCATCCAGACAGACGATTCCGTTGGATGAAGGAAGCAAAACAGCTGCTGCTCACCTACGTGGTGACGGCATTATGCGTGCTTGTCGGCGTGACCTGCATGGCGACGCTCGATCATGAGAGTCGGGCGATTGCCCTTCGGCAATGGGGCATGGCCGCGATATATGGAAGCGGCGATATTTCGAATCTGACGCTCTGGCGAGTAGACCTGAGAATCGGTGCGATCTGGTTCTTGCTCGCACTATTCTGGGCTCGATTGTTGCTGCATTGTCTCGCAAGACTTCCTTACACCCCGGTTTGGGTGGTGCTGTGCTTTGCTATTGGCTATATTTCCTCGCACTATGTGTTGCTGCCCTGGAGTATCCAGCCGGGAATGTGCGCGGCAGCATTCCTGTATTTGGGATATCTTGCCAAGAAATATGATGTACTTGGCTTTGTGAAGCGTTTCCCCTGCATATGGGCCATCGCATTTGTTGTTTGGGCGGTTGATATCATGTTCTTCGGCGGTATGAGCATGGCCATCAATAACTATGGTTCGCGACCGGTCCTGGCTGTAATTGGTAGTATCGCGGGAACACTGTGCGTTATTGGTATTTCGCAATTGATTGATCGAGTTCCGGCGCTGGGAAGCGTGTTAAGCAGTATTGGCCAGGCGAGTCTTGCTATTTTGTGCGTGCACTTGATTGAAGATAACGTATTGCCTTGGCAGATGTATCTTGGGGCGCTGCGTATGGCGTTTCCCCAGGTCCCGTTGGTTCTGCTGAGCTTCATCGTCCGTCTGCCGATCGACCTCTGTGGTGCATTCTTGCTTTATTATGTTCCGGTAATTAGGGAATGGTTCTATCCGCAGCTGGCTAAACGCAACGCGTGGAATCTAGCTGTTGAAACGAGATAAACAAAAACGTGCATATCTGTTGGAGAACAATGTTCATGTTTTGATTCTCTTCAAGGGATGGCGGTAACCTAGAGACCATGATCTCAATGAAATTCGCGAACATCTTGTTGGAGACGAATCCTCGCTCCGTTACCTATCCAGCTTTATACTGTCGTTCAGATCAGCCTGTTGTCTTCGATGAGCAGCTTGGCGAATGGGAAATGTATAACGCTGGAATGTTCGATTTCAGCACATACTTTAATTCCTTGTCGGTAATGAAATTGAAGCGCTACACGCGTGCGAAAGGATTCTCTCTTCATCTTGAGCTTAAGGGTGCATCTTGTGAAGTAATTCAGACCATGGGCGATGCTTTCGCACACAATCCGATTCCAGTCGAAGGAACCTCAAGAAAACTGGAGGCTTCGGCTGACTGGCAGATTGTGGATTTGCCTTTGACGGTCAGCGACGATATGGTGGTCGTGGGCTTTATTGTAAAGACTGATGGTTCTGTTGCAATCAGGAATAGTTACTATGAGCTCGATATCGATGGAGAGCTGAATGACGTCGAGTTGGTGCTGTCCACCACCACTTTCAAGAAGGAAGCGTTCATCGAACGTAACATCGGTTTGGTCAAGGATCAGATCATCAATTCCGGTGATTCAATTGCAGAACATTTCCATATGTATGTGATGGACAATGGGCGTACCCTGGATGCTGAAAAGCTGAACGGAGACCGTGTCCAGGTCATTCCTAACGATAATGTTGGTGGAGCTGGAGGTTTCACCCGCGGCATGATTACTGCGATGGAGCAGACGCCAAAGGCTACGAATATCTTGCTTATGGATGATGATGTTGCAGTTTCTCCCGAAAGCATCAAGCGTACTTACAATCTGCTGCGTATTCTCAAGCCTGAACATCGTGAAGATATGATTAGCGGTGCAATGCTGAACTACGAGATTGGCGAGGATCAGTGGGAAGACATCGGCAACATGACCCAGCAGGGCACTTTTGCCGGTTGCAAGCCACAGTTGCGTCTGACGCTGTTCGAAGATCTTATTTACAACGAGATGTATACGCCTACCAAGTGGCAGCGGAACAACATGTATGCTGCATGGTGGTACTGCTGCATTCCGATTTCCGTTATTGAGAAGAACGGATTGCCTCTGCCGGTGTTTGTCCGTTGCGATGATGCTGAGTATGGCATTCGTTGCAAGACTGGCTTCATTACTATGAATAGCCTCTGCGTGTGGCATATGTCGTTCTTTGAGCGTTATAACGCGGCGGTGGAACGTTACCAGACTACCCGTAACACTATGATTGCCCAAGCGACTTGTGGCATGGCTCCTGGCGCTGACTTTATGCGTGAACTACACAATAATATCCGTCTTGAGTTGAAGAAATTCGGCTATGAAAACGCGGAGTTGTGCTTGGATGCGTTTGAAGATTTCTTGAAGGGCCCGTCCTTCATCAAGAAGCCAGGGCAGTCGGAACAAAGCTTTATGGCGGCAAACCGCAACAAGGAACAGCTTGTAGATTTCGAAACTCTCCAGTCGCGAGCTGACCAAGATCCTGAACTCGCTGGTTTCAGCATCAAGAACGTTGACAGGCAGCTTATCGATGGAGACAAGTCGCGTAGTTTGGCGGAACGTCTTGAAGATCTGATTACTGATAATAATCAGAGATACATCAAGAAAGACGGTGCTGGATACGCGGTGATTCCGCTGCAGGGATGGCTATATCCTGCTGGAGCGATTCGTGGCAAGCATAAGCTCGTAGTTCTGGACTGGTATAACCGCAAAGGAACCATTCGAACTAAGGATGTCCAGCGCTATCAGAAGATTAAGAAGCGTTATATGCGTGATCTCAAATATTACAAGGCGAATATTAATCGACTTCGTAAAGAATATGCTGCTGCGCGTGCGGAATTGACATCGGTTGAGTATTGGAAGAATTATCTCAAGATGGATTAATTTGAGATAATCCGCTAAGCCTAGCCGCATATGCTCATAAGAGCATATGCGGTATTATTTTGCTTTAATACTGAATGAAGGAAGAAGATTATGGTATCTCTGGCAAGGCGCCTGCGTGAAAGGCTTTTCTGGCCGTCTGAGCGTTCTATGCAGAAGCTGATGGGACGAATTGACTCCTTGGAAAATGAGAATAATCGTCTACGTGATGCTTTGCAGGCGCAAGAGATGATTTTGCATGAGATTCGTGATGCCATATCTGGCATGCAGAGAATCAACGAGGATTCTTGCAGGAGCCTCAATGAAATGCAGCGTGCGCAGATTGCAGAGCGTGCGAAGGATGATATCCGTTTCTGGGCGCAATATCGTCTTCCCAGCGAGACTGATTTAGAAACGCGCAAAAGGTTTTTCCTTGGATTACCTGAGCCTGAGGGCAACCTCAAACTACTGCAAACTGTTCTCAATCGAATGCTTTGCGATTTTGCGGAAATCTGTAGACGAAATGGGATTAATCAGTACTGGCTGGTCGGCGGAACCTTGCTTGGCTCTGTAAGGCATCACGGATTTATCCCATGGGATGATGACCTTGATTTGGGCATCATGCGTGATGATTTGGAACGACTACAAAAAGTTCTCGCCGGTGATTCAGAGTATCGAATCACCGTTGTTTGGGACCGTATTGTGCATTGCAGACAAATTCGTTTTGCCCCACGTGATACTCGTGTCCCGGGCTTTATTGATTTGTTCCCATTCGATTGGGTGGCTGATGTCAGTCATGATATGTTCGTCAAAGTGCAGGAATACCGGAAAACTGCCATCGAACAAGCTGAATCAAATTCGCATATTCGTGCTGCTTGGGATAATAACGTCTATGTTTCGGCGGAAACAGAAGCTGGGAAACTTATCACTGATGTTTTTGATGCTCAGCTTAATCAGATGCGGAAGACTGGAATAGTGTGTTCTCGGGAAAAGGCGGCTGGCATTATCCGAGCATATGACAATATGGATCATCCGAGTGGATTCGAGTGGATAAGCGGCTTGGATGAAATCTACCCGTTAGATTCTCAGCAATTTGAAAGTAGAAGATATCCGGTACCGGCAAATTATATGTACTTGCTGACGCAGGCCTACGGTAATATATATGCCTTGCCGAACGACATCGGTTTGCATTTTGAACACGTGGATCGGAAAATGCTTGCCCAACTTGATGAGCAGGTTATTGAAGAATATATCAAGCGATAAGTCTCAAGGAATTTTAGGATGGACCAAGTAAAATCCATTAAGAACGTTGCAATTGTGGTTGCGGGTGGATCTGGCACTAGGATGGGACAGGACATACCAAAACAGTTCATTAATGTATTTGATAAGCCCGTTCTGATTTACACATTGGAAAGTTTCCAGCGACATCCCGACATCGATGCCATTGAGGTGGTGTGCATTGAAGGATGGGAAACCATGGTGGAAGCGTACGCTAAGCAATTTAATATCGATAAACTCAAGTGGATTGTGCGTGGTGGTTCAAGCGTACAGGAATCCATCAGGAATGGTGTTGAACATCTCGTCGATAAAATCAGTGAGAAGGATAATGTCATTATTCATGATGGCATTCGTCCATTAATAGATGCTGATGTTTTGACTGATGTGATAGCGGTTTGCAATAAATATGGTAATGCCGTGACTTCATTGCCGTATAACGAGCAGATTTTTGTGATTAACCAAGAAAACACATCAACTACGAAGCAGTATGTGCCAAGAGAACAATTGCGTCGTGTTTCTACCCCGCAGGCTTATCGATATGGGAAATTGCGTGCTGCATATCGTAAGGCTTTTGATGAGCATATTGGTATCTATGGCTCCAGCTATACGAATACGATGATGGTGGATCTTGGAGAGACCTTGCACTTCGCTAAAGGATCCGATAAGAATATCAAGTTGACGACCAAGGGCGATCTGGAGCTATTCAAAGCTTATATCACTGCTGACGAGGATACTTGGTTGAAATAAAACGAGGAGTCAATCGTGCCTGACCGTTTTAAGTCCCCTCTTTATCAAGAAGATCTGGCATATTGTGCGAATCTTCCGATTCATTGGGACAAGTTGACAGGTAGAACCATCGCTATTTCTGGTGCAACAGGAATGATCGGTACTTTCCTGATAGATGTCCTGATGAAGAAGAACGAAGATCCGCATTTTGATTGCAGGCGGGCGTAACAAGAGTCGAGCTCAGAACAGATTCCCTTATTTCGATGAGTCGCATTTTAGTTTTGTACAGATGGATGTGTCTGAGCCAGGGGCCCATCCATCTTATCCGTCAGATATCGTCATTCATCTTGCTAGTACAACACATCCCCGAGCGTATGCTGCTGAACCTGTTTCGACCATTACGTCCAATGTGATTGGTTTGCAGAATCTTCTTGAATATTCTCGTGAGTCTCAGTTAGGGCAGAGGGGAAGCAGATTTATTTTCGCTTCGTCTGTGGAGATTTACGGACAGAATCGCGGGGACACAGAGCGTTTTGACGAAAAATACTGTGGATATATCGATTCGAATACACTTCGTGCAGGCTATCCGGAAGCTAAGCGTTTGGGGGAGTCGCTTTGCCGTGCTTATTTCGAGCAATATGGAATCGATTTTGTTATTCCTCGCATAGCTCGTTCATATGGTCCGACTCTGCATAAAGATGACAGCAAAGCGCTTTCTCAGTTCATTCATAAAGGGCTTTCGAAAGAAGATATTGTCCTAAAAAGCAAGGGTGAGCAACTGTTTTCATACGCGTACGTCGCCGATACCGTTGCTGGGCTATTATACTGCCTGCTTGAAGGTGAGACGGGAGAAGCCTACAATATCGCGGCACCTGCTTCGGACTACCGGCTGAAGGATTTGGCTTCCTTGATTGCTTCGCAGTGTGGAGTTGGATTAAGATATGAACTTCCCGATTCACTGGAGACGAAAGGGTACTCCACTGCATCCATAGCGCTTATGGATGGCCGAAAGCTGCAATCTCTGGGATGGAACATGAGATATTCCATCAGGGAAGGTATTGAACGAACATTGAGCATCATGCGCGATGCCTGATGTAATGGAATTTCAGGTATTTGGCAGCTGTGGACAATTGAAGAACAGTCACTGATAAGATACAACTTGTGAAACAGTTGGTGAAGAGTATGCGGGACAGATACGGGTACGCATGGACCGTCCTGCAAGGTTTGGTGAAGACGGATTTTAAGCTCCGTTATCAGGGATCTTTCTTGGGCATCGCATGGTCGGTGCTTAAGCCTTTGATGATGTTCTGCGTGATGTATGTGGTATTCGGCAAATTCCTGCGGATGTCGGATGGTACGTCTACATATCCGGTCGTTCTGCTGCTGGGAATCAGCTCGTGGCAGTTTGTTACCGAATCGACGAACGTTGGATTGCGATCCGTGGTCGACCGAGGCGATTTGCTTCGTAAGATTCATTTCCCTAACTACATAGTGGTGGTTTCGGCGACAGTTGGTGCGCTGATTAGTTACGCCATCAATCTTATCGTCGTGCTGATTTTTGCTCTTATCGCGAGGGTCCATTTCACTTGGAGAGTTGTGCTGCTTCCTCTAAGCATTATTGAGCTTTATGCGGTGACGCTTGCCATCACATTACTTATGGCAACGATGTACGTGTACTTCCGTGATATTGCCCATATCTGGGATGTCCTTCAGCAGTTGATCTTCTATGGTATGCCGATTATTTACCCATTGACATATGTCACCAATCGCGGTGGATTGTTGGCTGATATTGCCAGGCTGGAACTCATCAATCCGTTCGCGCAGGCAATCCAGGACATTCGTCATAATTTCATCGCTCCTGACACCCAGCCGACTATTTGGAATCAATTCAACAATTGGGGTGTTCGTTTGCTTCCCCCTATTCTGACCGTTGTCTTGCTGTGGCTTGGCATAACGCTATTTCGTCGTAATAGCCGCAAATTCGCGGAGGTTATGTAATGTCTGAAGAAAACACCATCAAAAAGGTTGATTACTCTAAGAATCCGGTAGTTCTGTCTGCGAGCCATGTTTCCAAGTGCTTTAAGTTGCCGACGGAGCAGGCTACCGGTCTTAAGCAGGCTTTTATCAATTGGGCCAGAGGCATCAAGGGGTATAAGAAGCAGGAAGTTCTCAAAGATATCAGTTTTGAGGTTCATCAAGGTGAGTTCTTCGGCATCGTCGGCCGTAACGGTGGAGGCAAATCCACCCTGCTGAAACTTATTTCGCAGATTTACTATCCGGAAAATGGTTCTATCACTGTTTCTGGCAAACTGGTTCCTTTTATCGAACTGGGAGTGGGATTCAATCCTGAACTCACTGGTCGCGAGAATGTGTATCTAAATGGCTCTCTTCTGGGATTCACGCATGAAGAAGTCGATGCGATGTACGACGACATCGTCGAATTCGCTGAACTCAAAGAGTTCATGGATCAGAAACTGAAGAATTATTCTTCCGGTATGCAGGTCCGCCTTGCTTTTTCTGTGGCGATTAAGGCACAGGGAGACATATTGGTCCTTGACGAGGTCCTTGCTGTTGGCGATGAGGCATTCCAACGCAAATGCGACGATTTCTTTACGGAAATCAAGAAAGATCCGACCAAAACAGTCATTCTCGTTACTCACGATATGAATTCTGTTAAGAAATATTGTTCAAGAGCAATGATGATTGCCGATGGCAAAGTGGAAGCTATTGGTGATCCGGAAACTGTATCGCAACAGTATACCTTGGCCAATCTTGAAGCTGAGGAAAAGGCTGAACGAAAACGTCAAGAGGAACGTGGCGGCTATCCAAATGGTTTGAATGAACGGTGCCCATTGCTGAAAACCATTGCGGTTTCTCCTAAAGTGTGTACCAGCGCGGATACTTTTAAGTTCGACGTGGAATATCAGTATGATGAGCCAGGGGATTTCTATCTCGCTATTGCATTGCATGATATCCGTCGTGGCGGAATCACTTATGACACCGGCTCAAAGGTGCTGAAGATGGGCAAACATGGTCATCAGACTGTACATTTCGAGATGCCGCTCAATTTGTTTAATAATGGAGAATTCCGTCTGATTACATCGCTTCGTACGCCAAGTTCGAACAATCTCAATACGACCGATGCGGTCGGCGTTGCGCTTGACGATAATGCTTGCAGCTTCGTGATTCGTGATGACAGGAACCGTGAATATGCGTTATTGAGCGACCGTGCGCTTATGATTAAGCAAATCGGATGAATTCTGCGTAAGTTGCATTTACGAGGAACTTTGAGGGAAGTAATAGTCCTTTAAGAATGGACAAGCAAATGAGAAGAAAAATACAGAGTTGCATTGCGTTGCTAGGCGCTTTGTCTATGGCAGCTTCACTCGGGGTCCAGGTGGCATCCGCTGCCGAAACGGACTACCCGGATATGGAGGTCGGCGTTTTCTGGAACAGTGATTCAGACCGCTCCGATACGGTGTATATGTCGTATAACGGCGCTGATTTCCAGCAGATCAGTACGGCGTATAAGGCTGACGGCAATGGCAGTGCGCATGTCTCGGGGAAGCCGAACTACGTCAACGCTATTCATGATCCGAGTATTACCTATAAAGATGGTACATTCTGGATTCTTGGCGGCTATGTGCAGAAGCAGCAGAACTTGGGATGGCGTTTTACCCCGATGATGGGATATTCCAAGGATTTGGTGAACTGGAGCTACCCTAACAGCGGCAGTCCAACGAACCTTGCTCCTTCGGTAATGCCTTATACCAATGGTCTTAAGGACGGCCAGTACGATTCCGCAGGAACCGACGGGTTCGTTGACAGCCACGGCGATATGTGGATCGTGACCACCCTCGGATACTATGGCGATTTTCACGGCAATGCGCAGAAGGATTATATGTATCCCTACATCGTCAAGGTGTCAGGGTTGCAGCCTGGAGCGGATCCCGCAGTTGATCCGGGAGCTCAACCGAAGCTAAGCTACGGCAGTTTGAATCCGATCAAGCTTCCTGATACGAAGACCAGCAACTGGCTTGACCCGTCATTGTTCGAAAAGGACGGTGTGTACTACCTCAGCATCAAGAAGAATGGTGTCACCAATCAGATTTATTCCATCGGCGATCTGTCTCAGGCTGGGAATCCTAAGGCATGGCGTTTGGTGAACGATAATGTCGTGACCGGTTATGAAGGTCCGTCCCTGACGTATTACAACGGGCAGTACTTCTTCTATACCGATAAGCTCAAGGACTATCCGTATGGTAAGGCTGATGGAACTGCCGGCACTTTCGTTACGCAGTCGTCGAGTTTGGCCAGCGGATGGCATAGTACTCGCCGTATTACCACGACCAACGTTGATGGACGCAGCATTCCTAATCGTCATGGAACAGTGGTAACCGTTACTGATCCGGTGGCGAAGAGAATCGTCTGGAATGCAAGAATTCATGCAGGCTATGGCGAATATAAGCCTGGAGCAAATGGTTGGGTAACGGAAAGCGGTAAGCATTACTGGTATGACAATGGTGTGAAAGCTGTCTCCAAAGAGGTATACGATCCTGCAAGTGATGCGTGGTACTGGTTTGATAAAGACGGTTCCCTTGCTGTGAACAAGGACGTGTATATCCCTGCGGGCAGCAAGTGGGTCAGGTATGACAAGAACGGTCATATGATCAAGGGCGAGGATTACCGATATGGCGCCTGGTACCACTTCGATCAAACGACCGGCGCAATGACCAAGGGCATGAAACACGTTTCCTCCAACGGCGGGAAATGGGTGTATTACGACTGGACGACCGGCAAGATGGCGCACGGCGAGCAGTATGTGAACTATGACGCGCAGCATACCGGCTGGTACCTGTTCGACCAGCACACTGGTGCCATGTTCCACGGCGACACCTATGTCCGCTCCAACGGTGGAAAATGGGTTAGGTATGATTTCTCCACCGGAAAAATGGTCAAGGGACTAGATCGCCACGATAACTCGTGGTACTACTTCGACAAGACCACCGGCGCTATGCAGAAGGGGCGGGTCTGGGTTCCTGAATGGAATGACTGGCACTGGTTCGATTCGACCACTGGCCGCGGCTGAGTTTTGCAGCGTGAGATAGACTGGTTTTGATGCGATTACTGGTTGTGATTGCATCAAAACCAGTTTTTCATAGTAGGGGGAGGCTGTTTTGCCGCGGCATTATTCGGGGAAGCGTCAACGTGACCTGAAACATGTGGAGCCTCATGCCTCTGGTTATATTTCCTTGCTGTACTGGATCGGCACAATCACAACAGGGTGCATTCTTATTTTCTGTGGCAAACAGCATTGTTTTAACGATGCAATGGCGCATTGGGCCAGAATCCTGCAAATCAGAGCGGGGAATATAATTCCGGTATTTTCTGATGAATACCATGATTGGGTGGTTTACCGTGACCACGGGAAGATAATAACCTTCAACAACACTGCGGTGAATGCTCCCTTTGTCTATTTCCCCAGTCTTATTGTGCGCGGGAATTTTCGCGTATCGAGTGTGGCAACATTGATCTGCTCGGCCACTATTATTGCCGTGGCAATATGGGTAGCCAAATCTTATGTCAATATCATTCTGGCTATAGCGATTCTTCCTACCACATTTTTTTCAATGATATTCCCGACAGCTGATGCCGTCACCAACAGCTATTGTCTGCTGTTCATTGCGGTTGTTCTGTGTTTGTATCAACGGGATGACATGTTGCAATACTGGCATATTGCTCTGCTCTGCATGATGGGAGCTCTGCTCGGACAAGTCAAGATTACCTGTTTCATCATCGCATTATTTGTATTGTTCTTGATTCCTAAGGCTCACGGATGCGTAAAAAAGATCACCTTGGCGCTTCCTGCTCTCACTGCTTTTGTCTCCATGTGGCTTTGGCGGGCGAAGACCTCGCAGATAGCGGTTGCCCCGAATCGTGTTCCATTGGAGAAGACACACGAGCTTGAGGGGCAGTTACTGCAATCTTCCTGGAAAATATTTCCGCTTATCGGCCGGTCGTTGTTCGAGCCTATGGATTTTGATACTGAGAAGATTAATGGGCAATTGGTGAATTCAAGAAGAAATCTTCAGTTCTTTACAGGAACGGAAGAAATTCAGTTGCCTTTAATCGTTATGGCTCCAGTGCTTATCGCTATTATGATGCTTCTGATTGTGCATATGAGCTATAAAAATATAAATAAATTGCAGGTTGGATTAATAGTATTAATTATAGTTCTGTATTACGTATTATCGTGTGTGGCAATGTCAATCACATGGGTTGGAAATGTAGATGTATATGCTTCGGGATTGCAGAACAGGTATTTCATACCGGTATTGCCGCTTGCTGCGCTGTTGTTCCCCAACTTTATTAGGGATGAAAATATCAATCGCAGAGTATTAGCTATTTCTGTGGCGGCTTTAACGGCATTTTCATATATCGCTATAGCGATTACGTATGTAATTCAATGGAAATGATTCTTGGAAGAAAGCGGAGGTATCTCCGGATTCTTCCAAGAATCATACGGAATCATACGGTGGTTGTTATCTACTTGGCATACCAATGCGGGGTGTTGTTCCCGTTGCGGCATTCGCAGACGATAAGTGTACCGTCGCCATCGATACGCTGCTGGCCCTTTTCGCTCTTCTTGCAGAATCGACCACGGATGTTTTCTCCTCCGGTATTTCCCGGATTGTTATTGCCTGAATCCTTGCTAACATAGCGGCCAGAGACGGAATCAAAGGTCGCATATGAGTTCCATTCGGGCACCCACACGCGTCCATGCGCCATGGCGCCAGTGGTCTGGTCGAAGTAATAGTAGGCTCCATCCTGATAATGCAAGCCCTTGACCATCTTTCCTGTCACTCGGTCATAGCGAACCCATTTGCCGCCATTGGATCGGATATAGGTATCGCCGTGGAACATGGCACCGGTGTACTGATCGAACAGGTACCAGCCGGTATGCTGCGCGTCATAGTTCACATACTGCTCGCCGTGCGCCATCTTGCCGGTCGTCCAGTCGTAATACACCCATTTGCCGCCATTGGATCCGATATACTTCATACCTTTGGCCATAGCGCCGGTTGTCTGGTCAAAATAATACCAGCCGCCATATCGGTAATCCTCGCCCTTGATCATATGGCCATTGGAATCGTACCTAACCCATTTACCACCATTGGAACGCTGATAAACATCTTTGTTGCGTGCCATTGTTCCATCTGCGTCGAGCCAGTACCAGGCATTACTGCTCGGATCGTAGATTTCCTTTAAACGTGCCATGGTACCGGAATCGAACCAATAATGCTCACCATCCTGAACAACCCAGCCAGTGTATTCGGAATATGGCGGTGAGACGATCTCTTCCGCATTGGCTGAGGCAATGGGTAAGGCAAGCATCGAAAGAGTTGCGGTTATGGCTGCGATGCTTCGAATGATTTTCTTTCTGAGAATCATGATCATCATCTCCTTTGTACTGATGTACGTACGCGCTTCTGATTTTAGGACGGGAATGTCATATAAAAAACCGGCGTCGTACGGTTATTCGGATTCGAGCAAATCCTGTGCACTGACTATGCAGACGGATTGTCCAAAGTGCGAGGCAGCCACTACGATGAGTAGATGAACGCACATGGTGATAGGAGAGGATGCATGAATCAGAAGGCTTCTATGAAGAATGCCGGGGCAAACAACACCTGGGAAACGGTTATGCGTGTTGTGTATCCGGTCAAGGACGCTGAGCAAACTCTCCCGCTGTATGCGCTTGATTGGACTCGTCCGCATGTTGCGGAGACCACGCTGGACTCCCGTATTGACATGCGCCGTTTGGAATTCGGCTCCATGAATCAGTCCACATTGCAACGCTTGCTTCGCAATGCCGGGTCGTCTGCAGGAGTGTCCTGCGATTCGTTTGAAATTGCGGGGCGTACCTCTATAACCTTGAAAAATCGTGGTCACATGTCTGGATGCGCATTCTTCAATGCATTCCCCGCTGCATATTGGCGCCGTTGGACCAGTGTAAAAACGGTGCGATTCGAAGCGACAGTTCAGGGAAACTCCAAAATCAGCGTATTCCGTTCCACAGGTCGTGGACTGATTTATCCGGTTTCGACGAAGACGACAACGGCTTCGGAGTCTGAAACTCGTGTATGCATAGACGTGCCGATGACAGGTCTTATGGATGGTGGTTACTTCTGGTTCGATGCGGAATCGCTTGATGGTTCCGTGACCATTGCTGATGCTACATGGTCTGTACCCCGTGAGGCGCGTACCGCTAAGCATGAGACAACCCTGTCTATCGCCATCACGACCTTTAATCGCGCCTCATATTGTATGGATCAATTGCGTACTATCGCCGGTGCTTCGGCATTGCGCGAACGTTTGGATACAGTGTATTGCACGGATCAAGGCAGCGACTTAGTTAAGGATCAGAAGGACTTTGATGAGGTTGCCGCTAATCTAGGCGAACAGCTTACATACATTCAGCAAGCGAACTTGGGTGGTTCTGGAGGATTCTCCCGAGGCATGTATGAAACGGCTAAGGCCGGTGATAGTGATTTTGTGCTGCTGTTGGACGATGATGCCATCAGCGAACCGGAATCGATTCTGCGTGCAATCCAATTCTCTGATTACACGGTGCGACCAGTTCTTGTCGGCGGCGGCATGTTCCATTTGGATAATCGCACCATGTTGTATACGCAAGGTGAGCGGATCAATGCGCAACGAATGTGGATGTATCCGTCCAAGAGCATGGGGTACAACCATGATTTCTCTGTGGAACCGCTCCGTGACTCTCCGGATCGTCATCAGCGCATCGATGAAGACTTCAATGGGTGGTGGATGTGTCTGATTCCGATTGCGGTTGTGAAGAAAATCGGTCTCTCCATGCCAGTGTTCATCAAATTCGATGACATTGAATATGGTCTTCGTGCCAAGAAAGCAGGATTTCCCACAGTCTGCCTGCCAGGCGTGGCCGTATGGCACCAAGCATGGCATGACAAGGATCCAGCACGTTCGTGGGAGGAATACTTTACTGAGCGTAACCGTTGGCTCGCGGCATTGTTGACGTATCCGGATAGGCCGCCTCGCATGTTGGTGGAGACCTTGTATGGTGATGCCAGTCTCGGGCTTCGGTTTGTGTACTCCGCCATGGCATTGCATCATATGGCGCTAAGGGATATTCTTCGAGGCCCACAGTACCTTGTAGATTGCTTGCCGACGAAACTTGGCGAAGTGCGTGAACTGCGAGCAAAATATCCCGATGCTCAGTCCAAGGAGAGTTTTGAGGAGTTCCCTGAGCCAGCTGGCGAGGTTGAACCGCCAAAGAACCATCCATCGACTATGAAAAGCCGGTACAAGGCGGCTGTCGGCCTTATCGCGAAGAGCTTTATCAAGAAGGCCAATCCCGATAAAGCCACTCGTCCGGATGCGGCCATCCCCGCACGCGATGCTGCCTGGACTTGGCTTGCCTTTGACCATGTCAATTCAGCATTGGTGACCACGCCAGATGGTAATGGGGTGGCATGGCTAAAGCGAGACAACAAACGTTTCCGTAAGAGCATGATGGAAGGATATCGGCTTACACGCAAGATTCTGAAGAATTGGAAGCGATTGTCTGCCCAATACCAGTCTTATGGGATTACCTCCATGGAGACGTGGGCAAGAATCTTTGGAGATGAATAACTCGGAGTATGGATCGGCTGCGTTCATTCGTGGTATGCGAGTATCATGAACGCGAAACGCACATTGGCAGTGTGCATTTGCAATTGAACTGACTGTTTTGGAAGGTTGTTTTTATGCAGAATGGGTTACTGCTGCGTAGGGCATCCTGGCCGGAAAGTGTCTTCTAACTCCAGTTTTCCGGTGCCTTTAAGTGTAAAAACTCCTGTCTCATGATATAATTTCTCCTGAAATTGTTTGAACTTTATGAGTTTATTTTGCACATTACGTGGAAAAATGTCAAGAGAAAAGGGACTATAACAGATGAATGTCACTTCACACGCAGCACGCATCTATTACAGTCCCTTATATATTCTCTTGTTACATTAATTTGAACCGCCTATTGCTTTTTCGATGTTTGAAGATCCAGCTTCTACAACTTCCATACCCGATTTATCCCCTTTAAAGCCACTATAAATACGTGAGTAAAACTGCTCCTTTGCAAACCCGACTTCTATAACAATCCAATCCCAGCCTTTCTCCTTATCGTTTCTGCTTTTAATTTTCAGAGTATCACAATTTAAACCGGCCTCCTTTAATACGGCTTCAACACCAGTATTATACGACTTCCAATTATTGCTTTTTACACCGTTTACTGTAACTCCGGAATTTGCTCCACAATAGATACTTTTTCCCTTTAACATATCTGAAGTATATGCGTCTGGCAGTTCACTTGTGCTACGACATATCACAACCCAGACACCACAGCCTGAATTTTCTTGTCCTACAGCTTTCTTTGGAATATCCATTCGTCCTTCATTATATGCATTCGTCAATGCCGACTTAATAATTCGCGCATTTTGCATATCCACTGCCCTGCGTGCTTTTTCCAGCTGTCCATTAAAAATCGGGATTGAAACAGCAACCAATACCGCAATAATTGCAACTACAATCAATAGTTCCGCTAGTGTAAAACCGTTTTTGCTTCGGTATTTCATACAAAACCTCCCCATAACACAAACAAATATTACATCTTCTTTATTACAATCTTTTTGCTTATGCCTCGTTTTACAAAAACCGTTTTGTAGCTCTTTGCCTTTTTCCTGGGGACGTAGATTTTCATCCTGGATGGAGTGCCTTTGAAGGCATTGGAGCCTACGTATTTGGCTTTCAGGCGGGAGGTGTAGATTCTCATTTCGTTTAACTTCTTGCAACCATAAAAGCTTTGTTTTCCGATAGCTTTTACTGAGCCGCCGATTTGTACGTAAGAGAGTTTCGTGCACTTATAAAAGGCATAGCTCTTAATCTGGATTACATTGTTTCCTATAATAGCCTTTTTCAGGTATTTATTGCTCTTGAATGCTTTGGAGGCTATTGAGGTTACTTTGTAATTCGCGCCCTTTAGATTTACGCTGTCTGGAATTGTGACAGTGCTTACTTTTTTCTTTATCGGTTTTATATACTCTACTGTGTCGGTGGCGGTAACTTTATAATATCCGTTTGTCGCTGGATGTTTCACTGTTGTGCCCACTTTATATCCAGTCGGCGCAGGTATGTTTGTCGGCGTTGCCGTTGGCACCGGCGTATTCGTCGGCGTTGCCGTTGGTACTGGCGTGCTTGTCGGTACTGGCGTATTTGTCGGTACTGGCGTATTCGTCGGTAAAACAACCAACTTCGGAATTTCCTCTTCGCGTTTGCTCTGGCACACAGTACAAGTATATGTCTTAATTCCTGTACTTGAAGTGGTAGCCTCTTTCGTTATAACTCCGGCATCCCAGGTATGCGTATGCTCAGCTTCCCCGGAACCACCCTGCGTTTCATCGTAAAAAACAACTGTAACCGTATATGTTATCTTCGTTACGCCATCTGGTGCTGTCAGAACATACTGTACCGGATTTGTAAAATCATGAGATCTGCCACTGGTAAACTCATCTGCCACCGCTGTTCCTGTACCAGAACCATAATCAATATTCGGTGCCAGCCTGGTAACATCAGTTCCTTTTGGCAACCGCAGCGTAATCTTACGGTTCTCATTATCAATTTCCCCAACAACATCCTCTTTTAACTGGGAATTAAACGCCTTGTTAAGTACAAAACTATAAAATCTTGCCTCATTAGAAGCCGTCACTATAATTTTTATTGTAACTGGCAAAATTGTCTTTGTTCCTGTATCCACAATTTTATACTGTGACTCATAAATTCCCACTGGTGCAGTGACAGTCCCGGAAAAAGTAAAATATTTACTTCCATAAGAGCCTCCGCCAGGAACCGCAAAAACAGTTAAACCAGCCGGTAAATTCTCAGAAACAACCTGAGTTTCATACTTACCACTTCCACCTGTAACAAAGCCTGAATATATCCACTGCTCTTTTCCAGTTCCTGTAACTGCGTACAGCTCAGTGTCTGTAATCGATAATGGTTCTGTTACGCTCATTGTTCCAAGCACAGCGATCACGGCACCATATTCTCCCGGCAGCTTATCAGCCGCATAAGCAATAAGATCTTTTCCATTATCTGATGACTCTATTATTCTGCCATTATCAACAACTGCCGATGAACCGCTCCCACTTCCAAGCGCCAAATGTATTCCATAAGTATTCAGATCAGCCCCTGTAATAACCGGCGATACCTTTCCATTGCTATATGTAATCTGAAGCTTCACTCCGGTCAGATTGAGTTTATCTCCAGCTACATAATTCAGTTTCTCAGGAGCTGCAAGCATAGTCAAAGCTGCTGGTGCATTCGCTGCAACCGTAATCGCCCACGGTATTTTTGCTCCAAAGTAATCAAAAGTAACCTGAGCATCCGAGGTTTTCAGTGGGTCTGTTTTGTCATAGGTAAATCCACTGTAAATATAAGCTACACGACCACCAATCGTTGCATACATACTGGCTCTGGATGGATTGAATACATCTCCTTCCACATAAGATTTCTTCGGCTGTCCTGATATTACAATGCTGCTGATATCACTAGTTTTCGGCGCAACAACTTCCATTGAATAGGCAACCTGTTTTCCCTTATATTCTACATAAACATGAGTAGTTCCTTCAGCAGAACTGTCAAATCCGCTTATCATATCGGCTGTAATTTCAGAATAAGTTGTACCATTTATCAAAAGCCTGCCCCAATACCACGGTTTTTCTCCCACGTAGCAGGAAGTCCAGTTGTTTTTTACCTCCAATGAAGTAATCTCCGGATTCTCCACCCGCTCTGGCAAACCTTCCTCTGAAATCTTCCAGTCAGTTCCAAACTCCCAGCCCACGTAAGATTTGGGATCTTTCATCTGTGCCTCTGTGAGAAGTCCACCTGTTCCAATGGAAGCATCAGTTCCGCCTACAAGATTCCCCTCTCCACTCTTTCCATAACAGTTCAGCACATGTCCGCTTAAACCGTAAGAAGAGCTGAGTACATTATCAGCAGCAGTTCCACACATCTGTCCTACACGGTTGTTTGCTGCAGTTACTGTGATTTTTCCTGCATGGAGGCATTCTTTGAGCACACCGCCCATGCCCCCAAACTTCTGGATTTCTCCCGCAATTCCGCCCACATAGACCGGATATTCGTTTCCGTTTGTCTGGGTAACACGAATCGTACCGGTGCTGACACACTTGCTTATAGTACCTATATTCAGACCTGCAATTCCACCTACCCAGCTTTTCATAGGAGCCATTGTCAAATTAACATTCAGCTTTGATGTGCAGCCAAAAATAATTCCGGCAAGTGCATTTTCACCTGCAATTCCGCCAAATTCCGGATATACAACAGCTCCGTTTCCGCCCATATATCCGCTGATTGTTCCTGTCACCATACAGTCTTCAATATTTCCTTCATTGTACTGTGTGATGACTCCCTGCACGTTCTGCATATCATCATCAAAATCTGCAGCTACGCGCAGATTCCTGATTTTCCCCTGATTCATGGCTATCAAAGGCTTTTTCAATCCATAGATCGTATGTCCGTTTCCGTCCAGCGTTCCGCCAAAATAAGAGATGGTAAAATTAATTCTTCCCTGTGTCTGAATATCTGAGGTCAGCTGATAATATGCACCCTGATTTTCCTCGATCAAATTCAGATCATCCAGAGAATCGATCTGATAAGGACTGCTGCTTGTACCATTTCCGCCAGCCGGTTTCACAGATGAAGTCCGGTTTCCTATTACACGATAAACAATTCCGCTTTCCCCATCAGATGGGACTGTAAATTTTCCATCCTTCAGTTTCACAAGGATCGCGGAAGCTGCCGGAATGGAATATTTTGAGCCACTGTCTCCGGAAAATACCGGAAATGCAGATGCCTTTTTTGCCGCTATCCGATCGCCTGGAAAACTGTATACACCAGAAGCTTCTCCTGCTGCCACAGCTGTATAAAAATCTGAAAGAAGTGTTTTAAACGGAATTCCTGTTACCTTCTCCAGATAAGCTTCACAGGTAAGGGAGGAAGCATCTACTGTATAAAATCTCGGCAACACAGCCATAGGCTCATAGCTTCCTGCCATACGGTCAATTACGTATCTGACAAACAGGTATGGCATTCCATAGTCCTGGGCAATATCATCGCGATAACTCTTATACATCAAGGAAGAGCCGTTACGAATAGCGGTACTTCCTGCAATTCCGTTCATCCAGCCATTTGTGTCCGTACCGCCCCACAGATAATCCATGACCGTTACTGCAAGACCTTCGTTTATCCACATATATTTCTCGGAGGCATTGAATTTTGTTTTCAGCCAGAATACTGCGTGCTGTCCCTCGTGAACCAGCAGACCGTTTCTTCTGGTCATTTCACCGGAGACATAGGATGCTGCCGCCGGAGTGTTGATATGGATTGCTGTAATTCCCTCATCATACTGAAACTGACCACTTGCGCCGCTTAAGGTTTCCAGCACAATAGAGAGTTTGCCGGATCCATCTTCCCAGGGAAGATCGCCTCCTGCCAGTGTTTTCAGGATTTGATAGGGCTGTCTGTCATAAATGCTCGCCATGTCTGATGCTATGAGAGATGTTTTTCCAGCGGCATCATAATCCGCTTTCATATTTTTGTCCATCCAGATATAGCAATGTTCACCAATCCCAATACATATATAGGTCTTGCCGCTGCCATTGCTTCTGTAAATATATTTCTCTTCTCCTATTGCATAAGTGGTAGTCGCTGCCTGGACGGATATACCATCGTCAGTCTCATCTGCTGATGTAATGGACGAAATAGCGCTTTTTTCATTCAGCGCAGTGACTGAGCCGGTGCTCCCTGCATTCAGCCCGGCCAGGCTTTGAGCTGCGGGAAGCTCACTTCCACTTGAAACTGACGCAGTACTTCCACTGTCATCAAAGATCAGTGTGCCTGCACTCCTCGAATCAGATGTATCCGTATTAATAATCACTGCATACTCCCCAGTAAGTGTTTCCCCAGCTTCTCCCTCTGTCACTGCGGCAAAAACATTTACACTGCCAAATATTCCCAGAAACAGAAGACAGATTCCCACCCACAGACCAATGGATTTTCTTTTTTTCATACACTCCTCCTGTAAAAAATTTTCTTTCCTACAGTTTACCATTTTTACATTCTGTACACTATGTTTTTTTCTGCACTTTTCTGGTTAATTTCAACAAAAAATGGGGCGAATGTATCGTTTCCGCTGATACATCGCCCCATTTAGACTTACTTTATTTTCTTATTAAATTACTCTTCCTCAAACTCCAGATCCTTACGGCTCATCTCCTCAATCAGCTCTCTCTTCACCTCAAAAAGCTTCGGAGAAAGATCCACATAAACCTTCTGTGGGTTGGAGAATCGTCTGGACTCGTCCCAGAGAGTGCTCTGTTCCTTCTGGCAGATTGCGCGAAGTTCCATTACTGAAGGAGACGTATAAACGCGTTTTCCCTCCTTAATAACCGGAACCAGAAGCTCACGAACCTCGTAAGTACCACCCAGAATCTTAGTTTTTTTCCAGGTGTCAACCGGGTCAAATACTACCATAGTTTCATCTGGGTTCAGCTTTTCGTCAGCAAGACAAATCAAATCAGCTTTAATCTTGCCTGTGGACTTGCTGTAAATACGATATACTGTCTTGTTTCCAGGGTTTGTTACCTTAGCGGTGTTCTCAGAAAGCTTGATCTTCGGAACAAATTCACCTGTCTCAGGATTTTTCACTGCTGCCAGCTTGTATACACCGCCAAATGCCGGATTATCATTGGAAGTAATCAGACGTGTTCCAACGCCCCAGGAATTGATCTTGGCATCCTGGGCTTTCAGGCTCTCAATCAGATATTCGTCAAGGTCACTGGATGCAGAAATGGTCGCATCATCAAAACCAGCTGCCGATAACATTTTATATGCCTCTTTGGAAAGGTAAGCAAGGTCACCGCTGTCGATACGGATACCATATTTTTTCAGCTGGATTCCCTCCTCCCGCATTTCCTCAAATACACGGATTGCATTGGGAACACCAGATTTCAACACATCGTAAGTGTCTACCAGGAGGATACATGCATCCGGATACATTCTTGCGTATGTCTTGAATGCAGTATACTCATCCGGGAAGCTCATGATCCAGGAATGTGCATGGGTTCCAAGCACTGGCACGTCAAACATCTGACCAGTAAGCACACAGGATGTTCCGACACAACCACCGATCACAGCTGCACGGGCTCCAAAAATACCGGCATCCGGTCCCTGGGCACGGCGAAGACCGAACTCCATGATTCCGTCACCTTTCGCCGCATAGCAGACACGTGCTGCCTTAGTAGCAATCAGGCTCTGATGGTTCATAATGTTCAAAATCGCAGTTTCCACAAGCTGAGCTTCCATAATCGGTGCTACCACTTTCACCATTGGCTCTCTTGGGAAAATAACAGTGCCTTCCGGGATGGCATAAATATCGCCGGTAAAATGGAAGGAGCGAAGATATTCCAGAAAATCCTCCTCAAAAATGGAAAGACCGCGAAGATATTCGATATCTGCGTCTGTAAATCTCAGATTCTCAATATATTCAATTACCTGCTCCAGTCCTGCACAGATAGCAAAACCGCCTCCGCATGGGTTATCACGGTAAAACATGTCGAATACGACAGTCTGGTCAGTTGGGTTCTTAAAATACCCCTGCATCATGGTAAGTTCATAGAGATCCGTGAGCAGAGTCAGGTTATTTGCTCTCATGTTTATTCTCCTTATTAATGAGGCCAGTCTGAGAACCAATTACCTGAATAATTTTAAACAGGCTCCAGACAGGCTATTTAATTATAAAAATTTTATACGGTAACCATAGACTCACAGGAACAAAGCGAAGTAATTTCTTATAAAGTAAAAAAGTTTCTGGCACTACTACCTTAGAGTGTGTCGAAAAAAACTCCAAAAGCTTCCCGCCAGCGACCTATGCGATTCCGTATATTTTGCTTGATTATAACACATTCATCTCAAAATGCACAGGAAAAAGAAAAGCGAAATCTTAATTTTTCCCCGAAAAATCAAGGCTTCACAGAAATTGAATAAATTTTTAAAAAAATTTGAAAAAAGGGGTTGACTTTTATATATGCATTGATATATAATACAACATGTCGCAAGCGAGAAACGACTTGCTAAGACACATAGGGCTATCGCCAAATGGTAAGGCAACGGACTCTGACTCCGTCATTTCAAGGTTCGAATCCTTGTAGCCCTGCTAAGTGGAGCACCTCAGATGAGGTGCTTTTTTCGTATTATGAAATTTCCGGAAGCCGCGTATTTACTGGCTTTGCAGGACTTTTAAAATTTTTTCTGAAACGCTTTTTCATGGCTCTGAAAGGCGATTTTTTCCTTATTTGGCTTACTGATTTTTACTACATTTTCGGTGGTTTTCAGATGTGATAGGTCAATTTGGGAACGATTATAGGTCAATTTAAAATGACGTTGCTGCCAAAAGGTGCTGAAAACAGGAAAAATGAAGAAAATCGGCTAAAAATCGACAAAATTCTACTTTTTCTACCTTTTGCACAAAAAATTATGTTTACTTTTGTGATATTTTCGCCTCATAATCAAGACAGTTTCCACGCTTCAAGTGCACAAATCCATTTTAGTACTCCCACCGCTTATTCTTCTGTCCGAAGGCGAACCTTAATTGACTTACTTGGTCAGTTATATTTCGGCGTTTGCCTCACAGCCCTCGGATAATGTTCAAATAATCCTGTCTCTGGTCTACGACAGCATATATAATAACTTCCTTTCGGGCTTCATTAACTTTATAAAATACAAGGTCTTTTTCAAGAATCAATACCTTATAGCCCTGACGCTTTAATACCAGGTATCTTGGATCAATTCCAAGATCTGGATTTTCTCCCAGCTGTCGTATACGATCTTCTATTTCGTCTAACTTTTTCAGTGCCACATCATTGCCGAAATTTTGTGCAATATATAATACAATCTTTCGCAGACCAGCATCTGCGGTATCAGTACGAACAACATTGTATTTCAAACTCAGCCCTCCTGCAGCATAGCACGTAAATCATCAAAAGTTTCACTGATTGGCGCAACGCGACCATTCTTTACATCATCTTCTGCTTCAGTAAGGATTTCAAGCAATTCTATTCTTGATTTCATGTTCTTGTACTCTTCATAGGACAGAGACACTGTATCGCCTCTTCCATTTACAGTTATGATAACAGCTTCTTTTCCCTCACGGCACTGCTTTGAGATTTCATTATAATGATTTCTTAAATCCGCTGATGGTCTGATAGTTTCCTGCATAGCAAACATAATACGCACCTCCTGTTGTTATATATGAAAATTATATCATTTAATGTCTATACTTTCAACTTCTTAGTCAATTCCATTCATAAATTTTAGAATTCTTCATTTGTTCTAGCACCCCAAAAGGGAATGTCGATTAATACCTCATTTCGACATCCCCAGTAGTAATTGAACATAGAATTTTCTCTTCTTCTCTTACATCACAACTTTTTTGTCTCCACGGAAATCAGCCTTAGACACTTCTATAACTTTTTCTATAACATGGCTTCCGTAACATTTCTTATACTGCCCTTTTACTTTATTTTCTGCTCCCTTGTCTGAGTAAGCCCACACATCCTCTTCAAAGTCGTAAGCTGCGTTTATAGGGTAATATGGTGGTATTCGATTGATCTTTACTCGAAAATATTTTTTGTTCTCTTCTCCATCACTTTTAGCTCATTTCCTATACTCCCAATCAACCCGCGCATAGTCCAGATAGCGTTCAGCCTCTTTTATCATTCTCTAGCGCCTTTGCCCTGTACCGCTGATCTGCTGATATACAGGTGCTTTCCTTTCTCTTAGCTGTATCTTATAAATACAATAGAGTTGCCGTACCTCCTGCATTACCGTAGGTTTTCCCACGTTTCATCACCTCCTGTTTGCATTTAAACGTGAAAAAAGGGGATGTGAAAAAACTCGATTGAGTTTTTTCACATCCCCAAAAAATGTTCGAAAATTACCCCTGGTATATCAGAAGTTCCTGTACTGCTTCTTTTCGAAGTTTCTCCTCTTCTACTGTCCTCTGTTTTCTTTCTTTATCCATGTAGCAAACTTCATATACAACTGGATTAAAAGATGTGACTTTCATATAAGCAGTGAGTGATAACGGAATAGATGCTACATCTTCTTCCAGATAATGGTCTCCAAGCTCACGGAGAATATCTGCGATTTTATCAATGTCTTCTGTATTTCCAACTTCTACCGTAAACGGTTCACGGTCATACAGTTCTTCATCGTTTTCAATATATTCCATTCCCGGGACACAGGAGATGTCTATTGACTCAATATTCTGCAGGAGTAAAAATGAACCGTTATGATATACTACTTTAAATCCAAAGCAGCACGGATCCTTTGGCTCAAGGGAAATTTCAAATTCATAATCATCCCCGTCGTAAACAACATCCACAAACGGGATCATAAAATTGTATACACGATCATACAGATATATCCGACTGCATATCTTCCACTGCGTTCTGTCAGTACCATCTTGCTTCGTTCAAGTTTAAATCCATTTTTGCCTTTCGTATATGTGCAGGTAATACCTGTTCCTTCATCGTCAGCACTTGAAAAATACAATTTCTTTCCATAAGAAAATCTGTAGATGAGATATCTTGACGATTTCGCAACCTGTTTGTAACGTCCGGAAACTTTTTGATACAATACCGTATTAAGTGTATTGTCATTATGCTTTTCCATATAGGTTCTGCCATTTGATTTGAACGTCCGCGATGATGCCTGCACCGTTGTCGTCCTGACATTGGTTATCGCAAAACATCCCAGAACCATAAACAATAACAACAGACATAGTTTCAAATGCTTCCTCTTTGTGTTTTTCATTTTCTTTTTTCTTTTTCGTATTCTTTCAGTTCTTTCAGAGCCTTCTCACCCTGTGGGTAAAGAATGATGATATTAAAGATCGTCATCAGTCCGATTCCAACATCACCAAGATCCCACACAAATGTATATGCTGCAAGGCCGCCGATGAACAGCATCACAAGCGCCAGTACTTTGTATGCAGTCTGTGAAGCCCAGTTATCTCCGAAAAGATATGCAACATTGCATCTCGCATAAAAAAGGATGCCCAGAAACGTCGAAAAACTGAATAAAAACAGCGTCGCCGCAATAAAGATCACACCAAAACGGCCAAGATGATGTTCCATTGCTGTCTGCAGAAGATCCATTCCGGAAAGTCCTGTAACTTTTTCTTCCGGCGCAAGCAGCATGATAAATGCTGTACAGCTGCAGATCACGATCGTATCCACAAATACCCCGAGCGCCTGTACCAATCCGGCTTTGACCGGCTGGTCACATTCTGCCGCTGCTGCCGCACACGGAGCAGATCCGGAACCTGCTTCATTCGAAAACAGTCCACGTTTGATTCCATTCATTAGGACTGCGCCAAAACCGCCGGCTGCTGCCTGTCGGAATCCAAATGCTTCCTCAAAAATTCTTGCAAAAACACCCGGCAAACTTCCAAGATTCATCACAATGATCAGAATCGTGATTGCAAAATAGCATACCGCCATGACCGGCACTACCATATCCAGGATCTTAACTGTCGCATCTTTACGAAGCACTATCACAGCAGCCACAGCAACAAGTACTACCGTCATATAGATCGGCGGAATGGAAAATGCATTTTTAAATGAAGAAACAACAGAATTGCTGATCACTTGACTGATACCGCACCAGCAGATCAGACCGGAGATTGCAAACAACACAGAAATCACCACTTTGTTTCTCTTTTTCTTCTGTTTTTCTTCTACATATGCATGAATATAATACGCCGGACCGCCGCGGTAACCTCCGTACAGCGGATCTTTTTCTTTATAAAGCTGTGCCAGTGTCGCTTCAATAAAAGCTGTTGATGAACCGATAATTGCCGTCACCCACATCCAGAAAACCGCACCGGCGCCGCCTGCCGAAATTGCCGCAACAACACCGACCAGATTTCCCATACCGACACGGGTTGCCGTCGAAACGATCAGTGTCTGAAATGAAGACAGACTGTTTTTTTCTTGTTTCTTCTCAACCAGTGCCTGCACCATATCCGGGAACAGGCGAATCGGCAGAAAACGCGTCCGAACCGTAAAATAAACTCCTGTAGGAATCAGTAATATAATCAGAAGCGAAATCCCCAGAGTGCTGCCGCCCGGCAGTGGAATCTGCACCAGATCTCCCCACAGAAAACTATATACTTTCTCAATCAGAGTAACTATCATACTTTAAACCCTCTTCCATACTCACAACATCCGGGATACATGCTGCTCACGTCATCTACAACAGCCTGATTCCCGGACAGATACCATGATAGTATAGCCCATATTAACCCTTAAACGCAAGTACTTTTACGGTTTAAAGTCAAAAACTTTAAATAATTAAATCTTTCACCTTACCAAAACTGTTCACATATATCCAGTGTAAACTTTCTTGCTTCCTCTACCGCCATATTCATATCCGCCGGCGAAACTCTTCCTTTTAATAAAATCACATCATCTTATTTGTCGTTGAAAATAAATAGTTTATTTACTGGCAATCAAGCTTTCAACTATGTTTGAAGCCTACAGCATCGTTTAACATGGAATTTCATCAAGTATTGTTTGCATTATCTAAATACCATTGGTTCACTGGTAACATTCCGCGAGGTGTTTTTTGTGAACAAAGTTCACAGAAAACCCGAGAGTTGCGGCGCGGGGACTTATTTCACATCCCCTTTTTTCGTATTACTACATCTTTTAAATTTCCAGCAGTTCTTCACTTTTACAGCCGATTTCTCTTGCCAGACTTAACACATCAATCGCCCTTGTATGGTTGATATCCCTCTGACGCTGTTCAAAAAGCTGGATCTGACGAAGTGCCACACCACTCCTCTTTGCCAGCTCGCTCTGGGACAGACCGGATAACATCCGAAGCCGCTTCAAATTGGTTTCCACATAGTACTGATCCCATTTTTCATTTATGGTTTCTACAAATCTGGAAATATCCATTTCGTGATAAACTGGATACATGTTTAAAATCTCTTCGATTGAGACCGCATGATAGATTTTCATGAAGCTTCGCCCTGTGTACCATTGATAATAGGCCAGTGCCCAGCCACACCAGTACTCCGGAGATTTATCCAGATATATTTCATCTTCCAGTTCTGGAATCAACAGACCTGATTTCCGAATCACTTCTTTGACCAGTTCACACCCGGTCTTTCCTGCCACATAAGTCGGATTTCCTGTCTGAAACTGCATTGACACATCCGATACCAGAAACATCTCATAAAACTGATTCGGAGAAAACTCATACGTATTTACCGCATAATCCATCATATCTCCAAGTATTTTTTGTGCATTATTCAAATAATCTTCAGAATAAGCGCGGATCATCATTTTCCATTCCCTCTCGCATAATATCCAATATAAACAGTTCGTTTAAATCTGCTTTCTGTCGTTTACTCATTCGATATTCTTTTCTGGCGGCACGCTCCCGCTCTATTTTCTTTATATAGTACGCCTGCATGTCAACCGGTTCACTTTTTACATATTGGATTTTTTCAAATGCCTGCGGACTTTTCAACACAATCTGCTCACCAAGTTTCCCAAGCTGCATAGCTTCCGAAAGCTTCTGTAACGAGATCACCCCTGCCACAAAATCCTGTGCAAACGAAAAATAAGAATCATCCGCCCGATATCCTATGATCACATCATATTCTGAAATATCCAGCAAAAAATGTTCTTTCAGATATCTTTTCCCCTCTTCTGCAATGCTTCCATTCTGCCAGTCGCTCCGTCCCTGTTCTTCCAGTTCCATGTCATACAATTTTCTTATCATACTGTCCATAATGTTCCGAACCTGCTCTGGTTCCAATTCTCCCTTCTATGAGCATATCTAAATATTTACACCTTGTTACAGATTTGAAGATATAAAAAAAGAGACCAGAATTCAAATTTCCAGTCTCTTCCATTCTTCTATAATCACTCAAAAAACTACGAACATTTTGTTTTAACAAATGCAATAATGTCGTCATTTTTCTTCATGTGCTTTCTCGACTCCAGCCGCCTCTGTGGATACAAGAGAGTGCAGCCGATGCTTTGAATACGGATTGCAAAATCAAGCCATTTATCGTTCATTTTTGCGCCTCTCAATAGCTGTAATTCTTTACCTGGAACAGGTTACTTCTCCATCCTCTTTGCTATAGTCAAACTTCCCATCATTTTTCTCTTCCAAAGCTTTTATCATATGGTAGGTATATTCATTATACGGCGTAGGAATCCCAAGTTCCCGCCCCATGCGGACCAACGCGCCTGAGAACATATCAATCTCCGTATGGCGTCCCGCATCCAGATCCTGCAGTGTGGAATATCTGGCTGATGGGGGAACAGCACTTCCATGTCCAGAGGATGCAGCAGCCTTACTTATATCGATTCCTTTTGCAGAAGCAATGGCTTCCAGTTCTCTTCTAAGTCCGTCGCTGATTGCTTTCATATGAACGCTGTCCTGGTAACAGCCAACTCCTGCCCCTAGAATTGCCTGGGGCAGATTGTTGCATACATTCAGCCGGAATTTGCTCCACATTTCTTCCCTGATATATTCTGTAGAGCGATAATGCAGTCCTGTATCTGCAAAAAGAGCCTCAATGGCCTGCACACGTTCACTGTCATAGGGTGCGCAAGGCTCTCCGAAAATAATGCCAATGGTGGTTTCCGGGTTAAAACAATATCCATTTTCCTCTTTATGGGAAGCAACTTTTATTACCGAATAGATCACATGGGAAGCTCCAATTTCATCGGAAATCAATTTCTCACTGTCCACGCCGTTCATAAGACTCATGACCGTGGTATTCTCTCCTGTAACCTGGCGGATGCTGTCCATTGCACCTGGCAGCGCTCCATATTTCAAAGACACGATCAGCAGGTCTACCCCTTTTGCTTCCTGAGGTGTCCATACTTCCGGATGATAAACCTCATCATTGATCGTGCAGCCTTTTTTCAATTTCTCCGCACGCTTACCCTCTGCAAGAACTCCCAGCCGGATATCCTTCCGCCTGGAAAGCCCCCATATCACATAAGACCCAACCGCACCTGCGCCAAGAACTGCAACTGTTTTTATCTTCATTGTCTTAACCTCCCATGTATATTTTCCCTTCTAGACAGATATTACTATTTTATCATTATCTGATAAAAACTCCATACAAAAATTCTTGCTTTTTTCTACTTGACTCCACAATCCAGGCGGTCTATTCTTTAAATAGACATAAGATTGAGAATCTTTTCGCAACATATTTTACCATTTATTTTTTGGGGGATTTTTTCATATGAAGGTTGTCATCGCAATTGATTCTTTAAAGGGAAGCTTAAGCTCAATAGAAGCCGGAATGGCCATCAGGGAAGGAGTTCTTCGGGCAAAGCCGGATGCAGAAGTCATCGTAAAACCTCTCGCAGACGGCGGAGAGGGCACTACGGACGCCTTGATCGAAGGCATGAACGGAGAGCGGATCGATCTGACCGTCACCGGACCCATGCACACTCCGGTCAAGGCTCATTATGGATATCTGAAAGACAGCAATACCGCTGTCATGGAAATGGCTTCCGCTGCCGGAATCACACTGGTTCCAGATGATGCAAAGGATCCTCTTCTTGCTACCAGCTACGGTGTGGGCGAAATGATAAACCATGCCCTCCAAAAGGGTTGCCGCAATTTTATCATTGGAATCGGCGGAAGCGCCACCAACGACGGCGGCATCGGTATGTTAAAAGCTCTTGGCGTACGTTTTTTGGATGAAAATGATGTGGATGCAGGCGAAGGCGGACAGGCACTGGCGAAGGTTTCCAGAATCGACATTTCCGGCCTGAATCCGCTTTTAAGAGAAGCTCATATTCAGGTGGCATGCGATGTGAATAACCCTCTTTGCGGGGAAATTGGTTCCACATATGTTTACGGTCCGCAAAAAGGTGTGACAGAAAATCAGAAAAAGCAATTAGATGAAGATATGGCACATTTTGCGCAAATCACTTCCCAAGCTCTGGGAACGGATTACTGCAATACCCCTGGTGCCGGTGCTGCCGGAGGGCTTGGCTTCGCCTTTCTCTCCTACCTGGGGGCGACGCTGACGCCTGGGATCGAACTGATTCTGAATGCTGTAGGACTGAAGCAGGAACTTTCTGATGCGGACGTGGTAGTCACCGGTGAAGGCCGCCTGGATTTTCAGACAGCCATGGGAAAAGCCCCTGTAGGCGTGGCAAAGCTGGCAAAAAAGCACCATGCAAAGGTTATCGCATTTGCCGGAAGTGTCACAAAGGAAGCTGCCGCCTGCAATAAAGAGGGAATTGATGCTTTTTTTCCAATTTTACGAAATGTCTGCACACTTGCGGAGGCTATGGATCCTGCCACTGCAAAAAACAATATGACTGCCACTGCCGAGCAGGTCTTCCGGCTGCTTTAAGCGATATAATGGTTTAATTCTGGCTGTAAACCGAATTAAACCATTATATCGCCTTTCTCCATTTATCCTATTAAAACTTTCTTCCCCTCAAACGCAAACCCATAATGCCTGATCCGCTCCTGTGTAATCCCCAGTGCCAGAAGCTCTGCATCGTATTTTTTCTCTATTATCTGATCGAGTGCAGATTCCACAGTATCTTCAAGTGTTTTTTCCGAATCTGGCTCACGCACCTTAAATTCCAAAATAATTGCATTATCCCGCTTGCTCTTGGGAAGCAGCATTACATCATATCTTCCAAAACCACTTTCTCTGTTAGAACGAACAGCATAACGATCTCTGATTTCTATCAGAAGCCCCAGCACAAATCCATGGTAAAAACGTTCCGGTTGTGTTCTCTCAGAGACATATTTTCCAACATCAAAGCTGCTGAACGTTGCAAGTGCAACATCATTCATATACAGATTCATAGCCTTAACATTTCCCTCAAGTAAGGCTCTGATAAATTCATTATAATTTGATGCTACCGGAGCAAACCATCCTTTAAACATATTAGAAAACATGCTTACCGTTTCCAGATTTGTTATATCCAGATGATACCATGGCTCCAGCGTCATTCCCCGATATTCCACGTCCTCCACTTTCAAATACCCACTTGCCACAAGCAGACTCCATATTGCACTTTCATCCTGCTCTAACTGGCTGAATACACCCTGCTCATCAAAGCTGACAGTAATCAGTTCTCCATTTAAAAGCCTTTCCATCTGCTTTTTCATGTCAGCCGAAGCCGTCTGGATTAATTTGCTGATAAGTGCATTAGAACTTGTTGCCGCCCAATATGGCTTTAGTTTCTTTTCCTTCAGATAATTCGTAATTGACCAGGGATTGTAAATATCCCGCCTCTGACCAAAAATAAATCCATCATACCATTGTTTTACTATCTGTTTTTTCTCAGACATTCCAAACGCATCTAAGGCTGAAAAGACCTCTTCTTCTGTAAAACCGAAGCAATCTGCATACTGCTCTGATGTAGTCGTAATCACCGCAAGATTATTTAAGTCCGAAAATACGGATTCTTTTGACACACGGGTAATCCCAGTCATCACCGCTCTTTCCAGATAAGGATTTGTTTTAAAGGCTGCATTAAAAAGCCCCCTCATAAATCCGATAAATTCATCCCAATATCCATGTATATACGCTTCCTGCATGGGCGTATCATATTCATCCAGAAAAATCAAAACCTTTTTTCCATATAATAATTTTAAGTATTTGGAGAGATTTTTCAGCGCATCCTGTGCTGTCACATCATTCATTTCTTCCGTGACAGACAATATATTCTGCTTCTCGCTTTCAGAAAAGCACTCCTGCTGTTCCAAATAGCGATGCTGTCTATACACATCCACAATAATATTTTTAATCTTCTGAACCGCATCCTCATAATTATTCTGCTTCACATCTGCAAAGCTAATAAAAATCACCGGATAGGTTCCCTGCAGCTCGCGATATTTCTCCTCTTCCCAAATGGAAAGTCCCTCAAAAAGGTCTCCCCTTTCTGCATACTGTCTTGAAAAAAAACAGTTCAGCATACTCATATTCAGTGTTTTTCCAAATCTCCTCGGACGGGTAATAAGGGTAATATCATCTGCATTTTTCCACCACTGCCTGATGAAATCCGTTTTATCAATATAAAAATAGTGGTTTTCTCTTAAAGAAACATAATCCTGTTTTCCAATACTGATAACCTGTCCCATACCTCACCCTCGCTTTCAAATGCTACGTCTCAAATTAATTCTCGTGGAACCGCGAACTCCGCCTGCGGCTACGTTTGCGTAGCGTAATAATTTGATGCTACGCCTTAAATTATTACTTCATTATACACTATCATCTGAATGCTTTACAAGAACAAGACCACCGGTAGCCACAAAATATTGCCAACCGATGGTCTCCTCCATTTACTCTCTCCCGACCCGGGATGCCATCTTCTCCTTATACATCTCCTGATCCGCTTCCCCTTCTTCTACAAAAAGAATTTCGCAGGAATTATGAACCTGATTCAAAGTTTCCGGTTCATAATCTCCACTGTAACTGATACATACATCTTCTTTATCGAAAGCTGCTCTTAATTCATCAGCAATGTAATTATTTAAGTAAAAATCAGGAGCTTTCATAAATTCCTCCCTTTCTGACTCATATAAACTTTCTATTCATGAGCTTCACAGCAATGTATTCCTCGAATCATTACCTGCAGACAACATACATAAAATCGTTTTCTGTAATTTAGACCTACGAAAAAAAGAGCCGACAGATACAGCCAGCCCTTTTATCACACGCATTAACAGCCTTTTATTATGTATGTACCGGGCAAGCAGCAGGCTCTAACGCTTCATTTCAAAATCCTGTCCTATACTATGATGCATCTCGATTGTCTGCTGCATTTCCTGAGGGTCTGTCCATAACATATCCCCACTGACGGTATTTTTCATAGCACTGGCTGCATTTCCATATTCCAGCGCAGCCTGACAGTTTCCATTTTCTTTCAATAATCCGTATAAGAAACCGGAAATATAAGCGTCTCCGCTTCCGATTCTGTCTACAACCTCAATTTTCTCATAAGGCTTTTCTTCATAATAGCTGTCTGTTTTTTTCTCATAGATTACAGAACCAAAAGTATGAGACTTGGGACTGTGCACGATTCTCTGGGTTGCTGCAACTACAGCAATATCATATTCATCAGAAAAACTTTTCAGGATTTCTTTTATATCCCCTGTTTTTCCAAATGTGAGATTAGCTGTGGATTCTGAGCAGAAAAAGATATCTACAATGGGCAAAATCTTTGTAATGCAGTCTCTTGCCTCATCTCCGGTCCACAAATTCCCCCTGAAATTTACATCAAATGAGATCAATGCACCTTTTTCTTTGAATTTTTTCATCATTTCAATAGCATTTTCCCTTACCGGACCGCCAAGTCCCAAGGTGATTCCGCTGGTATGGAAGCATCTTGTATTTTCATACATTTCTTCTGGAAAATCTTCTAAAGATAATTTATTCACAGAAGAATACTTGCGGTCGTAAACCACCTGCGGTTTACGAGGATCTGCGCCATATTCGTAATAGTAAATTCCCAGTCTGGAATCTGCACTGTCATCTCCAGCCAGGTAATCCGTGTCAACACCGTTTCTTCTGATCTCCCTTTTCGCATAATTTCCAATGGCGTGAGACGGAATCTTGGAAATAACACCTGTAGTAAGCCCCAGATTGGCTGCGCCAACAGCTACATTTAATTCTGCCCCACCCAGCTGTTTCTCAAACCTGGTACCCTGGGTTAAACGCTCGTTTCCTTCTGGTGATAAGCGAAGAAGCACTTCGCCTAATGCCAGCATATCAAATTTTTTTCCCATTTTATTATCCTCTTATATTCTTTACGATTTCTGCGGCATCTCTGGTCAGCTTCTCAATTTCGTCAAACCTGCCTTCTGTGATCAGTTTGCCTTTTACCATCCAGCTTCCTCCACAGGCAAAAATGCGGTCATATTCCAGATACTTTTTTACATTCTCTGGATTGATTCCGCCTGTTGGCATAAAACTTAAGGAAGTATACGGTGCTGCCATTGCCTTGATAAATGCCAGTCCGCCAGCCTGCTCCGCCGGGAAAAATTTGATTACGGAAAGTCCTCTGCGTACTGCCTGTGCAGCCTCAGATGGTGTAATGCAGCCTGGAAGCACCGGGATTTTTTTCTTAATACAGTAATCTACAATTTCCGGGTCAAAACCAGGGCTTACAATAAATTCAGCGCCAGCCTGAACAGCACGGTCTACCTGATCCACAGTGAGTACGGTTCCTGCACCAACCAGCATCTCTGGGTGTGCCTCTTTCATAAGACGGATAGCCTCTCCTGCTGCTGCAGTTCTGAAAGTTACCTCTGCGCAGGCAAGTCCGCCATTGCAAAGAGCATCTGCCAGCGGCACTGCATCTTTCTCATTTTCAATTACTACAACCGGTACAATTCCCATTTTTCTGATTTTTTCTAATACTGTGTTCATGCTTTCTCCTTTTTCACCACTTAATTTACTACGAAAATCCTGTCTAACAATAGACATGATCGTTTCGTGAATATATCAAATTCATCATATCATTTTTTTATTTTCAACAGATAATCTCCATTTTTTTAGCAGATATTTCTTTTTTATTGTAAAATTCATCTGATGTGCTTATAATATATCTCACCATACTCTATTTGCAATATGTAATTACTACCAATTATTTCCTTCATTTTTAGGTTATTTTTCCATTTTGACAGTTCTTTTTTACAAGTTTCCTGTAACTATAACCTTTTAGTTTTGGAGGAAAACGTGTGATGACAGTTGCAGATGAAGAAAAAAGCCTGCCGAAACGGCTGGCTATCTTTCAGCGAACACGCGAACTTTCTAAAAGAGATTTTTGCATATATTACCAAAAATCTCTTCTATGAATCTTTTCGATGAAATTTATATCCGTAACATTTATAAGCGAAACAACGTCCGCAATCAGGGAGAACTGGAGGATCTGCTGAATATTCTCTCTTCCGCAATTGGTTCCCTTACCAATCCGGAAAAGCTGAGGAAGTAGATTTCGTATGCAATCTTGGCTCTGCAAGATACTACATCCAGTCCGCCTACTCCCTGCCGGATGAGGCAAAACGCACCCAGGAAATACGACCTTTTCGAAAAATTGACGATTCATTTAAAAAAGTTGTCGTTACCAAGGATATCGTCGCTCCTTATTATGATGAATATGGGATTCTGACTATGAATATTTATGATTTTCTGCTGAATCCCAGAAGCTTGGAAGCATAAAATAATAATTTTGACATTCTATTTAAAGCGTGATAATATAATTAATATAAAAAGAATGTTAATAATAAATATTTAGTCTGATTTTATGCATACACAAAATAGCCGCTTAGTTTGATATGTACCCCCTTTATTGAGCATTCAACAAAGGGGGTACATATCAGTTTATCCAATCGAGGCGACTATTTGTGGCTTTTATCCTCAGCCGATTCATATCACCGATACATTTGCATATAACTACCATGAGCCTCAATTAATTCGTCACACATTGCGCGAATATCTCTGATATTTAATTCCGCACTAGTATGTGGATCCATCATTACCGCCTGATAAATTTTCTGACGATTTCTTGTCACTGCTGCTTCAATAGTAAGTAATTGGGAGTTAATATTAGAACAATTCAAAGCTGCCAATTGTGTCGGAATTTTTCCTACTTTTACAGGAGTTATACCAGTTCTATCAATATAGCATGGTACCTCTACACAAGCATCTGCTGGAAGATTCTCAATATAACCTCTATTTAATACATTTCCACCAAATTTATACGGTTTATTGGTAACCACTGCTTCCATGATATAGGAAGCATACTCTTTGCTTCTCTCATGAACAATTTTTACATTTTTCAGAATATCTTCACGTTCTTTTTCCCATCCTTTAATCTGATTAATACACCGTCTTGGGTACTCATCAAGTGGGATATTTAATTCCTCTATCATTTTCGGATATCTCGATTTAATAAAAAATGGACTGTACTCTGCATTGTGTTCACTAGATTCCGTACAGTAATAACCCAAATGACGAATATATTCATATCGCACCATATCGTCATGTTTTTCTCCAGAAGTATTTTTTTCTTCCGCAATTCTTCTAATTTCCGGATAAAGATCACAACCATTTTTATCATGAATTTCCAAAAGCCATGCCATGTGATTAATTCCCGCAATAAGTTCAGTGTGTCCTTCAAACTTATCTTTCATTCCCATTTTCTCGAAAAGTTTTTCAGAGCAAACCTGCACGCTATGACAAAGACCTACTGTATGAATTTTGGTAAAACGCTGCATGTATCCTGTAAGAATTGCCATAGGATTGGAATAATTCAAGAACAAGGCATTTGGGCAAACTGCCTCCATGTCTTTTGCAAATTCTTCCATAACTGGAATTGTCCTAAGTCCTCGCATAATTCCACCGATTCCTAAAGTATCTCCAATAGTTTGTTTTAGACCATATTTTTTAGGAATCTCAAAATCAATCAAAGTGCAGGGCTCATAACCACCTACCTGAATAGCATTTATCACAAAATCTGCATCTCGTAATGCCTCCTTGCGTTTTTCTGGATTAAGATAAGTTTTAATTATAGCCCGATCATTATTTATATTATGATTAATTGCACTTAAAATAACTCTGGACTCTTCTAGCCTTTTCTCATCAATATCATATAATGCAATCTCACTCTGACAAAGTTCAGGAGTACACATACAGTCACCTAACACATTACGCACAAACACTGTACTTCCAGCTCCCATAAATGTTATTTTTACCATTTTATGTCTCCTAATATACACTAA